>JGI26058J51888_1000671_pt1 | contig 15907 bp, 8 predicted proteins | sample HigsolmetaSP110D_FD_51888 | JGI IMG/M metagenome (IMG submission 51888) | reverse complement strand
GCAAGGCGGTGACTGCCCTGTAAGTCAAGCCCGGACTTTTTTATTTTTTTTTTTTTTTTTAAAAAAAATGTATCCATAACACAGCTAACGTCTCTCCCCTGCAGTACTGGCGCCGACGCTTCTTTAGACTCCAGGGGACGAAGCTCACTGCCTACCACGAGACCACTCGCCAGCCCCGCGCGACCATCAATCTTGCCAAGGCCACGAAGTTGATCGATGACAAATCCGTTCTTACCCAGAAGGAGACATCGACCAAGGGTGGCGGCCGACGCAAGTCAGCTTTCGCTGAAGAAGAAGAGGGCTACATGTTTGTCGAAGAGGGCTTCCGTATCCGCTTCGCCAACGGCGAGGTGATCGACTTCTACGCTGACAGTGCCGCCGAGAAAGAAGGCTGGATGAAGGTGTTGGGCGAGACAGTTGGTAAGGGACATGCCGCGGAAAGTGGACAGGTCAAGGCCTGGACAGAGATCGTCCTGAAGCGCGAGAGAAGTCTCAAGGCAAAGCGAGAGGCTGCTGAGCGTGCCCTGGGCAGCGGTGCTGCTCCCCCAGCGCCAGTTGCCCCGACGAAGGATCGTCCTGGTTCAGCGGCTTCTGCAGAGCAGGCGTCCGTTGCCGCGCAGAAGACGACGCCAAGACATCAGCATTCCTTGTCTCAGCCTGAGGTTCGCAGCCAGGAGTCTCGAAAGCAGAAGACCCGCTCGTTGATCTTCTAAGCCTCGACGAGCTTCTCGTGACGGTTATAGATCTTTGATCCCTTATCCACTATCTCGAACCGTCTTGGCCGCTTTCTGTCGTCATCTTTTTCGGTTCTCAGTTTCGATTCTTTCTGTGGCTAATACTGTCTTTTTGAATTCCTAATTTCCTATCGTATTCTTCCTCCGTCATCCCCGAGTTTTTCCCCTTCTGGATGCCTGGTGTTGGGAACTGCGTATTGTCTCTTTGTTTTCTTTTTCCTTTTCGCATGTGACGTGATGTTATGCGATGCGATGCTACGCGATGCGATGCCAACTCGGTCAATCAAGCAAGCCATGGACGACGTAACGGACAAGCTCAACTGGACGAACTATATGAAACTCGGAAATGATCGGAAAAGGGCAAAAAGGCGTCATGACGGATATGGACGTTCTGGCTTAGGCTTATTAGTAGGCTTTTCTCACTCGTTGGACTGTTCCCTTGATCGTTTTCCAATTTTGTTTTTTTCACCCCCTGCTTGCACTTGGTGTGTGTCTCTTTTTGTTCTTGTGTAGGTAAATGGTGATGTTGGTGTCTTAGCGATCGAGGAGTCAATGAATTTGGTTTTTTTTTTTCTATAGATTTTTTTCCTATAAGGGATTTGGAGTGCTTTGTAGAAGTAGAAAGGAGTAAAAAAGAAAATGCGATTGGATTCATTTTTTGATCAATCAATCTAGCTAGTTACAGTTTATTCGGTTATTTTGCATTTTGAATAGATAGGTGCTTGGTGGTGGTAGTACAGTGCTGTAGATACAATACAACCGTATATATATCCAAACAAATAAAACCGGAGCAAATCGAACCAAATCGATTTTTTTTTTTTCTCTCAACCGCCATCCTCACCATTATCATCGGCGCCGCGCTCGGGCTCCGAGTCGGACTCGACGGCCGCGAGGGCCTCCTGGTCTGTCCTGCGGGGACGGGTAGTAGTAGCCTGCGCCTGGTCTGGCTGGGCCTGTGGCTGGACCTGTGCATCTTCACCTTCTGGCTTCTGCTCCTGGTCCTGGCCCTGGTCCCTTTTCCCCGTCTCCGGCTGGTCCGCTCCGGTTGTTGCGGGTTTGTTTGCGTCCTGTTGGTGCTGTTGCTGCTCGTTCTTTGGTTGTGGTTGTGGTTGCGGTGGAAGTTTCGCGGCCGCGAGTCCGCCCGAGGTCACGTAGAGGAAGGTCTCCTCCTGGAAGTGGTCGATGTGGTTGAAGAAGGAGGAAAATCTATTGTCATATTAGATTAGTATTTTACTTCGTATTTCGTACTATAGTAAAAGGTCTTGGGGAAAGAAAGGGTACTTACGCATTCGTCTGCTCCTCCTCCCTGAAGATCCGGTCGTAAATCTCCCGCTGCTTGAACTCCTCAATCTCCTTGGCGTACTTGTCGAAATCGATCTTCTCCTTGCCAAACTCCTGCGCCTTCTTGTTGTAACTGTCGAAGATCGGCCGCTCCAGCAGCAGACCCAGTCCGGGCGCCCTCGGGATCGCGATCTTCGTGGGCCCGTACGACTCCACGATCCGGTTCGGGTCGCACCCGCACCGCACTATCAGCGCCGCCATGGCCACCATCTTGCGGATCTGGTGCATCATGAAGCTCTGCCCGTGCACCTTGAGGCTGAGCCACTCGGTGCCGTTGACGATGATGGGGTTGGGGTTCACGGTGAAAGACTTGATGACGCGCTTGGCGGACGGGTCGCGGAAGGTCTTTTGGGTGGTGTAGTTGTAGAAGTTGCGCGTGCCGACGTACTTGTTCAGGGTCTCTTGGAGGCGGTTGAGGCGCGTCGGGTGGATCCGGTAGGCGCGTTTGGCCTCGAGGTAGGCGGCCTTGATGGTCTTGATGGTATCGATGATCAGGGCGCGGCGCGATTCAAAGGGAGGGGGGAGCTTGGGTTCTAAGGGGTAGGTCGTCTCTGCTGGAGCCTGTTGCTCCGTGGAGGGCTTGCTTTCTGACTCGGGGGCTGCTTCCGCTGGGGCCTGCTCCGTAGAGGGCGCATTTTCTGCTTGTTCTTTTGCTTCTTCGACACCCGGCTGGGTTGCTGCTGTTGAGCCCTCGCCCTCCGATTGGATATCAGATGAGGCAGCCGCTTCTTGCTCATGTTCATCCAGATAGAGGGCCCTCTGGACGACTCTGCGAATGTCCTCCGGGAGCTGGTTCAAGATCGGCTTGATGCGCTTCTCGTCGACTTCCTCCCAGAACCCAGCAACCTCCTCCTGTCTGGCTTTGTATCCTTCCATGTCACCCGTCTGCTCGGCCAGCTCGACGAGCTTCCGGCCCAGATACGTGCTCGGGTGCGGCGGCAGGAAGCAGTGGCTGGGGATCAGGTACTCGTAGATGCGCGAGTCGCACATCTGGTAGCAGCTGAAGCTCCTGTTCGTGACCTGGATGCCCCAGACGCGGATCTGCGGGCTAAGCTTCTCATTGACCTTCTTCACGAGGTCCGGGTCCTCGACGATCAGCTTCAGCGACACCACATTGCCCGCCGCGTGCACGCCCTTGTCGGTGCGCGCGCACCGCACGAGCGACGACTTCTTCGGGTCAGCCGCATTCGCCTTGGAGATGGCGCCCGCGGCGACGAGTGCGGGGAACAGCTCGCCTTCGATGGTCTTTTCGGTGGGGCTCCTACAATTGGTCAGATAATCATCGCATCATTCAAGAAGCGGGACACACGCACAATTGCATGCCATGGTAGCCGGTCCCCGAGTATCCCATCAGCACGGCAACCTTCTTTTTCGGACGCCTCTGCTCACTGGCAATCTCCTCTGGGGAGAAGTTGGTGGCATAGATCGGGGTGAAGGGCTGCTCGCCCTGTTCGAGCTTGCGTCGTTTCGCCTCCTGCTGCTCTTCATTCCGCGCTCTCCTGTCTAATGATTGACGACTTGCCAAGTTAGCCAATTTCTTCAAGAAAGCAAAGGCGTCGCGGCGAGAAACGCAAAGGGGAAAAAAGGGAAAAAAGGCCCACATACTTCCACTCTTTCCTTCCCAGATCGCGTTTCTTACCCTTTCCACCAGCTCCTCCACCGTCAGAGTCCATTGTGTCTGCTCTGGAGCTGGAGTTGTTCTTGCTGCTGTGGTCTGTCCGGTCCGCAGCGGGGCGCGGACTTGAAGGAATCTCCGGGAGACGAGAGGCGAAACCGCTGGCAGGTGCCTGGAAGGGCTACACAGAGAGTTATACAACAGCGTCTGGCCCCTGCGGAGTGAAGACCAGCCGGGATACCTCAGACTCCGCAGGATGAGGGCGCGCATGGGGAGCTTCCTGGCAGCAGCAGCAGAAAAGAACGTCGTCGGCGTCCGTCTTTTTGCCCGCCGCCGCGCATGTCGAGTGACGCTAGACCGCATCGGCCTAGCTCGGATGCTCCCCGCGCTAGTACGCATACGGCAGGCTCTAGGGCTCAGGGCTCAAGGCTCGGGGCTTAGGGCTTAGGGCACTGCTGCCTCAGGCCCTCAGGCGTCCGTTGCGCGCCTCGTCGCCGCCACGGGGCTCAGCTCCTCGCCGCCTCTGCTTCTCTTGTGCTTCACTGCGAGCAGCCTCTATTGTTCGAGCTCCCCGTCAATAGCAGGCCCTGCCCCCAGTCTGCTTCTGCCCACTCTCGTTTTCCTCATCCCTTCTCTGTCTCAGCTTAGCTGCTGTCAGATCGAGAAGGATGCGCCTGTCACTCCTCCGCTGCTTCTGAGCTCTGGTGTCAGGAAGCTTGCGCTCGATCTCAGCTCCGGTCGAAGCCCCCGGACACAGAGTCAAAGATCATCTTACGGCAAAGAGACAGAGATCATCTTGATCGAAGCAACCTCCGCCTGGATTTTTTGTCTGCTCTGTCATTTCCACAGCCATGGATCTTGCAAGGACCCTCATCAGGAGCGTGGTGCGCGCCTTCTACGAGACCCGCCATATCCTGGTGGTCGATGCGCTCTTCATACACTCGGTGTATGATCCCTCCAGGCTTTTTACTACTAACTAGCACTTGGGGGCTAATTTGATTTTTCTGCAAACAGACTTCACGCAGAAGACCTGGCTTTTCTGCTGGGCATGCAGCAGAAAGACCTGCGCAAGCTCTGCGCGCGACTGCGCGAGGACCGCCTGATTGCAGTGTACGGTCCATCTTCGGTTTGCTCCATCAGATAGAAAGGATGGCAAGGCTGACATGAGCTGTGTGATTTTTACAGTCACACGCGGACTGAGATTCGTGATGGCTCCACCCGGCCCGTCAACCGTGAATACTACTACATTCCTCTGCACCCAGTGATCGATGCGATCAAGTATCGCATCTCCCGCCTGACCTCGACGATCAAGGCGCAGTACACGCCGAGCGAGGAGAGGAAGGAATACATCTGCCTGCGGTGCGGCTACGAATGGACGGAACTGGACGTGCTGAGTCTGGTCAACGAGGAAGGGTTCGAGTGCCAGAACTGCGGCGCCACCCTGGAGCGGACGGAAGATGTCAAGGGGAGCGAGGGTATCGACCGGACCGGACACGAGAAGAACAGCAAGCTCATGGCCCAGCTCGATAAGATGCTCAAGCTGCTGAAGCAGATCGACTCCGTCGAGATCCCGCCCAACGACTTCGATACCGCCTGGGACCACAAAATCGACGTCATCCGCAACCCCCAGACGCACCCGACCAGGGCCGCCGTCGCCGTGGCATCGAACAAGCAGGAGGCCGTGCGGGGGACGACGAGAACCGACGCGAACGCGCTGCAGGTCTCGCTCACGTCCTCTGCGGAGAAGAGCGCCGCGGAGCAGGCCGAGGAAGCCGCGCGGAAGGCCGCTCTTGAGAAACAGAACGCCCTTCCGGTCTGGCACACCCATTCTACCGTGTCGACGACCGCCGGCAACGTCAGCTACATCAAGACGGAGCCGGACGTCCCAGTCAAACCTGAGATCAAGGAGGAAGAGCAGAAACCGGACCTCGAAGCCCTGGACGACAAGGTCGCTGCCTACTACGCCGAGTTGGCGCGCGAGAAGGAACTGCAAGCGCAGGCTGAAGCCAGCAGCGCAGAGGAGGAGGACGGCGAGGACGAGGAGGACGACGAGTTCGAGGACGTCGGGGGCGTCTCCGCGAGCGATTCCGCTACTCCGGCTGTCGCAGGCGCTGCTGCTGGCCCTGGCCTTGCCGCTCCCGCAACCGGCCCTACCAGCGCACCCGCTGCTGCACCCTCTCCTTTGGCTGGCATCAAGAGGGAGTACGACTCCGAGTCGAGTAGCAGTGTCCCTCAGACGGCTGTCGCGACTCCATCCACTCCAGCGGACGAAGGGCCCGCCGCCAAGAAGGTCAAGTTCGAGCCAGAGGTCAAGAAGGAGGAGGAATCCGACGAAGACGACGAGGAGTTTGAGGACGTCTAATCTAATCCAATATAACTAATTGTTTAAAACTAGACACGCTTTGGGCAGGAACAGCCAATACGGCATTTCGGTCATTTCATTCTTTTTCATTCCCTTCCAATGATATCTGTTCCCACACGATGGAACAGTCTCGACCAAGAGGGAAAGAGACTGTCACGGCGCAGGTCATCCCTGGGCATGCTGTGATAAAACCAAAATAAGGAAATATTCGTGTTCGCATTCCATTATACTACGAGAGGGGTGCTGGCGCTGGCGCTGGCCCGAAGGATGGAAGAGACGAGATATTCTGGAACGGAAAGGGGATCCCTTGTTATGCTTTTTTTTCTTTCTAATTGAAAAGCAAAGCACGATTCCCTCGGTTGGTCAGCAGATGACCTACCTCATCTATCCATCCATATATCTGCTTTCCATCCGTCCTTCCCTTCTTGAGTCTGCGCCAGAGCTTTGCTCTCTCCCTTCTCTTTCTCTCTGACCCCAGACGGAGGGAGCGAACGGACAGCGAAAGAGAACAGAGTCCATGTATGTACAGTACCTGTACAGTATGTATGTATGTAATGTAATATACATGTGTTATGATTGAAAGAAGAATAGATAGGAAGGACAGGACAGGACGGGCATGTATTATTTTACGTATAGCATCAGTGTTAGCATTCAAGTTATCGTCCTGGAAGTAAGAAACTTTGTGGGACATGTGCAGGGCTTTGTTTTTCCAGTAGTCATACAGTCTGTTCCTTTACTTACAGAGTCCACTCTGCTGTCTACAGCGTACACTCTACAGAGACCCAGACACAGACCCAGACACAGATGCAGCATTCACAACAGACAGAAAGACAGCAGACAGATATACATACATACAGTACAGTAGATCAGATAAACTAAACAACAAAGAAAAAGGGCCCAATCTGAACAAAACTCCAAACTGACTAGCTGTGTCAGCTACTGTAACCCGGACCAAGTGGACAAGGTAACAAACATCATCTGTTCCAAGAAGGGGGGAAAGATCAAGTCTTTTCGTTTCTTTTCTTTCTTTGCTTCCATCAATACTGTGGAAAAAAAAAGCAACTACATGCCATGCCTGCATAATCAATGAATCAACAAGACAACAATAAGTAAATAGATAGGCTAAATGAAATTAAATACCAACTAAAGAATAAAAATAAAGAAATAAAAACGAGGGAAGAAACACAGTGAAAAAAAACCCAATATGAAGAAAGGCGGAGAGAAAGAAAAAGGGGAAAAAAGAAAAATACCTTCACCATAGCTGCATGGTCCATTTGCGCTTTCTCCTAAACCTACAGCTACAAAACAAGACCAACAGCCCGGGAAAAAGAAGAAACATTGCAATAGTACCAATCACTCCCCATAACCCAGGAAGAATTGCGCCCGCTAACAAAAACCGCTGAGATATCCACTCAAGATCAACATTTGCCTCATACATCGTTCGCCCGTCATGCGTTTGTTTTTTTGCTCATTCGGGAATCAATCCCATCTACATTTCAATGCAACAAGGGGAGCTGTCCCAGGTGGAGAAGAAAAGGCACACGACCGCGCTGGAGAACGCGGGAAAAGGGATCAAACGCCGGCTTTACCAAACCAAAAGGCTGCACAAGCAAAAAAAAGGATGTCGACGGAAAGGAGCCGTGCAGCCGTGAAGAACGCCGATCTATGCAGACAAGCAAACAAACAAGGGTTCGTGACGAAGTCGTCGCTCACATCCGATCAAAATCCACTCCCTCACAGGAAGTATTCGCTGGTTCTCATTCACGGTGATCCGGGTAGCCCCACCTCCGAATCACTGGCCATCATCGAGTTATCTTCCCAATCTTCTGGAGAAGGCAAATCAGATTCTGGGAACCAAGGGTTAGAAGAGAGAACGTGAACATATGAAAATGGAGACCCACCAGAAGCCAACTCCTCGGGTAAATCAACAGATAATTCTTCGATAGCCGTGCTCACAGCTACATAGATGTCAGTAAGGAAACAAAATTTTTTTTTACATGCAAATGGAGATGACCCACAATTTGCTTGGTGAATAAACTCCATGTCCTCTTCATTCTCCTCATCAAAGTAAGTCCCCAGACAGTGGGATATCACCATGTTGATCGTCTCCACAACCCTGGCTTCGACGTTCTGGCCGGCGGTCACGAGGTAAGTCTTCCTCAGCTTGTCTACGCAGGCCTGAGCAAGCTCCTTGGAGATCCTCGTGTAGTACATCCGGCTGTCATCGCCCATCTCCTCCTGTTCTTTGGCAAAGAGCATCTGGCGCAGAACTTCAAAGGTCATGGTTCGGACCGCCTTGTCCACGTAGATAAGCAGTGTCGGGGCCCAGTCTGGAATCCTTTCTAGCACGAGGGCCGAGAACCAAGACTCGTCCTTTGCGATCCGATCGTTGCGGATTGACACGGCATTCGTGAAGAATGCAAGGTGCTCCTTACCCCCACTGTTGTTGATCGACTCGACCCCTTTGGCAACATAATCGATCAGAGCGACAACTCGGTCCTCGTCGGGACTCCGCCTGCAGAAGACCAATGTCGCCTCGAGGAATGGCGCGCAGAGCGCAGCGGGAGCAACTCTCAAGCCGTCTTCCAGGAGCTTACAGATCGGGTCCATGAATCCAGCCTCAGGCTCCGAGTCGAGGAGGAGACCGACGATGTTCCTGCAGGCGGGAGGGTTGCTGTGCTGTTGGAGAATCTTCTTCAGCACCAGCAGTTCCCGGTTCCTGCCAAGAGGTCGAATGTATGAGCTCTCCGTGACAGTGAGGGAGTATCGACCATCACGAACGCTTCGGGGCTCGTCATCTGGAGTCGGTGCAAGAGTGAAATCGATGTACCGCATGAGCATGAAGAGAAGATCCGTCAACTTTCTGTGAGAGAATTTTCGACCCCTCTCGACAAGCCTGTAGTAAGCGAGATACTGCCGCTTCAGCTTCTTGGGGTCATCCCGGTCGAGCCAGACCATCTCCAAGCATTTCTGCAGGAAACCATAGTTGAGCAGCACGCCGGCCTGGTAGGGTCCGAAGTTCGCGAGCATCAAGAGGAACTCAAAATAATCATCCCACGACCGGCTGGCTGTGTGGAGAACGGACCACAGACTTTCCAAGTTGGCCACCACACCCTCAAAGCCATTCAGGAACCGCGTTCGCCACTTCTCTTGCTCGACTTCGCCGAGAGACGCATCCTCCTGCAGCTCTTGAAGTCGCGCAAGGGCTGAGACAATGACCCTGGAAAAGTTGTTCCGAACCGCTGGAAAGGGACTTTTCAGGACCAGGTTGCGAATCCCCGTCGGGCGTTCCTCTATCCACTGGAGGATCCTGAACGCACCTTTCGGAGTCTCGGCAATTGTTCTCGCGAGCTCGGATACAATAGGTTCAAGCTCTGCGAGCTCCTTCGTTCTGGAAATAAGTTGATCCAGCGTATCTAGGGCAATAAAGATGGCAGACTTCTCCAGCCTCGAGGCGTCTGGCCTTCCGGATTTGACAATGTCCCTGGAGCAACCGAGGAGATACCGAACGAAATAGGCATGGTAAGGATCCAAAAGGCAGTAGGTCCGTATGAAGACTTCGTTCTCCATTGCGATATGGTTTCCAAGGGGCACCGGCAAGGGCACGCGCACCGGAACGTCGTTCCTCGTGGGCTTGTAGATCGACTTTGCCGCTTCCATGCTCGAAACGCGCTGGTAAAACAGCATGTAAGCGTTCCACACTTTGTTGAAACGGACCTGACCCATGGATGCGCCATGTAGAGAATCATTCAGGCCACCAAAACACTGGTCGGCGATTTTCGAAGGGTCGAACCTGCTAACGTCAGAGTCGTTGAATTCCACCCATGACGCGCTGGAGTCGACCGTCGGTCGTTCGCGGATGTAGGAGTAGTAATGGCCAGATTCGGCGGTTCCACTGTGCACCAGCACACCAACCAGTTCGAAGATGTCCTCCGGGATCGAGGCATTGGGATCCGAAAGATACTCTACTTTGAACGGGGTCATGTCGATGCGTTCAGGAAACTGGAACTCGTCGTTGATCTTGCTGCGCATCATGGTAGTCATATCGAAGTCAAAGCGCTTCAGATGGAATATGAGATTGTCAGGGAGCTCTTTGAGACAGGCCCTTTTCACCGCGTCGACATGGCGCCCGCAGGAAGTGCACGAGTATTTGTTATCGCCCTGCATGATCTCGCCCTCCACGTAGGCTCGAAGGCTGTCCTCAAGGCTGGCCTTGCCCTTGATCTCACACTGAATGGCAGAGAATGGCTCCAGCCGTTCCGAGATATGGGGACATTCTTTGGACTTGATCTGCTGGACCAACTGGCCCCCATAGAAGGAGCGGAATTTCTTCTTGTCCTCCGCGTCCTGAATCTGGCCTTCCCACCGGTCAAACAAGAGATTGTAGAACTCATCGACATCCATCTGGATGGTGACGTCGATCGGCTCGTTGTCGTAGGTTCGGATCGAATCCACCGCGCCTTGCGTGTCGACGCTCTTCATCCACGTCTCCTGCATGTATCCGAAGATCTTCTTGGTCTCCTCCAGCAGCTTCTGCGACGAGTCCGGGTCGGTGATGTTAACCTGCAACATGAAATCCCGGAACCCGACGTTCATAAAGAGCTGCGTAAACAGCGAGTTGAGGTAGCAGGTGTTGGACAGGTTCTTGAGCCCCGCATAGCCCTCGGGTGACCGAATAGTCTTGCACCTCTCGAAGGACCAGTTCGGTGCGTAGGTGTAGTCCTGAGGGATGATGTCTTCAAGGAGTTCGATGATCCTCGGATAATTGTCGTCGTGTTTGCAGAGCAAAAGTAGAATGTCGTAGAGCTCCTGGCGCGTCTGAGTGTGCATCACAGGGACCTGAGGGGTTATGGGACTAGAGGATTCCACGGACAGATCGGGAAACAGGTAGGTATTAAACAGCTTTTCCATAAGATCAAAGGTGTCGACTGGCGTATTGGTGGACTCTGCGAGTTCCAGGCACAGCCTCAAGAGACGGGCGAAACCCAAGATGATATGATCGACTGGTTCTCGGCCGACAAACTCTTCGGTGTGATGGCTGAGCATTATGTCGCTCCATTGCTTGAGATACTCCCCAAAGATCAGGTCTCCAGGCGACTTCTCGGCGACGGAACGGAACAGGGCGAGAGCAACTTCGAAGAACTCTTGCGACTGATGTGCGTACTCCGGTGTCCGGGGAAATGTCTGTACAAAGGCAGCCCAAAGCGTCGCGAGGATATCGACCGTGGTAGGATTATCAGGTGTCCTTGGCCCTTCGACATCCTCATTACCGGGCTTCGTGGATTGCTTCTGCGACTTTGAGGGACCACAGACGACAGCGATGTTCTCTGCAGTCTCTTTCCTAATGGGCTGCCGGGCCTCATCCAACAACAGCGCAAAGACGAGTTGATCAAACTGGGCATTCCGCTTGATGACGTCCCAGAAATTGTTGTCATGCACCGACGCTTCGATCAAAACGGCAAATGAGTTGCATACGAGCTTCTGAATACCTGCTTCGGAGAGAGTCGCAGATGTCACGTGTCGACCCACGTCCATAAATTTCAGCAGCTGCTTGATCAGATTCGTTGGATCCGAGAGTCTAGACGGGCTATCACCCGTCGAAGGTCTCACAGAGAGAGCCAAAAGGAGACATTCGACGAGATTGCAGGCAAATAGAAGCTTCAAAGGGCTCTCTGCCAGTGACTCCGACATTTCAGGACGCGTCAACGCGGCAACCAGAGCCTGGACGCTGTGAGATACGAAACCTTGGTCGGGATTCGCCTCGAGAGACTCCTCCCTCAGACAGGTCGTCAGCGCGTTGACGGAATACAGCAATTTGTATGGCTTCTCCATGGGGAACATTTCCTGATCGCTCTTGTCCTCCGATCTGACCAAGTCGCGCACACGCTGCTGCGGCGGAAAGACGACGAGGAAGTCGTATATCTCTCGGGCTAGCTTATCTTCGAGATTAAGCAAGTCGTAAAGATCGTCAAAATGTTTCAGGACTTCCGAATCCACGAAAGTAAGGGACTGACGTCTTCCAACGACAGACACCTCGGGACCCTCTGAGACCTTCCTGATAATGAGCAGACCAGATCGTATCTTTAACTCGCGGAGTGTGCTCTGCGGATTGCTGAGCAAGTCGAGCTTCTGTCCGCCGTAGATCGTCGTAAATTTGGAGAAACCGGTCAGGCGGACAAGCCGTTCTACCAACTCAGCGGCTGTGGAAAGGTCACCGATCCGCAGGGTACGGACCTTGGATTGCGTTCCGCCGTTGAAATACTGGTATGGGAGTTCAATGATCTCGCCCTTTCCCGGTCTCTCCGGCAGATCGGGGGGAGGGCCCTGCGGAGGGCTGTACTGCGGTCGAGTCCTGATGCCTTGAAGCAGCTGGCGCAAGAACAGCAGCGATCGACTGAATCTCATCTCCTCTGCCCGTATTTCGCTCTCCGAAGCCACAATGACCATAGGCTCGTCCTCGCCGCTCACGGAACCGTCGCTAAAAGATTTTAATTTGGCTGCCGCGGATCTTAGCTGCTCCACGCAACGGTCGACCAGGGAAATATGTGTGGCATTCGCGGCGGATCGTGGAGCTCTGCGGATTAGCATGTGATCGAGGTAGACTTCGATGGCGAAGCTGGTCGCCTGGGTCTCGATCGTCCCCGGAGGCGCCGTCAGGATGAAGTGCCAAATTCGGTCCATTCCAGGAATCGAAATGACTTCATCTTCGCCTGCGACCGGTGGCGGATTGAACCGGATCTCGTAATTGATCGCCTGCTCGGCAAAGGAAAGTATCTCTGGCGAGAAGTCCTCGGGCGAGAGGCCGGGAAGGTAATCCTGAATACATCTCTCGATGAATGGATTTCGTTTCCCGCATCGGCCGGTCACCTTGCACAGCATATCCCACAGGGCGCTTCTGCCCTGTTCAACGATGTTCTTCGACATGAAGACCTTCCCCCACAGAGTGTCGCTCAGCTCCGGTGTGATTGTGTCTGGAACCGTGTCGATGATGCGGTTCAAGAGTTGGATCCGGGACAGGAGACCATTTTTGGAGAAGGAGTCGGCGAAATCGCACTGCTTGGAATCCAGAGTGTGGGCGAGCTCCGTGATCATCAAGCGCGTCAGATCAAAGTCGAGGGCGAGTTTTTGAATCTCGTGCGGGTCATATGATGGGATCAGAGCGTTCAGCACCTGAATGCTTCCGACGGTGAATTGGTTCATTTCGGCAATGTCCTGGATACACCGCTCGTACACGTCCATCTTGTCGGACTCGCTCAGCCCGAGGTCGAGGAGAGAGCTCAACTGCGTACTGGCAAACTTCTGTAAGAATGCCTTGTGTTCGACAGAGAACTCATTGCACGCCGTGGTTTCACGGATCAGCCGCACGCAGAGACGAAGCGGGATAGCATCCACGTGGAGGAATTCCCTTCTCTCGCTGTGCTTTTCACGGACGTTGAGAAGCAGCTGCTCACAGAAGTCGACCATCCTCGCATCGAAGCGGTTCAGGGGCAGTTCGAGGAGCTTGGAGCACAGGTAGAGCAGGGCGGGGGACGAAGACTGATGCATTGCAAAGGTGCGGGTCAGCATTCCCAGAACTTCGCCCACCGTCCGTTGATCCTGACTCTCGGTCACCGTCTGCCAGATGGTGTCGGTATCCTTATCGGTGTATGTCGAAGTGACGACCAGGAAGCCGACGATGTTGCCGCTGCGGCTGATCAGCTGCGGATGCGAGTCGACGCCGACGATGTATTCGACGATGCGGTTTTCTCTCAGGAACTTCACAAGATACTTGATTATCGGATACTCGATCCCGGCGGGATTCCCTTGAATGTGTTGTCTCCAGACGCTCACGAGCTCCGTCTGCATCCCTTCCATCCCGTGGACCCTCAGCTCCATCCGGCCATCCATGATGTGTTTCTTGAAAACCCCAAACTTCCAGCCACAGAGTATGATCTGCGGACACTCCTCGGGCTTTGTATTCTCCGGGAATTGTATGGATAGGTCGCGTGCGATCCGCACCGCGAAGTTGGGGTCCAGACAGGATAGGTTGTGATAGGTGTAGGAGATGGGGCGGAGTAGCGATTCGCTTGCTTCACTCGTGAGCCACGGCGACTTTTTGGATATGTGCATCTGGTATTTGTCGTCAATGGCCCGGATGACGTTGTAAGCCGCCTTCGCCGTCCGCGCCAACACCGGCGACTCAATGAGCGAGTCGTCGGCACGAAACTTCTTTCGTTCCACTCCCGACTCCACCATGTTGCTGATAACGCCCACCACGGACACGAGCATCGGAGCCAACTGGGGCCACCGGGGAAGCGACATCAGAACCAAGGCCGCGAGGTCGGACAGACGCTGCATCGCATCGACCGGAGGCGAAGCAATCTGGTCGTTGACGCGCGCCACGAGATTTGCCAGTTCGGGGCCATACAGCCTCTCCAAGGTACGGAAGAAGGGGATGTTCGAGATCTGCAGGGTCCATCCCAGCACCGGCACATACAGCCTGGACATCATCTCTGGAGCGTGGATGTCCGTCTCGTTGGCGAATTGGCTCAATGTCAGGGTATCCAGGTGAGCGAGATGAAGCGAGAGCTGGGCAAAACCAAGGATGAACTCTTCCAAGCAACGCCATGTGCCATGTCCCTCGTTTGGCTGGAAATCGATCCTATCGTGGGATTAGCATCATACGAATCTGGCTTCCAGGCATTGACCAATCTTACACTCTCCGCAGTAAGCTCTCCACCAGCGTAGGCAGCTCCTCCCAGAACTCGCGGTCGTCGGCGAAGGTGTCGTAGGTGATCTGGTCGAGATTGCTCACGCAGTAGTCGAGCCAGTTCTTGATGGCAACAAAGGCAGCAGTATCATGGGGATGCCCTATCCGATCAGGTCAGCTATCACATTCGTCACTGTGCCATCCGTCGTACATACCTTTCTCGATCATGTTGGAAATCTCCTCCAACGATTCCCGCAGGTCCAGGTTGCCCCGCAGCTTGGGGAACGAGTCCGTCAGAGACAGCTGCTCGTGCAGCTGCACGACCTCCGCCGCGGCCTGCCCCCGGAGCGCTTCCCCCAGCGGCCTCCAGCTAGACGTACTGGGGTCCTGATCCATGTCTTCCACCTCGGCCACCTCGATCTCCGGGCTCTGCGCGGGCGACGACGACGCTGATATCGCGGCCGACGACTGCGCCCCGACCCCGGACGCGTCTGCAGGCGGAGCAGCTGCGGACTGCTCGGGCGAGCCCGCGGCTGCCCGAGCGGGCCCGGGGGACTTCATGTTGATGGTGACCCTGCTGGCCGCGCGTCGGGCAGCAGGCGCCTTCTGGTCCGCGGCGGCGGGAGCAGCAGCAGCCTGATCGGCGGATGCGTCGTCGGCGGCCATGGACTCGCGGGCCGCGCAGCCGCTGTCGAGACGGGGACGCTTCCGGGTGGCCTGGAGATGCGTATCTTCCATCGGATCGCCGTGGGAGCGCGAGGGTTCGGTCGACACAGCACCAGGCGGGGTGCCAGAGCTCTCTAGCGGGGTCCCGGCCATGACATTTTCCTACCCCGCCTTAACCGGAAGGAGGGAGATGGCGTGCACGTCTGGCACGGGGAGAGACAGAGAGACAGCCCGGGGATGACGGACGACAAAAGGCTGGGGAGTGGGAGGTGGTGTCTGCGGAAAAAGCCAGGCAGCGGCCTTTTTGATCGTCGCGGAAAAAGAAGCTGGAGGGTGACGTCTCGGCGGAGAGGCACCGGGTGACGAATTGGAACGCCCAGAAGGGGCCGCGGGGACGACCACTGTGAACACCAGACCTGAGACGAAGATAGAAGAAGACGAGCTGCAGCTGGAGCTCACTGCCAGGGTGGTTCTGTGCTGTTGGAGCTACGGTGAAAAAA
>JGI26058J51888_1000661_pt1 | contig 16255 bp, 8 predicted proteins | sample HigsolmetaSP110D_FD_51888 | JGI IMG/M metagenome (IMG submission 51888) | reverse complement strand
TTTAAAAATATATATATATATATATATATATATATATTAGATATATATTAGAGAGTTGAATCTAGTATTTATATTAATAAACAGAACTTTCTGATTATATATTAATATATAAAAAAGCTCTATCTATATTTAATATCTGCAGTGGATTTATAGTTATTGAACTGGTTCTATATCAGCTAGATAAGTGCTTTTATAACTTTATATTTAGATAAAGATATTTATACTATTATCTACATTTTACAGCAATTAGTTAGCATCTTAAGTTTCTAAAATATCTTATAATATTAAGAAATTAAAGCTTTAGACTACCTCTTAAGCATCTATTAAAATATTATTTATATAGTCTACTAAGTTCAGCAAATCAAGCTCTTAATCAGCTAGTTAAGAACTATCAGATCATATATAATATATACTATTCTTCTCATGCAGGAAAATAGAGAGTTATAAGCTGCAAATCAACATTAAAAAAGAAATACATCTAGATTTTATATAGCTATTAAAGATATTCTAACAGATGCAGAAAGACTGCAATGTACACAACAAGCTAATCAAGTATATAAAGAGATGATTGAGCAGTCAGATTCACAGTCAGCAAAACAAGCACTTTCATAGTGCAGTTTATATAAATTATTAGAACATGCTGCTAAAACATGCTCTAGCCACTAAGGAACTAATTTCTAATACATATAGATAATATAATTTATTTATTGTGGTATAGCTTATATAAAAAGGTGTTGCATGGTGGGGAGGTGGCTCACTCACTTGTGTGGCTTGCTTGCTTATCAAATACATTAAACAAGTAACATAATCAACCACCGAGCGACAAATACCCTCAAGCAATGAATACCACTGAGCAATGAATTTTCACCGCACCCACTATAATTTTGAAGTTTTTCAACCACCAATACAATTAAATTAGACTATCTAGTAGTTGAATATATAGCTATTTATTAGGACAATTCCTTATGGTATGTCCAATAGTCCTACAGCCACTGCAGTGTTGTGGAGCTTGCTGTCAAAGCATAGGTGTAGGCTCATCAAGCTTCTCATTAAGCTGCATATCAAGCTGCTGAATGTGATTTTAGCCTTCTTGTATAGATAAAAGAGTATTATTATCTATAATAGCATGCCTTCTTGTCTTCTTTTTAGTTTTCTGCTCAGTCTCAGCTTGTAGAGTCCTAATTTCATCTTGAAGAAGAAGGTTTATATTCATTGCTATCTATACAGCCTTTTCAAGATAATGAATATGAGACATTGGGCTGCTAGAAAGCTTTTGCTTTCTTGCACTAAGGCTTTTTTGCAAGCTGCAAACCTTGTGATCCAGCTGGCAAAGATTCTGAGGAGTTTAAAAAGCAGAGAAGATTAAACTTTCAACTGAAGCTGATAGTGTTAGTATATAAAGCTGAAAGGTAATCTTTGCAAGAACCCACTCTTTATTAAGTGGCTTAAGTCCAGCTCCTGCAAAGCCTTTGCATATATTGTCTGGAGTAAACACTTTTGTATGAGCAGATGAATATAGAGATAGAAAGTCTTTCTTGTTAATATAGTTGTTGCCAGCAATTATTCTCTTTTCAAGCAGTTTTCTGTACACATGCTTAAGCAGGCCAAAAACACCAACATCAAGTGATTGCAGGAGATGAGAGGCATATACAGGCATACAAAGACAGACAATTGCATTCTTCTTGCAGAAAGTATCAAACTCTGCAGTTAAATGGCTACTATGGCCATCAAGAATAAGCAACTGCTTTGCACCAGTTGTATAGCATCTGGAATATGGTTCAAACATCTCTTTCAATCAGCAAAGGTCTATTTTATCTGTTGTCCAGCTATTCTCACTAGTTGCAATCCATCAGTTTTTGGAAAGTGCAGGTTCTTGATACCAAGCAGCCTGTTGAGATGCTGCTTTCAAGATAATCACTGGTGGTATATGAATCCCCTTTGAGCTCACAGTCTCAATAATTGTAACCCATTCACAGTTTCTCTGGATGACTGTATAAGGCCTTTCACTGCATTCTACTGCAGTAATAACCTTGGAGGTTGAGCAGAGCCTCATTGCAAAGCCAGTTTCATCAAAATTCCAGATGTCATCTTCATGTATGCCATATTCCTGAATAGCTGCATGTACAGCTTGAAACTATAGTATTATAACTCTTGGATCCTCCTGCTTTGCATGCTGGTATGTAATCCTTCAATTATATCTTGTACACAGCTCAGGATGGCACTTGACAAATTTATAAGCCCAGTTGATGCTAAGGACTGCAGTAGAATTTTGTAAACACTCACAGAGTAATATTTGTGCCATTGAACATAGAAACTCTGACTGAATTGAAAAACCTTGTTTATCTGTCTCTAGTAATTGCTGAATAAGTGTTTCTTCTTCAATAGCCTTTAATCTATAGCCATTAGCACATGTTTCTGCATGTGGTTGTCTTTCTTTAAGGCAAGCATAAAGGGTAGCCTCAGGCACCCCAAAAATCTCTGTAGTCTTTAGTATTGATCTGACTTTTTGATTTTTATAAGCTGCAATAGCCATTTGAATTTGGTTTTCTTGAGATAAAGGCATTTTTGATAGTGGTGGTGATAAAATAATGTGTTGAAAAAAGGAAGTGGTAGGGTGAAGGAAAATTTATTGCTCAGTAATATTTGTTGCTTAGTGGTTGATTATGTTATAAAAATTATAACAGACCATACTAAAAAGCATCTTCTGATTTAAAGTCTAGAAATAAAATATTGTTTATTTTGAACTATTTTATGTTTTTTCGAGATATTTGTAAAATTGTCAAGCTCAGTCTAGATAATATTAATTATTCTATGAATATTAAGTTAATATGACTGTGCTTTATATAGAATCTAAAAACTTAAATTTATAGAATTTAGTATATATATCTGATCAGACTATTAAAAATAATATATACTTACTTAGCTAGACTGAAGAGAATGCTTGTATAATATAAACTTATTTTTATTTCTAATAAAATTAATTTGTAATCTTTCTATTCTAAATATAGATAATAAATATCTGTTAAGTTTGAAAAGTATAGCAACTGTAGTTTTTTAGTCAGATTTTTTAATATATGTTAAGATTCTTTTTACATTAGAGAAGAGAGAGAATATTAACAGAATTTTTTAAGAGCAAATTTAATATCTGATGTTTAATAAAAGTATAGATTTATAGAAACTCTTACTGATATATTAATATAATTAAATTTATTAATTATAAGAAGTTCCCAGCTCAAATATAATCACTTATTAAATTTTATTCTTAAGAGATAATAGATTAATTAGTATACACAGCACTCTTGCTAGACTTTAATAATTGATGCTGGTCTAAAACTATAATTTTTAAAAATTAAATTCTTTTCTATATTATAAAAGTATACCTTTAAGCAGATTAACTTTGCTGTTGATATTTAGAAATATAATATTTATATCACTTGAATGGTAGTGGCAATGATCTCAACAGTGATGCACAAGCTGTCATTTCGCAGTGACAGAAGGCTTGGCTGAGTGACAACAATCTGATGCTTGAGTCTCACTGTTTTCCTGTAAAATCCATCTGGTACATACCTAGGGTACCTAGATGACGTAGCCTTTCCAAATCGGTCGGGGTAGGTCCATTTCTGTTCTTGGTCACAGAACTATGGCAACGCCCATGCTTCAACAACACCTTCCCTCTTCATCAACCATCTATCTCAATCCCGATGCGCCAAAAGGCTCCGATCTCCTTCATCCTCCTTCTGGGTCCATCACACTTCCACTTATTTCTTCCTCCCATATTCTAGATTCATCTAGGGGCCTGCTTCTTTTCAAGGCTTGTTATTCTGCCAAGTTCTGAGCAACATCCCCTCGGTCGATTCGCGAGTGGTCTTGCTCATGGAGCGGCTTTTCGCGGGGCTGCCTCCGCCTTTCGCTTACTGGGAGCGACTCAATCCCGAGAAGCTGTTTACTACCGCAAATGGCACGGTCCTACATCAGGAAAGGGAAAAATACACCGAGGAAATGCTCGGATTTCAAGATCTCCTTGAAAAGCTCAAGGGCCTCAGGAGAACTGTTGCGCCGTCCGTCAAGGAGCAACTGGATGTCATGGAGATCTTGATGGTATACATGAACGATCGTCTTCGAGCGGAAAAGTTTCTACAGGCTGTCGAAGACTTTGTTTCCGAGGGCAACGAGAAATTGGCGCATATCATCGACGGTTTACATTGGGGGTTAAACGGTATGTTCTGTGGCACGCGTCAACAGATGGCAGTGGAAGAAGCCTCGACGCATTCGATGCAAGTACACGATGCTATGGTCTCTTTAATAGAGGCCTTGAACGGGAGACCTTTTGAACTCCCTTCAAGGGATAATCGTCTGCCAGACCTAGAGAACCTCAGCAAGGATAAAATATGTACGCGTTCGAACATGACATGCGAAGTGACTGGCGCACGGTTTCTAAAGTTAGACGGTGCGAGTGTTGCTAACTGTATAAGCGGCCATATCATACCGCACTGCATGTTTCTTCTGAAATCGAAGGGTTATACCGTCTACACATGGTTGCTTCTCGCAATATTATTACCATATGATCAGTTTCAGTCCGTTTGGAATGAATGCGCGACTTACCGCGCCAATGATCCCGCAAATCTTCTTTTGCTTCTTGATGATGTTGAGTTCTCTTTTGACCGAGCACAGTGGCAACTGTTCTATGCAAATCCACGATATCATGATCACCCCATACTACAACGAGATTACATTAGTCTCACTGCCGATCGTACCAATCCTAAAAAAAAAGTCATGGGGCTTCGCTGGTTAATACAACATCAAATGCAGCCCACCCATTGGACTGCAAGGAGGATTAATTGTGCTTCCGGAAACAGGGCGTCTGTCATACCACCGAATGATGAGACTATCCCTCCAGCTATGGTCCGGGACAAAGGTACCTTTGTTGAATATCTGAATTTCTCTTGTTATGGGAATAAAATCATCAACGATCCATCACCAGTTCTTCTTGATGCCCGCAATATACTTGCGGAAATCTACCAGATGAGAAGTCTTACTCTAAAGAACTCCAAAAGACATGCATTTCCAGTTCACGAACACGATCTATGGCGCCCATTCTACAATGAAAAAGCGGAAACGACACGCTCCTATGGTTCCTCTACTAGCCGCCAACGACGGAATAACTCTTCTTCAAATACTTCGCATCAAAATGTATCTGGAGGGAGGGTCTTCAGAGACACACGTCGAGCAAGCCTTGGGTACAATATGGACGGGGGTACAAGCGATTACATTGAGACGTTAAGTTCTATGGACACAGACTTTGGAAGTTTGGAGAGTCAGCGTGGATTGGAAGACACGAGCAGTGTTAACAATGAGGGATTGGAATGCATCGATAGTGGGTCTGGCTACCACTTTGGGGGAAGACGAGCCAGCCAACTTCATCAAAGAGATGGAAACACATATTCGGAACGAAGACTTACCCGAAATTGATCTTTTGAGAGCACCTGTCGACTCTGAAGAGGATGAGGAAGAGTACACTGCATTTCTGCGTAGCCGAGTGTTGATCCCCACGTGGGTAGACAAGTACGGTGGTGAGATTTCGGCCTAAATGCAGGAGGAAGTTGGCCCGGCTACAAATATTCGAAGCTGTATTTTTATCATTACCCCTGTATCATCACCTAGTTCAAAGCATACCAGTGTAACAGCAAATAGTTAACATCTCCAGATAAACAATATCATAATGTAATCACAAGCCACCCGAACACCCAACTGAGCTGAACACCCCTCCTATCTGTGTCTTCTATACAGAAATCAATGAATTTCAACATATTATTATATCATCAAATATATATATATTTGCAAAAATTAGTTGAGCAAGAAGAAAAATCTTATTAATAATATCTGCTTTAAAAAATAAACAAATTCCTAATATTTATGAAGCAGCATATTTTTATAATATTCTTTTGTTATAGGCCTTGCCATACAAAGGCCGGATAATTATAGGACTGAAGGTGGTAACTGATCAGCATGTGACTGACCGCGATCACCTTGATCACCTTGATCACTAAGACTCAGGGAAAAAGGCATGTATATAAAGACACTCCTTTCAGACAGAATCTGACCCTTGTGGTCAACTCACATAGCAACCTGTTATATAGGCATTGCTAGTAACACAGGTCTATTCTTGCTATTATATTGCTCACCCCCTTGTTTCTTGTCTTCAAGATAAACCAACAACCTCTTTAGGTCTAGTTATCTAGGCCTGTGTCAACAAGACCCTGAGTGCAAGGGTTAACAAGCAGCCAAGAAAGAAAAAAGAATAATCTGTTACTGAATATATCAGCAACATAATACAACATGGCAGTGATATGACAGGACATGTTAGCAATATAATATAGCATGTTAAGGACATGATAAAATAGCAAGGCACTAACATAATATGGCATAATAATAACATAAGAGATAGAAGCATAAATAGGCCTAACTACTCAGCCATATATCTAGTCTACTGTGTCTTATTCTTATACAGATCTTAGAATCAATATAGGAAATTTATTTGTTACTCTTTTAAAGTTTCTACCTAATCTGCTTACATTAAGAAGCTTACAGGTTATCTAGTTATCTGTCAGATTATCAGATTACCCTATATTTTAACAATAAGATGCTCTCATTGTGAGTATTAGTGAGAGCTTTAATATCACTATATCTACAGTGAGTCAATCAACCAAGTAACTTGCTCTGACAAAGTCAACTGCTATACTGGAAGCACCAAAAGTCAACATGGAGGTTGTGAATGAGTTAAAAAAACAGATTGCCCAACTTGCAAGCTAAGTCCAGACAATACAGTTGCTCAAAGGGATCAAGGTTTCTAATGCTAAAATATTTAAAGATAAGTGTTCTACCCTGAGGAGATATCTAACTTTAATAAACTATAACAGTGTAGCAGACAAGTAGGTGGTATGGCAAGTGGTGGGAGATACTGCTGGCACTACTCAGCTATATTAATCACCTCACAATGCCATGATTTCTCTCTTCTCCATGCTTTTGATTCTGTATGACAAGCTACCATAGTTTCAGCTAATAGTACTATGACTGAGCACCATCACATAATCAAAAGCATCAATTCTAAACTTCTTATTTTATCAAACTCTCTTGTTTATTCTAGTTGCACATTTATGTGCAATCCAGAGTGATAAGCAATCTTATATATGTTTGGGGCTAGACAAACTTTCTTTCTTTCAATTTTTAAGACTCCAGAATCTTGTAGCCTAGATCAAGGACCTCCAGAACTTAGAACCCAGAAGATTAATAAGATAGCTTAAACTGCTGATAAGCCTACAAGTTTTAACTTAATTAATGCAGTTAAGGAATTCTCTAAATCAGAAAAATCTTAATGTGTTATTATTCTCCTTTAAGGAATTGATAAGCCAGAAACAATTACCAAGACTGAATTTTTTGCCAAATGTTAAAATGCTTCAGAAAAACTCTTTGAAGGCCTTCTTTGCATGTGAAAGACTAATCAAGAGAACAAAAAGCATCAAATTAATTATACAGAATATTGTACTAAGAACTTCTGCCAGCAACTTAATGCTCAAGAAAGTCTGATCATTGAACTCATCACTAAATAAGATAAATATTGAGATGTTTTTGCAGAGATAGCTATAAAAATTTATAGAGATTGTAGAACTACTCCTGTCTCTGATTAACTTAAATATATTGTTAAGCTCCCAGACTTACCCATTCTAACTGATGAAAAGAAACCCAAATTTGATAATTAAATAGCCTAAATAAAAAGCAAATTAAATATTAATGCTGATCATTACTTCAGCAATCTGCTTTAAGTTGCATATGTATAGAGTTGCCTTAGTGGGTGTGCTGTTAAACATGCAGCTTCCTGATTCTGAGAAGACTCAGTGAACCAGTATTAAACTGCTGATAAGGTCTTTAAGCATCTAAAATCAATCTTCTTTAATCTGAACTATTATATAACAAGTACTGATCTGGCCAAATCAAACATCTATTCTGTATATTTAACCAAACATCTTGCTCCTCACACTACTTCCAGCCTAGAATCATGTCATGATGTCTAAGGTTGGCTATAAGCATAGGCATATTAACCTGCCAGCACTTATTAACTACCAGATGTAATATAATTATGTGGGTGATTTGTTCTTCAGTCTAGCCATCATAACCCCAGATGCAGCAATCAGAGTCCAGAGGTACTATTGATGTTTGAATATATTTAGCCATATTAATTGTATAAGAAGTATTGATGAATACAGATTTATTGACTTCAGAGTCAACCAATATCTTCAATTTCACACTTAGTCCATTTTTTGATACATGATTAAGTACAATAAAGTGATTGCTGTCAAGCAACTTGCTTATATCCAGTAAAAATAGATTAATTCTATAGTTTTTTCCTAGAAAAAGGACTTTCTCTAGAGTAGAGCTTTTTTTTAAATCCTGATTTTTATTTAATATTTTCTTCTTCTTTTTCAAGGTTTTAATCTCCAAGGCCTTCTTATAGAGGCAGTATAAGATAATATAGCTGATTTTCTTATAGTAAAAGCATTTTTTTTCTACATCAGTTCTGCCCTCTGTCTATCATCTAGTCTGTTAGTCTTGGAAGCTGCAGGTGCAGCAGTCCTGGTGATATACTTATTACAGGGCTCAGCAGCAGGAGCAGTTTCAGCAAGTTTATAGAACTTGTTTCAGATCTTGAACTTCTCAGCATTAATCTGCAGAATATATGCTGCCTAGAAACAGGCAGTAGAGAACTCATTAAAAGTTCTAAAAACATAATAGTCTTGAGTAGTCAGGTTTCAAAGTTTGTTAATAAGCTTGTCAAAAAGCTCCTTCTTATAGTCTTTTAGGCACAGCTGGGATTCATCTGTCAGATACATAAATTCTGCTAGAAAGTCATAGTATTTCTGGTGTGATTCTATCTGGAGATAGCACAATTAGTGTCTAGCTGCAAGCTTAATAAGATTTGTTTAGCCTATAAAAAGGCAGTCTTCTGAGAGATTCTAAAACAGCTAAACCCTGACCCCTAGCACTAACTTATAGCTGCAGAAGATGAAGCAAATATCTAATAGCAAACTCTAGATACTGAACCTATTAGATATTAACTGTTCTGAACTACTGCCATAGATAGGTATTTAAACTTAGCTAAAATAAATTAAGCTCTTCAAGAGATAGAACCTATAGTAAAATAGCACTACTTACAATCTTTAAAAAAACCTCTAAAAAAACTTCTAAAGATTGACATTGCTTTAGTTGGGGCTGCAGGCTTCCACCACTCTGTCTAGGCTTAAGAGAGCAAAACCTTCATTATTAGTCTCTATAAGATTGATTAGATTATTAAGGAAAAAACCCAATCTCTATTAATAGAAGAAAATAAAAAGGCCTATCTAGATAAACATCTTTTAGTATGTTATTATTTCTGATGAGATGTGTTCTCTAAAGAAGCCTCTAACCAGTTATCACCATACTATTTTTATAATTACTGTGTTGAGCTCACTGAGAAGAATTCTCTAGACTATAGCCCCTTATATAAGCAATCTGCTGAGAAACTGAAAGCTACCAAAAAATACTTAATAAAAAACTTGAATAAAAGCTTTATAATTTTTAATAAAGCTTCCTTTACTTTCCCAATCCTCTTTGTCTATAAGGCTAATAGAGAGTTGCACCTCTGTGTGAACTATCAAAAGCTAAATACTATCTCAAAAAAAACTGCTACTCTCTGCCATTAATTAATAAGACTCTAGAATGCCTAAGTTAAGCAAGAAGCTTTATTAAACTTGATATCTGACAGGTATTTCACAAGATCCAGATAAATTCTTAAGTCAGAAGATCTAACAACATTCTAAACTTATTATAGAGCTTATAAATATTGAGTAATGCCCTTTAGGCTTATCAATAAACTAGCTACTTTTTAGAGATATATGAACAACCTCTTTTTAGATTATCTGGACCAGTTTATAATTATCTTTATTGATGACATACTAGTCTATTCCTGGAATGAACTAGAGCATCAGAAGTATGTTATTAGAGTACTAAATTAACTCTAAAAAATAGGGCTTCAAGCAGACATCAGAAAATATAAATTTTATATTATCTGAATTAAGTATCTAGGCTTTATTGTCAGCACTAATAAAATAGAGATTGACCCAGAGAAAGTAGTAATAATCCAGAACTAAAAGCTCTTAATTATAGTTAAGGGAGTGCAATTTTTTCTAAACTTTTGCAATTTCTACTGACAGTTTATTAAGAATTATAGCTGTATTGCAAAATCTCTGTTTAATCTTATAAGAAAGAACATGCCTTTTAACTTCAACTTCTAATATCTTTAGACCTTTAAGTTGCTTAAGAAATAGCTAATGTCTACTTTAATACTAATTTATTATAACCTCTATCAATCAACCAAGCTGAAGACCAATGCTTTAGATAAAGTAGTTGCTGGAATACTCTCTCAGTTAAATATAGATAAGGATAAACAATAGCACCTAATAATCTATTTCTTAAAAACTATAGCACTGGCAGAGTGCAACTATATAATTCATAATAAGGAGCTCTTAGCCATCATATAGACCTTGAAAAAATAGCAACTAAAGCTAAAAGGCTTACAGCAGGAGAACCTCTTTAATATTCTAATTAATTATTAGGCTTTAGAATATTTCATGACAACTAAGATCCTGACCTTGCAGCAGGTAAAGTGGGCTAAGTATCTTATCTGGTTTTACTTCATGATTTGATACTGCTTAGAGAAACAGAACCTATTAGTAAATACTCTATTCTAACAGCCAAAAATAGTAGAAGCCCAAAATTGCCTAAAAAAAAAATACCAGACTCAGTAGTTTTTAAAGACAGAATGGCTTAATTCTTATATTATATAAGAGATGAAAAACCCTCATGCAGAGCTAATATCAATTCAAGAGAAGTTGCATCTAGCAGACTGCCTGCTATAAACCAACTGTATTTATGAATTTCTGACAAACTTCTGGGCAGCAGCTGTTGAAGAAAAGGCTCCATGATCTCTAAAAAAAAATCTGCTATTGTATAGCCAGAGTCAGCTAATAGTGCCAGATGAGGAAAACCTTTAAATATAGCTCCTAAATAAAATACACTGCCAGGCTTCTACTGCTCACCCTGAAAGAAACAAGATGAGGAAACTGCTAGCAGAAAAATACTACTGGCCAGGCATAATCCAGAATATTAATTAATATATTGCCAACTACTATATGTACTGGCAGATTCAGAACCTATATAATAAAGCTCTTAGACTGTTGCAGTTGCTGCCCATACTAGACTAGCTATGGAAATATATCTCAATAGACTTCTAAAGCTTTTCAAAAAACTGATATAGTTATGATGCTGTCTTTGCAGTAATAGACTACTTAGAGAAAAGACCAATATCTATCTCTTGCTATAAAATTATCACTGTCTGTGATATGGCAAGGCTTTTTATTATATATATCTACTGATGGACTAAACCCCTGAATATTATTATATCAGACTGAAAACCCCAATTTATTTCAGATTTCTGGAATAAATTCTGTTGGATTCTAGGTGTGAAGCTGAAGCTCTCTACTGCAAACCATGCCCAGACAGATGGCCAAACAGAGATAATAAATTAGTATATAGCACAGTGTCTTAGGCCCTTTATTAATCACTATCAGGATAATTAGTCAGATTGACTACTGATAATAGACTTTGCAGTGGCAGTTCTGCTCTATAAGTTAACTGAAGTCCTACTATTCTTGATTAATTAAGATGTGATACTACAGATCTTCTTTAACTGATGACAGCTCTAACTTCCAGACCAATCTGCCATAAAGTGTTTGAACTAAAATGATGTATGAAAATGAGTCCAGTGCCTAGAAGCCACCTGAAACTATGCCTGGAAGCTTATTGAGAAGGCTCAGAACTCCCAGTAGCAACAGGCAGATTAACACTAAAGGATTATCAATTTCAAGATAGAAGATATAATATAAGTGTCAGCTCATATCTGAAAGACAGGCTGTTCTAGCCACAAGCTGAACTATTAGATAGCAGGCCTCTACTGCATTATTAAACAGATTGATAATATCTATAAGCTGGACTTATTAGCCTTAATTCATGTGCATCCAGTGTTCTTATCAGACAAGCTTCAGAAGGCAGCCACTAATTTTTTTTTTAGGCTAGATTAAGAATCCTCTCCCGGCTATAGAGGTTAATAAGGAATATGAATAAGAGGTTAAAGAAATTTTAGCAGTCTATCTGCACTAAGAGAAGCTGCAGTATAAGATCAAATAAATAGACTATAATGATGACCTGACATAATATCTAGCAGCAAATTTTATAGGCTTATTGTACTGCCTATAAAGCTTCTATAAGCACTACCTGGACCTGCTCAGACCCCTGAAGTGGCTAAATAAGTGGTTAAGATGCTGGGAGAATAGTGAGGATCTGAAGAAATATAGAGATAACAATAAGCTAATTACTTAGACTCTAAACACCTGCAGGTAGGTGTTTTTGAAGGAGGGGGAGGTGATATAACAGTATAGCAAACAAGTAAGCAGTATAGCAGGCAGTGAGAGATACTGCCAGCACTACTCAGCTATATTAACCACCTCACAATGCCATAATTTCTCTCTTCTCCATGCTTTTGATTCTGTATAACAAGCTACTATAGTTTCAGCTAATAGTACTATGACTGAGCGCCATCACATAAACATGCATATTTAAATCAACAATCTCTCTACTGCAATGAAAAGCAATAAAATCATGTTTGCAGGCATCTATCTCTGAGGAGCAGTGTTCAACTGATTTAAGCCCTATATAAGAGACTTTAACAAAAACTTGCTAAAAGATCAGAAAGCTGAAACCAAGAAAATCTTTGAGAGTTATAAAAAGTTTAAGAAAAGACTTAAAGCAATCTTTAAAGATCTTAATAAAGAATAAACTGCAGAAAGAAAGCCATACTCTCTTTAATAAGCAACTTTAGTGGCAATTTATATGTCTGAATTTCATTAAATTGCTTTTTATTTAAATTGGGATGAGTCTGCCCTTATAGCCAAGTTCTATCAAGCCTGAAGAGTGAGATTAAGGATGGGATACTTTATATTAATAATTAACCTAAAACTTTAAACAAAATAATTGAGCAAGCAACCTGAATTGATAACTAACTCTATAAAAGAAAGATAGAGAACTGTTAAGATAGCTAAAAACCTTAAAAACCAGTTAATTAATGATAGACTGCTCAATCAAAGAAAGACCAAGATAGAGATATTGTTATAAAGCTTGATGCAACTGTAATCTAAGAGTTCAAGAACAAATTGCAGAAGAAAAATACATGTTTCAAATATAAAAAATCAGGACATCATGCAAAAGCTTGTCATCAGAGAAAATTGAAAACTGAACTAACCACCTAAAAATCAAGAACTAAGACACTAGCTGCTGCAAGACAATTTATAATCTGTGATGATCTAAACAAGTATTCAAGTGAATCTGAATTCAGCTATAGCAGTGATCAAATAGTGAAGCCCAAGTTTTAGAAACAATTCATGAGAAGAAACTTTAAAGATAAAAAATGCATATATATATAAAGAAGAAGAGTTCAAGCAAGAAGAAGAAGAAAAGAAAGAAAAAAGTCACAATAAAAACAGAAATAAAGAACAGAAAAAAGAGAAAAGCTGCAGCTAAAATTTCTCTAAGTATTTCAAAGAAAAAAGTCAGCACAAAAAGCTAAGTACTCAAGGAGAAGAGCTTGATAAGAAGTAAGCTACTCAGAATAAAAATTTGCCTATCAGAATGCTCCAGACAGACTGAAAAAATTATTATAAAAGCAAGAACTTGCAAGATAGTGATATAGAACCTCTTTCAGATAGTCAGTTTTATAGCTGTTTGACAGCTCAGAACATGAAGAAATAGGAGATAAAGCCATCTAAGTCTAAGTTAAGAACTACAGAAGAAAACCTTACTAGAATCAAAATCTAGAAGAATAAACCTTGCAGCTGCACTCTCTTGAAAGCAGACTGTTGGGAAGAGTCCTGTGTGACTTAAAAAAAACATATAAATAGCTGTTAAAGATGTTAAGAATAGACCTTCCACAAATGCCTATTTCACAAAAAGAGAAATTTGCAAATTGCTGAAAATATGAAACAAGCTTTAAAAAGCCAAGAAACCTGATTTTGCAATTATTAACTAAAATATATGTTAAACTGCAGTTGCCTCTATTATCAGAAGTAGTCTAGAAGACTTTATTGAGGAATCAATTAGCATGTATATTACAATAAATAGTGCACCCTTTATGAAAGATTAAAGAAACAATATAAATAATACCCTCAGTTATTAAAGATTATCAAAAAGAAGAAATTCAAATGCCCACTTTAAGACTTATTATGCAATTGCCTGAAAGAAGAACCTGAACACTCAAGCTACTATCTGATCAAGAAGAAAGAATGTCAGGCACAATTATACTACTAATATTTATCTAAAAAGGAAAAATCCTATTATTTGCTAAGCCAGATAAGAGAAGAATTCAACAAAGCATAAAGTCAAAAAAACAAAGAAATTGAGGACTACAAGAATTAGCACTGAAAACCCGTTATATTGGCAGCCATAAAAAATAACACACTAGTCTACATTCAAGAATAGATTGAGGGAAAGCCAGCCAGAATTATAATTAACTCAAAAGCCTCTGGAAATTTCATTAATCCAGAATGTATTAAGAAATTTGAATTGATGACTCAGAAGAGCAGAACAAATGTGTAAATCAAAAACTTAAATAATAAAACAATCTATCAAGAACCAGAGCTCAGGATCAAGAAGATAATATTGCAATCAGTATATTATACTTCAACAATTATCTTTAGAGTCATACCTCTGGGAAAACAGTATAAAGTTATACTAGAAATATTATAGCTGCACAAGCAAAACCCTTAAATTGATTAAAAAACTGGCAGAGTAATAATTAATAGATAAATAGTCAGTCACAACATCTGTTAACAGAAGTTGAGAGCAAGCTTTATAGGCATGCTGAAGAGATCAGGGGTGACCCTCAATAAATACACTAACAAATTCAAGAAGGATTTGGCCTAGAAGATAAAAAACAAAAAACAATATCTGTCTCTAAAAGTTAAGAAAGATAAGATTAAAGCATTATACAACAGAAATGTGGAACAATCAGCAAAACAATTAAGAAGAAGGCAATTAAAAGAAAAAAATACTAAAAATCTAAAAAAACCCAGAGAGATGTATAAACAGAAAGTTCAGAAAGTTCTTGTTAAACTGCTTAAGAAATACTTTAAGTTCCTCAAGCTGTTTGTGAAGAAAGAATATCAGTTGCCACAACATAAAAAAGAATATAAGGCACAGATAGTATTGAAGAAAGAATATAAATTACTATAGATAAAGCAACAATAAATATTATAAGATAAGCTAAAGACTATAAAAGAATTTATCAATAAGTTTTTGAAAGCTGAATATATCAGAGAATTGAAGTCACCAATATTATTGCAAGTAATGTTTGTATCAAAGAAAGATAAAACATCAAGAATAATAATTGATTACCAACAGCTAAATAATGCAATTAAGGATAATATAATTCACCACTGAGCTGTGTTCCCCACCAAGCCATGCGCCCAACGCGACCGCGTCAAATATATGAAATTTGAACTCATTTTATTCAACCAAAACTGCTTTATATACAAAAGAAATTAGGAGAAATTGCAGCTAGGGCATTTATTTATCTTATGCCCTATAATATTGCACCTACTGCACCTTGGTGGTGCTCACATATGTGGTGGAGAGGCTTGAGCAGCTATCTCTGGGGTAGGTGCAGTAGGAGCTTTAGGAGCCTGATTTCTAGCTTCTATAAGATCTCTTGCTTTCTGGACCAAAAGGCTTCCTTCATGAGCTATCTTCTTATTGAATTGCTGGTGCTTTTGCTTCTGTCTCTTATTTGCAGCACATAGATCCTGGTTTTCCTTTGCAAGGATGACTGCACTATTCATAGCAATTTAACATCCCTTGATAAGCTGATTTAAAGCTGCATCTGTTGGGCTTGGAGGACTCTGTGTATGTTGCTTTAAAAAAGTCTTGATTGCAGTTGCCTGAAGCTCCAATTCAGCAAGATTATGAGGTGTTTCTGGTATTCAGGGAGCCTAAGTATTGCCTGATCAGCTGCCAGATGATGTAGAAGTCTTGAGCTGAATATGGAGCTTTGTAAGGACCTGATCAGGATTAAAAGAGACTAATCCAGTTGCTGCAAAGCTATTGATAAGATTTTCTG
>JGI26058J51888_1000659_pt1 | contig 16269 bp, 10 predicted proteins | sample HigsolmetaSP110D_FD_51888 | JGI IMG/M metagenome (IMG submission 51888) | reverse complement strand
TTTAGAGAGAGCTACCTAATAAGAGAGTTCGTCAGGTTAAGTAAGGTAAGTAGGTAGGTAGGTAGGTAGGTAGGTATGTTATAAAAAGAATGGTCGCATGTTTCAAACCAAGGTTACCATATTGACATAGAACTAAGGTTGACATCGTGTCTGGAAAAATCAATAAAACAAAAGTGGTATAGAAAAAAGAAGTACCTAATTTTAACTTTTATCAATGAATTCCAAGCACAGAAGCAGCCAAGCTCAACATCAACACGTAACCCATGAGTTCCATGTTCGGCCGGCCGCGGCCCTCGCGGCTGCCCGCCGCGATGGCCTTCTTCGTCCCGACCGCGACGGCCGCGTTGACAAAGTCCGGGCCGCAAGCCAGGTTGATCTGCAGCGCGGCGGGGATGTAGGTCTGGGTGAGGGGCTGGCCTTTGGCCTGGGCGGCCTCACCGAAGACGTTCATCGTGGACCGGAGGCACTGGTTGCAGGTGGGCCGGCTCGAAGCCGGGTAGGCCATGCCGAGCGGCAGGAAGTAGACGTACGCGTCGTCTGGTTTTGAGTTGTTGCCGTACGCCTGGACGAAGCAGTAGGCGTTGGTGCTCGGGTCCTTGAGGCAGGTCGCCTGGTAGATGGGCTGGTAGGCGATCATGGCGGCGTACGTCTGCGTGACCGTCGGGTTGCCCAGCTTGTAGTCGGCGCCGCAGGCGTCGTCCTTGATCATCCGCGAGGCGAGGTCCGACATGATCTCCGTGCACGCGGACATGGGGCTGGAGCACGCCGTGGCCAGGACCGCGGTGAGCGCGGACGGGGATTTCAGGGTGTTGAAGAAGGATTGGGAGTTTTGGAGCAGCATGGAGATGGCGTGGCAGGACGAGACGGTGGCATTGTTGAGGAAGCTGTCGATGAACTTGGGGCAGCTGTCGCTCGTGAAGTTGTTGCCTCCTCTGGCAGTGTCCAAGGGGGTCGGGAACTGCTGCAGCGAAGTCGTGAACGAACCCGTGGATGTGTCATCCGATGCCGCCGATCTCTCCTCGATCTGTGCTGCCGATGGCCCTGACGTCTCTGTCGATATCGATAACGGGCTGCCATGAGGATGATTGTCGCTGTCATGCTCCAAGTCCACACGTGGTTGCGGTGGGGATACCCCACGATCGACGACGACGATCTCCTTCCTCCTCTCCGTAAAGGAACTAGATCGCTCTGTCCACGACGAGGCGTCGATATCACCGGAGGCGTCCGAGGCGATGACGGGTGGACAGAGTATTAGGATTATTAGGGACGTCAAGACGAGAAGAGGCAGCGTCGCGAAGCTGCCGCGTCCGTCAGTTGCCGGCTTTGGACACCGCCGGCGAGGTCGTGGTCCTTCATAGCGCAACATGGCGCCGGACGAGCAGAGAGGTGGTAACGAGCGTCGTGAGCACTGGCCGATGGAGCTGTCGCGAGAGCAGCTCGTCGGGGCGCTCCGTGTGATGGTAAACGAGTGGATATCGCCGCAGCGGCTTACTGAAGGAGAGGAGGACGTGGAATCGGGGACATGACAAGCAGTCGACCGGGCTGGGGGTCGTTGACAGCGTCGATGTGAACGGTATCGAGTGCTCTTAAAGCGACCGCCCGTCGGTTTCTTCCCGAAACATGCAAAGACGAGAGGTGCACTGCTTGACAGTTCCTGTTTCACCACGTCCACCTAGTCCCGCGCGTTGGATCTGGGGTCGGTGGAAACTGGACGGCGATTCTCCAAGTGCCAAAAAAAGGAACGGATGCCCTCTCTGGTGGGCAGATTATCGTCAATCGTTAAAAGAAAACCGTGGCCTGTCTCTTTATTGCGTGCAGTACGGGCGGTTGCCCGCAAAGGCAGGATGGCGAACAATATGAATAGGGGCCCGGTTTGGAGGAATCCGCAACGGCATTATTCTCACGGTGGAGGATGGGACCCGTTCGAGTGCTATTATACCGAGTCCTGCTATAGCCTTGGCGGATAATTATGGAAAAAAGCCAATAGCGGCGGAGCAGGTTACGGAGTTGGGAAACCTGGTTGTGTAACGCAGCCTGCCACGATCTCTTTGCCGCTTAGGGCTAATTTCTCAGCCAAAGCGATAAGCTCGACCCCAGCTTGAGGCTGGCTCTCTGGAGCCATGGCCGGGGGAGACGATCCTGAGAGAGCAGCCCATGGAGCCCATCTCAACGCCTTTGAGGCGTGTTTTTCAATGGTGATTGAACGCCCAGGGACGCTAGAGAGGCACAGCGTCTCGCCCTTCTCCTCTTGGCGGTCAGTCAGCCCAATCGCTGATGACCCTGCTAATTTAAGACGCGAGATGTGACCGCATCTGTGGACGCCATGCCTAAAGGATGCCGGCGCTGAGGCTCGATAACCTTCGATAGTCCTCTTGAGATGCTAAAGAGTTTGAGTGTGGCGTGGGCACTGGTCAGGGGTCGGCCCGCGGCGAGAACGTTCGATCTTCGGTCCCGCGCCTATCTCGCCCACTCAACCCCATCACGACATCCCTCCCAGGTACCAACCTGAACGCTTTCACCTCTCATTGTTGTTCTTACCATTCTTGTTGATGATGGATATCATACCACTAATCCGAGAGCGCTGTGGTAGGAAGCCATTGCAACCGCTGCGCCACAGGACGACAGGGAACCCCTGTCTGCTGCGCGCGGAGACGGATTCCATGACAAAAACAGCCAACGGTCGAGCAGCGACAGGACACGAAAGGGGGCTCCACAGCGGTGCAGGGTCCTACGGAGAAGCCAAAGCAAGCTTTCGCCCATCAAGAGACGATCGCCGATGCCGACCAAGTCGGGAAAAGGCAGAACCACATATGGGGACGCAAACGATGACATGCATCTACCATGTTCCTCCGTGCGCGCTTGATGTCTTACGCTCTTTTTGGAGGACGGAGTACTGTGCGGTACAACGTACCTTGTCCTACATACAGGCCCGGTCTCGATCTGCTGTACAGAGTACGGAATAGAGAGTGTCTTTCACCTAGGTACTGACAGACGCACCTCCTGCTGTATCGTGCCGCCGCATCTTCAGATTCCATTTGTGCCGTCCCTCTTTGGCGCTCTCTTCAATCAATTTTTTTTCCGGCTTGGAGGGGGGTCATCCATGTCTACTAACTTCGTACTTCGTCGGGGGTAAGCCCGACTCGTGGCGTTGACCTGTAACTCGCTGACAGGACAGTCCGCCGACTGCCAGCTGGCTTTGACTCGGTCAATTCGTATTATCGAAAGACTGACTAGTGGAGACGTGGCTTACGCCCGGCTGCGTATGTCCAAACTCCACTTTTCAGCGAGGACCCAAGTTGGGTGCCCCCTTCATGATGAGATCTCTTCAAATTCCAACCTATCAAGGGCACATAATAGCTACCTCTCAAGGGAAAGAGCAACTGCGCAAGAGAATAAGACGAAATGAGATGATCAATGGGAAGCTGCAGTGCACTGTTTCAGTTTTCCACCCTCATCAACTGTCCCAGTTTCATTATTGGACCCTGCAGTTCCATGTCAGATTATGTTGGGAAGTAAGGCCACATACGTTTTGTTTTAGACCGCTGGAAGATGAATGCATGCGAGGCGCAAGTTCATTTTATCTGTCATTGCATCTATATATGGACATCTTTTGCCTTTCTGCTGCTGGGTCCTGGGGACGGGAATTTGTTTGACACATTTCCGGTTCTCCGCTAAGGCTTCCAGTAGCAATTTACATCTCATTGCTATCATCGGTAACAGAAATAAAGAAAAACAGAATGCGTCGCCGAAACATCACTGCGGGAGGACGTTGACATGGCAACATCCACGTGTAGTATCGAAGGTAAGGCAAAGGCAGCTTTGTTCACGTGTATTTTTTGTGACTATCCTTAAATCCCTCTCTGAGGAGGAAGTCTTCCACCTTTTATCGCCTAGCCTCTGCACTCTCTTGGATAGCTTGGTGTCTCATTTTCGGATTATCTTCTGCAGTCTGGCTCAAAAGATCCCGTCTCCTGGATATTAATATCCAGCATCTTGAGACTTGGCAGCTTCAAGAGCAGATTGACCACGATTTGGGGCAAAAATACATTGTTAATCTAGGTATACCGTCCATGTGTGTAATCGTGCGGCTTTTTGGGGATATCCAAAGTCTGCTGACATTGACTTTATCATTCTATGACAATCTGGTCTTCATCTACATCGTCAGCTTGAGGTATCCATGATTTATATAAGGGTTAAGACGGTCGTCGAATGTTAGACTCCTTTCACATTTTGTTTTTTATACCTTGGTATTGTACTGGAGAACCAAGTTACAGGCACGTCAGCATTGAGATATGAGATAATTCGAATACCTGCCAATTACATTACTCCAACTACCTAATACATTCCACAACATCAAAGATGAAGGAATGTATCAAAAGCAAAAAGAAGAGTGGTGCACATAGATACATCGTCTTATGTTTCTATGCCTGCAGGCTGCGACTGTCGGTGCCCGAGATGGCACGTGCCGTAGGAGACGGCCACCTCGGAACCCGAGGGTTCCGCCGTGGCAAGATGACCGCCACTCATCATCTCGACCAGCTCTCGGGGACTCTGCATGCGGCTTTATACAGCCTAATGTAGATACTCGGCTTTTATGACCTTCGGAATCCGAATATTTGGGTGAGAGGATGAGCCAGAGAGCCGAGGCACTGGGGGCAGAGGATGATACCTCTCGAGAGCAGCAGAACATTCCCTCCTGGAGGGCGGTATGCTTCACTTGCTTGATATATCATTTTTACCACGAGATCGATCAATGCTAATCAGCCCTGTTTTATGCTAGTGCGACAATTGTCGTATAAGAAAAGTATGTATATACCTAAGTGCCTGCCTAAGTTGTGTGTCGAAAGCAAGTGATTATGGGCTTGCGTATAACTTGAGTGAAATAGATCAAATGTGACAAACGATCCCCATGTTCTAATTGCCGTTCATCCAATGTAATCTGTCGAACGGCCAATAAGCCAAAGGATCAGCGGCAGCGCATCTTGATTTCAAACCAATAGTACGTGATCCCGGCATTTGAATGTTTTCATGTATGCTGAAGCCTTCTTGCAGTGAAAAGAAGATTGCTTTGATAGAGGAACGTCTGTCCAGAATTGAAAGCCTCCTCCAGGATCTCGCTGCAAATTCGGGGGCCATTCCATCACGCCCGCGAGTAGAACTCACTCCTTCTTACTCACCTCCGCAGGAGAGTCACTCTGACTCGAATCAAACAACGGCAAACACGATCTTCGAGGGCGATTCGTCATTCAGGGCTCACTCGGTGCATGCTAGCAGGCTCTTCGAACACGCGATGAGCAATGATGCATTTGTCGGCCGCAGTCCTGAGATGGAGGACGCCCTCAAGTCTCTGCGGAGCTTGGTCGAGAAGCAAAACACCCTGTCAGTCAATCATGACTTGCGGTTCCCCGCTCAGAAGGAAGCTCCTCCGGTTGACTTCTCATCCGTAAAGATGCCTCCGATCAATTCAGTTGTGTCTCTATTGAGACTCTGTAAAGGTAAAAGTAGCGCCGCCTCGTTGTCAACGATCGGACACTAACTCGGCTCCAGAGACGCAGTCGTTCAATTTCATCGATATCCCTTTGATAAACTTTACACAGTTCAACGACCTGTGCAAGAGGGTATACTTTGCGACAGAGGACTACTCGACGGCTGCATTCAGCCTCGTAAACGGTGGTCTCTACTACCTATTTTCCGAAGTCGGTTCAGTGCGCGGGAAGAATGTTGCCGAGTTTCAAGAGTGCGCAGCAATTTGCCGTTCCAACTTTGAATACGCGCTTGGAAAGTTTGATCTTTTCACATCGCCTACACTGGAGAATATCCAAGCTCTGGTCCTTGGGGTAATATGCTCCGAATACCCAAAAACTTAAAAAAAGGATTTCGCTAAGATGTACAGGCTTCATACGCAATCGACATATCGAGACCATCTCTCAGCTGGTCTTTGATCTCACACGCCGCAAGATTATGCCTCGCACTGGGATACCATCGATCGGTTACTGCTCCTGGAGACAGCGTTGAGGATACCGAATTGAAGAAGAGAGTGTTCTGGTATGTCTACGTGATTGACAAGAGTCTGTCTTTAAGACTGGGCCGGTCATCTACTCTACAAGAGTATGATATTGCCCTTGACCTTCCGGCAAAATCCTCCGATCCATCACTCCTACCATGGAATTTCATTTATGAGTGTTGGATACGGCTGGCAAGCTTTAACGGCCGGATCTATGAGGAGCTGTATTCAGCTCGAGCCTTATCAGAATCGGAGGTGGATCGCACTCAGAGAGCCAAATGTATCATACGAGATATGGGACTATGGTACGAGGATCTACGGAAGGTACTGTGATGCCTATCCCAAATTTAGCGGGATCAAAACACACCACCTTTACTTTCCTGTCGGCTGACCTAGTTGATTAGATCGACCATACTAGAGCATTTAATCCGGTTTACTGTGAAGCGACGATTACTGCTTGCGAGATTACATATTACTCACTTTTGACACTTGTTTATCGGACGATCCCTCCGGATCCTTTCGACTCTTCTGTCGTTTTCAGCACCGCCTGTATTGAAACAGCCCGGGCTGCTTTGAGAGCACATCAACAGAACTCGGCAAGGCACAAAGACAGAAACCCTTATATATGGCATAGTTACATCAGCTGGTCAGTGCCTACCTTCGAAGAACTAGAGCGTTCTGGGCAGTGTAGTGTGCTTTTTGATGTATAGTATCGACAGCACTAACGCGCCGGGAGAACAGGACTCTGATGCATTGTCCATTTACGCCGTTCATGGTTCTATTCTGCCACGCGATCGCTGCCGCAGACCTGTCAGACCTCCAATTGCTGGGAGAATTTGTCTCGTCCCTCCAGTCGACGGGCGAGGTCCTCGAGGCCGCAGAGAAACTATACCGTCTCTGCCACGTGTTTCATCGGGTTGCGGAGCTCTACATCAATGCCAAGCTCAAGGGAAGCTCCTCCACCGTGCAGGCCTCTCAGAATAAAGCGACCGCGGAAAATAGCAATGCCGTCCCGTATCCTGTCAATGACTTTGACCCCTACCTCAGTGCCCTGGGATTCACTTCCGCAACTGGGCTTGCATCGTTCGTCAACAACAACGGGGTCTCTTCAACTGGCGATGTGCCTGCAGCGGAACAGCAGGAGTCTGGAGTCGCTGGCTCGACGTCCCTGGGAGATTGGTATACAGGAAACCTGAACATAATGGCGCTTTTGGAGACCGATCTGTCGAACATTAATACCGTCAATGTGTAAGTATACTGGGTATTGTTTTACGAGGGACATGGCGTACATATGGGCGTCCAGGATTTGATGACATCTAAGTAAGGTAATTGAAAAGGATAATAATGAAGCTCTACTTCTGTATCACCTTTTTTTTTTCAAACATAATGCTCTATCCTTTTCCACTAGCACCACTACCCATACCCCGCCACTATCCATACCCCTCTCCCGTAACCCTCTGCTCTAGCATCTGTTCCATTCATTTGTCTTTATCATATTTCTTCGAAACTCCCTTTTCTTTTTACTCAGAGGCCATACCTGCGGGTCTACGGACCGAATCATTGAATAACGAGATCTCTTAACGACCGTATTCAGGGAGTATATATTATGGAAACGATTTCATTATAGATAGTGCATGAGGCACGCAGGAGGTTTGGTTGTATATAGAGAGCAGCCTTCCTTCCCAGTACATGATCTCCTCGTAATTAATCATATGAGGTGCAGCACAGAGATAATTCAGAATCTTGAGAGTCATCGTCTGACGTACCGTCCGGGAGGTCAATGTCTCTACTTATTTGTTTTCGTCGATGGTCAAAGTTGATCGCAGAGGGAGGAAGCCGCTGAGGAAAAATCAGAGTTTGTCTGGTTGGAGTTGTCCAATCGGTAGTGAGGAGGTGATAGCTGTGAATACTAGTGAATAAATATCAGAACTGAGGCCTACAATATAGAACGTCCTCGTTTCAAATATCCACTGTTAATAATACCTGTATAGGCTCTCGCTCAACCGGAGGTTCCTCGAGATGTCCCAGATAGGCAAGCTTCTCCGCCGCAGCATGCTGTCTCCACCCGCCCGTCGCGGTACGTCACTCGCCGACGTTCGAGAACCCACCAACCCAAAGCCCGCTGGAGCCAACCCCATAAAATCTGGGCCGTAGCCATTCATCTATTATTATTAGCAACCCCTCTGCTCTCCGTACATATCCAAGTACCACCTACATATAAAAAACCATATTCTGTCTTTCTCTCCACTCTCCACTCTCTCGTGCTCTTTATCTAGGGCTACTGGGCTCCAGACGATGTCCTGTGAGCCGCCGGTCCCCGAGACGCGGGTCCTCGCGATAGCAAGCCATGTATGTGACATGTGTGATATGCTGCTCTTTTTGGTCCCTGCTCGCTGCCTGCGATCCCTCTCCGGGGGCTGGGCGTTTGTAGGATTTTTTGAAATTACTACTCTCGTTGAGGGATGGTGCTGATTTAGATGGCTTTTGATTCTTGGAAGAAAAGGTCGTCTACGGGTGCGTACTACTCCCTACTTACTACGCTGTTGTTAAGATAATTTGCGGTGTCTCTATGCATTTGCGATATTTCTCTCCGATTCTGTCAATGTCTTGTTTAATGTTTATATGCTGCATGATTGATTGTCTGTTTGAATCAGAATTGCTTGTACCAGATGTATCTAAGTCACTGGGCGAAGAGACCACCCGAGCACATACTGAGCGAATTCATTCAGATATGTCGGGAATACGATGGCGACGTTTGTCATGCAGTCGCTGGGATGCGAGGTGGCTGCGATAAATACGGTCCATTTTAGTAAGTATTCTTTACTGTTCGATGATTGCTCTTCGAGATTGCAACTAACATGTCCATGATGTACAGGCAATCACACCGGCTACAAGCAAGTCAAAGGGACCAAGACGTCCGCTCAGGAGATCAGCGACCTTTACCAGGGTCTGCGCCAAAGCTACCTGACCGACTTCGACGTCCTGCTGTCCGGGTATGCTCCCAGCGCGGCAGCAGTCGAGGCGGTGGGTGAGGTTGGCAAGGACCTGCAACGCAGGGCCGAGAAAAAGCCAGGCTCGTTCTTCTGGGGTAAGTCGATTCGTGCTTGTCGGTTAGTTCTAATAAAGACACTTTCAACCTAGCTTTCATAGTGTCAGCCTCCGATATAACTGGCTGACATTTTCAAACAGTTCTTGATCCCGTTATGGGAGACCAGGGACGGCTATACGTGAACGAGGATGTTGTACCCGCGTACAAGAAGATAATACACCATGCTGATCTGATATTACCGAACCAATTTGAGGCTGAGTGAGTTATTCCCCATTTTATATCTGTCCTTGGTCACCCTCAATTTGGAATTTTGATCTTAGACCTATATGGGATACTTGTTTGATCGCGCTGACCGAAGCTGCAGACTCCTTTCCGGAATCAAAATCACCTCCCTCTCCACCCTCGGCGAAGCCATCAAGACCATCCACAAGACCTACAACATCCCCCACATCATCGTCACCTCCGTGCAGCTCACATCCCTATCCCACTCGCCCGCGGCAACAGCACCCCCCTCGACCCTCACCGTCATCGGCTCCACGACCCGTTCGGACGGCACCCCGCGCCTCTTCCGCGTCGACGTCCCCGCCCTGGACTGCTTCTTCAGCGGCACCGGCGACATGTTCGCCGCGCTGACGGTCGCCCGGCTCCGCGAGGCCGTGTACGCCGCGGGGCCGGCGCTGCGCGAGACGCGGTCCTGGGTCTCGCCGGACGACGTCAAGGCGACGGACCTGCCGCTCGCCAAGGCCACGGAAAAGGTGCTGGCGAGCATGCACACCGTGCTGGAGAAGACGATGGAGGCGCGCGACGCGATGCTGCGCGCGGCCACCGAGGCGGACGCAGACGCTGCAGAACAACAGCCGGCGCTGAGCGATGAGGAGCGGGCGAAGCGCGACCATCTGCGCCGGACCAAGGCCGCTGAGGTCAGGCTCGTGCGCAACGTGCGGTACCTCCGGGACCCGGTCGTGGAGTTCAAGGCGCAGGAGTGGACCGAATGATGGGAAATAAATAATAGTAATGGTGAGGGAAAGAGAGGGCTTGCTTGAGCTGAAGCCGTCTTTTTTAAAAGGGAGTTTGAAGGTTCTGATGACAGGTTCGACCCGGTCCCATTCATTCGAAGATCACCGTGCATTGATAGATGGAGCGTTGGGTATCACGGGATAGACGGGAAGTGAAAGCATCCTAGCATGCTATGCGCGCAGGACAGATGCATCCATTGATCCTCTTGAGACGACTGGACTGCGAAAATATAATATATAAATACATATATTCTTAGCCTATTGACCAACCATCCCAATATCAAAATCATCCATTCCTGTCCCGTCTCGGATGCTGCTATCTATCTATCATCTATCATGAATGTGCATCTTCATGCATGACATAGATACATTACATTCCCATTCCGTCCTCCTTCTAAGTATCATCTCAATAAAACATAAAATTCCATAAGAGAGAGAGAGAGATGTATCCCGTCTATGTATGCTCACCGCGTAAACCCTCCGTAATCTCCCTTATTTTATATTTACATATCTAGTTGATACCAGTGCTGCCGAAACCGCCCGCGCCACGAATGCTCTCCTCGAGCTCGTCGACGACCTTGACTTCGGGGGTGTAGATCTGAAGAAAAGAGAGCAATCCGTTAGGATCCACGGTCCAGATTCGACTGCGAGAAAAGTGTGGTTTAGGAATAAAATGGTTTAAACTCACCCTCTCCAGAACAAGCTGCGCGATGCGGTCTCCTTCCTTGACTGTTCGTTTCCGAAGCGCAGCCGTGTTAGCGAGAAAATGTACAGAAACAAGCGGTTGAAAGCCCCCCCCCCAAAAAAAAAATAAGAAGCAGAAAGTGGGAGATGAAAACATACCGACAAAGTCCTCATCGGAGAAATTGAACAGCAGGACCTTGACCTCGCCGCGGTAGTCGGCGTCGATGACGCCGGCGCCGGTGTCGATGAAGTTCTTGGCGGCGAGCCCGCTGCGGGGGGCGATGCGGCCGTCTGTTTTTTTGTTTGATGTGTGGTTAGCACGTAGATCCATATATACGGTGCATAGAGAGAGAGAGAAAGAGAGAGGCAGGCGGCCACGGAGCCTAGTAGGGATGGTTTCGCAGCATAGAACGGAAAATAAAAGTTTTAAAAAAAGTATCTTCCACGTACAGGTTCCCTCTGGCACCGCGATCGCGATGCCCGTGTCGACCAGACCCTTCCCCTTGGCCGGGATCACCGTGTCCTTTGCGCTGTAGAGGTCGTAGCCCGCCGCGAAGGCAGACCCGCGGGTCGGCGCCCGTCCCTTCTCGCTGAGCTTCTTGACCAGGAGGGGAGGGAGGGGCTGGGAGAGGGAGGTGACAGCGGTGCCGTTGGAGGAGGTCTTGGTGGCCATGACGGACTCGATGCTGCTGCTGCTGTTGTCTTCGGCGGCGGCGGTGTTGTCGGTCTTGGTGCGTTTGGGGAGCGGGGAGGCGGGGAGAGAGGGAGGTTCGCGGTTGGCGGTGGAGGTGGAGGGAGCGGCGGACGTAGCTGCTGGGTCTGCCGCTGCTGGAGGAGGGGTGGTTTCCTTGGTCATGATATAGATCGGGGGAAGAGAGATGGATGCGAAAACAACGAACGAGGGTCAATTGGCGTCTATACAACTGGGTATGAGATGCGTGGCTCTCGTCCCTTTGCAGGTGGTATATTCATGCCTCGAGACCTGGCGCGTCGCGGCGGTGAGGGACGCGCACCGCGTCGGGGATCTCTTGGCGTGTTTGTTCATTTTGCTGGTTTGAGGGCTAGCCCTAGTGTTCCTGATCGAGAAGAGCAGTCACGAGCCTCCAGCGTCCCGGGCCAGCGCGTGCGCGGGCCGGCAGCTTAACTGTTCCGCCTCCAAGCCTCTTGCAGGCTGATGGGCCTGCTGCCCCGCCCAGCACGGCGTTCTCCGTATGGGGATCGGTCATGTTTAGCCTCGGCCCCCGGCTGCTCATGCGCAGTAGTAGAGTTCCAGTCCCCGGGCTCAACTCCACAGAGTCCCTTGCATTGTTACCTTTGGCCAAACAAGAATCCTCTTCACTCCAGTCCATGAGAGGTGGGAGCTGCCGCTCTTGTTCCTGATTATGACTCCCGCCCGCTCGACGCATGGATAGGTCCATCTGCATAGAATAGCCCATCCCTGTCCGCCGCTTCTTCCCCTTCTCCCTTCCTTTTGAGGCCATGGCAGGAGCCATACGCCAGCCTATCGATGTGCCCGCTCTGGAGCGGTACATTGACAGGAATGTGCCTGTCATCAAGACGCCGCTGGACGTGAAGCAGGTCTGTCCTTCTGGTTCTGAGCACTTAGATACGTAATTACAAGGCAATTGCTGACTCTAAACCGTCTGTAGTTCTCTTTTGGGCAATCGAATCCCACCTACCAGCTCACGGCCGCTGATGGGCGGAAATTCGTATTGCGCAAAAAGCCCCCAGGAAAGCTCCTCTCCAAGACGGCGCACAAGGTCGAGCGCGAGTACAAGATCATTCATGCTCTCGAGCGCACCGATGTGCCGGTTCCAAAGGCCTACTGCCTCTGCGAGGACAGCAGTATCATTGGGACGCCCTTCTATATCATGGAGTTTCTGGACGGGAGGATCTTCACAGATCCCTCGATCCCCGGCGTAAGTGCAAAGGAGAGAAATGAAATGTACGTTTGATATCCACTTCTTTATTTCGCTACACGTGGCTTATGGATACCCTAGATGGATGGACGCAATCCGAACGCTGGCCAAATTCCACCGAGTGGATCCCAAGTCCGTCGGGTTGGAAGGGTTCGGGAAGCCGACGGGCTTTTATGACAGACAAATCGCCACCTTTACGGCCGTCTCCAAGTCGCAAGCTCAGGCGGTGGATGTCGACACCAAGATCCCAGTCGGAGAACTACCGCACTTCTCCGACATGGTTCGCTTCTTCTCGAAGAAGGACACGCAGCCGCGTGACCGCAGCACCCTGGTCCACGGGGACTACAAGATCGATAACCTGATCTTCCACAAGACGGAGCCCAGGGTTATTGGCATTCTGGACTGGGAGATGGCGACGATCGGTCACCCGCTCTCGGACTTCTGCAACCTCACGAGCCCCTTTTATCTCGGGGGTGCGGACCAGGCTTCCGACAAGTTCAAGCCCGGAGCCACTCCCGGCCTCCCGACGCGCGAGGACTGCCTTCGATTGTACACGGAGGTGGCGGGATGGGACCCGACACCGGAGATATTGTGGGGCGATGCGTTTTTCGCCTTCCGGAGCTCGGTCATCATGCAGGGCATCGCGGCGAGATATGCGCTGAGACAGGCCAGCAGCGCGAGAGCCCACGAATACGCAAAGATGATGCGACCGTTTGCCCTTCAGGCGTGGGAACGGGTGCAGAAGGTGCAGGAAAAGGAACGCGCGAAGGGGAAACTGTAGCGTGTACAGTACGAGCTTGATTCAAATGACTGCGTGTGCTCGGTTTATATCCCTGGATTGACGACTCAGATGATATTCTAAATATAATTCGAGCGCAGTGCCGAAGGGACTCCAGTTCCATATCAGCCGACTTCGACGATACCATGTTCTCGATGTATATGCCACTTCGTTTCTGGGAGCCGTAATGTCCTCCTACTCGCTCGCCTGGAATCTACTACTCGACCCCGTAAGCGAAATGTGGGGAAAGTATTGACTTGTCAAGTCAGATTCCAGAAACCGGAAGGAATCTGTCAGCCGATAAAGGCCACGATCTGTGGAGCTCGTGGCTGCGGCTCCCCGGGCAGCTGACCAATCCCCGATTAAAAGGTGCCTCGAGGCTACCTAGCCTTAGGGACGTGATATTGGGCACCTTTTTCGGGTCTTCTTCCAGCGGGGTCGACAGCCAAGATACATCGTGGTTCCAGGCTTCTTGGATTGAACATGCAGTCTACAGTCTAGACGGTGGCGCAGACAACTCGAAGATTGCTTTATGTTAGAGACGAGCCCATTAGATCGGTAGCAGAATGTGCAGGTAGATGTCCCATGAAATGTCTGGCCTCCAAGGAACTGCTACTAGTAGGCACTGGTAGGTAGTAGATTGGGTACGACCAGTGAGATCTCGTACGACGGTGGCTTGAAATCTCGATCTCGGAATACGAGGCCGCCTCGTTTACCTACGTAATGTGCACAGTCGAAATCGGCTCCAAAACTGCACTCTCTTCCTCTCTCCTTCAGATCAGATGGAGTGTATAGTATCTGTGCTGACCTTACGGAGGACCTCAGGCAGCCCCGCAGAGGCCAGAAGCCCACGGATGGATGGGAGTTTATATAGCTGGCAGGATACATGAATCCATGCAGTCCTCATGGGTATTGCTAAGCCGCAGACTTGGTACGGTCCTGGACGGGGTCTGCAGATATTAATTATTAACCCGTGGACTGATTGATTCATCCTGTTGCCAGGTTGGGACGTAATGCATCTATGTACGTGGAACGAAAGAAGCAAGATGGTTTCAAACCACTCCTGCTGCACGCGTTCCGTTTCATCCTTGCATCAGACCAATCCTGGCCCGCCAACTCCCATGTGGCCATGCGGCTTGGGATTTTGGGATGATGGAAGGGCCGGGAACGGCATACATGGTGTGTGATCTTGCGCCAACCAGGCAGAAGCGGAGAGATTCACCGCGAAGGTTCGCAGCAGCCTATGTGGGATGGATTGGAAGCATGGAGTCTGGTCTTGCAAGGAGGGCCGTCTGCGTTACTTGGGTGTTCGCATGCACGCTTCGCTCGAGCAGCGGCGTGTGCTGGTGTGCAACACGAGGGGGTCGGGTTCAGCAAACCGCAGGCCTGGATGAATCATGATGGTAGGACCTCAGGTATGAACCGGCTACAGGAGTGGGCGTGTTAGGGCAGACTCGCAGAGAAGCCGAAGGAAGCTGTGAATCGCGCAGGTGAAACGGCGCTCCGTCGCGGGGAAGGCGGGATGGGCCACTCTGTGTGGCGGGTGTCCTTCAGTTTTCCTTCACCTTCCTGCATTCCTTCTGCTCTCCTCCTGCGCAACACGACACCGCCATATCGCTCTCCGGCGTCCGTGTGGACTCGTTGCACCGTCGTCCACTCCTCCGTCCAGGCCGTCCGGAGGAGAGTCTCTTGGAGAATCTGCCTCTTGTCCACCATCTGAGTGTCCAATCAGCGTGCGCAGCCACCGCGTCCAAGCTTCGGACAGAAGAGCCGCACCGTCTGAAAACGGGGATCGGCGAGTCTGCAGCGGCGGACGTGGCCTCTGCCCAGCGAGCCTCTCGCCGTGTGGCGCATCGTCAGCCTCCGACTCGACGGCCTAGATCCCCGACCTTCGGGTCTCGTGGGGTCTGAATCAAGAGCGGACGTCTGCCCTCTGCTTCTTTCATCTTCTCCTCCCCTGCTTTTGTTGCCCTCGAGACCGTCGACCGGCCGCTGACCGCTGGAATCCTCGTCGCATGCCATAGCGGGCCCTCCCGCCCCTCTAGCCTCGCTGTTTCGCCTCTCCCAGCCCGCCCGTGAGGCACAGCTCCCCTGCTGGGTCTCCTCGGCTTCCTGCCCCGGTTGCGCTTCCACCACCGCCATCTACTAAGCTGCTCGTCGTCGAGCTACGACTCTTTCGATCAAGTATCCGTCGCCCAGCTTCTTTGCTTGTCGCGTTTTTTTGCCCTTGGGTCGCGCTACCCGTGCCGTGTGCAGTCGGAAGGGGCAAGGATTGGCCTCCGGATTTCTAGAGTGGTCACGCCTCCACTTTGCTTGGCTCTGCCGTCTCATAGACTCATCTCAACCCCATTATATCCGTCCGGACTCGAACCCTGGTGTATTCCTCTCACGCATTGCGAGCCTCTGTGACGCTGTTCTAAAAGGTAAGCCCTTGCCTTTGTTCCAGATCGGGAGCCGTAAGTCTCCTGCGGATATCCATGCCCATGGTTTCATGCATGCATGTCTCTGCTCCCGCGTTGTCGATGGGGTTACCTTTGTTTTTTTCCCCCAAATAGCATGATCCACTATCCTCTACGACTCTTTCTCTCAACGGCCTTTGGCCATCGATGACCCTCTTCTATACCCTAGTGTTGTTTTTCTTCTCAGCCATGTTCTATGCTCTGGTCCTATAGTTCACGTCCCTCCTGTTAAGCATGGCTCCTGCTCAGTCTGTCCTGCCTGTTTGGATTGTCTTCAATCCTTTTGTCATCTCGAATCCTTTCACCACCTCTTTGTGTGCTCTCGCATCTATGTTTTTTTTTTTTTTTTTTGTTTTTTTT
>JGI26058J51888_1000642_pt1 | contig 16813 bp, 21 predicted proteins | sample HigsolmetaSP110D_FD_51888 | JGI IMG/M metagenome (IMG submission 51888) | reverse complement strand
AAAAAATGAAATGNAAAGGCGAAAAAAGAAGGATAAGAAGATGAAGAAGGATAGGAAAAAAAAAAAAATCAACATACAAAAGGACACCACCCGCACTCCACCTCGGCATCGCCATATTCATCGTTGTCATCATCGTCATCGTCACTGTTACCGCCCGCCAAACAACTCCCGCACGACTGCCTCTTCCAGCAGACGCGGAAAAGCTTATCGTAATCGTGATCATCGAGGTCGGACGATGCCGGTCTCGTGGTATTATTATTATTATTATCGATTAGAGAATCGTCATGACCTTCACGACCGTCCGAGTTCGAATTCGAATTCGAGGGGCGAAGAAGGTGGTGTGCCATCGCTGGTTGACGGTGTACTGGGAAGGTATCAATTAACGATGCAGGAGTTCGGTTTTGTGATAGATTCTGGTATGGTTCCCGGTTTTTCTAGCTGAATCTGCAGGATCATGGGGGAGAGAAAGAATTGCTCTTCTTTCTGGAGGTCCTATGTGGCTGTCGAAAGAAGTCCAAAAGTCGGGATGTAAACATTGCGGGGTACGAGGTGGCATCGATTGCTGCTGGCGGCTCCACCAAGCGTGGTTCGTGATGGCTGCATGGACAAGGGTGCTGCCTACGTTCCTTTGCACCTTGATCCAGGGTCACGACATGAGCAAAAGGATGGAACATCCTCCATACCATCATTCAATCTAAATACGGAATTTTTATGGAATTTTAACGGAACGAGTATCTTAGTCGTCCTATAATAGAGCCAAAATATCACACGGTTTCCATCAGGAAAGCGAACTCCGCAAACGCAAGCAGATGCCCATTCTCTAACATGTCATGGAAAAAGAACCTGGAACAAGGTTTACACATCCATCCTCCGCGGAATTGCGTAGAGGTCTTCTCGTACGGGGAATTCAACGGTCATTAGTTGGAGGGTCATAAATCAGACAACGCGCTTGACCTGTATATCAATCAGCATTTGTAAGGATAGAGGGTAACAGATGTAATCAGGACATGGGATAACGCACCTCGAAGAACCTCTTCAGCCACCAGACCTGGAAGATACCCTCTGCGAGGAGCACTGCAAGCTGGAAGATGCTCCACCACTTCACCCTCGAGTTTGTGCTCTCCGCGGTGTTTCTGTGCACCCGCTCTCTCACCACGATATACGACTGCTCATCCTTGACCTGAGCCAAGGCCTCGGAAAGGCGACGGACTAGCAGCGGATCGTCAGTGACCGGCCAGGGAAATAGGCGGAGGTTGAAGCGTTCAGCATCCTACCTTCAGCTTCCAACGGATCCGACGGCATCTCCGACTCCGGCACGTAGACAATGCCATGGACATTGAAGGAGACCTCCTTCGAGTTCGAGGTCCACCCCTCGTTGCTGAAGCAGTAGACGTATTTACCGTCCATGTGGGCGGTGAAGGAGTAGTCTTCGGAGGAGACGGCGTGTCTATGGTATTGGCGGTTACCGGCAGGATCTTCGACCTAAAGGGGAGAATAAAGATCAGAAATATTTCTCTCAAATGTACCAGATAGCAGAATGTCCGGCTCGACGTCGGAGGCGCCGTCCAACGCGCGTCCATCATCAACCGCACCGGGGCCATACCCAGAAATCGATCTCGAGGTTCCCACTGCCTCCAAACTCCCTGTCACCAACCTGGAAGGTGACGGTCATCTTGTCGTCCCGGTGCAAGATCTCGTGGAAGCATTCTCTCGAATGCGCGCGGAGCTGGATGTTGTGCGCTGTCGCTGCCCCTATCCATCCCAGCGCCGTAGCGAGGATGGCAGTCGTGGAGAACCGCATGATGCAAGATAATCAGATTGATCGAGTCCTTTGGCAATCGGGGCAGCAAAGAGATTGTGGGCAAGGGGCAGTTTGTCTGTAGGGCATGCGACCGAACTCCGACCTGAAGCAAGGTGTCCATCCGCTCCGTCTGGGAACCATGGAGACGCTCGGACCACATCCTAAACAAGCAACAACCACTGGCCTACAGTGTGCCAAGTCAGTTCCTCCTCCCTTCTGTTCTGAGTAACAGGTGCTCCTTCTTGAGCGGGCGGCAGTTCATCTGAGTGCATTATGTCTCTTTCTGTGCGTGGCTCGTGTGCTGTGGTCTTTTGATTGACAAATCCACGTGCAGGAACCTCTGCAATGCGTTGTCATCGTTCATTTTATACATAGTCATATAGATGCGGCTGTTATGACAATAGGTTCAAGCAATATTCTTATGTCTTAAATCTTGATATGCTTTCCTTCCTGCTAGTTCTTCCAGTGACATTAATTTACAAAGGAGAGTAGTCTGCTTAGTCGGCAAAACGCGTCACGTAGCTCTACACTGTTGGTAACTTCCTTCAGGTGCCCAGATGCGGATGCCTGCCCAGGTGCTCCCTGGCATAACCCTGAACAGGCATCACCCACTCCACAGCATTCAACAGTACATCATTGAATGTGTCTCCTTTCCCTTTCCCAATTGTCTGAATTGAGAAAATAGCTTCATTAACCACTATGCCGACTCTCCAGACGGGCGACAGGACATACAAGGTCTCGTTCTCGGATGTTTTCAAGAGCTCCAAGACTCTTCGTGAAGAGCAGCTTGCTTACGCCGCCCTGAGGGTAATTCTTGCAAACTCCCTTTGTTTAAACGGCTGTTCCCAGGACTTGATCCACGTCCGTCGAGAGCTGACAACCTAAATCGTGCAGCGCGAAAGGGCAGCCAAGAAGGCCGCTGCGGAGAAGGCGGCTGCTGAAAAGGCTGCCACCGAGAAAGAAGCAGCAGAAAAAGCAGCTGCTGAGAAGGCCGCAGCCGAAAAACTAGCTGAGAAAGCTGCCGCTGAAAAAGCTGCTGCAACTCCAGTGCCAACGATGCCTGTTTTTATTCCACTAGTCGCTCAAACGTCGATCCCCGCGACTCCTCCCGCTCAGCAGGCTGAGCCTCCCAAGGCATCCAGTGAATCAGGTGCTCCCCATCCTTGTGGTAACCCAGAGAGGCCAATCAGTAGCCAGACTGACTATAAAGCAGCTTCGAGGGGCGCCTTTGTATGGACACCAGAGCACGATGCACGGCTCACGGAACTGAAGGACGTCAACACGCCGTGGATTAGCATCTCAATTGCTATGGATAGGCCGGTTCATGAGCTCAAGAAACGTTGGCACCTGCTTCGGGCGGCGGACGTGGAGATCGAGAGAAGGACGGCCGCAGCCAGGAAAGCAAGAGTAGAGCATGACAGAAGGAATCCGAAAGCAGAGGACCTTGAGCATAGAACGGCTGAACGCACGGTCGAAGAAGAGAAACCAAAACGGCGCGTTTCATTCTCTGACCCATTGATCATTCCGGGAAAAGTAAGGTGTTGAGATGGTTTCCCCATTGTATCTTCTCCACTTGGAAGCAGGCTAAGAGCATTCCCCAGCAGACTGATAAGCCACCGGAGCCACCGAAGCAGAAAGAGAAGGAGAAGGACGTCAAGAAAGTATACTATTACCTCGACAACGAGTTCACGTTGGACGAGATCATCCTGCTTCACAACCTTGCGGACCGATACGAGAAGGAAAAGTGGCTACGGATCAGCTCCCGATTCTATGACAAGACGGGGAAGAGGATCACACCGGAGCAGGCGAAGTCACGGATCCAGAGAGACTAGGTTCGGAACATGGGGGAGGACGAGGACCAGGCCGGATGACGATCCCCCTGGTCCGTGGGAAGTGCGCTATCAACAGACAGCAGAATGGAGGACGTCTAAATAAGCTTGCTGACGAAAAAGGCTGTTGTGCAGGACATGACAGGAACTGGAATGGCGTCCATGGGGGCCGTACGAACGAGGGTCTGTATGATTTGCTTGCAGGGGTCCATGATGGGCGTCTGGTCCCTGTTTGATTGATTACTCTTCCAACTGAGGCATGTGTGTACTGACATCTTTCCACTACATCGATCTATTTCCGACGACATTCGAAGCACGAGTACGCCGTCCAGGATATCACTGTATGCGGTCTCCATGGTTGTCCCGTGGGGGAATGGAAATGGCTCCATTCGTAATCGAGATGAACATGACCCTGAGAGTCCGTGTCTCAGCCAGCATGATTCTAGAATCCGGGCCCGTTCTGGAAACACCCGATGCGACCTAGCTTCCGAGCATGGTCGCATGACGGCGATTCATTTCCAGGGCGGCCCGGCGGTCAGGAGCATGGCGGACCCGTCTCCCGTCCCTGGCTGCTTCTGCATACGCCATGTTTCGCAGCAGGTTCTATGAATAGCAGAGGCCCTGCCCCCAACGGGCATCGATCGGCGCCGGGCGCGCCGGGCCCCGGTGCGCCACAGCCCGGCGCCACGCCTGCCCCTGAACGGGCTGGATCTGGACTGGCCGGCGGGCCCGGGCAGCCAATCCCCGCGCGCCGTGCATGCGGCGGCAGCCCCTTCCGGACGTTGACGGCGCGCCCCGGACACGCCGGTGGTGCCGCGGGAGTCCCTGGTGCCTGGCGGTCTTTCACATCTCTTCTTCCATCTTCTCCACACTCCCCATCTCTCTCTCTTTCTACATCTATCCAACCTGTCTGTGCTTGTCCGAGCTCCTCCTTAGTCATTCGTTTCATAGCTTGGATCCCGCCGCTCCTTTCGCTCGGTTTCGTTCCGGACCAGTCCCTCCTCTGCTATAAAGCGCTTCCTCTCCCTCCCCATCTCTCTGTCGCATTGCCAACCCGCTCACCAAGCAATCCACTGTCCTGAAGACCCTTGCTGCACAACAGTCGCCATGCGTGTCACCAGCTTCCTCCCGGTCGCCCTGGCTGCGGCTCCGGTGGCTGTCTCGGCCGCTGGAACCCTGGGCTTCGCGTTGGGCAACAAGAACCCGGATGGATCCTGCAAGTCGACGCAGGACTACGAGGCCGACTTTGACGCACTGAAGCAGCACACGACCCTCGTCCGCACATACTCGGCCAGCGACTGCGACACCGCCAAGAACATCCTCCCGGCTGCCAGGGCAAAGGGCTTCAAGGTCGTCCTGGGTGTCTGGTGCGTTTGTTCCATCTTCTGCAGCCTCCTGCTCCTCACCAACAGCCCCCAGATACTGACGAGCGCAACTCCGTAGGCCTGACTACGATGAGTCGTTCAACGCGGACACTGCCGCGCTGCAGAGCACGGTCCCTGGAAATGAAGACATCATCGAGGCCATCACCGTCGGTTCCGAGACGCTGTACCGTGGAAACTTCAACGGGCAGCAGCTCCTGGACAGAATCAACAAAGTCAAGGCCATGTTCCCTAAGATGACCGTCGGCACGGCGGACAGCTGGAACAAGTACGCCGACGGCACTGCGGACCCTCTGATCACCGGCGGGGTGACCTACTTGTAAGTGCCACCGGACCGTCCCGTTGCCAGATGCCACCGACGGCTAACCAATTTCCCACAGCATGGCCAATGCCTTTGCCTACTGGCAGGGCCAGGACATCAGCAACGCTACCAACACCTACTTCGACGACATGTCCCAGGCGATCCAGCACATCCAGAAGCTTGCTGGTGCCAACGCTGCTAACATTCGCATCCTCACCGGCGAGACTGGCTGGCCAACCGGTAGGAACATCCAGTCGTTCACCTGAAATGGTTATGGCACGGGGCTGACATGGTTCTACTCTTCTAGACGGTGGATCGGACTACGGTGCCGCCAAGGCCGGTACCCAGAACGCTCAGACCTTCTTCGAGAAGGGCGTCTGCGGCATGCTCGCCTGGGGCGTCGACGTCTTCTACTTCGAGGCCTTCGACGAGCCATGGAAGCCAAAGAGCGTTGGTGACGACGGCAGCGCTGCGGACGAGACCCACTGGGGTATGTACACCGCGGACCGCCAGCTCAAGTTCACGGCGCAGTGCCCTCAGTAAAGGGCGCCGTTCGACCATTGCCGTTGGACTGTCAACGCGGTCGGCGTGCTCTTCCAGGATAGCCTTTTTTTTGTGATACGGAGATGGGTGGTTTATCTGGTCCTCATCTGTGCTGATCTATATGTCGCTTCGATCTCGACGTCGCGTCCTGTTTAAGTAGCAGATCTGTCAGCGGTATATATAGCATCGGCGCGTGTAATTATAGGCTGGCATTATATCGGTATTTGTGTATTATTTTTTTGGAATTCCACGGGGGCCAAATAGCACAAATCGAATTATTCAGGTTCCGGCAGGGTCGTTTTGCCATGCCTCCTCCTAGAGATGTACCAGAAAGGACTGGACGCCGTAGCCCGACCGTGGGGATGGAGACACATCAGCCGGGTCGATGCAGGATTGAACCGACGATCCCAGATGGGACATATCCACGATGCATGCTGGCATGACCAGGAGGGGCCCAGGACGAATTTGTACCTGATCTTTACTGTCGCACCGATGGACGGATAAGGCATCCGCCCGTAGAGAAACCAGGCCATGCACGGACGCAGGGACGCAACGCAGAAAGCCGTCCAGCACGCAGTCCCTACAGGATCTGGCGCTGGAGGCCGTGCTCTGGCGATGCACGTCAGCCGGTTGACATCTGAACTGGGCTCGTTCCGGCGTAGTCGATATCATCCTCTCTGTTCTGGGATCCTCGGCTGCGGTGGGTCTGCCCAGGGCGACGGGAGATGGTCCGCATCGACGGGCACCACGTCGGTCGACCACGTCCTCCTGCAGCGACCACCTCGAACCGGTGGAGGGAGGCCACGAACACGCGTTCTGACTGACCTCGCACCTGCAAAGGAGGAGGGAGGTGTGCATCGGTGGATGAGCGTTGCGGGTGGGAGGCGGACGACGTGAGACTCATCGAGTCCTCCGCATGGAGGACCCGCGGTTCCTCCCGCGCTGGATCGGGGTTGACCGCTTTACCCCTGAGCGAGACGCGGGCCCGCGCTGCCTCCCCGACGAGAGATGCCAGATCTCGTCTGATGAGATATCCTGTATTATTATTTCTCTGCTTCTCGTGCCTCTCCTCCCCGATCGCTCGACGCGTCGCTCGTCGATCGCAGCCCCAGGGATCATCCGCTGAGCGTGACGAGTCGCCCGCCTAGCGCTCGACCGCTGCAGCGCCCCGAGCTCTCCTGGACGCCCTTTTGGCGCGAAAAAAGATCTCTTCCTCCATCCCCATTGCCATCCCCCCATCGCGCCGTCTGCCAGCCCGATCCAGGCTCCAGCTGTACCGTCGCGGATGCGCCATGGTTCAAGCGCCCGCATACCCACGCTTCCTGTGATCTGGTGTTGACCTCTCCGCCCCCTTTTTTGACCCTGACGAGTCTCCCTGCTCCCTTGACACATCCACGACAGCGCCTCCCCGTCCGGAGTGCGTCGTGTATCCGCCTGGGACTGCTCGCATCCCGGGTGCCCCTGCACGGTGGCGAACCATCTGCTGTCGGGTTTGATGTCCATGGTCCAACATTCCGGGCGATAACGGGCGCGGCAAGCAGGTGCTTGCTGCTGTAGGCGACACGGAAGGTGTGTACACCGGACGCATATACATATATGGTCCTCCCTGTGCCCCGTGCATGACTGGATCTTCTCCTTCTTTCCCCCTTACTCTACTACTACCCGCAATGCTTGCTGCTAGTCTCGTTATACAAACAATACGGTGTGGTTTGCAGCGGGTCCAGCTCCGACTAACAGACATGTCTGGTGGTGTTGCTAGGTCTACGCTCCTCCGCTTCCTCCGCCATTTCGGCGTCTTCGCCGTCTCGTCTCGCCCAGCACTCCAGCCTTCGTGACGACCCGTATCTGACCGTGCCGTTTATATCGCGTTCCACCACCCCAGGAGCGTCGAGCCTCCTGGCCGCTGGATCGCCTGGCCCCCACCGTCGGCCGCCCTCGACCTCATCCCCGAACCCGCAGACGCTTCCGGCCCTCCCCAAGTTCCGCGCAGCCTGGGACTCGCTGTCCTCGTCCCCCGAGTACCGCAAGACCGAGAGCAGCACCTACTACACGACCGCCTGGGGATCCCCGTATGCAACCCCCAGCCCGCGCAGACCCTCCTGGTCCCTGAGCCCATACGCCGGTCGAGGCCGCGAGTCTGGAGACAGCTCTCCAGCCTCGATGCAAAGTGGCCATTACCGGGCATCTGGAGCGAACAACACAGATTCCCTGAGGTTCTCCGCGCCAACCCAACTGGCCCGGCGGCTGTACAGCTCCCTGGGCCGTGATCTCCTGGGCAGACAGGGAGGGAAATCCATCAAGGACTTCACCGAGGACTGGATCAATCAGTACCTCTCGGGCCAGCCGAGGACCGAGCGCACCAACTGGCTGAGCGACGATTCGGGCAGCGAAGCGCCGTCGTTCTTCACCGCGCGAAATCATCTCTCCGAAGACCCGTCGGACGGGTGGCTCGGTCTGGACGACGATCCTCGTGAGGACGAGGATTCGCTCAAGACCCCAACGGTGGCGGATTTCGCGGGACGGAACGCAAGGACTGAAGATCGTGGGACTGGAACTGGCCGTCGGAGATCGAGGCACGTCTCGCAGGAGAGCACGGACACGCTCCGGCCGGAGGATTTCTGGGGTTTCGCTTACGACAAGGATCCCAGGCCGCCCAGCATGTCCGACAACAAGGATACGCGTGCCTCCGTGGAGGGTGAATCCAAGCAGAAGCCTGTCTCGCCGGTCGACAAGCCTTTGCCGCCGCCGCCACCACCCGAGGAGGAGGCCATCAAAGGGGATGATGCCTCGGCACCGAAACCTGCAGAGGGCTCGGACCAGCAAACGGCTGCCAAGCAGACGGTGACCGGCAGCGGTTCGTTCCAGCGGCCAAGGAAACGAGTTGTCTGGCGCGGCAAAGCATGCATCATCGCCGTGCCGCTTGAGGATCAGAGGGGTTCTCCCGAGTCTGGATATCGACTCTTGACTTCTGCCGACATCGAGGAGCGCCTGAAGAGATGGGAAGAGCAAGGATACGATACCCGGGGGTTCAGCGTCTGCACGCCAGAGAACCCCTTCGAGGCGGTCGAGGATGGCGCCTTCAGCCGGCCAGACTTCCCCGACCCCGTTGAATTGCGGGAGGAATGGAAGGCCAGAAAGTACCGCATCAATTTCCCCAACCAGGCGGAATGGGATGCCTACGTCACCTTCCTCAAGGAGGAGAAACTTCGAGCCCTGGGAGTGACCATGGGCGGCGATGACCCTCCACCCAGCATCTCTCCGGCCACGCTGTCTCTAAACCGTATATCCCCGCAGTTTCCAGGGCTCATCGCGTCCCCGCCCATCCCGACGTCTTCTGCAGCGAGCAACCCGCTCCTCGGAGGCAATCTGTTCTCTCCGCACTTCAACCACTCGGCCAACACGGGCGCGAATATCGCGAACATTGCCTCGCTGGCTTCTCCCGCACCGCAGTTCGGCGCCCAACCCGCCTTCTTTGGAGCGGATCAGAACCTGGCAACATTCCCCTTCCAGTTCCGGCCTACGCCCCCTCAGGGTTCGCTCCCTCCTCAGAGTTTCTTCAACGTGCAGCCAGCAGGCGTGGCTTCGACCCTCGCTGGCAACCTGCCAAACTTGACTTCCATCCTGTCACCTGCTTCGCCGTCGAACGCTGCCGATGATTCTCACGCTTTCCACCCAGGCTTGAATGATGTTCTGGGCGCCAGGAAAGATGGTCGTCATGACCAGCAGCAGAACGGAATTCCGCGCAATCAGCGTCCGCAGTCGACCAAGAATGAGAGGAACATGGAGCCAGAGAGATTCCAGGCCTCCTCCAACGTTGAGATCGCGCAGCCCACGCCTCGCGGTCACGGCAAGAATGTCAGCGAGACTCTGCAGAAGGGACTTGACCGTCTGGATCAGGCTGAATATCACCTGGAGGAGTCGATACAGCGGCAGCTGGAAGAGGACGACAGGGAGTCGAGCCAGAACCGGTTCAACCGCCCGGACCTGTTGAACTCGCGATGGGCGATTCCGGAGAAGAGCTCTCAGCCAGCCCAGAAATCCTCGCAGCTGCAGAAGCAGGGCTCATTCTCGCAGCAGCAGCACCATCGGCTCTTTGGCGAGCAGCATGCGGACGACTCCGGCCGTGACGGATCGGAGATCTCTACGAACCCCAGCCTTTCCGGTACTCCTCACGGCCAGGAGCCTGCCGCAAACCACGCCCCCTGGCACGAGCCTAAGAACAGCACGAGCCCGTTCGCCGCTGGACATAAGCCGCGGACTTCGATGTCCGGTCTTAACGTCGAGGCCAAAGAATTCGATCCCACGGGCACCTTTTCGCCGACGAATTTCGATTTCCAGGGCAACACCTTCCAGGCCTCCAGGTTCGACAGTGCACCGATCTTCTCTCCCACTTCGATCTTCAATCCTGCGGTTCCTTCGACTCGCTCCTTCAATGTGGCTGCGCCTGATTTTACCCCCTCCACCAGGCAGGAGAACACCTTTTCCGGTGGATTCACATTCTCCGCTGCTTCTTTCAACGTGGAAGCGCCGGTCTTCAATCCAGGCAGTGGCATAGCTGCCGGCACCGGGTCCGAAGCAGCGGGAAGCAGCAAGGGCAAGATCTTCGGTGATATTGACTTCTCCCAGATATCCAAGCCTGCCAAGAGATCCAAGGCCATTCCCATCGTCAGACCCGACGACAGTGAACGCGACAAGAACAAGGCGAAGAAGGAAGATGACGCTAACGGATCTGGTGCTGGAGCTCGTCAGAAGCGTGTCCGTCGTGGCGGCGAGGACGATGACAAGGAGCCCGAGCTCGCTCAGCCTCTAGCGGAGGCCGTTCAAACCCAGCTGCCTCAGGTCTCTGGCTCCGCTCATGCGCCAGCGGAGGGCAAAGAAAACGCAGCGCCAGGAAAAGAACGCTTCAATCCCCTGGACGAGAAGCCCGCGCCGGTTACTGCTGAACACAGGCCTGCGGAATCGAAGGGGACGTCGATCAGCGAGGCTACAACGTTGAAGTCCTTCGAAATCAGTAACGGAAGCGGAGCCGAAGCCGATGCGCCCCTCGAGAATAAGAAGTCCGAGAGGGATATTGTCGTATCAGAGGAAGCGAATTCGGCCACCACCCCAGACAAGACATCTCAGCCTGCGAAGGAGCACAGCAATGAGACAAAGGATTCAGTGCTGTCTCCTACCGCGAAGCCATTTGAATTCAAGCCAGCCGCTGCTGAATTTGTTCCAGCACAAAAGGCCGCCTCCGAACCGCCTGCTAAGAAGAAGCCTGAAGGTCTCATGGCCTCTCGCTATGCCGTCATCAGTCCTCCCGCTTCACCCGAGAATGAAACCAAGCCTCCTGTGCCTCCTAAGGACACCAAGCCGGTCGACAAAGCGCTGCCGCCAACGCCTGGTCCTCAGGCGGATTACCCCGATCAAGATGCGGAGCGCGATTCCCCTGACGAACGGGAGCTCGACGCTGTCATGGAGCGGCTCAATGGAGATGACCCTGATATCGGCGTGGAGAGGTTGAGCACGCCTCGTCCCGCCAAGAAGGCTCCAGGGTCTGCTGCGGAGCAATCAGCCGGCCCACAGCGTGGTCCCGTCTCCGGCCAGTCAGTTAACAACAAGGAGCACACCAGCGACTGGGACGATTCCATATTCTCTGGCGAGGGGGAGAAAGTGGCCAAGCGAAGCGGTTTCTTCGACACCCACGTTACCGACGTTGTCGGTGCCGCGCTGAAAGAACGCCTTAATCCCCTCGAGCAGACGTTAAGTGTCATCCAACACACCATCACGTCCATTGCTTCTCGGTCTGCGAGCAGAAGACCAGCGAGAAGTGTTTCCGCGGACATTGAGAACAGCGACGCTGATGACGAGGATGAGGAGGGCGAGTCGGCAATCAGGGAAAAGTCGCCTCTTGCTCGGAGGGATCGAAAGCTGGACAGGCTAAAGAGCGTCTTCCTGGAAGCTCTTGCCGTTCACCAGTCGTCTCAGCCAGAACGTGCCACCACTGTACCCAACCCAGACCTGAAGCAGCTCCAGGAAAGCATTGCTGAGCTGAAGGCTCTCGCGCTATCCCAACAGAACGCTCGGGATCAGACGAGCGATCTCAAGAAGATGATCGAAGAGGCCGTCTCGACCCAGTTCAGGCTGAATGCCCGATCGTCCGAGAGCGATGAGATCGCAGAGAGTCTCAAGCTTCAGCTTGATGGCCTCAAGCACATGCTGAGACTCGCCGACGAGCGCGCTGACCAGCAATACCGGGCACAGAGGGACGCTCAGGAGGCCCTCGCCGAAGTTCAGAAGCTCCTGAAGATCGCGGAAGACGACGCTGCCCGCCACCGTGAGGCTGCTCAAGCCGCCGAGGAGAGCCTGCGCCGGTTCAAAGAAGAAAAGATCCCCCAGTTTGAGGAGATCCAGAGGCGGTCCGATCTCCTTGCAGAGCAGCAGGAGTCTCTCCAGCTTACCCTCTCCGAGCTCTCCACGAAGAACATCTCTCTTGAAGGCACTCTGGATGAATACAGGGTGTCCAATGATCAGTGGAAGCACGAGCTCGAGGAGGTGAAGGCGGAGAACAAGGAACTCCGCTCCACCATCAACCACCTGAAGCTGCGGATCGAGGACAGCATGCGTGCCCGGCAGAATCTTCGCGGCAAGTTCGATCGTCTGCAGGAGGACATGATCACCGCCACTCGGGACATCGCGCGCGAACAGGCCGCATGGCGGAAGAGAGACGAAGAGCAGAATGCCAGATACAACGCTCTCCGTGCCGCCTACGAGAGGGAAGTCAAGCTGCGCGAGAAGTTGGAGATGGAGATCAGCGAGCTGGAGCAGCAGGAGAGAGAGGCGGCCAAGTTGAAGTTTATCTTCGGACAGTCTCAGCAGGAAAATGCCCGACTGGAAGAGCTGGTCGCCACGCTGAGGCAGGAGAACCACGAATACCAGCTCAAAGCCGCCCGCTTCGAGCGTGAATTCAACGAAGCGCGCGAGAGCACCCGCATCGAGGTCCAGCGAGCGACGGCCGCGCTGGAGGCCGACGTTGAGGCTGCCCGCCACCAGGTCAACATCGTCCGCGCCGAGCTCGAGGCGCAGATCTCCCGTCTCCAGAGCCAGCTGGACAGTGCCCGGATGGACGCTGCCACGGCCCGGGAACGGTACGAACAGATGTTGGCGGAGGCGAAGGAAGCCAAGCAAAGCGCCGTGGCTGCCGCGCTCGAATCCAAGGAGGCCGCTCTCGAGGAGCAGCGCCAGCTGCACGAGAGGGCTCTCAACGACCTCCGAGAACGACACGCCCGTGCACTCCACAACGCCTCGGAGGACCGACAGCGGGCCGAGGCCCATCTCACGGAGCGGCTGGCGCTGTCCGAGGCGAAGGTGCAGCATCTGAAGGACCGGGTCGAGCACCTGGAGGAGAAGCTTGAAATCGCCAAATCCGCTGCGCGTGCGGCCGCTCAGGCTGCCCAGACGGCCAAGGGAGCGTCCCACGGTGCTGCGCCGCCCTCGCACCCGACCTCGCCGTCGATGTCGCTCAGCAACGGGACCGGGGGGCCCGACAAGATCTCTCCTCAGGCACTGCGGGAGTCGATCATGGTCCTCCAGGACCAGCTGCAGCAGCGTGAAGCACGGATCGAGGAGCTCGAGCAGCAGCTCGCCGCCGTCGACCGGGACGCGCCCAACAAGCTCAAGGAGAAGGACACGGAGATCAACTGGCTCCGCGAGCTGCTCGGTGTCCGCGTCGATGACCTGCAGGACCTCATCGACACGCTGTCGCAGCCGTCCTTCGACCGGAACGCCGTCCGCGACGCGGCGATCCGCCTGAAGGCCAACCTGCAGATGCAGCAGCAGGAGCAGGAGAGGGCCATGGCCGGTGGTGGCCCATCCTTCCCGTCCCTGTCGTCCATCTCCAGTCTGGCTGTGTCACCGCGCTCGCTTCCCCTCGCTGCGGCGGCGGCCTGGGGTAGCTGGCGCAAGGCGCGCGAGAACTCGGTCACCTCGAACCCCTCCGAGCAGACGCCGTCCAAGTCGAACGGCGCGGGGGGGTTCCTGTCAGGGCTTCTCACTCCCCCGAGCTCGACCGTGCGCCCGACGCCCGCCAACGCGACGGCGTCGGCTGGGGGCCGGCGTTACGGTGCGAGTCGCCCATCGCGAGGGCTCAACTCGCAGCGGCCTCTGTCCACACCCCAGACGGACACGATGCCTGCGCAGGAACCGAGCACCCCACCGCTGCTGCGCAAGTCGAGCTACGACCACGACGCCGAGCCGCACCACTACCCGAACGGCGCGTTCGTGGACGACGGCGAGGACGCGGACGTCGCGCAGTCGCCCCGGGGAGCCGTCGACGGTCCTTTCGGGCCGCGAATCTCATGAGACTGTCAGTTTGATGTTCCACAGGAGGTCTCTCGGTGGAGGCCGATATATGAACCAGATTGCCTGGGAATTTTGAGTGTAGCGATATCTGCCCCATCTGCGAGGTTACGACGCGTCTATTTGGCCCGTTCTGTTGCTTGTACCATCATACTTACGGCATAGTGATCATGATCCTTTCTACTTTGTATTCTCGCGGGTCGGCTCGCACCCCGTTTTTGTTTTTTCTTTTTTTTTTCTTTTTTTTACCTCTTGTTAATACCCCTTGCCACTCGCTTCGCACATTTTGCATCTGTTTCCCCTGTTTCTTGCCCTGTACATTAAGCAAGATGGTCCACGCACCCGACCCGAACACCGATCCCATACCCCTTGTCCACCCGTTCTTCGCGCAGATGAATACCCTCTCGATCCGTGCCTTGTGTTTTGCAGATCCGGCTTCCGGGCTCGGCCTGTAGTTCACCCCGCTCTCAGAGATGAGAATGAAACATACTTGCGATCCTGTCGAGACAAGCGAGCCGAAGCTTCTGCTCGCTGGACTGGTCCGTAGGTGGTCTTGGTAGATCCGCGAATGCGCCGTACTCGATAGAACACCTGTAAACGAACCGCTACCCCGCATCGGGTGGGGTGTCTGGGACGGCGTCGGTGTGTGAGCAGCGGTGATCTCGAGCCCTGCCCCTGAGGCCGCTGTCCCTTTCGATCTGTCGAACGACATGTTCAACGATGCCGGCGAGGTCGTGCTGCCGGGCGCATGATGTCAGGGCCCCGTCACGCCATGTCGCGCGCGCGCATCCGGTCGGCGTGTTTTCTTTTGGCCTGACCACCTCCGTCCCCATACCCGACCTGCGTTCCTCGAGATCGCACAGGTCGGAATTGACAATCAATCGCGACACGGATGGCGGCAGGACGAAGATGGCCTGGCCCCCGTCGATGCGATGCGCCGCCCTAGAATCTTCCCCTTCTGCGTCGACCCCACAGTGCGTTCTGTTCCCACATCGACCCCTCGGACCATCCTCCACATCACCACCACTCCAACCTCGAGGAAGCATGCAACCATGACCGCAGAGACACACCCGCAGTCCGTCATCGTCGTCGGCTCCGGCCTCGCCGGCCTCTGCGCCGCCTCGCAGCTCGTCCTGGCGCACCGCGTGCCCGTCGCCCTGCTCGACCGCGCCCCGCGCCCCGGCGGCAACTCCATCAAGGCCTCCTCGGGCATCAACGGCGCGCCCACGCGCTTCCAGCCCGTCCAGGACGACCTCTTCCTCCAGGACACGCTCAGGTCGGCCGGGACGGCCCTCGCCAACGCCGGGTCCGCGGAGCGCGCGCGCCGCGAGCGCCTGATGTCCACCCTGGTGGCCAACTCGGCGGCCGCGGTGCACTGGCTCGCGGACGAGAAAGGCGTCGACCTCTCCGCCGTCGCGCAGCTGGGCGGGCACAGTCGCCCGCGGACGCACCGCGGAAAGGGCGCCTCCCCGCCGGGCAGGTCGATCGTCAGCGCGGTGATGAACGCGCTGGACGCGAGCCCGCTGTTCACCCTGCGCTCGGAATGCCTCGTCACGAAAGTCCTCCGGAACGGTGACCATGGCGAAGTCTACGGCGTCGAATACACCCACAAAGGAAAGGCAGAGAGACTGTACGGCCCCGTCGTCTTCTGCGCCGGCGGCTTCGCCGGCGACTCGCACGGCATGCTGGCCACCCACCGCCCGGACATGGCCGGCCTCCCGACGACCAACGACCCGCGCGAGTCCGCCCTGCCTCTACTCACCTCCATCGGCGCGCGGCTCGTCGACATGGACCGCGTCCAGGTGCACCCGACGGGCTTCGTCGACTGGTCCACCCACCCCGCGCGGCAGGTCAAGATCCTCGCCGCAGAGGCGCTGCGCGGCGCCGGGGGGATCCTGCTCCTCGACGACGGGCGCCGGTTCGTCGACGAGCTGGGCACGCGACAGCACGTCACCGAGACGATCACGAAGGTCGCGAGGCCGCTGGACGATATCCCGCCCGAGGAGGGCTCTCCCTTTCCAAGTCCCCCGCGCCAATGGCGCGTCCGCCTCGTCCTCGACGAGGCCTCCGCCGCCGCGTGCGCCTCACATACCGACTTCTACAGATTCAAAGGCCTGCTTTCCCAGACGACCATCGGGGAACTCGGCCCCGCCGCGCTCGACTCCCTGCGCGAATACGCCGACGCGGTGGCGGGCCGCAAACCGGACCCCTTCGGGCGGAAGGTCTTCGGCTCGTGGGCGCTGACCGATCCCGAGCGGGACGTCCGGCCCGACACGGTCGTCTACGCCGGGGACGTGACGCCCGTCGTGCACTTCACCATGGGCGGGGTGGCGGTCAACGAGCGCGCCGAGGTTCTGGGTACCGGTACCGGAAGTACCGGTACAGGTACAGGTACAGGTGATGGTGATGGTGAGGGGGAGCAGGAGGAGGAGAAGGTGATCCCGGGCCTCTGGGCCGCGGGCGAGGCGACGGGCGGCCTACACGGGGACAACCGCCTCGCGGGCTCCTCGCTGCTCGAGTGCGTCGTGTTCGGGCGCATCGCGGGCGACGGGGCCGCGGCGTTTTTCAACAATAAGCCGAAACAAGCGGAAGCATCGTGAGGGAAGGGGGTGGGGGG
>JGI26058J51888_1000640_pt1 | contig 16905 bp, 16 predicted proteins | sample HigsolmetaSP110D_FD_51888 | JGI IMG/M metagenome (IMG submission 51888) | reverse complement strand
TTAGGTACAAAGTTGATGGTTCCCACCGGCAGAGAAACATCGAACCAAAAAAAAAAAAGAAAAAAAATGAGAAGCACTGCAGAGCAGAGGAAGAGCAAGCCGTGGAAGTTTTGCCAAGAGCAGAAACACGACATGAGCGTCGTGTACAGAGTACTTAAGTAAAGGAGTTAACGAGTAGCGATGGGCCTGCGGATCCAATCCCCGTGTGCTTTTCTTCAGGCGCTGTGGCTTGGGCGCGCCGCGAGGCAGGCCTGCGGGAGAGGCTGACGACGATAGCTGCACCGCCTCTGGGGTGATCAGGAATAAAAATAACCAGCGTCTCTTCATCTCCCTCGTTTGTGCCGGGCGCCTGTGACCGTCTCTATATACCCTCTGTTCGTTTCCAGTCAATCTCTTTGTCTTCGTTGTCCATTGTTGAGTGTCCCGCCTTTGTGTTGGGTCTCCATCGCGCCCGCTCGCTACGACATTAGGCGCCCCTGTGCCATCGCGTGTTTCAAGATCCTTCATCTAATAACCCTTTCACCCCGGCTTTCCGACTGCTGGTTTACCGCCGTACTTTGTTGTTCTGCTGTGCTTCGTATGCAGTGATCACGGCGGAGCTGACTGTTGAGCCTCTTTTTTCGTCCCTGCGCTTCTCCCGTCAAGCGGACCGTAAGGGCCCCTCACATCTCGTGATATAGCAGCTCCCCGCAATGGCAGCCCAAGAATATTACAACAGCTTCAACACGCGGCCCCCCGGGTACAACGAGCATAGCCAGCCGCCACCGCTCTACACTGGAAACGGCCGATCCTCTCCCTCTCCCTACGACCCCCACAGCGATCCCTATCACGACCGACACAATTCATACTCGGATAATACCTACTACGCCGCGGGTGCGAGGCCCCAGGGCAACGACCAGTATGCGGAGGATATCCCGCTCAAGACCGCCCAGGAGCCCAATCCACACGAGCCGGACTGGATGCGGCAGAACACACAGTACCCGCCCTCGCCGGAGAGCCAGATGCCGCTGAATGCTGGGGCGAACCCGAGAGTCCGAAGACAGTCGAGAGGCAGTGGATTCTTCTCCAAGAAGAAGCTTGCATGGGTGACGTATCTGCTTACGGTGATAGATATCGGGGTCTTCATTGGGGAGCTGGTCAGGAATGGTAAGACCTTTGTTATCTAGCATGTTGTAGAACCGATGACTGATGATTCCTGCAGCCCAACTGACTGGATCTCCCATCATGACGAAGCCGACATTCAATCCTATGATCGGCCCCTCCACGTACGTCCTGATAAACATGGGCGCGCGGTTCGTCCCATGCATGAAGAACGTCGATGGCATCCAAAATGCCAACGAAACCATCTACTGGAACTGTCCAAACTCGACATCAACCGACCCCACAGACCCAAGCAACCGCTGTTCGCTCTCTGAGCTGTGCGGCTTTGGTGGAGTGCCCAACCCGAGGCCCGGGGGATCCCTGAGCGATCGGCCTGAGCCCAACCAGTGGTTCCGGTTCATTATCCCCATGTTCCTCCACGGAGGAGTGATCCATATCGGCTTCAACATGCTCGCGCAGATGTCCATGGGGGCGGATATGGAGAGAGTCATTGGCTGGTGGAGATACCTCATTGTCTACCTCGCGAGCGGCATCTTCGGTTTCGTGCTGGGTGGAAACTACGCGGCGCAAGGGATCCCGTCGACGGGTGCTTCGGGCGCTCTTTTCGGGATCCTTGCGCTTTCCGTGCTCGATCTTCTCTACACGTGGGGCGAGCGCCAGAACCCATGGGTGGAATTCATCCTGATGATCGTGGGAGTCGGCATCTCCTTCTTCCTCGGGCTGCTTCCCGGCCTGGATAACTTCTCCCACATCGGCGGCTTTATCATGGGCCTGGCGCTCGGGCTCTGCATCATGCGGTCTCCAAACTACCTCCGCGAGCGCATCGGGCTTCCCCGGACGCCGTACGTCGCCATGAGCGGCGGCGTGGCGCCGAGCTCAACAGAAGAGGAGAGCGACCTGAAGAAGTTTGCCAAGCAACCTCTCGGGTTCTTCAAAGGCCGCAAGCCGCTCTGGTGGGCCTGGTGGCTGGTCAGGGCCGCCGCGCTCATCGCCGTTCTGATCGGTTTCATTGTCCTCATCACCAACTTCTACAAGTATCCCAAGTCGAACTGTTCCTGGTGCTACCGGTTGAGTTGTTTGGTGAGTAGATCCATATCCGTTATTCTTGATTTGTTGGCCCACGCTAACGATCCCTCTCCTTTTTCCAGCCTATCAAAGATTGGTGCGAGCAGGGCGAGCTGCAGCTGATCAAAGACTCTTGAGATACCCCCCGAGACTCGGTATATGATATCCTATTTCCACAGTATCTTGTACATCTGCATCATGACCCTTTCCACAAGTCCATATCATGAATTCTTAACCATGGTTGCTTTCCCAACCCATCGAAGTATTTTCACATGACGTCCATGCAGGTCATTGGCAGTGCATGGCTCGTATCGGCGTTGAATCGGGGCTGGGATGTGGCGAGTGATACATGCAGCCCAGGGCTCCGGCCGTGCTGAAAAGTATAAAAAGGGGAAACGGTCCATATCTATCTGTGTATCGACCTCGAATTCTATTGTAGACAGGAATGGCGGCTGGCGACGCGGAAGTATCATGTTGTGCATGAATCCGGTGGCTCCGTTCTTAAGTAGCCTTTATCTGATTGCGCTGTTTGAATTCATTGCAAGACTGGAGGACTGTGGTTAAAAAAATAAAAATAAGACGTTGTATGCGCCCAGCACGGACGTAGTAGAAGTATCACCGTTGCCGAATGCAGCAGCGGTCTAGACGGCGGGCCGCCTAGCTCCAGCGCGACCTGCACGAGTGGCGGTGTTCTGCAGCAGCCACGCGGAGACGGTCTGGCGGTCTCAGGAACTCCGTCCTGCTGTTTACTCAGCAGCGTTTTGTGCTCCGACACGGCCTCGCTCACTCGTCCCTCTCCCTCCGTCCACACCTCCTCGTTTGCTCTTTGTCCTTTTCCGTCTTGTTTCGTCTCTCATATCCTACGGTAATAATATCTGCCTCTCTTTCCTGTGTTTCTCTCCAGCGTGTCTCTCTCCCCGCTTTTCCCTCCCTAGTTGCAACCAACCCCACGATGGTCTCCCATTCGCGGCCATAATGACGGTAGCCTGGCTCTGAGATTTTCCATGCGCATCCGACATCCTCAGTCCTCTTTTCTTTTCCGTCTGAGGGACTGTGGTGATACAGCCAATGGCGACACTAGCTTCTCCTTCCCCTCCCTCCTCTCCCACTCCGCTCAAACGACGGACCCGCGCTATCGCTCGGAGGATTGAACGGTACTGCTGCGCCGCCGCGACCTACTTTCCCCTCGCGTTCGTCTACGGTCTGACGACATGGGCTGTGTGGGTAGAGACGAAGGTCGGATTTCTGCCGACGAAGAGTAAATGGATTGGTATGTCTTGCGGGGAGGTCGAATATCTGATCTATGTATAGCTTGCTGACCGGGGAGTTTTGGGATGAATCGTTAGGCGCCCCGAGCACCGCGCTTGGAATCCTCCTCTACACTCTGCTTAATCTCTGCTATACGGTCGCCGTGTTTACAGACCCCGGATCCCCGCTGTCTCCCCGAACCCGCAGAAACGGTCGCCATGAGTACAGTCACTTGCCCACCACCGAGGTCCCGGAGTACACCTCCTTCACCGTGAGCTCGACCGGCGGCGCCCGGTACTGCAAGAAATGCCAGTGCCCGAAGCCGGACCGGACGCACCACTGCTCGAGCTGCAAGCGGTGCGTCCTGAAGATGGACCACCACTGCCCGTGGCTGGCGACGTGCGTCGGGTTCCGCAACTACAAGGCCTTCGTGCTGTTTCTGATCTACACGTCGCTGTTCTGCTGGGTGGACTTTGCCGTTGGGGCATACTGGGTCTGGACCGAGATTCTGAACGACTCGCGCTATGTGGATTCGTGGATGCCGGTCAACGTGGTCTTGCTGGCGATCTTGGCGGGCATCATCGGGCTGGTCTTGACGGGATTCACGGCGTGGCACATCAGCCTGGCCGTCCGGGGGATGACGACCATCGAGTGTCTGGAAAAGACCCGCTATGCGCCCCTGCGGAAGTCGTTGGAGCGCCAGCGGTGGAGCACCAACACGGCATCGACTGCAGGGCAGACGGACGACAGTAGCTTCAGCCAGAGGCTCCAGGACTATGGGCAGCGGTTCCTCGATGCCCACATGAACGCCATCCCGGGCGTGACCCGTCCCGAGGAAGGGGAGGAACGGCCGTCCCCGACGATGCCCAGTCACGACTTCCACCGTCCGGACTCGTCCTCCCGCGATGAAGAAGGCGAGATCACATCGCGCACCCCCGCGCAGCAGGCCCTGGCTCGGTCCTACGCGCAGCTCGAGAGGCAACGCGAGCGTGAGAGGTACAACGAGTACTTGGACGAGCGGGACAACGAGAAGCTGCCCAACGCGTTCGATCTCGGGTGGCGCAAGAACCTCCTCCATTTGTTCGGCGAGCAGCCGCTCTTCTGGCCCCTCCCGGTCTGCAACACGACCGGCGACGGCTGGAACTGGGAGCCGAGCCCGAAGTTCCTCGAGGCGAGGGAGAGGCTGCGGCAGAAGCGGGAGCAGGAGAGGGCCGAGGAGCAGGAGTACTACCGGGAGCTGTACGAGCGTCACCTGAGCAGCAACCGGAGCAGCGGTTACGGCATGTCCGCGCAGCGTGCCTGGTCGCAGGGCAGCCGAAAAATGGGCAACCCAAACGATGACTCGCGGCCGTCCACGGGGGTCTCGATGAAGACGCTGCGGCCCATGTCTCCCCGGCCGAGGCCCGGGGACAGCGATTACGAAGACAACGCCAATTCCAACTCCTCTCCAACAAGCAACGAGACCACCTCTTCCTCTTCCTCCGACGACCCAGATACCACCAAGCAAAAGCGAAGACCGAAGCTGAGCCCCCGGGAGGCGGGCAGACCTCCGCCCCGCTCCCCGCGGAACTCTATTCTTTTCAGGCAGAATCAAAATAATGCTTCCGGGCAGCCTCCTGCAGGGAGCGGTAACGACCGAGGCGGTTCCGACGAATGGCGGGATTGGGACTGAGGGGGGAGAGAACGGAGGGTGTTTTGGGATAGGATCGGATGATCATCTAGTCTTACATAGTGCGCCCTTATGCTTAGTTAGTCATGTACTGTATTGCATATATCCGGTTACCTGCATGCTGTTTTTTATGCGATATAACTGGGATCTGTGTATGATTATGAATCTGCTTGTGGGTGACTTGTACGGTAGAAACGATATCCATCGAGCCATTGATTGTAATTATGTCTTCGACATGCGTGATATGCGCGCTATCACCTGTTCCTGCAGATGTATACGGCTTATTCCTGATGGAGAAAAAGCTGTATACCATCGTATTCTGCAGCGACCCGAGGCTGGCGGATATACAGGTGTTTTTATACTCTGAGTACACACGAGGTTGTCGGGGAGGCCCGCGGGCCTGGGTGGAGCCGGCAGCGAGTCTGGATCCGGGGGTGGCGGACGCCGATGAGACTGAGACACCTTACCTGGCATCTTCTCCATCTTCCACCCTCCCATTTACCTGCTTTCTTCTAACATGCCCTCCTGGACGAGGCTACACGGCAACTATAGCATACTCTGCATGATAACGACCACCTAGCCTGTATCTCCGTTCACGTCGCATTCGCATCTCTCCACTCCGCAAACCTCCGGCTCTACTCCGCGACTTTTGCTTCCACATCGCATTAATCACATCGCATCAATTCATCCTCAGAAAGATATCACAGACATACCTACCATTTGAGAACCACGAGCAGCACCATGTCCCCCACCCTCCGGCGCCTCATGAGGGAGGCCGCCGAGCTCTCCGCCGCCTCCTCCTCCCCTCCCTCCCCGCACTTCTGCGCGCACCCCGTCTCCGACTCGAACCTCTTCGACTGGCACTTCACCCTCGCGGGGCCGCCCGCCCCCTCCCCCTACGCGGGCGGCATCTACCACGGCCGCATCGTCCTCCCGCCGCAGTACCCGCTGCGCCCGCCGTCCTTCCGCTTCCTCACCCCCTCGGGCCGCTTCGAGGTCAACCGCGAGATCTGCCTCAGCATCAGCGGCCACCACGAGGAGACGTGGCAGCCCGCGTGGGGGATCCGCACCGCGCTGCTGGCCATCCGGTCGTTTATGGATGCCGAGGTGAAGGGGCAGGTGGGTGGCCTCGAGGCGAGGGAGGAGGTGAGGAGGGAGTTGGCGCAGAAGAGTCGTGCGTGGCGGTGCGAGGTGTGCGAGAAGACGAATGCGCAGATCCTGGAGGAGTGGAGGGAGGTGTGTCGCGCGAAGGGGGTTGCGGTTGATGATGAGGAGGAGAGTCACCAGGCTGTGCCGGAGGAGTTGAAGATCGGGTATAAGGATGAGATGGGGACGGGGACGGGCAAGCAGAAGGACATGTCGGATGATAGGCATGCGAGTGAGCAACAGCAGAGCGTTGAGACGAGAAATACTGCTGAGCCGTCGACGTCGACGTCGACGTCGTCCGACGATATAATGTCCTCAGCTTCTTCCGCCGTGACTCAGGAACCCAGTATTCGGGATGCGGATTCAGCTCCTCAAGCTTCCACACCAGCAGCAGTATCTTCCTCCTCTTCCTCATCTACATCCGTCCCTCCTCCAACCTCCATATCTATCTCTCCATCGACAACTACTAGTGGTACTACCACGACTACTACAGCAACACGAACGACAACCGCCCAGCAGCGCACCGTACCACACGCCGTCCAACAATCCTCCGATACCCTCTGGCTCGACAGGGCCATCGTCGGCGTCGTGATCGCGCTCGTGTGCATGATCCTGCGCAAGATCCTGAAGGCGGAGTATATCTACGATATTTGACCTTTCCCTTTCCCGGCTTTCCTTTTTTTTTTGAATAAAGAGGGGAAGGTTTGAGATTCTTTTTTTTGGTTTTTTGGTCCATTGGCTAGGTAAGGTAACTCTGCCTTGCCTTGCCTGCCGCCTGCCTGAGGCACTCTTTCTTCCTTGGCTAAATATGTACTTCTTGGCTACGTACCTCCATGATACATGAGGCGTTAATTGGTGAAATGCCTCCGGTTCTTCCCGGGTGAGGGATACTTCTACACACAGCGGTGTTGGTCGGTTGGGTTATCCTTTTCGTGCATGCATTTTGGTTCGATTATTTTGTTGGAGGGCGGGGGGCACAGGATGTTATCCTAATGTTTAGCAAGATGGTGTTGAGGGTTAATAATTAGTACATTGCAATCAGCAAGCGGGTTGGCGTTTTGATTATCATTTATTGTCTATTATACGGATGGATTGTGGGCGTGTCTGGGTGTACGCAGCTGGGCCAATGATAGATTAAGGTACAGGTACTGTAAAGTTGACGGAACTGGCTACTACTACTACTACTACTACTACTACTACTTCAACTTTCTGTAATTCAACCCTGTATATACAGTGGAGCTCACTACAGTATATAACCAGTATAGTACAGTATTGTACATGGACATGGACATACAATCCAAGGTGACAACAGCGGATTTCCTTCTCAGAAGCGCTTTTTTGGTCTTTGGTCCGGTCTGGAACTACATACATACAGTACTGTACTGTACTGTGTACATCAGAGCTGCAAAAAGGAGCTAGTAATGCATGGCAGTGAAATGAAGAGGAAAAAAAAAAGAGGAAACGGATAGAATAGAACAACCGAAACCAAAGCTCCTGATTCAATATGATTGTTGTTTGTCCAAGATAACTTTTTTTTTCCTTCCTTTCTTGTTTCCGCCACAGGCAGTGAACCCATTCCCTCCTCCCCCAAACGTAAGTGGTAGCCAGAACTGTACTGTACAGTTGGCTCTGGTCCTGAGCCGTCAAGAAGGTAAAGAAAAAAAAGATAGCAGAAAAACAAAAGATGACAAACAAACAGAGAAGGGGGGGAAGGGGGGAGGGGGAAGCGATGTAATTGTACATGGGGAAAACAAAAACAAAAAAACAAAGAAAAAGAAAAAACTGAGATAGATGAAGGGAAAAGGTCCTGGGATCAGAATAGTCCTCCTTCAGAAGACATCTTCTTCCGAACCAGACAACTCTCTCATGATCATCATATCCATATCATATCACGTAGATAATAGGGTAGATCACGAGATGACGAGATCACCCAAGGATCATCCACCACCACTCCCTGACTTCCCACCCGGGCTCATCCTCCTGTGCCTTCTTCTTCTTCTCTTCCCCAGCTCCAGCTCCAGCATCTCGCAACTCCCTCTTCCCCAGACACTGCCGCTGCCGCTTCACGATCCCAACCTCGGCCATCCACTCGAGCAGCAGCTCCACCTCCCACGCGCCCATGGTCGGCTTGACCATGTTCGCGATGGCCACGGCGCTGATCCCCGGCCGGGTCGCGACGCAGCCCACGACAGCCGCGACGACCTGGTCCCAGATGACCTTGACAAAGTTGCGGTGGACGTCGTACCAGACGGGGATCTTACCAGGGAAGGGTAGGTGACTTCGCTGAGGGGGAGGATGAGTAGGAGGAGGAGGAGGAGGAGGAGGAGGGCCAGGTTGTGTTGTTGTTGTTGTTGTTGCTGCTGCTGCTGCTGCTGTTGCCATCGTCGAAGGTGCTGGTGCTGGTGCTGGTGCCTCCATGCCGACATCCATATCGCCCCGGGGCGGCGGAACCGTGGACGCCTTCTCCTTGATCGGGTTGCCGTAGACGTAGGTGTCACGAATCGGCTGCACATGGATCGCGAAGCGCAGCTTCTCCTTGTCCATCAGTCTCGTCAGGTACCCGCCGTCCGTCAGGCCGTATTTGTCCCGTGGCGGGTCGCTCGGTCTCAGGATGACCTTGCCCTGCGCGGCCAGGTTGATGATGGCCAGGATGTCGCCGTCCTCGGCGTTGTACTTGACCTCGTGGACGCCGTGGTGCCGCAGCTCCCAGTCGAGGATCTCGGTCTTGAAGCGCGCGGCGCGCTTCAGCAGCGTCGACTCGATGGGCCGCTTGCGGCCCACCGAGACGAGGAACAGGTCCGTGATGTCGTAGTTGCGGCCGGGAGTGATGCGGCCCCGGTTGCCCATGTAGATGGCGCGCTCGGTGTGCAGCGACTGCACCGCGCTGCTGAGGAGCTCTTCGCCGAAGCGCTCCAGGGCCCTGCGCGCCTCGGAGGGCCGGTACGTCTCCTCAGGCGTGATGACGTTGGCCCGAACCCACGTCTTGGCCGTCTCGAGACGGGCGAGCTCGAGCTTCCTCTGCGGCGTGACGGCGGAGACCCTGTCCTTGGCCTCGAGAGGGATCGCAAAGGGGACGCCTGCGAACAGGGCCCGTTTCCGCGCGATGGTGACGGCGGGGTTGTATTGGTAGATCTCGTCGAGATTCTGAGGCGGCTCCTCGCGGATCTCAAAGAGGCTGTCGAATTGCTCTCTCGTTGCGGGCAAGTCTGGCAGCTTGGGGGTTGTGGGAACTTCCAGTTGGGAGTCGGCCCAATTGACGACGCCCTCCCAGTCATAGGCTTCCAGGTTGTCGTAGTCGATCCGTGGGACCTGGTCGTTCTCGTAAGCCTCGGCGAAGCGGTCCTGGAAATCGCTTTGCATCTTGATGATCTGCAGCCTGTTCTTGTTCAGGATGGCCTTGCCCCGGTCCTGTATGAACTTGGGGTCGTAGTCTGGGAAGATGCTCGCCAGGATGCCCCAGTCAACATTCTTGCCTTCGATTCCTCCCGCCAATGCTCTCACGACCACAATGGCCGTCATGATCTTCCGAACCAGGGCATCGGGCATGTTTCTGATAAAGCGATTACGCCTAACGACTTGTCGAGCCGCCCGCTGAGCCGCAGGCTTTTCGAGTTCATCAGCAGCCGCCGCCTCGGTCAACTTCTTCAAACGACGATTCTGAGGCGGCAGAGGCCGGTATCGTTCCAAAACATCTTCTGTTTGCTGGGCCCTTGGCGGAGTTACTTCCTCCGCTGGTGCTTGCCGATGAGGCTCCGGCGGCGGTGAAGGCGAAGGTGGAAGACGAAGGGACTGTCTGGTGATTATCGGCTCGGGAGCCGGAGCCGGAGGAGGAGGGGGTTCATCGAAATCGAATCGAATAGGCCCTTCGATAGGGGCGGCCTCAAAGGGACCTTCTACTCTCTGGTCGATGTAGAAGAGATCCTTCCTCTTCACGTCGAAGAGCTCTTCATTTTGCAGTTCCCACCTCGCGATGACATCGTTATCCAGAAAGAACTTGCTGGAGCGCGGATCAGGATCCCCAGAGAAGTCCACTTTGTGTCTCCGGGTTTGCTTGAACAGCTCATTGAGAGATCGAGGTAGGTCGTGGGCCGCCTTCGCCTTGGCCATGCCCAACTTGCGGTACGCTGCAAGACCGGCCTCCGTTGAGAAAGTTCCAGTTGACTCGTGGAAGGCCTGCTTCGGGTTCATCAGCATGGCATACGGTGCCATCATCGAAATGGGCATCCACAGTCGCTTCATCCTGCCGACATCTCTCACCAGACTTGGTGCTGCCGGGACCTGCTGTCTTTGCGGTGCAATAGCAATGCGCTGTGGCGGCGGCCGTTTCTCCGCTTCGACACCTGGTACCTGGGGCCTGGATATTGACGTCAAACTGTTCAGGAAAGGATTCTGTGTTCTTGAGCGTTGGATCCTCATGAGCCGAACGACTCCAGGTCTCCGGGGCCCGCGGCCTTCTTCGCCCTCCAACCTCTGCAGCAGGCGGCGTTGGATGCTTTGACCTTTCCGTCTCTCCTGGGCCAAGACAAACGCCGGCTTTTGGTGGAGGTTGACGGTGATACCGGGTTCGACTGGAAGTTTATTACTGACAGGCTTATTGCCCCGGTTAGGAAACCCCCTGTTGCTCTTTGTAATGGCTGGATCAATCTCGGTATTCGGTGGGAAATAAAACCGAGATTCACTGGACAGCATCTTTTTCTGCATGTCTTTGACGAGAGGATCATCCGGCTGAATCTCTGGCTTCGTTATGATGTGCTTCGTAACCATAACGCCTTTACTGTCCTTGCCACTGAAGGTCAGCTGGCGAAGCTTGCCGGAATCGACCAGGTACTTCACGGTCGTCCTGACCGTGCGTAGATCAGGCTTTTCCGTGTATTTGGTCTTCATCCAGGCAGTCGTAAACGGGTACCAGAGCTCAGTGCCCAGAGGGAACGCACCACCCGCTTTCTCCACAATGTCCATGACTATGTTTCTCCGAAGGACAGAAACAGAACCTCCTTTGTCCAATCTCACTTTCTTTTCTTTCTTCTTTCGTCTCTCCGGGACCTGCGAGGGCTCGCGAGAGTCGCCACTAGTTGGCACCTCTGGGGTAGGCCTCGCCGTCGGGCCTTCCAATGCACGCTCCCCGGCAGGTACTGGACTTATCTCCTGAGTGGTGGGCTGCCGATTACGTTCAACCGGCGCTGCCTCCGTAGAAGTCACAGCATGTTCGCGAGAATCTTCAGGTGGAGCGGTACGTAGAGGGTTTTCGTCCGCGGTGCTTTCAACTTTTGTCAGAGGTTCTGATTCATCCAGGAGACTCTCAGAGACACTTGCTCTTTTTTCCACTGGGCGTGCTGCTCCACCATTCGGCACATTCATGGCACTTTCCGGGGGAGCTGGCTGTGTCTGTGACGGAGTTTCCGCTTCAGCCATGTCAACGTGGCGATCAGCCTCTATAGGGGTCCGGGAGACAAGAGGGCGCTTCGCCGATGGTGTTCTGCTTGCCTCGACAGAAGACCTTATCTCTTCTTCCATGTCAGCGGCTACGGACGCATCATGTGTTTGACTTGGAGCAGGTGATACTCTATGATCAGTGGTACTTGGTGCAGGCTCCTGGACTTCTGTAGTTTCCTGTCGGGTAGCCTTTGGCGGCCTCCCCCTCTTTCTTTTTGTTGGGGGAGGAGTAGCAATACTCTCCGAAGGCTGGCCGACAGGCTGCTTGTCGGCTTCCCTCTCAGCTATTGTACCGTCTGGCGGAAGTCCATCCGTAGACATCACTGCGTCCTGCCTCTCTGTGTCCGCGGGCTCATTGAGACGTGGCTTCTTTGGCGCCCGACCCATTCCATGCCCGGGAGTTGCACCAGCTTGTGTATCAGACACCTCAACGTCTTGTCCTTGGTAAGTTCTCTTCTTTGTTGGAGGAGTAACAGACCGATGAGAGACCTCATCGGTTCCAGGAAGTTGCTGTACAGGCGCTCTGGGAGGCGAGACAGTAGCGGAGGGACGCTCGGGAAGAGATGGAGGAGCACCTGGTGTTTCAGTCTCCTGTACCCTGGAGGGCGGTGCAGGGGTCTCTGTGGTTTCTCCTTCAACGAACCAAGGAAATAACCTCAGCTTCGGAGACTTGAACACGGCAATACGACTGATCCTTGGACGGCCCTGCCTTTTACCTGCTGGCCTACGTCTACCACGAGGGGTAATGTAGACGCCAGGATTGGGACGTTCGATGAGTAAGACGTTGTATTCAGTCCAGGTCTCATCCAGGCCGAGCGCCTCGAGAATTTCTTTTTCTGACATTCCCTTGAAGCGCTCCTGGTCATCTCTCGACGGTTTCTTTGGTTTTGGCTGTCTAGCCATCGCCATAGCCTCTTCGTCAACGACATCGTCCATGTCCACGTCAGACAACGTCCGATCCTGCGGAAGCAAGGCTGTTTCCTGAGCTCTCTCCTCTGAGGGCTCCGCTACGGGTCGTCTATTGGTTGAGCCTTTTGGTCGCCCACGCACTTTCGCAGGGGCCTTGTCAAGGCGCTTCAATGCTCCCGGTGGGAGTTTTTGGCGTCCGTCCCTCACGACTGGAAGACGATTAGAAGAATGATTTGAGTCATTGAGGACCTCACACTTACTGTAGGTTCCATCTTGAAGCATCACCGCCACGGGATCGCTCCTTGAACGAAGATAATCTGGCGGCTTCGCTGCGATCACACACTCAAGGAGGCTGACATCACCGTTCTTCAAGAGATGTTTGGATGGGTTGTCCAAGGGCAATCCGTACTCATCGACCTGAGGATCGACCTCAACCGGTGGTACTTCAATGCCTTCACTTTTGGTGTCTTTTGGGACGAACTCAACCGCCTCCCAGCTGGCTTGCCCAGAATCCACCAGTTTCTTAAAGTTTCTAGCGGAGTAGTGGACATAATGGGTGACTGTTCGGCTGAGGGCTGTGTCTCGAACGAGAGCCAGGTGTCGAAGATGCGGCGGTTGAGAGAGTTGCCAGCATTCGACCAAACGGCTCAACGTATTCTCCAAGGGCCGGCGGAAGAAACCTCCAAAGCAGACCTTGATAGTATCCTGCGGGTTTCCGTTAGCATTTTCTCTAAGCTCTCTGGTGTCATTCAGCACCCACGTAGTTCGTCCTCCCAGTTGTCCCGGCGCTGTCAATGGTGTCGAAAATGAGATTGGTTAAATTTCGATCTGGAGTCCATATCGGCACCGTTCGTCCAACTTCTTCCACATCCTCCTTCTTTACCGCTTGAGGGGCTTCGACACCTTCCTGAGCGGAGAGTTGCCTTCTCGTACTGTCCGCTTCTAGGTCATCATCATACTCGACATTGACGTTGTCCTCTTGCTCGAGATTGGCAAACAGACTTCGACTATCTTCGTGGAACAACTGCAGATCTCTTGCAGACGGTTCGCGGATCAACATAACACAGGGATGCAGAGCTTTCATGGTGTCCGAATACTGCGACATTGCCCTCACGCGCTTCAGAACACCTATGCGCTCGAACTTCCGCAGCGCCCGGGAAAGAATCCTCCATCGCCAAGCGTCGTTCATTCCGAGAAGTCTCTTCAGGTCATTGCGCGCGATGACCTTGTACTCCTTCAATATATCGAAGAGCTTGTCGATGAAGACTTTGAAATCAATGATATCTCCCGCCTCATGCTTCGTCCCGGTTCCCCGCTCGGCCGGGGTCTCGGTAGTATAGATCGGCGTTTCCTGAACGAACCTTTTCAACGTGCATAGGCTGGTTCTCGAGGACTTGACCTGTATGGCCCTCTTCTCGATGTATCCCTTTTGCTGTAGCATTTCCGTTCGTTTCGGTACGGATCGCTTGTCCTGGCCACTCAGCTTCACCAGATCGGTCTGTGCTATGCCTTTGGATTTGCGGGACGCAATGATGGAAAGGAGGGCAAATTCAGTAGGCAGGACCTTGGATTCGTCCGGTTCATGACCGGTGATGGCAAGCCAGGTCCGTTCCTTGGAGACGAACACACGACATGGTCCATTTTTGTCGGGCAGTGGCTTTCTTTCGCCTTCAGTGCTGGTGGCAGTGGGCTCATCGGTCCCGGGAGCGCTCAGGGGCGCTTGGTGAGTGGGAAGAGTCTGCGCCAGGCGCTCTGCCTCGGCGAGGGTGAGCGCATTCCCTTCTCTGTTCTTCCCAACCGAGACCTCGGGGTTCCTTGTTAACCACGACCAGACTTTTTCCTGAAATCGACGGTCAATGACCGGGGGACGGTGCGGTCTCGCACCGGGTTCATCCGTCCTCTCATCCTTGGAGGGTTTATTGTAGAATGCATTAATAAAGTCCAATATGTCAGACGGGGAGGCGCCTAGACTGTATTAGCTATCTCGCGGATTGCTCATGTTTTCGCCACAAACAGTAACACAATGAAGAACGCAAAGCTACATTGAACACGGAAACTTTTAAAACAAAAAAAATATCTGCATGTACTATCTCAAAACAAGAAAAGCAGAGTTGTTTTCGCAAGATATCTGACCGGAGACCCCATGCGAAATGACGTAGGAGATAGTACAAATCTCAGGCCGCAAATAAAAATGATGAAAAAGGCAAAAAGCGACGCAACGCCAGTGGCTGGGCGCAACACTTACCCTGGTCGCCGCAGAGAGCGATCTCGGAAAGTAAAAAGTCGATCAGATCCGTGAAGCTCCGGGCCATGGTGCCCTTGCCCTCTTCAGGCCCGCCAGCGCTGCGATTTTTTCAGGATGGGGACGATGGGGCCATTTGACGCCGACGGCGCGATTCGAACGCAGGTCGGTCGAGGGAAGGGAGGCGGAGCGGGAGGGGAGGAAGAGCGCGAGGCGGGGTGGCGGCCGCGGCGGGCACGTGATATACCGTCATCGTCTTCTCCCGTCTTCGCTGAGATACTCCCGCTCCCGGGGTTCGCAACCTCCCCCAATCCACAGTGCTCCCTTTAGTGCACTCGAGCGCTACAATGAACGGTTGCTGGTTGTTGTTCTTATTCATCTGCTTCATGGTAGAAACTCCCCAAAAGACCCAGATGTGCTGACCAAGAGCACCAGGTCCACGGGCTCGTAGCTTCAAGCTGCGGGCTCGGGTGTCAATTAACCCTCGATGCATTCCTCTAGCATGAACAATAGAACGGTCATATAAATCTGTGGCCACCAATAACCTTGGCCTATCAGACCCCCGTTGCAGCTTGCAGCATCAGCTCGTTTTCACTGGTAAAATATCAGTGACTGGTACACAAAGAATCCAACCAGGGACTCAGTAGGCGTGCATTAGTTGATTTCTATAGTATGGCATTTCCACTCCTCTAATCTCAGCTTCGAATGTCATCGATGTGCGGTTGGCTTCGGAAGTGTCTTCATCAAAGAGGATAGTCGCTTTTTCTCCGGTTTCCATTTCCATCAGCGCCTTTTTTTCAAGCGTAGACATAGGTTTCAGATCGACTTGACGAGAAGTTGATTCTATCATTTTGGAAGGCTAGTAGTTCGATGGTTCATCTCTAGACGGTAGGGAAACGATCTGCAAGACTTGAAGACGCACACTCGAGCTCGCAGCTCAAATCCTCAGTCAAGACAATGCGGAAGCATCAATCATGCAGGCATCCACGTCCTAATGCAAGACCGAACGTCCAGCGATAGACAAATCCGTACCGTCGGAGGTCTCGATCGGGACGGGCGACCCGAGGGCCCGGTCGGTGGGTCTCAGATGCATGTTCTTATGCTTCTTGTGCACTTGGCATCAACTCTGAATGCACAGAAGCAGCAGCCTGTGACGCCTAGTGCAGCAGATAAAAAGGTTCGTTGATCGGATTCCCTTGTCAGTTCCTCTTCTCCATTCTGCCTTTTCGGTGCCGTCATGCACCGTCAGTTTCTTGATGGATTCATCGTTATGGATTCCCTTCAGGACGGGCTTAGGCGTGGTGCACAGAATCTACTATATAATACGGAAGACTTCTGAAGTGGCTTTCTTCGCCTCAAAAGTGTAGGTTCATCCACAGGATGCCACTTTTCACGATCTGCCATCCTATAATCGGTCCATCTGACGCTCTCTGTTCTACCTACACAAGAACGCTGAAACAACCTCGGCTCCCTCTGCGTCCTGTGATACGTGGAAGCGAGCCTTGGTTCGCAGGAGTGACTTGTGCCCCTCGAATAGTAACCCTTCTGCCCGGCAGCGTCCGGAAAGCAAGCATTTCCTGATTCGGTCTTGGCGGGCGTTGCGGGACCCAGGTTGAAGGGCGGGAAGAGACAATATGCAGCGGACGATGAGCCGCAGGGTAGAGACGGCAAAGAAGGGACGGCGTCCATATGTTCCTCTTGCAGCTACGCAGACAGCATGCAGGATCAGCCCCTGCAGACAGCCTGGTCCGCAGCGATCGATCAATGGACGAATACAGATCGATGGATATTTCAGGCGCACCCGCAGGATGACATCAGCGCAGCGGGCGTTACGTCAGGCGCGGGTTCCGCCGGCCCAGCCCTAAGGGACCAGCGATACAGTAATCATTACTATCGATCTATACCGACTTGCCCGCCGCTTCCGGCTGCCAGCCTGCCGTGATGGCCGGCCGGGCAGAGAAGCAGCATAAAAATCCTTTTCCGTTTCTACCTGGATCTGATTCTCCGTGCTTTTTATCACCATCAATTGCTCAGAGAGTCATGAATCGACATATCTAAGACCCCGACGCCACATCGCCACCCCCCCCCCCCC
>JGI26058J51888_1000635_pt1 | contig 16971 bp, 18 predicted proteins | sample HigsolmetaSP110D_FD_51888 | JGI IMG/M metagenome (IMG submission 51888) | reverse complement strand
TTTTTTTTTTGGAAAAAAATGAAAGATATAAAGTCAACCAAGAAGCACTCCGAGAAAATTGAAGTGGACAACATCCGCTGGTCGCAAGCATATGGGACAACTGTTGAACGAGGTGGTCTTAGACCACCAGAACATCTACCGCTACCCGCAGTAAGGGTCCGCTGCATGGCTCCCATCTATATATGCGCGCATCCGAGATCTCGATCAGTTTCGTCAAAGGGTTGTATTATATACCCGCTTCTATATTATCAGGACTCGTTTCGGGAGGTAAGGGCTGGTGGCAATAAGACCTATAGTATAGTATGATAGAGGTCAAAGGATTAGCAAGAGCCCCCGGAAAGAAAAAAAAGGTCTTGGGGCATGTTAAAAGAGGGAATCTCAATATAAATATTGGCCCGACAGTGTAGGCTTCTGGGCAGCTCGTAATCTTTATCACTCTTCATCGCTTCGCCATAGGTTAGGTAGTTGGTTCGCTACTAATCAATCTGTTTCAGGTCTGGGTGACTCTGTTTACTCGTTTGTATTCGTCAACAATTGACGAGGTAAACTTCTGTCAGACTGCGCGAACCTCGTAATCCGAAGGTATGATGATGAAGCTCTGATTTTCTTAATCCACCTATCTGACTGGCTATTTATTACATGAATTAGAGGGCCATAACAAAGGGAATCGTGCGATTATAAGCGAATATAGACCGGGGTACTATGATATTGCAGGGATCATGGCCTATGAGAGTCCGGATCGGCTGGTGCTGACTAGGCTGATAAAATTCTTGGCATACCGATAGGTCATAGTGGTAATATTCGGCTGACAACTTCTCTTTTCCCCTCCCCCTCGGGGTGATCGAGGATGTAACTGTGCTAGTACCCGAAGTGTCCGGGTGTCGGGGAATGTCGATTGATCGAGACTGCTGTGATTTGAATTGGATTGATTGCTGTACGAATTGGGTTTGAAATTTGTGGACATCCTCTATTTTTCATCTATTTTGTGCAAACAGCGATGAAACGAGCTAGGGTATCTAGGTAGGTAGGTAGTCCGTACTGTACATCTATACTGGATAGCAAAGCTGGTCTGCCCCGAGTCATATGTCATTTCGTTTCCGTGTTCTCCTCCTGACCTTTCTGTTCGGAGGTTTCTGACGGGTTTAGGCCGCCAGCCTCCCATTCCAGCCAGCCTTCCTCTTCCATCCCCCGAGCGATGGCTCTCAGTCTCCTCTTCCTCTTCCTGCGCTCCTTTCTCTTTGCCCGCCGCCACTCCCTTCGTAACATGCGCTGACGGGCTCGCCGCGCAAGCAGCTCGGCCCGGGAGATGGCCCTCCGCCGTCCACGGGCTTTTCCTCCCTCAGAGTTCTCCTGCGGCGTCTCATCTCCGACCTCATGTTTGCGGATCGGAACACCGCTTCGAATGTGGCTATGCAGGCTGAGCCGGAGAGCAAACTCGTCGTCGCAACCCTGGCAGAGCTGGCGGATCTCTGCACGTGCCGCTTCGCTCAGCGAGAGTTTGCGGTCCAGGAGATCCTGGAAGTACATGTACGCTGAGCGGTAGTTGCCCGAGTCCAGGCACATGAGAATCAGGCGCTCGAAGGTCGTGGTGTCCGGCATCACTCCAAGTGCCGCCATCTCCTTCACGGCGAACATGCAGGCCTTGGTATCCTTGGCTCTTCGGCACGTATTGATGAGGGAATTGTAGGTCGCCACGTTAGCACCGCTGGGACACAGGGAGTAGAGCTCCTTGTAGAACGCAATTGCGTCCTCTACCGCGGAAGTATCATCTATCGGAGCATGCTCGCACAGTTCGATGACGACGTTGGCACAGCCAAGCGGAATGTCCCTTTTCTGGGCTTTTAGCTGTTTAAGCATCGCCCATGCATCTCGGGGGTTTGTTTTCGATCTGATCATGTATGTGAGAATGGCACGGGTCGAGCTCTCCTCCAGCGCAATTCCCGACTTCTGCATGGTGCAGAGAGTGTCGAATGCCGTGTAGAGGTCGCCGGCCATGACGTATGTTTCCACCAGCTTCTCGTAATCATCCAGGGAAAAGGGGACCTCTGTTTCAGCAAGGAAGCGGAACACCGAGGTGGCAAGTTCAGTGTCGCCAGTCCGTGACGCGATCGTCAGGACATTGCTGCACACTCCATAGGACGGCTTAAGGAACCCCAGTTCGACAACATGCTTCCATATATATTTTGTTGTCTCATGATGGAGCGCCTCGCTCGCAACGTCCAGCACATAAAACCACAGGTTCAATGACATCTCATGGCCCTGATCCGCCCGAGACCGCATCAGCTTCAGCACTTCGTCGAACTCCTCTGCATCGCAGAGATTGTAAACTAGGATGCTGTGGAGCCAGGCGTCAACGGGAATGCCTTTTCGCTCCATTTGTTCAATGTAATTCATCGCCAACTCGAATTGATGCTCTCGGATAAGTCCAGCCACGACGTAGTGCCAACCGGCCGGACTGAGAGTCAACCAGCGGTCGCGAAGGGTTCGAAGGATCTCCTGACGTAGTAGGTAGTCTGGGTGAACCGCAAGGGCCTGAATAGGACGAAAAGGGTCAGCCAAACCATGTAGGAGGTGATAGCGGGTATATGGCTTGCTCACCTTCAACGCCGCATGAAGTGTTCCCGAGTCGGCCGGGATGCCATTGTGCTCCATCTCCTTAAGCAGATTGCGGACATTCTCTGGCGAGCCACGCTCGGCATCGGTATTAGCGAGTATCAGCGCTCTGTAATGGCGGACCTCTGGACGGACATGTCGATCCCTGATCAGAACGCGCAGGAACTGGGTCGCACTTGTGATACTGGGCCTCTTGGCCACCAGGTCCTGAAGCCTGTTCTCCAAGTTTTCCGTTGTTCTTTTCTCCAAATCCTCCGGTACGCCTGGCGACTTTCGCTTTTTCAATATCACCCGTTTGAACTTTAGGTTTGATACAGGCTTCTTATCCTGTTGGTTGCCTTTCGTGTTTGCATGCGATTGCTCCGCAGTTCTTGACTCTGTAGATTCGCTTCCAGACGAGTCATTGTTGTTGTCGCTTTCGCCATTGATCTGGTTCTGATTCGCAGTGCTGCCATTGCATCGCCGCGCTGATGTCCTAAGAGTCGCGGATATGCAAGTCGTTGGTGCTCGCTTTCTCGATATCAATGGCAGGACTGGCCTCTTGAGCGCTGTGTGGTTAAAAGCCGGACAGAGACAATGCCACAAGCCATCGAAGATCAGCGTCCCTCGCGGCATATTTCGAGCCCTTGCCGAGTTGCAGAGGCCTGGCCGCGGCGCGGTTGGGGAATATGCTTTATCACGTGAGTTAAACGGAGCTTCCCCGCAAACCCACTCCGGATTCCAGAAATCTACTTGGCCGACGGGCCTGAAAAGGATATGTAAATCGGAAATCGATTCCTACCGCATATTTATCATGAAACCCCAATAAGGCACCGTTATTACCTGGTACAGGGTCATATACGCCTAGGCCACACTCGACTAAAGCGCCAAAACAGTCCCATTTCGAAAAAATCATCCACACCATCTCCCGCAGGGTATCTTTTGCGTCCTTTTTCCAATCCCTATCCATCATCCTTAACCACTTCCTACCTTCCTCTACCGCGACCTCGCCCACCGCGTCCGCCGGCGCGGCCACGCTCGCCTCTTGCACCTTGATCACCCCGTTGTTGAGGGCCGCCACGGCCCCGATTCGACGGTTGGTTCTGCTGCTGTTCTTTGATTATATCTATAAGCTCTTCGGGGACTCGCAGATATTTGATCTAGCGCGCAGTGAGTAGGAAGGACCGACGGGTGATGGCAGAGAGCAGGTTCTGACGTACGTTGTTGCCCCTCACGTAAACCTCGGGTAATCTGAAGAAACGGTCGCCCTCGGGGCTGGTCTGAACAACTTCCTTGAGGGTAAGATTCATCCAGTTGTCACAGTTGACAAGATGCCCGTTCAGGGTTTCTCCATTCTTGAGCTCGACCAGCATCGGGTGGCCCTGCGCGGCCGTGAGGAGGCCCAGAGGCAACTAGATGGGATATATGGTTAGCACCATAATGCATAGTAAGATGTACAAGTATGAAATGAAAGATGTACCTACCATTTTGAAATGGACAATCGGGAATTGGCCGGAGGAGAATGTCTAGACCCCGCTTCGGTGGAGTGCGCTCACGTCCCTGACGCGCTGACCGTCTGGCACTCCCGGGACGAAAGAAAAAAAGGAAAGAAGGAAGCGAACTGAGAGCGGAAACGAGAGATTTCTGGGGTTCCAACGGCGGTCACCTCATCTGCTGTATGGGTGTGTAGCTGCAGATGCGAGCTTCAGGCGACGATCATGATCCCGACGCAGCTCGGAAAAGAGAGGCGCCGTGCCGGCGGTCGCGCGCCGCCCGCCGTGCTGCGCCGCGTGCACCGCCCCGGCTGCCTTCTCGAGCATCTCCTTCAGCTGTCGGTCAGTCAAGGGTCTCCGCGCTCAATTGGATTGCTAATCCTCAGATCCCGCTGGGGACGCATCTGCTCCTCCATCTCCGCGTTTTTGTGTCCATCTTGACCCGTCATGCCTGCTTGAGGTCGCCGCGTGCGTGTTGCTCTCCAGCCACCATGCGCTGCTCAGCGAAGGCAGCAGTGTTCTTGTTGGGGCCCGCCGTCGTCTACTCGCTGACCGCCCCTCTGCCCACGCGTTCGGCCGCCGACCACGACTCCACGACATTCTCTGAGGACCCTCCCGTTCTTCTGTGGCGAAGTCAGTCTACCTTCACCGTATTATGTCATCATCTACTGAGCCTTGATAGATAACCAGAGCGCCATTGTGAGGTTCTCAGCGGGGATCGATGACGGCTTGGTATGCGCGTCCCTGGTCGCCCTACTTTACGCGCCCTTGGCTAATCTGGATGGTAGCCGTTTGAACTGGACGCTGGCATAGCAAGTGAAGCATGCGGGGAGGGCGGTGTGTCTCTCAATGGGAAAGAATTAGTACATACTTGGAAGGGGAATTTAGGTTACGGCTCAGGGACGATTGATGCGTTGCCTTCTGATGGCGTAATTGCCGCTGAACTATCTGCCAGCTGGCAGAGTATCTGCATTCCCGCTCCGCCCCGGTCTCCGAACAGACGTACGGCTCAGGTTCTTACCGTCCGGGTACATCGTATCGGGGAGGACGACGTTGAGGAGGATGGGATCGGTTTCACGGTTTCGTTCGCGCAAGTCGGGTCGCCCGAGATTCTTCGACTTTGCACCCGTCCGTTGAACGTATCGGATGACCATGCTGCCCTCGAAGCTTGGCGTGATCCGCCGGAGTCGGAGCGCTTGGAGAACCAACCTAATACCCTGGGTCCCAGACTCGACCTTGAGAAGCAGCTTGAACAAGAACTGAAGACGTTGCAAGACCTAAAGGCACAGGCGGACGATCTCCAATATCGCATTAGCGCGAAGGAACAAAAGATTCGCAAGCTATTACAACAGGACTGCAAGTCGCTGTTCTCCAAATGGCAGCAGTGCAGGAGCATCGGATGTATCGTCAAAGTCTCGTTGCAAACTGTGCCCGAAATGATCCGTCGAATAAGGTACCGATTTGGCCCTCTTCCGTCATCGGTTCCTGAAAAGATAGTACCGGCTTGTAATCGACATGGTGATTACTTCTCAGATGCACTAAATCCATATGCTCCTTATCAACGACCTGAGAAGCTAGGGAACCACACGAGTCTCTCCGCCGACCGCATTGCCGGCAATGACTCGAAAAACCCGTCACTAGCAAACGTCCCAGCTGACGCTCCCCATCAGCCTAAGGTTCCTTCTCCGGACTTGGGGCTATCATACCACGATAGGATTAGGGACTTTGCGAGGTCCTGCGCGATCTTACTCCTCATTGCTTCACTGGCCGCTCTTGCTTTCAAGGTTTCTCGAAACTCTATGGCCTACCAACGTCGCCGTGTAGACCTAGCTGCTAGACGCGAGGAGCGAAGAGCTCGTCGCGCCTACAGGTCAGCTGCACGTCGCCTTAGGTGGAGACAGTGGTGGGAAGGCAGGTCCTATCAATCTGCACCAACTGTCTCCTCAAATCATGCTCTCGATCAAATTAATGACCCCGAAGGGGGTCAGCGTCGGGAATCGGTTGCGGATCAGGTGCCTGAACAGGGTGCCATGCAAGCTGAGATTTTGGGCTTGAGGCGGGTCCTCGAGTTCGTTGGTGAGCTTGTTCGAAATGGTGGCAATGCGGAAGGGGCACCACGCTTGCGACAGCCTTCACGGCACGAAATCGAGGAACTGCCTGCTGGTGGATCATTGGCCGGGTATACAGCACCTTCATCAACAGTCGGGCTCACGACAGTGGGCTCGCCGAGATCCAGCAGCTTAGTGAGCCTTGACACGGCATCTTCGATTACATTGGAGACCCTAGATACGCTGGACACTGAACCTCCGAGTTACTACAGGTGATCCATGATGCATTTCATGTTCACTCCTTCAGACATGCCGAAGGGTTAGGGCTCCATTTTCTGAAGTACGAGTCAGGTTCATTTTCCAAGATTCTTATTTCAACGGCATATTATGATACATACTAGATCTAGGGGGTCTTGTCGTGATTCGCAAGTGGATGCTGGCTTTCAGATACTTTTTCTATGATATCGGACAGAAGCACTTGTCAGCATTATTTTTGCACTGAACGGGCAGCGCCCTATAATTCGCGGTATCCGGACCTTAGAAATGACTCCAACGTTTCTCATGTTGGGTCGATTTCGACCGTTCTAATGCTGTGAGTGACGGTTCCATTGGATTTGCGTTGGTTATTCTCTGCTTCCCCACTCATCTTCTTGGGTTCCGTTTCTGTTGGTATTGGAGGGCGCAGGACCGGCCGCGTAGCCTTACCTTTATCGAATAATGCTCCAGGCGAGTTTGTGTATATTTTTGCTACTATTAATATTCTTATTTCTCATAATGAAATTTGGGATATTCGGCTTGTGGTTGATATGTGGATATTTGACAAGGAACAACCTATGTTATTCCTTTGTCTTTTTGGCCTTGGAGGAATACTGTTGAATGTATGTAATTAGGCTAGGATATTTATCATTATGCTGTTGTGCTTCATTTTCGTGCTTAATCGTCTCAATGTTCTTGGATAACTACCTCGAGCAGAGAAATAGACGAGATTGATAATGTACAGCGTAGCGTCGCCCACACCAGGAAACCGGAAAGATCGGGTTTCAAGCTGCATTCGCCCCGGTGTCAACTGTGAGATAATCCATGCCAAAGGAAACCCGAAGCTTCTGCTTACTTTTATCTGCTCTTACTGACAATTCAATACAACAGCACTCCACCTCCCGGAGAGTGGTTGCTTCTGAAGAGATCAGAGAAACATGCAAATTGAGCCAAGGTTCCTTGGACGGATGCGGACAGAATTGCTATATGAACACACTAGGGGTCAAGAGATTAATAAAACAATCACAAAGGAAAAGCTTACAAATACATCTACATCTACTACGCCTTCTGGCGTTTGGCAGCCTCACCGCCTTCCTCTTCGTCCTCATCCTCCACGACCGTGTATTTCCGCTTCACGCGCTGATCCCTTCCGAGGGTGCCTTCCCCGGGCCCTTGCTCCACCTCTGCCTCCTCCCTCGCCTCGAGATCCGCCTGCTCGTTCTTCTCACGCAGGCGCTCCTCGCGCTCCGCGAAGACCTTGAGCTGGTTCTCGTAGCCCTCCTCCACGTTCGTCAGTGTCTCGTCGAGCTTCTGGATGCGCTCGCTCAGCTCGAGCTGGATGAGCGTGTCCCGGGAGCGCTTGTACAGGCGCTGCTTGACGAGCATGCGCCACCAGTAGTAGCGCCTGTCGTTCGGGTCCTCCGCGTTGTACTTCTTGATCAGCAGCCGCGCAACGTTGGCGCCGCCGCGGATGCGGTTCTTGAGCGGGATCTGGCTGAGCAGGTACATCTCAAGGATGTGGGCAAACTGCGTCGGCGCGATCTTGTACCGCGTGCGGATGTCATGGAGGAGCTTGGTGGGGATGATGGATGCTGTGGGGAGGAGACGCGGCCGGCGCTTGCGCTGGTGTTCATTGTACGGGTCGGGGTTGATGTTGATGTTGTGCTTGAGGAACTGAGGGCGGAGCATGTGGTAGTCTGCGCTGTCGCGGAGGGCGTCAAAGGCTTCGTTCGGGTCTTCGACGGTCAGCTCGAAGACGGTGGGATCTTCGAAACACGCGGTGTGGATGATCGTGTAGAGGTGGGTTCCGTGGCCGGAGCCCTGGTGAGGAGGGAGGATGAGGAATTGGGCTATCCGGATGCGGGACGGCAGCTTGTCGATCTCGATCTCGTCAAGGTATGGCCATGGATCATTCCTGACGGTTGGTTTCTGCGAACGATCTCTTTGATAGAACCACCAGCGGTAGGTGGTTGCGTATCCGACTATCGAATACTGCGAAGCGATGGGTGTGGGAGGGGTAACCTTCTCATATCTGCAGTGACGGAAATGAGTAATTGCACCGTAAAACGTAATCGGGAGGCAATTACTTACACAAAGTAAACGGTCCACCTCTTGAGCGTCCACTCTGGGTCATCTAGTGCAAGAGGGGTTCCGGCCTCGATGAAGAAAGACACAAAGATCTGGGCGCGGTCGAGCAGAGCGCGGATATCGGGGTCGGCAAGCGAACCAGCCCAGATCTCGTAATTCCTCTGGTTGGTCGTGTAGCTATGAACAAGCTTGCCCGGGGGTACCCAGTTCTTGGCATTCTCATCAATTTGGACGGCTTTCTCGAACTCGGGGAGCGTCGTGAAAGCGGCTGTACATTCCCAACTGCGTCAGAACCTCCAAAGTTTCCGAGGAGACTTGTCATAGAAAAAGGGCGCACTAACACTTTGGAATCCACTCCTTCAGCGTCTTATTTATATCCAATGGAGCCGTATCCGCGACAGCCTTGAACTTCTCATCATATGAGATGTGGACATGTGAACGCAGGTCATGCGCCGCGAACCGCAGCCGTATGATCAGACCCCTGTACCCAAATATGCGCTCCTCATCACCGAATATCGGATATGTGAATTGCGGATGGAACGTGGAGATTGTCTGGGGCTTCTGCTCGCCGGGTTGGACCAGCGTGATGTGGACGGCATCGTTTGCGTCGCAATACCCTAGGGTGAAGCAACTTCGGTTAGCCTGAAAGAAGTCGCTGGCAAAAAGATAAAGGATGCGGAGGTTGGATATTTACAATCGCCCTGGTTCGCCATTGTGCTGGCAATTTCGTACTGACTGTAGTCTGGTGGATTGATATTTTTGACTGCGAAGCAATGCGATGCGCCCGCAGCGAGAGATGTTGGAGCTGGACGCTTCAGGCGCGTCGGGTCGCGTTGCGCAGCTCCAGTATGACCGCTTGCGGTTAGCGGCGTCACCGTGTCACATGACGTCAACTCGACTATGGAGGCTTCTGCTCCCTACTGTAATTACCGGATACAGTGACACTGGTACTGATGTGAAGTGGAATTAAGCTGTTTTCTTAGAGGTAATTGCCAGGACGCTATCAATTCATCGATTGATACAACTTACATGCTGAAGCGCACAGCTCAGGTCTTAATAGGTACGCTAGTAGGTTTCCTTTAAGAGCTACACACTACTTATACGATATCTTTACTCTTGAATCGCAACAGATACCAGTTTGGCTTTAAGGAAGCATTATTGAATATTGCAAAGGTTCACTTGGTTCGGTGATTGCCGATATTCCGAGGCTTGGCCTCGTGGTTTCGAGTGCGCCTAAATAATTCGGGCGTACATTTAGTCAGCACTGTACTACTGTTTAACACACGATAGTAGCACCCATGCGCAGATCTAGGGCTGCCTACAGAATGCGCTGCTGAGAATCAAGTTCGTTTATTCGTTGAGTGAAACACGACCGCCGCCATAGTACGGAGTATATATATCAGCCGAAGAGAATCGACAAAACGTTCGGTCTTTTTAATAAATAACACCTGCTTCTTGGGATCAGAGCATCCATGTACTTGTGCCAAAGATGAAAAATGAGTGTCTTAAAAAATCTTCAATAGTCTTGAACTGCTGATATACTAACGTATGACGGTAAGTGACGACCCCGGAGAGTTCGTTGTTCCGGCATGAGTCGTTTCTTGGCGGAGACCGGCGAGGAAACGGCTGTCCCGCGAGGGTCCTCCTGGCCGCGCCGGGAGACGTGCCTGAGCAGGCCATTAAAATCATAAAGCTCATCCCAGGCTTGACCTGCGGTTTCTTGCCTGGTTCCTTCCCTTGTCTTAGTAGATTTTCTTTTCCTGACCTCTATCTCACATTGTGGCGGGTTTGGAAAATTGCGCTGGCAATAATTCGCATCGCAACAAGGACGATTGTGCCGAACTGACACCATGATCGAGGTTCTCTAGACGGGAGAAGGGTGCGAAGTTCAGAGTGAAAGATAACCATGGAGGGCCTATTTACATTGCTCATTCTGAGCATAGTAATGGCCATTACGTGAGCACGACACACTGTCCTGGCTTCGGTTTTGGAACCTGGCTAATTCCTGCTCCCTTTTCTACAGGTCCTTCGTCGTCGGCTCATTGCCCCTTTCCTTTGCGCTCTCTCCATCCCAACTGAGATTGGTCTCCTCCATTGGAATGGGGGTTTTGGTCGGGACATCTCTGATTGTGATTATACCCGAGGGAGTCGAGACTCTCTACAGCGCAAACTCGCACTATGGCCGGAGGGACATTAGTGCCCGCGCACTGGATATCAGATGGCAGCATCAGGGCAATTATCCAGTACTCCCCAGGGAAAAGCCCGATGCGATTGATTATCTTACCATGCCTGGACCGGTCATACCCGAGGTATCAAATCTAGCGATTCCATCATCGACACCTACAAAGGAAGGAGAAGTGCATATCATGGGCTCTCACGACCGAATCAAGAGCAACGAACCGCAGGCTCGGGAGGAAGAATCGCATGCCGGTAAACAACACGACGATGATCATAAGGAAGAAAGCTCCTCTCATGCATGGATTGGAATTGCCCTCATCAGCGGTTTCGTTTTGATGTATCTTATCGACAAGCTGCCGGAATTGGCCTCGTCTTCCTCGAAGCAACAACGACCACCTTATCATATTTCTTTGGACAACTTAGGACCGGGTCTGCGTCGCGGTTCCTCGTCCCCTCGGGATGGAGGCCTGTTGGAAGGCAGTGGCTATTCGAAGCGCAGTCACAGCTTTGCAACCACGACTGGTCTCGTGATCCATGCTGCTGCGGACGGAATTGCTCTGGGAGCGTCCAGTTCCAATGCCAGTTTGAGTTTTATTATCTTTCTTGCCATAATGGTCCATAAAGCTCCTGCTTCCTTTGGGCTCACATCCGTGCTGCTCAAACAGGGCCTCTCCAGTCGGGCGGCCAGAGGCCATCTGTTGGTTTTCAGCTTGGCAGCTCCTGTTGGGGCCCTTGCGACCTTCCTCTTTGTCCAGACACTGGGCTCAGGGCTCAGCGGCGACGAGGCAGGGACTCGATGGCGGACGGGAGTGCTGTTGCTGTTTTCTGCAGGAACGTTCTTGTAAGTCTTTGCCGCCACAATTTCAGTGAGTGTCGACGTAGACAGGCTGATCAAAGTGAAGATACGTCGCGATGCATACGATGCAAGAGAATGGCCCCGTCTCCACGACAAATGATTCGCTTGCAAATGGCTACGGGGAGGGAAGAGACATTCAACAACGCTCGAACAAATCAATGAGAGACTTGATTGCTTCGGTCATCGGCATGATCTTGCCACTGTTTCTGCAGATTGGTCACGCTCATTGATTAACTTGCCGGTCACTGAGTGAGCGGCATGAGGACGAGTCTTCTACACATGCGCATAGTCCGTAACGATCTGGAAATCCTCGACCATGCAGACTTAGGGCAGGCCCGCAATATCTGCGCCAAGGACCGCTGCTCTACTGTCATCATCCCCGGCGAGATAATGCCACCATGAACCTCGGTCGCTAATGCAAAGTCGTACTACCAGAGCCTAGTTCTCCAAGGTGACCTGGCTGGCGACGAACTCGATGGCGACTCGCCATTTTTTTCATGTATACTGCTCTGGCAAGCTATCTGTACTGGTTATAATCACGATTCATTTCGCAATCACATATACGTAGTGTAATACATCTGGAGCGGGAACTTTGCCTCGGTTTATTTATTTTTCGATACTACGAACAGTCATCTTGCCTGGTATGATGAAACAATTCGTCAGCGAGCCATATCCACCAAAGGTGTCCCGTTCCACGGGTCAACGGTGTCTACCGAACGCTCGCCCAAGGACTTGGGATTACCATACCTACAAACTTCTGGGACATCTGATAGCCTCAAAAGAGGCAAAACAAGACTGGGAGTTCTCATCATCCCCGAAGGGTACACAGAACAGTGTTCCACCGCTTATAGGATACTGTATGAGACGGTCGGCTGTGTAGTTGACGGCCCACTACGCCTCCAGTATTTGGCTGAAGGAAGCCAGGCTCTCTGTTTCTGCGCCTCGCAACTCTGCTTCTGCCTCGAGTGTACATAAGCGCAGACGAGAGCAGTCGCCACGACCGCTGCAAGGCCCTACCTTTGAGCCCGTCGCACGGTCCAAACGAGATACGCATATCGCTCCACTTAGGGCCCTCATGGAAGTATGACGGTCGACTCGTGTCCTCTCGTCTTGTTCCTTAATATTTTCGAGCGGAGCCCTGCGTTTCCTGCTTCAGAAGGCTGGCAGACACGCTGTTGCAGCGAGCGCTCGCGCTGTGTCTGAGCCGACGCTGCTCGACGCTTGGCGCAATCAGCAGTTGGTGACCGCCGCACCTGACCGCGTCCCGACCTCAGCAGATCGGTCTTCACCTCCAAGCTCCATGTGCCCGCCTGGAATGACAGGACTCGCCATCCGGGACCTCGACGACGCTGACGGGCCTCGATAGCTCTGATGAGAGCTCCAGCCAGACCATCTCACCCTTCCATGGCTCTGCGCCCTCTCCATTGACCGATCCCCTATTCCATCCCCCCTAGTCACATCCGCCGGCCCACCGAGTATAGCCCTCCCCGAGTCTCCGACCTCCCTTCTCTCTTTCGAGCCTGTCGTCGACCTATGCGTGGTACCAGTGCCAGAAGCATTCACGCGAGCCGGTCCATTAATTCCTCTTGAAACTTCGACACAGATTTCATCTATAGCTATGCGGTGCACGCCGCCGCGCTCCGTGAGCGAGCGGCGAGCCTCTCTGATAGATACGGCGGCCAGTGAGACGAGTCCACGCAGTATACCTGAGCCCCTCTCCACCGTCCCCTCTCGAGGATCTGGAGACAGGAATATGGTTCCAAACCTCTCCAACTCCCACCCGAAGCCTCTGCCAACGCCAAACAAGCCTATCACGCCGCTTCCTCCGAACCTGCTCCCCTCGGCGCCCGCGTCCCCTCCGACTCCTGCCCCGAGTCCGACACCTCTCCAGAGGCCCGCGAACTGGCAGTCTGCAGACGAGGACGAGGATTCATTCCTCCTAAATGCGAGGATCCATTTCAGCTCCTTGGGGAGTGCACAGAAACAGAAGTTCTTGGAAAGCATACTCAGCCTCTGCGATAGCCAGCAGCTGAGCTTTGTCTCCAGCTATGTGAGCCCACGCCTCAGGAAGGATCCGTTCCAGGTTCTTCCAACCGAACTATGCTTGAGGGTAATGCGACAATCCTATACCTTTCGGCACAGCCCGGGTTTATGCGCTGATTATCAATCATTTCGATTAGGTACTTTCCTTCATAGACGACCCGAAGACACTTGCGAGAGCCTCGCAGGTGTCGAGGCGATGGCACGAACTCCTGAACGATGATATAACATGGAAGAATTTATGCGATAAGCATGCATATGCATACAGGAGATTGTCGGACGACGATCGCGATTTTGTCGACCCTTTCCACACGCAACCGTCGTCGACGACATCCTCTCCGCACTCGAACCAGAAAAAGTCGAATGGCGCTGCATTGCGTTCCGCAGATGATATCTCGGATTTATCTTCATCGGCGGAATCATCGTGGCAACTCACACCCTCACGGAAGCGGCGAGCGAAACCTTCATCATACCGATCTCATTTCAAGCGAAAGTATATGGTCGAATCGGCATGGAACAAAGGCGGGCGCTGCACACAAAGGCATATCACACCGGATCAGGGCGTTGTCACGAGCTTGCATTTGACCCCGAAGTACATCGTCGTTGCGTTGGATAATGCGAAGATCCATGTCTATGACACGAACGGAGAAAACCAGAGAACACTGCAGGGACATGTGATGGGTGTATGGGCTATGGTTCCGTGGGATGACATTCTTGTGAGCGGTGGCTGTGATCGGGAGGTCAGAGTTTGGAACATGGCCACTGGGTAGGTCCTTTTCAGCCTCGTATTTCAGTCAAAAGACTGACTTTTCTTTGTCAGAGCCTGCATCCACCTATTGCGAGGCCATACGTCTACCGTACGTTGCTTGAAGATGTCTGATAAGAATACTGCAATCTCTGGTTCAAGAGATACGACGTTACGAATTTGGGATCTCGCGGCTGGCGTGTGTAGGAACGTCCTGGTCGGCCACCAGGCAAGTGTAAGATGCCTGGCGGTTCATGGAGATCTTGTTGTTTCTGGAAGCTATGATACGACAGCACGCATATGGAGTATCTCCGAAGGCCGCTGTCTGCGGACTCTTTCCGGCCATTTCAGCCAGATTTATGCGATTGCCTTTGACGGCAAGAGAATTGCGACTGGCAGCCTTGACACGAGTGTCCGGATATGGGACCCTCATACTGGCCAGTGTCATGCCATTCTGCAGGGCCATACGTCCCTCGTCGGCCAATTGCAGATGCGAGGCGATACACTTGTGACCGGGGGTTCTGACGGTTCAGTTCGCGTCTGGTCTTTAACCAGAATGGCTCCAATTCACCGCCTCGCTGCCCATGACAATAGCGTGACCAGCCTGCAATTTGACAGTACTCGTATTGTGAGTGGTGGTAGCGACGGCCGCGTCAAAGTCTGGAGTCTACAGACGGGCCAGCTACTACGGGAGCTATCGACCCCCGCAGAAGCCGTCTGGAGGGTGGCGTTCGAAGAAGAGAAGGCCGTCATCATGGCGAGCCGAGCCGGTCGAACAGTGATGGAGGTGAGTCCTTTATTTTGGATATTTATACAATTTCGCATACAAGCCCGTAATGTTTCATTTGAACTTGTTTGCTAATGGTCGACTTCCAGGTCTGGTCTTTCTCACCGCCACCTGAAGAAGACTCAGACGATCCCGTAGTCCTCGACAGTGCATCAAGCACTTCAGGACGGTCTACCAAGAACAGTGGCGGCAGCTCTGTGAGCACTAGCAGGCAAAAGGCTCCACCACCGACTATATCACTTGCCAGTGATGGCGACCAACCGATGCCAGATGCTCCTTGAGGGCTTTTATAAAAATGCATAATTTAAACGACACCGGCGACTTTGCTATTTTTAGTTTTTGCTTACACGACCTGAAATATTATGAATTTTGACCAGCGGCCTTGAGCATGGAGTTATCATGGCAATTGGAGAGCACGTCGTCGATCTCAACCATACCGTCCTTGCATACCGGCCTTGTATCTTGCTTATTCTTTTGTCTTATTACGAGCTCATGGAGCTTCCTTGTGGGATGTGCTTATTGCTAGCGATTCCTTCGTATCTCCACGAGTCTCTCTCCGAAGCGCTGCATTTTGGAGGGTTGGATGATACCCACTTGGAAAACGAATCCTAATTGATGTTTAAAAAGGCGAAGAGAGGAGAAGCTATAGTTCACTATTTGCATGGCGTCTAGCGCATGACTACATCTTTTTTTTCAGCATTTACTCGCAACGCGAGGCAGATATCATCTGGATACAGCAATCTACGAGATTATTGTATTGTTGGGAAGCATTTGCCGGGCTTTAAATGCATATTTATTATTATTTATATTCGTTCCTGAGTCCAGACTGGGCTTTTAATCTCAAGTCTTATTGACTGTTAAGCGATCCTTGCATTGCGTTTTAATAAACTGAAGCATGAAGACTTGAATATCTTCTACGTAGTATACAGACGGCTGAGGCCCTAGACTGCCTATTCCACCTAGGAGGACAAGATATAGTAGAGTATGCGTTGAAGAGGCTCAGCAGTCTCTCCTTGACATCGGGCCACAATTTACAGGCATACATACCAAGTATGCATGCATTGCATGTCCGAATGAAGATAATCAGAAGTACTATGTACTCTGTATGGATGTTCTGTGCCATGACCACCCGCGAAGCGAAGCAAGTCCACATTTTAAGAACTCCTTCAAGAAATGTGTTTAACACAGTAAGTGGATAAGTATCTCGTTCGGAGAACAAGCCGTAAGCAGAACGCTTGTCATGCAGACGAACCGGAGCTGCCGGTAGATAATGTCACTGCCTTCGAGAGCGGGAACCCGGCAGGGGTATCTATCTTGGTTGATTGACAATGCGATCTGCAGTCAAGCACCAGCAGCGTACGTGGTGTACAGGACATACTTATTTACTGTATGCCGCCATGATCCGAGTTCCTCTCCGCCGTTCTTAGGTTCTTAGTCACAGACATGCGGAAAGCTATCTAGGTAGCGGTTCCGTATCTCCCGCTCCTGAGGAACCGCTCGGGAAGTTACCGTGATATGCTATGCCATGGAGGATACTAGTAAAGTAGTAGGAAAGCGTACTGCAAATGGCTTGCATACTGCCTCCCTAGGTAGCCAGTGTGGATTGAACGCGCCATTCGATGATGCGGGATAACTATTATGATTGTTGTTGAAAGATGTTCGACCCGGGAACTCCTGCAGAGCAGAAACAGTCCATTCCCAGGGCTCTGACGTGTTACTATACTACGAAGGACCTGCCGCTCCTTCCGGCCTGCTCTGCCCTGAGGGCTGTCGTCTTATAAATTATAGCAGGGCTTCTCCCGCTGCTGTCTGTGTGCAGTGTCCTCTATTGCCTGCCTTTTTTGCCTTGGAACTGTTTTTTTTTTTTTTTTTTTTTTTTTTTTTTTTTT
>JGI26058J51888_1000622_pt1 | contig 17521 bp, 18 predicted proteins | sample HigsolmetaSP110D_FD_51888 | JGI IMG/M metagenome (IMG submission 51888) | reverse complement strand
AAACCCTAAAACCCTAAACCCTAAACCCTAAAACCCTAAAACCCTAAACCCTAAACCCTAAACCCTAAACCCTAAACCCTAAAACCCTAAAACCCTAAACACATCCTAATCTGTAATATAAGAATATATTAGGTTATTTACTTCACCTGCAGAATACTCTATACTCTTTATTTCTAAAAAGAATAAAAAGTTACAGCTCTGTGTGGACTATTGCCAGCTTAATAACATCACCATCAAAAACTGCTATCCACTGCTGCTCATTTCAGAGCTTCAGGATAGGCTTAGAAAGGCCAGATACTTCACCAAGCTGAATCTACATAAAGGCTATTATCTAGTCTGAATGAAGAAAAAAGAGGAATAGAAAACAGCTTTCAGAACTTATTTAAAATATTTTAAATATATAGTTATGCTATTTAGGCTTACTAACACACCTGCTATATTCCAGAGCCTAGTTAACAACACATTACAGGACTATCTGAACATTTTTTATATAGCTTACCTTGATAACATCCTTATCTATTTGGAAACCCTGAAAGAGTATAAGAAATATGTGAAGAAGATTCTGAGAGCTCTACAGAATAAGAAGCTCTCTGTAGCCCTAAAGAAATATAAATAGCACACTCAAAAAGTGGAGTTTCTAGAATTTGTTATTATCCCAGAGTATGTGGAGATGGATGAAAGAAAACTGGCTACTATTAAAAAATAGCCTACTTTTACTTCAGTTAAAGAAGTGCAATTCTTTCTTAGATTTGCCAACTTTTACCAGAAATTTATCTGGAACTACTTCAAGATTATGGAACCCTTGATATGGCTCACTAAAAAAAAGCAGAGCTTTAAATAAAAAAAAACAACAAGCAGCATTTAAAAAGTTAAAGCAGAAGTTCTGTGAAGAACCTGTTTTAACAATCTATAACTCTGAAAAACTAGCTATATTGGAAACAGATGCTTCAGACTATGCTATTAGAATATATCTTAGCTAGCTAAATAAGAAAGATAGGCTACATCTTATTACTTACTACTCCAGAAAAATAATGCCTCCAGAACTGAACTACAATATTCATGACAAAGAATTATTGGCCATTGTTGCAGCCTTGAAGGAATGGAGGCATTACTTAAAAAAAGCCAAGTATCAGACTCTAATATACTGTAATTACAAAAACTTGGTTCACTTTACTACCACTAAAGAGCTGACTTGGAGGCAAGCTAAATAGGCTAAGAAGTTGGTGCAGTACAACATTCAGATTCTCTATAGAAAAAAGAGAGAGAATGCCAAAGCCAATGCTCTTAATTAGAGACCAGATTATAAGACAGAAAAGCTTAAAGTCCAGCCAGCAATTTTTAAAATTAAGGCAGACAGCATACTTGTTCCAATCAAATAGCTAGCACCAGTTTTCTGAATTACTAGCTTATGAGAGGGAGAAATCAAAAAAGCCTATAAAAATAACTCTATAGCCCAGAAATTGATGAAGATTCTAGAAAGAGCTGAGACACAGAAACCTGCAGAAAGAGACCCCAATATAATTATAAGAGAAAAAGACATTATTCTGTACTAAAAACTAGTCTATATGCTTACAAAACTCTGAGAACAGCTAGTTAAGGACATTTATAAAATCCCAGCATATAACCACCAAGAAATAGACAAAACTATTGAACAAATCACTAGAAATTTCTACTTTCTGGGACTTAGAAAAATGGTACAAAAAGTGGTCTCTCAATACAATCTTTATATAAGAAGTAAGGCTGCTAGATATACTCTATATAAACATCTGCAACTTTTGGAAGCACCTAAGAGACCTTAGCAGTCTATATTCCTGGATTTTATTATAGATCTGCCAGAATCAGAGGAACCTCTGATCAAGGTGAAATATAATTTAATTCTGGTTATTGTGGATAAATTTATTAAATATGCCTACTTTCTACTCTATCAGAAAACAGCTAATACAGATGACTTGGTATATATCTTCTTACAGATAATTGTGGGGAATTATAGCCTACTAGATAAAATTGTGTCAGACAGGGACAAGCTGGTCACATCCAAGTTTTAGTAATTCTTGACTTAATAATTAAGCTTTAAGCACAAGCTGTCTACAACAGCACACCCACAGACAGATGGGCAGATTAAGTAAATTAATTAAACTTTAGAACAGTATTTTTACTGCTACATTAATTATTAACAAAATAATTGAGTTGAATTGTTGCCTCTAGCCCAGTTCACATACAACAGTGCAAAGACTGAAGCCACCCAGGAGTCACTATTTTATGCCAACTATAGGTTTGAGCTTACAGCATATCAGGAGCCTATCTCTGGCAAGATTTTGGCCCAGAAAGAAATTCTCAAGGCAGACCAACTAAAGAAGCTACACTAATAGCTAAGCTTAAACATTTAATTTATTATTTATTAAGTGGCCATGTATTACAATCAACAGCACCAGAAGATGCCTAAGTTTAAAAAGAGGGACAAAATATACCTCCTTAAAAAAAACATCAAGATATAAAGGTCTAGCAACAAACTGGATTTCAAAAAGATTAAACCTTTTGAAATTAAAGAACAAACTGAAAAAGTGAACTATAAACTCAGACTGCTAAAAAATATGCAGATACATCCTGTTTTTTATGTCTCTTTGTTGGAATCAGCACCAACTCATGCAACAGTTATTACCAAAACTAAAGAAATACTGCCTGAAAACCCAGAAATGAATCAAGAGTACAAAGTTGAAAAAATACTGAATAGTAGATATGTGGACAGTCAGTTTAGATACCTGATCAAATAAGCAGAATATGATAATTCAGAAAATACCTGAAAACCTTCTAAAAACTGTGAAAGATGCAAAGACCTTATTAAGGAATTCCACCTCTGGAGCTTAAATTGCTCAAAGCCAGAGGATCCACCACCTCAAAGGAAAAAAAATTAGCCAAGAAAAAATTCAAGAAAGAAAAGCAGGATAAATCCACAGATAAATTAGCCCCATCTAAGGCACTTGATAAACTGATATTAATAACTAAGTTGGAAGCCACTGTCTGAGTATTTAAAGAAGAATTGGCATCAGACCTCTTATAATACAGCTTCTTAGAGTGAGAACTCTTGAAACTCTCAGCCTTAGTTTTTAAGTGCTCTAACTTTTTTAAATCCTCAACAGCCTGAGCCTTCTTTAACAACATGAAAGCTTTATGCTGTTTCAGCAACTCTGCCTGCTTCTTAACACATTTTAAACAGGCTGTAGAAACACAAAGAGCTTCTATAGAAGCATAAAGAGCTTGACAAGCAGCTTCACAATTAGCACAGACCTTGTCCAGAGCTTTTTTCAATTAATGGACTAGAAGAGTTAGTAAAGACAAGAAAAAGAGAGAGGAAGAACCAACAGTCAAAATCCTCTACTTTATAAGCATTATAGTTAGCAAGACCTTGATAACAGCACTCTCCACAATAGAAATAATTAAGAAAAACCTTGTATTCCACCTTCTCCCTCTTCTCTTGGAGCAAACAACAGTGAGTACATGGAACAGGCATAGTCTCACCTAAGAGATCAACTTTAGCATTTAAGAAGAGGCACTCAGAATCCTGACCTACACAATAATATTTAGAAGGCATGGCAACATTATGAGACCTACAGAGAAGAACTCACAAGAAGCAGAAAAAGCCTAAATATAAGCAAAAGCAAAGAAGAATCTTCAAGCTAAAGATTCTTAAGAGAGGAGATAGTGTTATAGCCAGAGTTAGCATAAAAAAGAGATATGTTATGCAGAAAGCATATAACAATAAATTAAAACCCTCTTATCCTGATTCAACAAAGCCTTATAATTTAATAAAGCTCTATGATCCAACAAAGCTCCATGATCCAAACATCCAGAATGATCCAAATAAACTCATTGATTCAGGCAGACTGGTATATATATAATAACATTTCTTTCAGACAGAATCCAACCCTTGTGGTTAACTCATATAGCAACTTGTCATATAAACATTGCTAGTAACACAGGCTTATTCTTACTTTTATATTGCTCACCCCCTTGTTTCTTGTCCTCAAGATAAACTCAACAGCTCTATTAGGTCTAGTTATCTAGGCCTATTGTTACATCTAGCAATAAATTGGATTTCAAGAAGATTGAGCCTTTTGAGATTAAAGAACAAATTAGAAAAGTAAACTATAAACTTAAACTACCAGAAAATATATAAATACATTCTGTTTTTTATGTCTTTTTGTTGGAACCAGCACCAACCCATGCAACAGTTATTACCAAAACTGAAGAAATACTGCCTGAGAACTCAGAAGCAGATCAAAAATATAAAGTTAAGAAAATACTAGACAGTAGATATATAAATAGTCAGTTCAGATATTTAATCAAATAAGCAGAATATGATGATTCAGAAAATACCTGAAAACCTCCTGAAAACTGTAAAAAATATAAAGACCTTATTAAGGAGTTTCACCTCTGAAACCCAGATTGCCTGAGGCCAGAGGATCTGCCACCTCAGAGGAAAAAAAGTTAGCTAAAAAAGAATCCCAAAAAAAGAGGCAGAATAAATCAGATAAATCAACCTCATTTAAGACATTTGATGAACTGACACTGATGGCTGAATTGGAAGACACTGCCTGAGTATTGGAAGAAGAAGAATCAGCATCAGAACTCTTGCAATACAGCTTCTTAAAATAAGAACTTTTAGAACTCTTAGCCTCAGTCTTTAAATACTCTAACTCTTTTAAATCCTTAACAGTCTGAGTCTTTTTTAATAATATAAGGGCTTTATATTGTTCTAACAGCTTGTAACAACAGGCCTAGATAACTAGACCTAAAGGGGTTGTTGATTTATCTTGAAGACAAGAAACAAGAGGGTGAGCAATATAAAAGCAAGAATAAACCTGTGTTACTAGCAATGCCTATATAACAGGTTGCTATGTGAGTTGACCACAGGGGTTGGAATCTGTTTGAAAGGAGTGTTTTTATATACATGCTGTCTTCCTGAGTCTCTGAGGCTTGTGGAATAGCTCATAATCTTAAATTATTTAAATTAGTAGAACTTTGAACTGATCCTCTGATCCCCAGATCAGTTGAATCAGTATGCCAAGAATTAATTGCACTGATCTAGTTATATAATTGTCCGGAAATAAGTAATTTCTTCTTCTGACTAGAATCTAGAGATGCTCTTGTAACACAGCTCTGCCTGCTTCTCAATATGTTCTAAACAGGCTGTAGAAACATGAAGAGCTTCTATAAAAGCATGAAGAGCTTGACAGATAGCTTCACAATCAGCATAAACCTTGTTCAGAGCTTTTTTCAATTGATGGACTAGAAGAGTTAGTAAAGATAAGAAGAAGAGGGGGGAAGAACTAACAGTCAGAATCCTTCACTTATAAGCATTATAGTTGGTAAGACCTCAGCAACAGCACTCTCTACAACAGGAATAATTGAGAAAAATCTTGTATTCCACCTTCTCCTCCTTCTCTTGGAGCAAACAACAATGAGTACACAGAACAGGCATAGTTTTATCTAAGAGATTAACTTTAGCATCTAAGAAGAAGCACTCAGAATCCTGACCTACACAGCAATATTTAGAAGGCATGGCAACATTATAAGATCTATAAAGAACTCACAGAAAGCAGGAGAAGCCTAGATATAAATAAAAGCAAAAAAGAATCTTCAGGCTGAAAATCCTTAAGAGGGAAAGTAGTGTTATAGCTGAAGTTGGCATAAAAAAGAAGTATGTCATGCAGGGAGTATATAACAATAGATTAAAACTCTTTTATCCTGATCCAATAGAGCTCTATAATCCAACAAAGCTCCATGATCCAAACACCCAGAATGATCCAAACAAACTCATCAATTCAGGCAGACTAGCATGTATATAATGATGTTTCTTTCAGACAGATTCTGACCCTTGTGGTTGACTCACATAGCAACTTGACATATAGACATTGCTAGTAACACAGGCTTATTTTTGCTGCTATATTGCTCACCCCCTTGTTTCTTGTCTTTAAGATAAACCAACAGCCCTTTTAGGTCTAGTTATCTAGGCCTGTTGTTACACCTATCTATTACTCTCACATTAAGAAGCCTTACAGGTTATTTAGTTACCTGTTAGATTACCAGATTACCCTATATTTGACACAAGGTGATCATGATAATCAAGGTGATCAAGGTGATTATAGTGATCATGGTGATCAAGGTGATCAGAGTCAGTCATGTGCTGATCAGTTACTACTCTTGGTCCTATAATTATCCGGCCTTTGTATGGCAAGGTCCATAACAGCATAAAGAAGAGGTATGATATATAGAGGTCATATAACAATAGATTAAATCTGCTATTTTGATCCATCAAGATCTATGATCCAACACCTAGAATGATTCAATATTCAGAATGATCCAAACAACCTATTGATTTAGGCAGATAAGCATGTATATAATGACGCTCTTTTCAGACAGAATTGGACCCCTGTGGTCGACTTACATAGCAACCTGTCACATAGACATTGCTAGTAACACAGGCTTATTCTTACTTTTATATTGCTCACCCCCTTGTTTCTTGTCTTCAAGATAAACCAACAACCCCTTTAGGTCTAGTTATCTAGGCCTGTTATTACAGTTACTAGATATAGATCTATTTTTCAAATTAGACTATTTACAACTTGCCAAACAGTTTCTCCAGTTGTTTCCCAACCCACATTGATCTCTCTCTGATACTTGAAGCATTCCAGATACCTTCTTCACAGACATATGCATCTACCAGCTTTGGTGGAGTCCACTCAAAATAGACATTTTTAACCTCCAGTGTTATGCTTGCTTCTTCGCCTGCCTTTGGAGGAGTTGAATCTCTAATCTCTGACAATGCTTGCTCGATGACATCCACACCTTTTACGCCCTCGACTCGCCATCCTCTTATAACCTCAGCGGGATCGCTTTCCTCAGCGGCCTGAGCGCCCGCTTCACCCGGTTCAGCTACTTTTTCCAACTCGCTAAGAACAACAACTTTCACTGCCGGGGAAGTGTATTTCGCGCTTAGCACGGTGGGCAGGGAGCCAGTCTTGTTGCTGACATGACCGGAGCTGGCAATGCGGTCCGCGCCCAGGAGGAGGATGTCGAGATTTGTTGAGGCTATAGCGGCGGCGGCGTCGGTATAGACGGTTATTTTGATCTTGGGAGTAGCGCGCGACTGCGGTTGAGAATTCAACTCGGAGAGGATAGAGGAAGCTGCGCTGACGCCTTCGCAGAGCGGTCGGGATTCCAGGATGCGAAGGTCAAGCGTTTGCATATCCAAAGACCTGCAGACATGAAGCAGGCAAGCTCTGATTGTTGAGCTGGATGAGAGGGTGAGAATGGTTATGGTTGACTTGGAATCCTCAGCGGAAACGAAATTTGTTTGGAGATAGGACGCAAAGGCCTCGGTGATGCGAGCAGTCGTCGACTTGCGCTTCGTGATAAGGCTGTCGACAGCAGCGAGGATACGGTCCCGCTTGCCCCCTTCGCTATCGAGACGGATTGCCTCGATATCGGTCAGGACAGCAATGACGACGTTCAGAATGGCGGCACCCATGCTCTCCCTCCCGTTCTTCCACAGATGCCAGCCAGCCATCCTGACCTTCTCCCACCATCTGCTGTCAGTAACGTCCTCTCCCATCTCCGCGATCACGTCTTTAAACACGGCCAAGGCGAACCCCGCCAGCTCTCGCGATCCGCTCTCATGGTCCGTCTGTAGCCTGTGCAGCCCAGCTGCTAAGATTCTTCCTGCCCGTTCCCCTATGTCCCCTTCAAACCAGACTCTTCGCAAGCTCTCCTTCAAGCGCGGCACACCTCCAAATTCCTCTCGATCCACGACATCATCTGGATCATACCACTCCCAGCCCTCATGTTCCCAGTCTATTTGAATGCCTTCCTCTCCCTGTCCTCCTTCGGCTTTGCTCCGGAGCATAAAGGCAAAGGGGTTGATGGTCCATTCACGGCCGACAGAGGGGTCGCTAAAGGAGTATGGCTTCCCTTGACGGAAAAGAGTGAGAGAGGAAGGTAGAAGCTTCGTCTCCTCCTCGATCTCACGCCACGCCGTAGCTACGGGATTGGTGTCGTTGATATCAATGCTTCCCGATATCGGGGCCAGGTGGTGGCTATTCGAATGGAGCGGTTAGAATGACAGTGCTTCCACATAGAAGCGAGTGCAATGAGGATCAAGATATTATACATGCAATGTAGCCTTTCAGACGCAAAGATGGGTAATCAGATAACAGATCCAATGAGACATGATCAAGACACTCTACAACTATGAAAGACGTCCGCAAAGATGGCGAAACGTATCCGGGACCCCGCCGGGACTGCCGGAGGTAGTCACTTAAAGACAGAGCAAAGACTCCAAGGAAGTTTACCTTCGCGCTTGCGTACGCAACCGCTGGCTCTCCAACAGCACCAAGGCGGAAATGCAATGAAGACTCTCACTCACCGATACGTGTTTACCTTGCCGCTCCTCCTGAATAGTGCAACAAGGGGCTTCCCTTTTCCGTCTTCAGGAAACTTGAAGATAAACGATGACACCACTGCCCGCTTCTTCAGCGGCTCCTTGAGGGGTTGGCGCTGGTGGGGCTCCTGCTTGCATTGTTCGGCCATGTCTGCTGGATCAGGAGAGCACTTGAGCCCGAGTTGTCGATATCATCGATCGATCTGTGATCTGAATGCAGCGGTGGGCTTATGAGGTGAGGCTGTTGCAGGATTTGTGAAGAGAAGATGTATGATCGTGGTGGCTTGGTAAATGTGCAAGGGCGCACTTCGGCTTTAAAAAAGGCTTGGAGGTTTCTGGAATTCTGGAGACCGCACAGGAGTTCCTACAGCCTACTGCAATCTCAGAGGTTCCCTTGATGTCAGATACTGCATCCTGGCGAGCATCTGGACATTTCAACAGCACGGCCCTTGCCCTGCTCCCATCGCTCGCTCTCTTATGGTTGTCGGGACAAATGACGTCAGGGTGAACATAAGCGGAAGGACACACACAAAACCGCACATGTTGCATAACTCGCTCAGAAACTCTACAAGGACGTGCATCTTGATCCAATTGATCGAACTAGATTAAGTTCGTGTCGACTGTGATGGTTCTTACAAGACGTGCGACACGGAAAGGTCAGGTTCTCTGTGGGCTATGTATCGACAGAGACCACTCAGTACCAGCACTCGGAACATTTGACATGCAGCAACAGTATTGTACTCCAATCCAGCAACTCTGAATGTCTGGACTTCAAGGCAGGCAAGCCGCCGACGGGTGACTATATCCGATGTTTCTGGCTCAATCCGCCTGCTGCAGATGCCTGAGAATCTCTTACACTTGTGTTGATACCCGCGTGTTTGGGATCAGGCAGTCGGCCATGACAGTTTTCGAGGTTCAGCATTCTGACACGGGATGAAGAAATTGCAATGGACCGTTCAAGTTTTGGCTTTGATTGTCTTGCGTAATACAACTGCTAAACGGCATAGGGAGACGGATCTTAACCTCCTGAAGACCGTCTTCCTTCACCAAGAGACTACTGTCCGCTTTGCATCAGGGACAATTATCATGTTGACACCCATCCTGGAACTCGACAAGTACAGAATTCCCAGCCCGTGTCGGACCATCGCAGGGACAAGTGGAACATGTTGTGGAAACTGAACCCCTCGCAAGCCGCGAGAGCGCAGGCCAAGTGGAGCTGAGCAATCAAGACTCGCCATATATATTTTATTCTCCTGGATCCTTACCCCGTTAATTGTTTGATACCACATCAGCGGAACTCTATGTCAATGAGACTACTTTCCGCAGAAGCACGGACACGGTTTGTGGGCATCGGCTCGGGGTAGACGATCGTCAAGCAGCTCACGGATGTTTTCAAGTCTGATCTCTCGCCCTACCAGCGACTTCAGAGAGCAGGCCACGCAGCACTGAGTACGTCTTGCGTGATATGGCACTCTCTCTTGGGCTCTCCGCAATCCACAATTCTCATTCCCCTGGACCTCAGGGGCTTGAATCACGCCAGGTGAGCCGCCTCGACAGATGCTTGTCAGAGGCCTAGGCGACAGCAAAAAGCTTAGCTCATGGCTAATTGGCTTTGAGATGCTGCGGCTGAGTCCGCAGGTGCATGCACGGCAGAGAGGCTTGTTCTTTAGGCTCCGGCCTAAATGTGCAGATCCTCCTCCTTTGGGCATCTCTAAGGCCGCCCATGATGTGGCATGCCGGAGTATATCGATGACGATCAAAATCGCGAAAGAAGCCATGGAAACTTTGTACCTATTATATACCGGCTGGCCTATTTGCTTTCTACATGTTGTTCTTTCTAAGTACTGTACTTTTCTGATCCACTCCCACCATGGTCCGCCTGCGCAACCTTCTCCAGGCAGCCGCCTTCTTCGGCCTCGGCGCTGTCAACACTGCAGCGTTCCCTTGGCATACAGGAGGACACAACATCTCGACCACGACGATATGGGAATTCCCCAACGGGACCTGGGTCGAGAACCTGGCCGTGCGGTCCAACGGCCGGATCCTGACCACGGTCATCCACCCCCAGCCCACGCTGTGGCAGATCGACCCCTTCACGGACCGAGCAGATAACAGAGCGACCGCCATCCACACCTGGCCCGACAAGACCGCGCTCACGGGCATCGTCGAGATCGAACCGGACGTCTTCGCCGTCGTGGCCGGGAACCTGTCGGTGATACCGACATTCGCAGTCACGCCCGGATCCTTCGAGGTGTGGCGGGTCGACCTGCGCGAGGGGCTCGACAAGCTGTTCGTCGAGCTCATCGCGCAGATCCCAGAGGCATACGCACCCAACGGCATGACGGCCCTCAAGTTGGACGATGATGCCGACGACGGGAAGAAGGAGAAGGACAGAACGCTCCTCCTCATCGCGGACTCGGTCCTCGCCGCCGTCTGGTCCGTTGATGCCCAGAGCGGCGAGTCCGCAAAACTGCTGGCAGACTCGAGCATGGCGCCGCCGGCCAACAGCAGCGGCCTGGGCATCAACGGGCTCCACGCGTTCGGGAGATATCTCTACTTCGACAACGCGTCGCGCAAGACGTTCAACAGGGTCGCGATCGACCGCACCAGCGGCCGGCCGGCTGGTCCGTACGAGATCGTCGCCAACCTGACCGCCGAGCCGGACGATTTTGCGCTCGACCGCCGCGGCGACGCGTACGTCGCGGGTTCGAACCGGTTGACCAGAGTCTCGCGTGACGGCCGCAACGTGAGCGTCGTGACGGATGCGCCTGCGATCCTCGGCAGCACATCCGCGGCGTGGGGGCGCACCCCGATCGATGCGTCGACGCTCTACGTCACGACGAGTGGAGGGATCCTGCAGGAAGATGTGACCGTGCATGGCGGCAGGGTGGTCGCGGTGCCGTTTGGGTCATCACCTTGAGAAGAGCTTCGGTTCGCATTATTGATCTTCTGTCCGAACTGTTTATGATTGCACTTTGGATAGGAATGGTTTAGATATCCTGTTCTCCTTAATATGGAGATGCATAGAGCTGTATACAGAAAGACCCTGTAGCGCACGTGACTTCATCAAAGCAATAGCTTCATGATCCACTAGTTCCTGTCGAGTTGGGCTTAAACTGTCTTGAGATATTCGGGTATGGAGATACCCCGGATTTATAAGAAACCAATTAATATAATCATATTTAAGCTTAATTAGGAGTGATATCTTTGAAAAGCCGCTGAGACTCTTTAAGAACCCTTATTGTTTCTTGCTGATTACTTCTGTGCAACTGTTTGAAGACATGTCAAAATAAAATTCCCAAGCTTCGAGGATTTCAATTTGCTCTGCAGCTGAAAGTAGTGGTTTACCCATCTTGACCTATTAAAACAACAAATGCAGGTGCTATGTGCAACAAGCATCCCAATCCATCCATTGCAGCCCATGCGACCTGCCTCGGCAACAGAGCTGGCACATCAGAAGCTTATCGATGTTCTGTGCATCTATTCAGTTACTAGTCTGTGCTACATGTGTAGGTGCAAGATACGCTCGGGCAGTCGCGCTGGTGGTATAAGCATAGACGGATTTCCAACAGAGCTGCACTCGCTGCGGCACAGAACCAAATATATCTGAAAGAGAAAAGAGATTCTATCCAAGAAGAAAACGGAATAGATTGGGAGAGCGCAGGTACATATTTTTGTAGAATCACAAAGAGATTCCCAAAGAGAACCATACATGGGCACTTTTCTGACTGAAATCAAAATAGCCTACACAGCAATCATGACAAGAACCTACACCCTCCATTTTTTATGGGACGGGAGAACCGGGGGAATCGTGAGCAGTCCAGCGCGATATTACCGGTTTGGAAACCAGCGGCCGATGTGAATTAACTACCCTGGTAGGATGTCAGGCAAGGCGGTTCTCACGGTAGAAAAAGAAAGCATACCTGCCACCTCGTCCAATCTTGCCTTCTTCTTCCACTCGTCAACAAGGCCGCGATAGTCCTCCGGGCCGTACGGCTCAAAGCACTCCGCAAGGAGGCCTGATTTTCTGTGCGTCCGAAGCCCCAAGTCCGTCAGGAGCAGGTCCAGGTAGGGAAGGGCATCGAAGACGAAGTCCGGGTTCCGCTTGCCAAAGCCACCGGGGTATCTGAACTTGCCGAATTCCGTGCTCAGCGCAGTTTCCCACAGGAGGTCGTCCTGGTCCGATGGCCTCTCTGGACGTTGATCATGTCCACCCTTCGCGCCGTCGGAAGGACACCGCTCGGTGGGCACGACGGGCAGCTGGTCGTTGAAGTAAGCCGTCGTCCACAACGCCTGCGCCTGGGCGATCAGAGGGGTGTTGATGGTCATCGTGATGCCCAGAAACGCGATGGACCTCTCTCCGATCATCGACGGCGGGATCATGAATCGCGTCAGCCGGAAAGGGTGGGGAGCGGCGGCCGCCTCGTCCTTCGCGAGGGGTTTGTACTTCGGATTGGGGACGGGCTGCTCTCGGAGCCGCGGGAAGCGGCGCAGTATTTCCCGGTCAGCTCTCTTGACCAGGTTCTCGTCCAGCGGATCCTCGCTCCATGGGAAGCCAAGCTCTCGATCGATACCCGCGGGGAGGAACTTCACATTGGGAGTAGCCTTCCACCCGGTCGAGCAGATCAGAGCGCTCGTTGGGAGCGCGTCGCCGGTGGACAGATGCACCGTCTTGTCCGACAGACTGACGATGTCGGCGATGTGGATCTTTATGACGCCGTTCCTCACGTAGTCGAAAAAGTCTGTGGGATAGTTGAGGATGCTGAGCGAGGCGGCGGTCCAGAACGGACTGATCCACGGCTTGAGCTTCTTCGTCTCCGGATGCTTGTCATATCCGTTCAACTGGACGACATCGTTGGCTAGGATTGCCCAGAAGGCATCCACGATCTTCCGGCCAAGCCAGGTCCCGTGGAGCAGACGGCGGACCATCCCAAACCCATCGGCCTCGCCCCAGATGCAGGGGCTGAACCATGTGAGAAATCGGGTGGTGACCAGCTTTTCCAGCCACTTCTTCAGCGGTGTAACGTACGGGGGAGCCATCCAGATGGGTCCGTGGCCGGACTCTCTAATGATCCAGTCGACGTGCACACCCGAGGCGGCACAAGCGTATGCTGCGTCCCAGGCCGACTTTGTGCCCCCGAACACGGATACACGCTTCCCCGGCCGTAACACCTCCTTTTCACGCGCCGCAAAATGGCGGCAGTGGAGGATTGGAGCGCCAAAGCTGTCCTGCCCCTCGAATGCGGGCAGGAAGGGCTGTGACGTGATGCCGGTCGCCACGGTCAACTTGCGCGCGTCCAGCGTCACGGTGCGAGATCCCTCGCCGTGAGTCTGGGTGACCGTCAGGCGCCATGTGCCGTCCGGTCTGCGTTCCGCGCTCTCGACCTTGGAGTTCAAGCGGATCCGATCAGCGAATCCGAAGTGCTCCGTGTACCTCTCCAGGTAGGATTGAATGACTTCGCCGGGGATATGTTGGCCCGGTTTAACCCCAAAGGTCGCCTCGTCCATGGGAAAGTCGCTGTATTCGTAGGTCCCCAGCATGTTATTGGATTTGAGTCCCACGTAGAGGCGCTCCTTGGCCCAGACACCCCCAACGGACGACCCAGCGTCCAGAAGGACGACGTTGCTTGTGGGATTGACCTCGAGGAAGGTTTTGGCAGCCGCGAGGCCGTGCCATCCTGCTGAACGTTAGGGAATGCGACATATCGGACGGCGACAGGGACCGCAAGAATCCAGCCCACCTGCGCCAATCACCACGAGGTCAACCCTTTCCGCTGACATTGTCTTTGTCTTTGCCTGTGGATGATAGGAGTCCCAAGAAAGACAAAGACGAACGGGGAAACCGAGACAGTTATACCGACTGCTCTCGAGCGCAAGCGCCAGCAGCAAGCACAGACAACAAGCTCTTCCCCCCGCCAGCTTAGACGATCGTCGTGCTTGGTCCAGATTCGAAGTTCTGGCCCCAGGAGCTAGCGCACGCTTTCCCTTCCCCGACCCCTGCACGATTGGCGGCATGTGCCAGTAGCGCTGCTGACACGCCATGCACACATGGTCCGTGATCTGGGCGTTTGAAGCAGCGTGGGAGCCAGGAACGGCGCGGTGCTTGTTCGAAAGACCAAGGCTCTGCTGCTCGAAGCTCTGTCATGGGGATTGGACTGCTTCCCAGGTAAAGTGTAGTGCAGCGCGGACCTGGCCATTCGCGTAAGAAAAAGTGTCAGAAGCGCGCAACCTGAACCGCAGTAGCTCCGCAACGGGCTGAGGTATCAAAGTATAGGGTCGCATCGATTCGTCTGTTGTCTGCCGCACTCATCTGATGTGAGATGGCTGGTCGAGGCGTTGGCAGTTGGAGAGTGTGACGGCCGACGGGCCTTCCCGCGCACCCTCGCTCCTGCGGGCGGCACCGACGCGGCGCAAAGCCTTGAACGGCGGTCCCTGGGGGCAGCATGACAGCCGGTGCACCGCTTCGGCCGGCCGCATGACGGTCTGAAAGCCTGCTATGTGGCATCACGACGAGGAAGACCATCTATCGATCACGGTGGCCGAGGCGTCGTCGCGTTGGTGGTAGTACTCGGCGGCTGGTTGCAGATGTCAACGGCGCAGATCAGGGGCCGCGGTTCACGAGCGACTCGACTCGACAACCGGGACAGCAGGACAGGTTGAATTCCCACGGTTGACATTCGCAAGAACCGTGAACAGACAAATTTGAAGACATTCACATGATGGCTGTGAACATCGCGATGGTGGTGGCATCCCGAGTGGAGAGCAGCCCTCCGGAAACAAATGCCAATCCCGGGTCTGCGGGGCAGGATCAATAGATACGTAGAAAGGACGGCGGTGCGATGTACCCGTACTACATGACAAATCTACAGGCGTCTGGTTCGCAATGCTCTTTGCTATGTCGTGCAGAGACCCGATGAGAGGGCTACGTTCAGAGCTATTGATAACCAGAACTCGTCTCTGCAATCCATGCGGTGCTTTATCCCCAGGGTCGTACAGAGCCCGGATAGTAGTGCTCCTGGGCTCTCGACTACCGGGGACGCGGATGGATGGGGCCACAGGAGGATGCTGGGAGAGGTTTTTAAGACGTCCCTCGATGCTCCTCCTCCAGTCGGCATGCGGTCCAGACAACAGCGACCATGGATGATTTCGTGGCCGAGGCCTTCTCTCTCCTGGGCGTGGCCGTCCTCCTGGCCGCCCTCCGCACCTACGCCCGGTGGACCTTGGCCGGGCCGGCCAACTTTCAGCTGGACGATTACCTGATGCCTCTCGCGATGGTAAGTCCTGTCGACACGGTCGTTCCGCGAAACGCCGGCTAAAAATCCAGGTCGTGTACGGCTTCGAGACCGCTGCGGCGTACATCGTCGGGGCCAGGTACTACGGGCTGGCCAACAACGCCATGACGCCGGAGCAGCGCGCAGCCCTCGATCCCACCTCGCGCGAGTACCAGCTACGGGTCGGGGGCTCCAAGACCCAGGTCGTCGGATGGTCCCTGTACACGCTGCTGCTCTGGCTGCTGAAGACATGCATGGCCGTTTCCTACTCCCGGCTGACGTGAGTCGTCCAACCGCTGCATTCAAGTCGTGCTAAACCGGGGAGAGACCGTGTGGCACGGGTTCCTGATCCCTCGGATGCTAGAGACGGACTGAGACACATGAAGACGCGGATCCGCATCGCGTACGTCATGATCGCGGCGACGTACGTGGCGACCATCTCGTCCATCCTGCTGGGCTGCCGCCCCCTGCACAGGAACTGGCAGATTTACCCGGACCCCGGAAGTACGTCTCCTCCCAGGCTGTGGTCTGCCGCCATGTTAACTGGGCCAGATTTCTGTCAGCCGGCGATCTCGAAGATCAACGTGTACGTGACGGTGGTGCTGAATGTGGCGACGGACGTCTACCTGCTGCTGATCCCCGCACCGGTATGTCTTTCCTATAGAGACAAATCTGGAAAGAAAAATCCGGGTCCGCGCTGAGGTCCGCGTAGATGCTCTGGAAGGCACGTCTTCGACTGCGCCGGAAGATCGCCCTGACGGTCCTGTTCAGCGGGGGCATCTTTGTCATGGCGGCGGGAATCCTCCGCTGCGTCTGGATCCTCACGGTAAGCCCGCTGTCCACATGGCCCGGGACGTCTCGTGGAAACGCCCTCATGACATATGTAGCAGGCCGGCAACAACGGCGCCCAGCAGGCCGGCAGCTGGGCGTGCCGCGAGTCGTTCGTGGCGGTCGCGATCAACAACATCCCCATGATCTACCCGCTGGCGCGGCGTCTGCTGCGGCGGACGGGGCTGTATCCCTTCTCGGTGTCGGACGGGTCGTCGCCGGCGGACGCGCTGTCGGCGGACGAGGCGCGGGACTCGCGGCGGCGCAGCCACCGGTACCCGCACCCGCTGTCGCTGCCGACGGAGACGAAGGGGGAGAGCGACGAGCAGGTCATGCTGCGGCCGTCGTCGGAGGGGATCATGGTGACGCGGGAGACGACGGTGCAGAGCGTGGACGCGGAGGCGAACGCGCAGGCGCTGGGATACCAGGTGTCGACGCGGGGGGCGGGAGATGGCCCGCGGGACGCGAACGGGGGGGGTCTGGGGTACCTTTCGCTGTCATCGATGATGAAGCAGTAGGGCAGAAACGAAGCTTTTAACTCTTGCTCCTTCAGCACACGCGACGTCCTGGCCGAGAGGCCGCTGGATGGAGATCCCGTGATATCACTTCACGTGATGGACATGGAGCCCGAGCCGTGACCAGACGATGCAGCTCCCGAGGCGGAGAGTGGTTGCTCCGTCAGCATCGACGCAATCCGGCTGACATGGGCCTGTAGATCCGTAACCACGATGACTGCCACTGCAGAGAAACCGGAGAGAAAGTCGGGTTCGAGAGAAGAGAGTAAAAAAAAAAAAAAAAAAAAAAAAAAAAAAAAAAAAAAAAAAAAAAAAAAAAAAAAAAAAAAAAAAAAAAAAAAAAAAAAAAAAAAAAAAAAAAAAAAAAANAAAAAAAAAAAAAAAAAAAAAAAAAAAAAAAAAAAAAAAAAAAAAAAAAAAAAAAAAAAAAAAAAAAAAAAAAAAAAAAAAAAAAAAAAAAAAAAAAAAAA
>JGI26058J51888_1000620_pt1 | contig 17531 bp, 15 predicted proteins | sample HigsolmetaSP110D_FD_51888 | JGI IMG/M metagenome (IMG submission 51888) | reverse complement strand
GGGGGGGGGGGAGAAAGCTTACAAAGACCCTACAATAAACACCACCATCAGCAGCAGCTTCTGCTTGAGCGACGTCTGCAGCGACCAGAACAGCCGAATAGGCAGGATCAAGGTCGCAAAGTCGCTGAAGATGTTGAACGCCGCGTTGGCGTAAATGAAGGACAGCTGGTTGATGCACTTGCCCTTCATCGTGATGTCCCACTGCGCGGCCACCGGCCGGCACATGAACGTGAAGACCGAGGATGCTGACCAGGCTGCAGGCAAACACGAACGCGATGATAGCCCAGGCGAGCTGGCGAAAGCGGCGGTTCGGGTTCAGGCGGAAGTAGAAGACCAGGATGGAGCATTTGACGAAGAACATCCCGACGCAGTAGACGTCTTCCTCGGCGAGGTCGTACTGGTATGATTTTAGCTTGTGCATACAACATACTATACGGATAACTTGTGAGATGAAAGGTCTCACCTTCTTAAAGGCGATAACATCAGGGACGTACAAGTTCCAGATGTGTACGCCATATCCTTTCCTGGTATCTAGAAAAAGTCATCCTGTTAGCCTGTTAGCCTGATATAGAGGGCGTCGGGACGAGTAACCATACTCAGTATGCTGAGAATGCAAAATATCCACGCACACAGCTAAATAAAGGGAGCACGTATAAATCAATAACTGGTTGGCAAACTCGCAGTTTTCGCAAATACCTGGCCAATTATACAAAAGTCTGCATCAACATCAGTACAGTTCACCGCGTATGTATTAAAGAAAAGCAACTCACGATCATCAAGCCCGATGGAACGAAGCACGATCCCTCGCGTATAAAGCCGGAGCAGGAGAACAAGCGTAGCAGCAGAGCAGAGGCCGATGCTGGCGGAGTATACGGCTGCCTTGTCCGAAGGCGGGTTCACGAAGTTGGGAGTGACGCCTGGAGGAGGTGGTGCTGCCGGAACACGATCCATGGCGGATATTGAGGCTTGTCAGGATGGCATGCACGGACAGCCCTCTTGTTCAGATGTTTTTACGAAGCGCAGTTTCCCATATACTATGTACGCTTGTGAAGGAGCGGAGCGCGGCCGAACATCGGTAGATATTAACCACCGGCCGTCTGGAAGATGTGCGAGATAGCCAAGGCTGTTTTGGCTTTTCTTATTCTTTTCGCTCCTTTCCCGACATCCCAGCCTGCAGGATGGATCTCGACAGGGGTTTCTGACACAAGTACAGTGACGCAGAGTCCCTGTAGCTAGGTACCTTCTACCTTTGACAGGCGGGCCGATCTTCGACGTGCCTTGGTATTGGTGCCCCTGCTTGGCATGAGGCAGTTATCACCCAGGCCACTCTATGCTCTAGGGAAGAGAAATCACCAATAGATTATCACCGCAGCAAGACTTCCAATTCAGCCCGAGGAGTGAAGAAGGATCCTATCCTTTGACAAGATATTGATAGCTGATTCGACCGTGCGCTCTGACCCTCATCTTTGGTCTCGACATAATCAGTCTCGGATGTCTCTAGATAATATAATATCGCTTGCTTCCTCATCTTTACAAAATCGACGACGGGGAACATTTGGACAAGTGGTTCCATGCACGAAGGTCTAGACTCCATAAGATGACATGAAATAGGACACCCGATCCTCTCGACCTCGGTGGTCTAGACAGCTTCAAAGGCACAAACTCGAAACGGTGCTACAGAATGTTAGCATTCAGAGTATTCCGTACGCAAAGTAGACAAGATGAAAGCAGGGAAGAGGGCAATTAAACCGACAGACCGCCGTTCCCGATATGGGGCCTGTGGATAACGAACTGTTAGAAACAGATGTTCGTGGAGTCTGAAGTTGCTGACAAGTACGCGGTAAGTAGAGTTGACAAGAAAAGTCTCGACTGCCTCCCATTCGACAGAAGCGGGGGAATGTAGGTATCCGGCTCTTCACAAACCCCTGCAGTAGTACTCGAAGACATTCCAAGACTGGCAATGATAAAACTGGCGGCTCTCAACAGGAATCTGCGGCGCAGCAGACTATGATGTTCGAATTAGCAAGCTGCATCCCTGCTCGTCTAGACCCGAATAACACATACCGTTTTCATGATAGTGGAGCCCAAGGACTGAGAACCGGGACGGGGAACCGGATAGAGCTCAGGAACCGGGAATGGTAAAGTTCATTGCGACCAGTGGCCCTGTCGTCTGTTAGGGTATGTCAGACATGGCGTCGTTGTTCCAAGCCAGTTGCAAAATGGTGTCCACCAGAGGGCTGGGGTAATTCCGCTTATATTTCCCCAGCACACGTCCCGCAGAATAGTCGGTGTTGGCACATCAGTGTCTGTGAGCGTCTACGGAGTCTCTGAAGACATGGGCCATGAGAGGCATCTCCGAGCGTGAAGTGAGGTCAAGCTTCGCTCTTGGCAGCCTCCCTGAAGGATCCGTGCCGAGGAAGGCTGGGCTAGCATCCAGCCTCAAAAACCGCTGCAATCTCTGATGGATTCGCTTAACTTTTAAACTTCTGCCATTGCGCCGGGAGCTGGAACTCCGTGCTCCTGGCTCCATATCTATTATGGATGTGGAGCCTGTCAGCGGCCCCCAATATCAGTCGATTAGATAGCCCGCAGCAATCGGACTCGGGAACTGAGTGCGCCGTGACAGCGTTCGATTTCACTCATAACCATTAATAATGTGTCCTGATTATTAATAGAACAGTCACATCTCCAACGACCCCGGTAACAGTTTGAATTTGGAGTACGGAGCAGTTATTGTCTCCTTCTATACCCCTATCACCAACAGTTAGCGTGCAAGAATCAACTGCAAGACTGTACACGGTAAGCTTTTTCACACTTTTTAGGCATGATTGTCATTTTTGAGTCCTGTTCCTGGATGGGTCCATATATGGCAAGAGGATGGAATTTTTATTTTCCCATCTCACGAGCCTCATGAGTCCCATGCCTACTGGTGGGACCCTAATGGCTAGGAAGGAATTCAAGGACACACCGGACTTTTCACGGAGTACTGTACTCCATTTTCTCACGGCAAGTCTTCAAGGTATGACAGGGACGACTGCGCTAACGATGCTAAGCGCTCTGGGCTCTGTATTTTTTTTTTTTATTCAGGAGCGAAGTGTCGTAGCAAAGATCGTGACAAGGCCATCCTCGAAAAGACAGGTGGGGATACAAGGCGTCTTACTGCAAACTCCGAACAGACACGGACAAGGATAAGATTATCCTTTTTAGGGACGCTGATCTATGATTCGTTAGGTAGTCATCCCAAAAGCACTGTCATTTGACATACCGTGTACAGCTAGCTATGTAGCCAATAGGCCTCTTCGACGCATCAGGGGTGCCCTTTTGACAGCTCGGGGAGGGATCAAAATATTGGCCAAACTTCCACATTATCGGATCCAGAACTGCCCATACAACCCCGGTAAACTATCTAGAGAGGCAAATCAGAGCTAGCGATGCTTTGCAGATCAGGATGCGCAGCACAGTAGCGGCATCCGAGCAGAAAAATGACAAGGCAGCGGTCCCCTCATGTGAGCTGGAGTTAGGACCTATTAACATCAGCCACCCCCAAGTTCAGAGCCGGGTCTTGTCTTCGGTCTGCTCAGATAGATTGACAGCTGTCGCACGGATCCGGGGCAATATTATAGATTAGATGTCAAGCGTTGCTTTCACCCCAGGCCTGAAAAGAGATTCTTCTTATCGATTAGGAATTCCATCACCACGCCTACCACGCACCATACATCTTTGTACAGCACAATGGGCAGCGCAACAAAGGCACAAGAGGAGAGCGCCGCCATTAAGAAGGAGCTCGACCAGCTCACCGCGGCGGCAGAGAAGTATCTGAAGTTGTCCTCCAGCGGCGATGCTTCAGAGACCGACGTGGCGCCGTACAAGTACGAGCTCATGATGAAGACAATGCGCCTCCTCCAGACCATTCGGGGACCAGTAGATATGGTCTTTGCGAATTTCGAGGATGTAAGTGGTGAAAGACCCCCAACTGCCTTCGTCCAGACTTGGGTTGAGACCATTTCTTGCAAGGGTCCGTCCGCTGACTCTCCTAGATGTCAAGAATAGGGGCAATCCGAACCCTGCTTGCAGCTGGTGTATTTGACGCCATTCCGGTTGGAGGTGCGAGCATGACCGCCGAAGAGATCGCCGCGAAGACAGGCATTGACAAACAGATTCTGGGTATGTTGAACCTTCCTGGGTTATATGAGCGAGAAGTGAATAGGTTGCTGATATCTTGCAAGTACGGCTCATGCGGTCCGTCACTCCCCTGGGGCCTTTTGTCGAGACGGGAGAGGAGCAATATGCACACACAAGCTTCTCGGAGATCTATCTCAGCCCGCAGATGGCAGCCGTCTTTACGCTGATGTGAGTAGTCTGAAAAGCATCTGGCAAGATACCTCATACATGCAACTGACCATCTATAGGGTGGACGAATTTCTACTCCCAATGATCAAGAACCACGAGTTCCTCCGCCAGCACAACTGGAAAGACCACATCGGCATCCGCCACAACCCGTTCACATACTCCCATGACTGCGAAGGGATCACCATGTTTGAGGTCTCCGAATCGCCCGAGCGGCTCGCTCGCTTCAACGAGGCTATGGTCGCCCAGGACTCGAGCCAGGTGACCATCGGTATCTATCCTTTTGCTGAGGAGCTGGGCAAGTATGCCACTGATGACACCGTCACCATTGTCGACGTGGGCGGTGGCCGGGGTCATATCCTGCGCCAGATCAAGGAGAGCAGCCCAGGCCTGAAGGGCAGGTTCATCCTGCAGGACAGAGACGAGGTCATCGAGGACAACAAGAAGTCGCTGATCTCGCACGGAATAGAGGCTATGGCTCATGATTTCTTCAAGCCCCAGCCTGTCAAGGGTTTGTCCATGTTCTCTTAATTATCCTGTGTGACTACGACTAACGCGGAATGGTCTATCTCTGCAGGAGCTCTGGCGTACTACTTCCGCCGTATTTTCCACGACTGGCCCGACGAGCCCGAAAGCAAGAAGATCCTGCAAAACAACGCAGCGGTCATGGACCGCGAGCGCTTGCGGGTGCTGATCACCGAGTTCATCGTCCCAGAGACCGGCAACAGCATGCTCCCTGCGTGGATGGACCACACGATTATGACATTCGGTGGGATGGAGCGGACGGAGAAGGACTTCGCGCGTCTGCTTGACATTTCTGGGTTGAAGCTAGTCAAGGTGTGGAGAGCACCGGGGACACCGGTGGGAGTGGTGGAGGCGAGGTTGAAGTAGAAGCTCTCTTGCTCGGTTTTCCTAGCGCTTTGCTTGCCTTATTACCAGGTCCTATGCAACTGTCCCTTTTGGACAATTGTCTTTCATGGCCTTATATATAGTAGCCTTCAGCTTGTGACAGTAGTCAGTTAAAACGGACGAAAAACCGTCAATACTGCATTCTTCAGATATAGATTAGCACATTCTAAGTTAACTGCGGGAAGAAGTAATTGCACAAAGTAGTAGACTTGCCTGTATTTCTTTGAAGAGTAGTACTAAGATAAGATCACAGATAGAAGGTGAGAAGAATGGTTTCGTCAAGGTCCATTCTGAGAAGGAATACGGGACTGGAGGAGCTTGACTATTCCTTCATGTCCTCCCATTCTGGCGAGTGAGAGAGGTGTTCGTCCATTCTTATCCCCAATATTGGCATCAACATTCTTCTGTTCTAGCAGCAGCTTGACTATTCCCTCATGCCCTCTTGCTGCTGCAGATAATAGTGGTGTGCGTCCATGATCATCTGCAATGTTGACATCAATGTTCTCATGTTCTAGCAGCATCTCAACTATTCCCTCATCCCCTCCTTCCACTGCAGATGATAGTGGTGTGCGTCCATGATCATCTGCAATGTTGACATCAATGTTCTCATGTTCTAGCAGCAGCTTGACTATTCCCTCATGCCCTCTTGCTGCTGCACATGATAGTGGTGTGCGTCCATGATCATCTGCAATGTTGACATCAGTGTTCTTGTGTTTTAGTAGCAGCTTGACTGTTTCTATATGCCCTCCTCTTACTGCATATAATAGTGGTGTGCGTCCATAATCATTTATAATGTTGACATCAATGTTCTTGTGTTGTAGCAGCAGCTTGACTATTCTCTTGTGCCCTTTCCGTGCTGCATATGAAAGTGTTGCTGTTCCAAAGATATCCTTGGTATTAACCATGATATTGCCATGCTCTAAGAGCAGCTCAACGACTTCCTCATGCCCATTCTCTGCTGCATATGATAGTGGTGTCCGTCCATTAATATCCTCAGCGTTGGGCTCGACGTCGCCGCAGCCCAGCAGCAGCTTTACGATGCGCTTCACACATCTCTGTGCCACGGATCTCTCGCACTCTGTAAGCTTGTTTTGGCACACTGCATGCAAAGGAGTGCGGCCGAAAATGTCTTTTCTGTGGACAGGAAGGTCTTGCAGAAGCTGTTCAAGGTCGGATTCAAGATGCCACAACGATGCAGTTGCCAGGCCATCTAAGACGACATGTAAGACTGTCCGACCCCAACAATCCGTCTCTGAAAGTAGCTGGGTATGGCGGTCAACTAACGTTCTGATAAAAGGAGGATATAGGAGGTCAACATAATGGGAAATCGGTGGGATAAGTAAGAGAGGGTTAATGTCGATTTGCCAGCCTTCTAGGAACGTGGCTAGCCCTGCGGCATATTTTGCATGCAATGATTGAAGCCTGTCGATCTCCTTTACCACATCGAGCCCCCCTTCACCCTGGAGCATACTTTTAACAAGAGTTCTCTGCAGTGTTTCCGCTGTTGCGAAATCTCGTCTCCTGTCCGACCGGTCGATGCGGGCTCGTAGTAAATCTATGTTGTAGTACAGTGGGGCAGAACAAAGAAGGAAATGAGATCCCCAGCCCTCATCGACGAGCCTTGACACCAGCAATGCTTCAGCAATTCTACCATTTTCTTCTAGTGTTTTGGAGAGTTCTTCTGCCTCGTTGGCAAGCTTGGCTTGGGCACAGCGCACGAGGTTCGTGAACTTGCCGAAGGTCATGGACCCTGGAGGAAGAATATCTTGAAGAATTCCATAGTTTTCGTTGACTGATTGAACGAATTTCAAGTGTGTACCAAGCTGATGGACCCATTTAGCTATAAAGATACTACTGGAGATGTCAGTGGACCTGCAAAGAGACAATGACTCGCGACTACCTGGGTTACGGGAGAGTAAAATCTCACCACTCCAAAACCCTGTCGAATTCTGCATTGCTATGCGGTCCACCAGCGTGGATGGGAGTGCTTGTTTCTTCTATCGACCGCGCACGGCCTTTCGAGATCTCGTTCTCCGAACAAGGCAGGTCTTTCTCAATGCATCTTGTGCACTTTTGCGGCCATTCTCGAGGATACGGTTGGCACTGAATGTATGTATTTAGTTACGAGCCGTTTCTTGATTACTAGCAGATATTAGACGCCTAACGAACCTTTTTCTTATCACGCCGGCAGTACTTGCATTTCTCGTACTGAAGTCGGGGACGCTTCGGTTGAGGCTCAGACATGGTGAAGAGGGTTTCAGCTTGAGTAATCGATGTTTGTGTTGTCAATGACGAGGATCGAGCATCAAAGCAGCTAGAGAGCCCTTTTGTCCTTTCCACACTGTCTTTAGGTCCTCCGTGCTGTGTGTACTTGATAGGGAGATGCCTATCTCGGTACCGAACGATCTCTTGATGATATGGTTGAAACTGTAAAGGAATTATCTTAAATCTGTTGGAGCCCTTGCCGACGGTCTGAATTCTCAAAGGATCCCCGAAGCTCGTGTTGAATTGCCGTAACTCGTCAAGCCTCTGTATGGGGAGGGTGGCAGAAGGAAAAGAGACACTAGGAGAGGAAGACAGTCGCGTTATGACTCAGGAAAGGACAAGTAAAGGATATCAATTGACCAAACATACACATATAAATAAGGAGAGAAGGAGACCTGCCCGGCAGAACGCTCCTATATAGATGAAAGGTCGAAGGCCGCTGTCGCACTGTCGCACTCAGAGAGAACCAGACCTGTTTAAGCTTCACGTGCCCCAAAGCAAGGCAGAGCCCAACCGGCTCAGCCTCGGGGCGGGCTGCATCAGATTGGACGCCGGAAGAAACAGCCAGTGCGATAGGAGCAGTGCGATAGATGCGTGATTGGCCGCCGGACGGACCCAGTTCTCGATCGCCCAATAGCGCACCGTTCGCTCTCCCCAGATGTCGATCTGCGCAAGCTAGACAATTACGGAAACCCCGCTGTCCTTGGGTACTTGCCCTGAGCTGTCGCACTGTCGCAGTTCGTCATGGATCTATATCTGGAGATAATGCATTTATCTTTCTTTCCGCAATCCCTCTCCTAGGAGGAGATGGTATAAAAGGTCAAGTCCAACCTGAATTGCAGGCAAGAAGGCATCTTCTGAAATCCAACTCTGTTGTTGTCTTTACAAATAGAACAAAACTGACAATGTCAACGCTGTCATTCGAAGCGCTCGTCACCTTGATCCTCGGTGTCCCATCTCTCATCATTGCATTGCTGTCATGGTGGGAGACTCGGCGTGCTAGATTCGAAGCTCGAGGTATGCATAATCCTCCTCTAATCTAATCTTGTTTACCCAAGTAAGACTGTACTTACATGGTAGCAGCCAACCAACACGAGTGCATCATATTCGAGGTCGATGCATCACTATTCCAGAGCTCCTCCTCCTCCACTCAACCAAGACTCTACCACCACTGTCACTTTTCTACTTCCCCATCAACAACAATTCCTGCTTCCCAGGCGACTGAGGCACCCTCCCGACAACAACAAACATCCTACCACCACCATTCTTTCTCTGCACCACTGGAACTCTCCATTTCTACTACATGCCTCCCAGCAGCGCCAAGACTCCCGCAGGCTGCTGCATGGCTCGAATCTCCTCTTCCACCTCCTGCTTCTGCTGCAGCAGCGCCAACAACAAGGAACCATAACTATGCGTCCACGAGCCCCATGAACTTTTCGGCAAGATGATCGCAAGTTGTCACGCGGCAGGCGCCTCGTTCTGTCGCTATTCCAGTCCAGTAATTGTCCGTGTACATTATTATCATTATATATCAACTCGCCGATAAGGCATGCATGTATGGCGTCTCGAGAAAGAGGAGGAAGATTTTTTTTCTTGGGTTTTTTTTAGTGTGATACATACCCATGTGTCTGTGTTTAGTAGACGGCGAACATGCCCACTTATCTTGCAGGCGTTGGTCTGTTGGGATAGAGTATGGAGTATGCAAGGAAAATATTGTATGCATATATTTATCTATTTGTTTCATTTACCTTATCTTGTCAGTCACGTCACAAACAGGGGTGCTCCTTTTTGTATCATGATCTTTGTTTTACCTTTTTTTTTCATTTCAGTCACAGATAAGTCCAAATATCTACATAGGTTCCATGCGACGTCTCTGATGTCTCTTAGAGTCTCTGACTGATTTCGAAGTAGTTAAACCGGCTCCGGCGGGCAGATAGTGCTGCAGTACCTAAACACCAGGTCTGTACCCATCTATATAATTGTGATGTCAACCTAGATATCCGTGCCGTAATTACTAACACTGATGGGGCTGGAACTAGACTGGAACTGCATAACTCATCCCACATCCCCTGCTACAGCTGGAAAACAGATATTTGACAGCCTCTGAGTGTGATACAGTACATTGTGCTATCAGGATAGAATGGAAGTCTGTCCCTCTGAAACAGCTAATCTCTAGAGATAGAGACTGAATCTCCTGCTCTTAGCAGCCAGTTCGTCGAAGTCGTTTTCATATCACTGCTCGACTCAATCAGAGATATATATATATATGCGTTGAGGATACAAGAAAGGTTATGCTAGTATCCAAAGTATCCAAGGCCAAAAAAAAGAACAATATGGAAGGCTGAAGCCCAAAAGCAGCCTACTGCATGCAGCATTCAACACTCTACATATCCAATAAGACGAAAACAAGGGGCAGTCAACTCCACAGGAGGACACCAAGGACATCAGAGCTATGCAATGGAATGCAATCACAGAATCCATGCAAACGTATCGTGTCATGCAGTGTCATTACTGTACGTGTCATGCATGCAACACATAACCTACCAAAAACTGAAATCGATATCCAAACAAACGGCAAGGCCGACTCTCAGGTCTGCATTCATCAAAGATTCATAGTAACAGTCATGCTATTGCTATGAACAAGCAAACACGGTGGCAAGCCCTGACACAGCACCTCCATATCGCTCACGTATGACGCACTGGCGGCTTCATCGAGCGAGGTCCCTTCCACGGGGGACGGCAGGGTCGTGAATATCACTGCCGTCTCCTTGCTGTGTCTGATCATCAGCTCGTTCAGGATCAGATGCTGCGCGCGGCACGGGAGGTCGTTGAAGGAGAGCGGGACGGAGGCCCGGGCTGGGAAGCCGGAAGCGGGTTTGTTGTTTCCTCCTTCTGACAACGAGGACGAGGATGGAGAGTCGTGGGCGTAGATCGACTCGTGAGCGTGCGGAGATCGCGAGGATCGTCGATCACGATCACGAGATCGAGAACGAGGCGGGGAACTCGCGAACATGATCGAGGGGCCCGCGCCTTCTTCAGTGCTGACCTTGGCTTCGGGGATTGGAGACGAGGAAAATCGGTTGCTGGAGTTGGTGTGCGGAATGGGAGGTCTCAGCGCAGCAGGCAGATCGGTCGGAGTGTCTCCATCTTCAGGAGCCGTTGTGAACGATGCAACGGATTGCTGCAGATTTTGATCTTCGGATACGGGAGATGTGTCAACCAAGGCCATCCCGGACGCAGCAGCGGCTTCATTCGATCCCAAACGAAGCTCAGGTGGCTCGTGAGCACTAGGAGATGTAGCCGGTCTCTTTGAGCCCGGTGTTGTACTTCCTCCGTCGTCATCATCACTCACGTATGCCTCGAATTCGCTCTCGCTGCAGGATTCATCGCTGGTGGTCGCCTGGGAGTCGACGAAAGCGTCCAACAGGCGGTGTGTCTGCATTCCCAGATTCAAACCGCCGATGCTTCCAATCGATCGTCTCCTTCTCTCATTTTGAATCAGTTTTCGCAGACCATCAAACCTTCGGCTGGGAGGTCTTTGCCCGCCCTCCTGGAAAGAGGAGCCCGGCCAGCTGGGCACCGCTCCTAGCAGCTGTGCCACCTTGCCCAATTTATTTCGACCCTGGGCACTCTCGCGAAACCGTTGAATGTCATGCCACCAGCTCTCGTCCTTCAGCACCGAGTTGATCGTATCCCAGGCATCTGCGGTCTCCGGAGAGACGTCACCGTTGACAATCACTCGATATGACTTCAAGTCACCGCAAGCGAGCCAGAAGACAAGCACCTTGGCCTCGATCCGGAGCTTCTCCAGAAGAGCCTCGACTCGTCCACGTTCCTCCTCGACGTCTGATTCATACTCAACAAAGACGATCACACGCAGCTTGTACGACTTCTTCCAGGATGGCACGGTGTGGAGAATGCAGCCCAGCTGAAGAATAAGTGTGTAAGTATCGAAGTTCGTCGTCAGCACGTTCTGTTTGCTCTCGTCGTCTGTGGCAAGCTCCGCGGACATCTGGATGGGCCAGAGGTCGATGTATTTCTTCGTGTTCCTCCCGCGCGGGTTGGGCAGTTCCAGATCTTCAAACCCCCTGGCGACAGCAACATTAATTCGGAGCTTATACAGCAGGTCTTCCAGTATAGTCAGATAGCTTCTGACGCTACTTGATGTCTCTGGCTTGCTAATCTCTGACGCCTGCTCGCCTTTGCCACGAGAACTAACCGACCGTCGTCTCCCTTTGGCGCTCAACGGGGGATTGAAAACCTCAGCGAGCAACTGGTCTTTGCGATACTGGTCGATAATAACGATGTTTGGTCTCATCCCTCCCAGACCAGAGTTCAAGACGGTATTTCTGATTCCCCACTCTGCGGTCGGAGCTACTGAAATGTTAACGAATGCCTTGACCTTGGTGTATTCGATAAACTTTGTCCACGCAGTCTGCTGACGGCGTGCTTCTGGAACTGCGCCGGAGAAATCGTCCGTCACGATGACATGGCCCAGGACGAAAAGTGCCCCCTTCTTCAGCGAGTTGCAAAAATGGATCATTTTGTACTGAGTGTCGTAGTCATTCACGAAAAGAAGGATTTGCGGCCGCCAGAACTTGACATGCTCCTGTTTGAGGCGCAGCAAGTACTTGCGGACCTGGTGATAGATCAGGCTTTGGCTTACATCTCCCCACGACTTTGGCGGTGAAGTGTAGTGTATCAGTAGGAACAGGACCATGAGGATGCCAACGCAGCCCGTTGCGTAGATACCATCGACATAAAACATACTGGCTCCGCTGATCAGAGCACCTGCAGCGGCTGTCTGCCAGTTGAAGTAGTGGAATGACGGTCTGAAGTTCGGTGCAGAGCCGATCTTCAGCAGGAAACAAGCCAGGTTGGTTACCAGAAATGTCATCAGATAGGTCATGGTAATGAACGAGGCGATGCGATTGATGTCAAAGAGCATCGTGAGCTGGGTAACGACAAAGGTCAGGATGATGGCGTACGTGGGCTCGTCGTTCTTCTTACTGCCCTGCCCAAAGAACGAAAGACCCGGCAGCAAGCCGTCTCGTGCGATGGCCTGCAGCAACTTGGCGGACCCAATCACTCCCATCAAGGAAGAGAAGAAAGTTGTCGCAAATTCGCCGAGAAGGACAACAACGCCGGAAATGTTGGTCTAGGTACTCAGTATGGTGCGTATGAGCGGATTTCAGTCGTAGGAACTTACCACTTGAATGACATTGACATTGTTATAAAATGAATCCCTTGTAATGGAAGCGGCCATGGAAAGAATGACGATGGTGTAAGTGACGAAGGTCAAGGCAAGTCCATAGAGTGTGCCTTTCGGTATCGATTTGCTTGGGTTCTTAAGGTCACCGGACATGCTGGCGCCACTGTTGATGGTTTAGCTGGCCGTTCACTTTCCCTGTCATGCCGATAATACGTACGCAAAGATGCCTCCAGTGGCCGGAAATAGGATTCCAAACAGGTCTTTGAAGGTTTCTCTCCCGCGCATCTGACTGCCAGCAGCTCCCTTGGTGAGCCTTGGTTTGAGATTCTCCAGGAAAGTCCGCAGACTGAGTCCAGTAAATTCGATGCCCAGCCGCGGTACGGAGAAGGGCTTCAAAACGATCGCGGAAAAGGGAATGCTAAAAGTCGCGACCAGTAGGATTACAAGCAGCCCATTGCTCGCTCTGGCAAAGATGGAGCTCCCAGCTAGACAGATTGCCGTGCAGAGAACCAGGACGATGGTCTCCCAGAGATACTCCCACCAAAAGCCTTCTTCGAGAAAGTTTGACCAAGTGCCAGACTTGGTACCGAAGTTTTCGGTGAAACAGTCGATGAGACCAACCGCATTCATGCCGGTGTTGAAAACGAATCCCAGATAGAACACTATGCCAATGGAGCCGCCAAACTCCGGCCCCAACGACCGCGATATCAGATAATAGGCGCCTCCTCCTCGAACCGTCCCATTTGTTGCAATCGCAGAAATCGACATTGTCGTCAAGAGATTGATCGCATACGCAGCAATCAGCATGCCTGCAGAGCGCGTTCAGCAACGTGTCCGCCACAAGGAAGAGGTCAACTGCTTACCCAGCATGCCCAGAACACCAGCTTGTCCCAGGATAAATCCAAAACGAAGAAACATGAGGATGCTGAGGACGTTCAGGGTCGTCGGGACGAAGACGCCGGAGAAGGTCCCGAGCTTCTCGGACGTCTCACTTGCGCGGGCCTTTTGCGCATTTCTCTCCTTTCGGTCAACATCGTGTCCCCGATGGCCTTCACCTGCCCGTCGCAGGAGCCCCGCACCAGCTCCATCCTGCTCGCCCTGGCTCTTCCGCTTGTCCCGCCATCCAAAGAGACCTCCGAAGAGCTTCCGGGTCAGGGTATGTTCGCGTGGAGACGGCAGAGAGCCCGCGTTCAATGGCTCATATGGACTTGCGGATTGAGTAGTCTGGAGACCAGAACCCCGATTGGCATCCGAGTCACTGGGTGCGAGCCTGGCGACATCCTCAGCGGCGGTGCAAGTGGAAAAGTTGGGCCGCCTCCGGGGCCCGGGTTGCGTGGAGGACGTCCCGTCGCCTGTCATCTTCGAGCACAGCTACGATCTTATCTCTGAAAAACAGGACATGATAGCGACGGATCCCCTGTCTGTTTGCAGCAACCGTCTACTCGGCAGCTGGAACCACGTTGGGTGCAGCACCACGACCCAACAAAAAGACACCCGACGAGGACGAGAGCAGAGACGGTTCCCCGGGCCGCGATCAGGAAGGATATAAATGACGATGCAAGGGATGGAGGGCTGGACTCGCCAGCTCCACCATCTCGACTCCTTTGTTTCATCGGCGATGAGGTCATGGGCGGAGCGATCGGCGGCCAAACACCGCAAACACGCCGTGTCCGCCCGAGCCAGGTCGGTCAGCCGAGTCCTGTGATCTCCCTCCCCGATCTCTCGAGCTCAGCATGGAGTTCCCCTCTGGCTTGTAGCCGGCTGTCGAGGCTTCCCGTCGACAGCATCTCCTCTCATCTCTGCTGTATCATCCTCTCCCCGCTCCCCCATGCTGCGTGAGCGGCACCACGTACTTGACGCGCAGCACAGCCTGTTTGGATCCCACGGCCTCCTCTGCCTAGCCAGATCACCGCTCCCCCGTTCTGACCACGGCAGTCCCTCTCCCGCGATACCATAGGATTGTACGGAGTATACCCAAGTCTGGGGCTAGGGCACCATGTCGGACAACGGAGAGGGTCCCTCGTCCACCTACCCCCGGCCAGACGCCAGATCGGGCTCTCCCAGCCGTTCAGCCCGATCCGGGTCCCCAGCAGCGGACCGGCCCAGCTCCCGACAAGCCTCGATTGCACGCCTAGCTTCTCCCATACCGGGTTCTCCGTCGAACTCAGACTCGCGCTCCCCAGTGAGACGGGTTCCAACCCCGGACAGATACCAGGACCTCCCCACGGTGGAGAATGCGGCGTCGTCTCTGCCAGGTCCCGGACGGTCTGCCCTGGCCTCTGCAGCCCAGGCCAGCCTGGGCCGTTCTCCTCCACGGTCAGGAACACCGCCTAGACGAACAGCCTCCCCGGCCTTGCAGCAAAATACATTGCTCGATAAGCTAGTCAGGAACAACTATGGATCCTTCGACAACAAAGGAAGAGACGGCTCCGAGCACTCCTCCACGGCACCGTACGAGGATCCCGAGATCGTCAAAAGGCATTTGGTGCGGCCCCGGAATGTTACCAAGTCCGGGGATATTGACGATGAATTCTCCAGTCTGAAACTCCAGGGGGGTGACATCACCAGGCAAGTCTACCGCTGGACGGAAGACGCAGAGGCACAAGCGACGAGGTCCCGCAGGCACGCCCGAAGTCGGAGTTTCATTATCAGCCGACCAGAGCCCGAGAGCGAGACCATGAATATCAACTCCATCAGAGTCCCTGGAGGATTCCGAAGAGACTATTTGCGGAGGACGGCTGGGAGCCCGGCGCCACGACTCCATGGCTCACCGGCGCCGTCCAAGCAAGCGGAACCCCAATTCCTGACGAGCAGCTTTCTTGAATTCCTGACGCTTTACGGCCACTTCGCCGGTGAGGAGCTCGAAGAGGATGACGAGGTGCTTGGACCAGACGAATATTTCTCCGATGCCTGGGAAGGGGCTTATGGTCCGGAAGAGAGGGTGCCCGGAGAAGAGTCTGCGTTGCTCCATCCGGACATGCCTGGCAAGAGGAAGCGCAAGCACAAAGAGCGCGCGGTTGCAGGTACCAACAGCGTCTCTGGGGCTGCTCTGCTGCTCCTCAAGTCTTTTGTCGGCACGGGTGTTCTATTCTTGCCCAGAGCCTTCATGAACGGAGGCATGTTGTTCAGTGGCATCGTGCTGGTTGCCGTCTCTATACTCAGCTTCTACTGCTTCATCTTGCTAGTCAACTCGCGCATGAAGGTCGATGGTTCTTTTGGTGACATTGGCGGAGCCCTGTACGGCGAGAATATGAGAAGAATCATTCTGGGCTCCATCGTCGTGAGCCAGCTTGGATTTGTAGCTGCGTACACTGTTTTCACTGCCGAGAATTTGCAGGCCTTCGTTCTTGCCATCACCAAGTGCAAAACATTCATTGACATCAAGTTCATGGTATTGATACAGCTGATCATCTTCCTCCCGCTCTCCCTGGTCCGCGACATCAGCAAGCTGGGCTTCACTGCCCTCATCGCAGATGCCTTCATCGTGATGGGGCTCATTATCCTCTATTACTACGATATCAGTGAAATCGTCCAGCAGCACGGTGTTGCGGACATCAAGCCCTTTAACCCGTCGAGTTGGACCCTCTTCATCGGCACCGCCATCTTCACCTACGAAGGTATTGGCCTAATCATCCCGGTCCAGGAGTCCATGAAGGACCCCCGGAAGTTTCCCCATGTCCTCGCCGGTGTGATAGTAGGCATCACGATTGTCTTCCTGACGGCTGGTGCCCTCGGATATGCCGCCTATGGGTCCGCGACCAAGACGGTCATCATCCTCAACCTCCCCCAGGAATCCAAGTTCGTAAACGCGGCCCAATTCCTCTACTCATTTGCGATCCTGCTGAGCACCCCGCTCCAGCTGTTTCCAGCCGTCAGGATCATGGAGAACGGGCTCTTCACGCGGAGCGGCAAGTACAACCCCGGCATCAAGTGGAAGAAGAACTTTTTCCGCTTTTCGCTCGTCATGCTGTGCGCGTTGGTTGCATGGGGAGGAGCAAGTGATCTGGACAAGTTCGTCTCGCTGATCGGGAGCTTTGCCTGCGTTCCGTTGATCTATGTGTATCCGGTATGTTTTTCTTCTCAAACATCACTTTATATAGACTGCTCTGGTACTCACTCCAACACGACAGCCTCTGCTCCACCTCCGAGCCTGCGCGCAGACCAGGCGGCAGCAGATCGCTGACATCGCGCTCGCCTGCTTCGGCGTCATCGGCTGCATCTACACCACCACGCTGACCATCCACAACTGGGTTTCCGGAGAGGTCGTCAAGACCCCCGGTTACTGCGACTCGAAGTAGCCCGATCCCCTGATTCCCCTCCCTCATGTCTTGGATGGACTCAACCAATCAAGGTCAGTCCCCTTCCTTCTTATACAAATCTAATGAACTCGTGGGTTTCTCTCGAGAGAGAGAGTTCGCGGAGTTCAACCCTTAGGCATTGACCGACAGCGCACTGTTGCTTCGTGCCCGTTCACGATCCGTATTGTCCAACACAATTATCCCTCAGCATTCCGCATGAGCGTGCATTCGTCCGTTTTGGGGGATTTGCAAATTTAGAATGTCGTCACGAATTCGTTCCTGCCTTCATTCCTTCTTGGTTAACCAATGGCTACGGCTACAGCTACAGCTGCATAGACCCATTGCACGCATGATTGGAGCAAGGAGCGCGAATTGGTTTTCGGATACTGCGTTGCTCTTTTGGTGTTTTTTTTTTTTTTTTTTTTTTTTTTTTTTTTTTTTTTTTTTTTTTTTTTTTTTTTTTTTTTTTTTTTTTTTTTTTTTTTTTTTTTTTTTTTTTT
>JGI26058J51888_1000612_pt1 | contig 17794 bp, 17 predicted proteins | sample HigsolmetaSP110D_FD_51888 | JGI IMG/M metagenome (IMG submission 51888) | reverse complement strand
GGGGGGGGGGGGCTTTAATAAACAAAACCAAACAAAGCACTCATCAAGCATTTGCGTGCGTAACTTCGCCAGAAAGGGCCCAATGAAGAACATCAGAGAAGACAGAACGCTGAACTCCAACAGTTACCTAATCGATAATCACCCGGCCGCCATCACCATCACCCACCCATCGGCTTCTGCCCATAAACGAAATGGTACACTGCATATATGTGATAGGCGGGATTGGCGAAGTCGGCCCGGACCTTGGCAATGCATGCCTGGGCCTCATCGTAGGTGTAACGCAAGACGCGCGTGAAGAGGGCAAGCGTGAAGGGCTCGATGCCTCGGAGGACGGCGACCTGGGCGAGTCGGCCAAGCTCTTTGAGTCGCGGGTCTTTGGGCCATGGGCCGATTGGGCACTGAATGTAGAGTGTTAGATTTGAACCTACCTGGTAGTACTATCTAGACGCAGTTTTAAGGTAGGTATCATACCTTAAACACATCATCTCTAACATTAACAAATCCCGCATCTATCATCTTCTGCCTCAACGTCCCTGCGACATTCAAGTGCTTCCCGAACCGCCTGCTCGCGTCGTCCAGCTTCAACTGCCAGTCTATGGCCGTCAAGGCTTGCTCGTGCGTCCCATCGTCGGAGTGAATCCACACCTCGTACTCCTGCAGCTCCACCCACCCGCCGGGCTGCAGATGGTCATAGATCTGCCGGAAGAGCCTTTCCCAGTCGCCGATCGCGCCGCCCATCGCGCGGCCGTGGATGTAGTCAAACGCCTCGTCGGGATTATACGCCCAGTCGCTCTCCACATCGTCGACATAGAAATGGCAGTTGGACGGGGCCCAGGTTGGCTGGATAGGGCTGAGGTCGGTGCCGATAATCTCTGTATCAGGGAAGAGTTCTGCCCTAAGCAGGCACATCACTATATGTCAGCTGGGAGACAAAGCGGATCAAGATGCCGCTCGTGGATCACAGCGCCGGTACGGGAATCTGGATGCTTTGCTAGGTACGTACAGCTCGATTGCCCAAATTCCAGTTCCCGTGCCAAAGTCGAGGATGCGACGCGGGTTCGGAGGAATTGGGGCACGGTAGAGAGCGCCTCCGATGAGCTGCTTGAAGATATGATGCACCATGTCTAATCGATTCTGCTCCTCCTCGTCGTTGGGTAAGGGATATTCCCCTTGCCGGTATGCATGGTATCGTCGACCGTTCTCGTACCGGTAGTCGCTAACCGACGAAGCGAAGGACTTGTTCGAATCCGCGATAGATGCGGAATCGCATGTTGAGACGTCGTCGCTTGTCTAAGTAGGTGGTAGAAACACACGCCATGAATACATAATTTCTTATCTGAACTCTGGTCGCATATAACTTGGAAAATGATGTACTTGTACAGTGCTATTTCGAGACAAAAAACGGACAAGGAAACGAAGAAGACCTGAAATCTGAAAATCCGCGGGATCGGTAGGTAACTAGAAAACAGGAATTACTTACGTCGACCTCGATCTCCTCGTCCGGAGGCATGTTCTGGTGAAAGAGGCTCTCGGATCGGCGGAGCAAGGGGCGGAACCGAGACAGTGGTACTTGGGACGGCAAGAAAGGACCACGAGGGCGTGACGAATATCAGGAGGACGGAGACCTCGTTCTGACCGGTTACACAGAATGTGTCTTTGCTCTAGAGCCATGCCCCGCAACATCAGCCTGTGTCTAGACCGAATGTAGCATGACCCCTGCACGCCACGCAACAGGCATGTCGTCCTCCACCCGATGCGGTCTGCGAACGACTCTCCCACCGACAGTCGGGAAAGCAGGGTCCCCGGCCAGCACTGCGAGAAGCACCATGTTGATGCTAAAGATCTCCAGACCAAGGGCACGGTGGGGCTCGTACGGAATCGATCAAAGCCCGGGAGAGAGGGGGATTGGTTCAGTAGAACGGTTCATGTACATCTGGCACGCAGGGAGGGAGGATGAGGAGGGATGGAGTGCGGCGGACGGGCGAGGGCAGGAGATCTAGGGCCCATGTCCCAACACGGAAGGGCCTGACAGTACCTACTCTTACAGGGGCCAGGTTTGGTCTTTTACCGCTCTCTAAGAGGGACGGACACCCCAACGTTGATATGCGAAGATTCTATGGCCAATACATGACTACTGTATTCGGGACTTATGGTCAAACGATGCATCAACAACAGGCCGGGGTCCGCGGTGCTCAAGTTGCACAACATCCTCCGGCGCTCATTCTCATCACAGGGATACCAACTGCGACAGGGGTCATGAAGCGTCAAGAAAGTTAACATATCGCTTTCTGAATTCGGGCGATGACAATATGTTTCGTGAAAATGGATGGTGAAGTGTATCATTTCGTCGTAATCACACAAGTCTCGAACGGACTGTGAGTGAGTCTTCAACGCGAGAAAAATGGAAGAACAGGAAGGCCAAGAAGCAAGTGGAGAGCCAGTTCTGCAAGCATGATACCACTGATCCTTGCAGGTCGATCTCTCGGTCACTAGAATGCCAATGAAGACACTGCTCGACTACCTCCCATCATCCCAGGCTCCTGAGCTTGTCCTGTTCGGCTGGGGTCAAGGCGGCAAAGAGCTCCTGGAACCCGGGCTTGGTCGAGGCCTGCCGGAAGAAGTCCAAGAGGAACGCCTGCGTCTCATCGTCCCGCTTCCGAACACCAAAAGTACTCTCTGTACCACCCTCGCCATATGCCATGAGCTCCTGTTTCGTGACACCCAGGCCCAGGTCCAGAGTGTTGCTGGGAATGTCTTCCCATTCGTCGCCGTCGTCGCTTCCTTCCTCCTCCAGGGCGGCAGCGGCGGCCGCGTCGATCTCCTTGTTTCCAGAGGCCGACGCTAGTTCCTCAATAAGGACCTTGATGATCTTCAGCGGTGCTGAGACGGTAGTGTATCGGTCCGGGTTATTGCGAGCCTGGGACCGAGTCTTGATGCGGCCGGTGTCCTGGATGATAAGGTCTCCCTTGACCTGCACCTGGGCCAAACGGGGGTCTTCGAGGTTGTAGAGCTTAGACAGTGCAATGATGTTCTGCTTGATCTCGTCATATCCTGCGAAGTTCACGGAATTCTCCAGCCACTTGCTCATGACCACATTCAGGCCGCTCTGGCCGTCGATGTCAACCTGCGCCAGGAAATCAACCACTTCACGTGGGCTGACGAGCGTCAGTCGGGCAAAGACAAGGATCAGGCTCTGGATAAATTGCGCCTGCTGTGCCGTCGCAAGCCGCTGGGCGACCGCACGAAGGAGCTGCGGAAGGTACGGTCCCAGCTTCTCGGAACCGGCCTTCTCCACGAGCTCTGCTGCCAGCTGGCCGACTTCAGCTGCGGCGTTGTCGTCGACGGACGGACCGAGCAGACGATCGATGATCACCAGGACGACCTCAACTGCCTCCTTTCCGCTCTGTGGATCTCGCCAAGCCAGAAACTGGTTAAAGTCGTGGGCAAGGATATGCCTGACAGTGAGAGTTGCTGGACGGACGAGTTCGGCTTCGGTCGATCCCAGCAGCAGTCTGTTCAACTTGGGCATCACGTTCTCCACAAAGCCGCTCGGGAGAGGCTCCAGACCATGCTCCGCTAGGGCGCGAAGAAGGTCCGCAGCCAGGTTTGTAAGTGCGTTCTGCTGGGTTAAATTCCCGACATCAATCGCCCCAGTGAGAGACGGAAGCACCTTTTCACAGAGCCGGATGTACGAGTCGGATCCCTGCTGTGCGATCGACTGCACGATGTCCTCAAACGCCTCCGTGACCACCATCGCTAGGTGGAAATTGCTTGCACCGTTGCTAGCAACGTTGAAAAGCACGTCAAGTGCAACAGACGAAAGGACCACGTTGGGATCAACCATAATGGTGTCACGTAGCGTTTCAGCAAGAGTAACCTTGAGGTCATCGGTCTCACTGGCTTCTGTAATATCATGACCAGAAATGAACTCCGACACGGCCGTAATCACAGGAACTTGTGCGGGCTGAGTGACCGCGGACGGTAGAGAGGGAACGAGATCTTGCAAGACTCGGATGCAAGAGACCTTGACGACCTCTGAAGGGTCTTCCGAGATGGCCTTCAGGGCGGCTTCAAGGTAAGACGTTGCAGTTTGCTGGAATCCCTCGCCCGCCGTTTTGGCGACGGCGCCCGCCACCAGGTATCCTCGGGCCCGCAAAAACTCTTGTTCCTGTTGAATCGAGAATTGGATGAAGTTGTTGAAGCTGTTTGCCAGCTCCAGTGGAAGTTCCTGTTCCACCTCACTGAAGTCGCGAAGCAGTTGGCTTAGGATGAAGAGGGCGGCTTCACGGGCCTTCCACCTGTAATGTCGTCAGAAATCAAAAGCAAAACGAAGGGAGAGGATGTCCATACGTGGATGATGAATCTGCGAAAAGGGCATTCGCATAGGCGAGAAGGCCCTCAACGGTAGTGATCTTTAGCCATTCACCCAGCTTTATGACCAGGTCGCCGCCGCATGTTCGAGGAGTATAGTTAGCGGTGACAGAGGTCTCCTCGGAAAGGAACAAGTTAACGTCGATGTCCCACAGGCCTTCCTCTTCGGTGGTGATCTGAGCATAGGATACGACCAGCTTCATGACCTCCGGAAGCCAGCTGGAAGTAGTGGCAGCCTGTCCAGCGTTCCGGAGCTGCGTCTGCAACTCTGCCTTCACCGGAGGCGCCTTCAGGAGGGCTTGCATCAAATCCAGCTCCTCGAGCACGAGGAAGTCGAGCGTGTAGGGAAGGCCATCGGCGTCTTCAAGGCGGCCCTGCCTCTCATCATTGATGTAGAAATCATGGTATGGGCCTTGAATGTTAGACAGCTCCGTCCAGATGGTCGTGAAGAGCACGGGACTCTGCGGGGTTAGGAGAGTAGGGAAGACCATTCGGATCTTCATCAGAGTCTGTCATGCAAAAGTCAGAAACCAGAACCGCGCACTAGGAGAATCTAAATGCCTACCTTGACCACCTGCAGCTTCAACGCGATCAACCCCCGCCACTGTGACGGAATCTCCCCCTCCTTGTTTTCCTCTTCCTCACTCGGGGCCTGTGGGAGCGGCGCCTTCATCGTGGATATGAAGAAGGGGAACCAGCCACCCAAGGCCTCGTCCATGAACTGCTTGACCACCGCCTTGTGCTGCTCCAACACCATCTCGAACGTATCGAAGCAGGTCCGGAACACGGACACGGCCAAGGCCCTGAGGATCGTCTTCCTCGACTCATTGGTGGCGACCGCAAACAGGGACGACACCAGATCCCTGGCGATATTGAAGAATTGCTCCTCGCTGAACCCGGTGTCGACGAGGTCCAGCAGAACCCTCAGTGCGCCGTGCAAGGCGCTGTCCGTGCCGTTGGGGTCATTGATGATGTGGAGGAGCGTGGGCAGCAGCTCCGGCCACTGCTCAGGAAAGTCCGCGCTGGCAATCTTGCTGACCGCATAGCTGGCGGAGGCCTTGACCTTGCGCTCCGCCACCTCTGCGGTGGTGGCCAGCTCGAGCAGCACGCGTCGAATGTGAGCCTTGTTGGCGTCGTTGACCAGCACCTGGCCCTTGAACTCGTCGAGGTTCGGGGACCAGGCGGCCTGGATGAAGGTCCGCAGCACGGAGAGGGCGGACTGGCGCAGGTTCGCGGGGACGGAATTGTGGGAAGCGATGGCGGCGAGCGAGAGGGGAAAGGCCTCGTTGCTGTACAGACGCAGCAGTTGGAGCTCCGCGGCCTTTCTCGTGTCGGCCGCGGGCGACTGGGTGTCTGCGAGGAGGGGAAGGAGCTCTTGCTCCATCGTGGGCGTGTGGTCGTGTCGAGCTGTCGCGATGGAGGGGTTGAGGGTGGTGAGGAGCACGAGCACTGCAGCTTAGGGTTGTTCTGGAAATCAGCCAGGAGCCCGCGAGCGCCGCGTGGGGAGGCGGGATGCTGGCAGAGGGAAAACTTGTTGGCTGGAAACGGAATGGAGGAGGAGGACTGCGAGCGGGATGCAAGGTCCTCTGTGGGTGTACATGTACCTTGGGTACGTACCTGGTGCTGTGCCTCTCGCTGTGCGGTACACGGCGGACGGGTGCGCTGGAGGTACCGGTACCGTGTTGGCGATGGCGGTGCGGTGGCCGTGGATCGGGATCGGTGCCTGAGGTGTCGCTGCGCGCCTACCGGCGGCACCGATGGCATGCACGGAGTACCTGGTACCTAGGGCGCTGCCTGGCCTGGCGGTGGGCGAGGGTACCGGGTACCTCGGGGCCGCGTACGGTACAGTCTCCGTACAGACCCCGCCGCTGCTCGGCGTTGGGCAGCTTGGGCGGGCGGTGGTGGGGTGGGCGGCGCTGGACGCCGGAGAACCCCTGGGAGAACAGCGACAACGAGCACGACGGGCTCCTCTGAAGGGCGCTGCATGTCTCAGTGACGAGAGACCGGAGCGCAGGATGTGGCCGCACCAGCATGGACGAGTCTTGACACGTAGAGCGGCCGTCTGCTCCTCCAGAGCCGTCCTTCTGTACACATCCCACCACCGGTGGAGCAGTGCTCTGTTGTGTTTTCCTGCGCGGCATCCAAACCCATGACGCAGACACGTGACGGCATGGGATCCTGCGCGCCCTCGCCTGGGACCTGCTCTGCTCGACCGCATACCTTCCCCTCCACGCCGTTGCTGTCCCGATCCCCACGACCAGCCAAGGCTTTGCTGTCCCTTGCTGCCTTGGGCCTCTTCCTGCTTCGCGGCGGACTCATCGCGCGAGATCCTGCTCGCCTCTCTCCTCGTCGACCGTCCGCCCCGGACCACCTCACGAATCCCGCCGCTCTCGATATTTCCCCTTCTCTGCTTGGCGGACATCCCCCAGGGTCGTCGAGAGGCAGAGCGATGATTAGCTTCAGGGTGGAACAGCAGGCAGATTCTCCCAGACTCCTTCACGACCGTCACGATTGTCGAAACGTCGAGAGCAGGGCCTTTCACCGCAATGGCCATGGCGAGTGAGAGCACCACTGTGGACACCACCACCGGCACCATGACCACGTCTTCCACCCCTGTCTCCGGCCCCAAGCCTCTCCCCAGCAGCCAAGCCGCCTTGGCGGCCTGCTTCACCAACTTCCTGACCGTCTCGATCCATCAGATCCTGTTCCTCCGTTCCGTCTATCCTCGGGCCACCTTCCTGCCTGTCCGGGCATACAACTACCCCGTCCGGCAATCACGCCATCCCAAGGTGTGCGACTACATCAACGATGTTGCCATTGCCGTTGACACGGAGATCCGGAAAGGAACCATCACCGCCGTCACCATCGTTATTTTTTCCCTCCGCACAAACCAGCCCCTAGAGCGATATGCGTTCGATCTGTCGGGATTCCCCCGGGTACCCCCAGGCGAGGCCAACACGACCTTTGAGGAGAGGAAGGAAGATCCGCAGAAGCCCCAGGTCGACCTCGAGGCGCAATTCCGCGCCTGCCTGGCAAGGCTCGCATCCGCGTGTGCGCGCTTGACCCCGCTTCCCCGGGACGAGGAATTCGGCTTCACAGTCTGCATCGAAGTGCGAGAGGACGCGCTGCCCCCTGCGGGGACGACGAAGGAAGAACAAACCTGGGTAGTTGCCGAGCCTGGAAAGGTCCACTTACGGTCCTGCAAGGCCCCATATTCCGTCTCCGGGTCGGGGAATAGAGATCAACAGCAATCTGCTCAAAAGATCTCCAACGGAAGGGCAAAGACAGTTCCCGTTAGACGGGTCGAAGCGGGAGAACTCCGAATGGAGTTGTGGGTCGAGGAAGCGCGGCAGAAATTCGAGGAGCCGGTCGAATCGGTGCATCCTCCATGAGTTTTTTTTTGTCAAACATGATGGATGATGCAGGAGGGGATTTCGTCTGAGAGTGGCGCAGATAAAGTAGGAACAGACGATCTGGGAAAGAACGGAATCATATAGAGCGCAAGGAAGTTGATATTTTCTTACATCCCTTATTTTCTACTTCATACCGTTTATCATCCCTTTCTCCGTCTCCTTTTTTTCTCTTTATCTTCCCATCTACATGGTTCCTGTCATCAGATTACCCACTACCAAGGCCATCAGCATCGTCAATCGGTATTGAACATTCACCTGTCAACTCTCATCGTCGCGATCTCTCAAAGCATTCAGATCTGGCAATAAATGTCGATCATAGTTACCTGGTCTATTTTCTTGCTTGTTATATATCGCTCATATATTGAAAAGTCAAAGGGGAAAAGCAAAAACTAGCCAACCTGCTGGCCTAGAAGGGGAGCGGTCTGTCCAGTATGGAGCATCGCAATTGCTGGGATTATACATCTCACGTGACCCCTGGACTTTCCTTTTCCGTGAGCTGATTACGTTGGAGCGGGCGCGGAAAACAGCCATCTCCTCAACCGTATGACCATTTTCGTTTCTTTTCTTTCTTCTCTTTCTTTATTTTTCTTTTTATTTTTGATTTTTTTGGCCTTGATGATCGATCCGATAGGTCTGGAGTCGCTTCCTTTTTATTTTCATTCCTGCCACTTACTAGTTTAAACTACCTACTAGCCTTTTGTGAGCTTTCCTGGCCTATCTAAGCTATCCAGTCTGCCTGTCTCCGATTATTATTGCTCACGGGTGCTCTCATCAACCTTCAACTGTCAACCATTGACTCAACCCCCCCCATCATCATTCTCCTGCATGGAATATTATGGCTTTGGTTGCGAATTGTTCATCCCTTGTTGGGACGCTGCTGCTGCTGCTGTGGCATGTCTAGGGCGAGCTGAGCGGAATCTATATCATATTATTTCTAGGCTAAACTGGGGGAGAGAATGGGGACTTGAAATGGAATTTGAATTATAGTATGGAAATGGAATTACCTGCGTAAGCTAACTATTATGTGAATTTGAGATGCTTTCTCTCTCTCTCTCTCTCTCTCTCTCTCTCTCTCTCTCCACATGTCCGCTGTTTTCCAGCCCAGAGCCGGGCCGGGCCCGGCCCGGGAGTGGTCGGGAAGGTACACACCTTCCTAAATAGGCAATTAACCATAAGGTGAGGTCGTAGCCGCGGACAAGTTCCATGGTACATACACAACACCATTGTGCTGTTTGTTTAAGTAAGGTGCCTACTTTCTATGGATCCATATGCCTAAATGGATGCCTACTTAGGTACCTGACCTTGGTTTAGTAGGTGGATACATTCACTCCATGGATTATTACCGCATCCATCCACGATCACCTGGTCTGCTTAAAATGGGGTTAATTATAATACCTGGTCTTTTGACTGGAGTTCTTAGTAGTCAGTCTTACGCATAACCGTGAAGGCGAGATGCGTGCTACTATGGCGGGGAAAAGGGATTTTAAGACGTAAGCGAAAGGACGATTATAAAATAGAGTTCATCATGAGAATAGACGAGTACATCTAGATCATGTTGATCAGTTTCAGTTCTAGCTTGGCTCTCATTATCACTCTCCTCTTCCGATCTAGATCGATGCTGATGGATTGATTCTATCACCGTAGTTCCGGTGATCTCATCCTTATCCAAAGAACTAATTAAAAATAAAACAGGAAAAAAAAAACCGAAGTAAACCAGAATCCAACCGTAAATCATATCAACCACCATATGGAGGGAGACAGGTGTCGCATCGAGATCGTCGAGGCTCGAGTACGGTTAACTCAGTCTGGTGGACTGGCCGGCCAATCTGGTGAGATCCGTAACGATCAACAAATTACAATCCAAGAGTACGAGAAGAGCAGAGACCACAAGAATAACAAGAAGAGAAGAGAGTAAGGCATATAAACTGGAAAGGAGGAGGGGTATCCATCTGTAATCTTCACCGAAGACTATGTGAGAATAAAGATTCTGTGATCCCTGTTCCAGATGTTATGCAACGTGAAGATAGGCAGTGAAGAACACTCAAGAGGGTATCTGTTAGAAATAACCAGTCACTTCCGGGTATGGTATTGCGTATTAAAGCTTCAATATGCGTTCCGAGCGCATCGCTTGAAATGCTCAGCCCAAAGAAAAGAAATGATGAAACTGCGGAACAGCACGTAGTGAATAGCGGTGGCGCCCGGGGCTCCGTCGATCAGGAGAGCAAAAGCTACCCGAGTGTCCGCAAGCACTTTCAAAGAGATAAAGGTTGATGTTCACTGGCTGTAAGAGTGCAGGCCTTCAGTGGTCACATGAAGTCAAAGAGTGGGACTCCTGAGTCGAAATAATGATCCCAAATGCAGTCTTTTGCCATAACAAGCATTGTCGGTCTTAGTGACGATGGTTGATGGCATTTCCATGAGACTTGTCAGGAACAGCGTTGGCTGGTGGACACGGAGTAGAAAGACGCAGACGCTGCATACGAGCAGCAGGGTCAGCAGCAGCAACCATACCAAGTAAATTGAGGCGGGGGCGTTGATTAGAAGCAGGGGCATCAGGACGTCCAGCGGCAGGATCAGCGGCAGCATCCATACCAGGTAAACGAAGATTGAGGCGTTGAAGAGGAGTAGGAGCATTAGGATTGGCAGCAGCATGGACAGCCGCGGCGTTCCTAACACCTACTTGGACACGGGGATGATGGGGAGCAGTAGCAGCAGGACGGGGCGCAGTATGGGCCGGTTGATTGACGATCCCCATCATAGCAGGATTAATCATATCTGGGCCATATCCCACTGGAACTGGAGGCCGTACGAAAGGGACTGGAGGGTATGGGTGGTGACCAATTTGAGGGTGATAGTGAGGAGCAGCTACGTCGAAAGGCATCGCCCTAAACTGCAGTACTTGCGGTGCAATCCCCATGTTCGGGTTAGGAATGTCTGGAGCCGGAGCAAATTGCGCAACCTGCATTGGATCTCGGGGAAAGATGGGAGCGAAGTTGCCCTGTCTCGCCGGCACTGCCAGCGGCTGTGGATAAAGTCTCAAGGCGTCCAGCAACTGTTGTCTGGGACCGAGAAAGCCTTCTTGAAACGCGCGGTCAAAATCATGAGCAGCGATGGGGTTAGGCAGCGCATATATACGATTACGGGGATTGGGCCTGGCCGGTCTCTTGTCCCTGTTGTCTTCCGGACGGTTGACACGGAGTTCATCTTGCCCCAAATTTGGGTTTTCCGCCAGTATCTTCTCGATAGCAGCCCGCTCGGCTCGGTCGACTTCGTCCTGATGGCGATTGCTTCCGGAGTCGTCGTGAAGTTGACATGCCCCGGGACCGGCACCAAAATGGTGATAACCCTCCCTCGTGATATCTTTCTTACATATATAGCACATGACGCATCTGCACTGGATGCAGGTCATCTTGTTACACCCCATCTCCTTGACGATCTTGACTTTGCACCTAGGGCAGGTGCGGATGAGGGCTTCGCTCATGGCCTCTTCCACGAGATGACGTTCTGGGATGCCCCTTTCCTTCTTGGCCTCCTCGCACGTCTTCGGGACGTGAGTCTCCTCCCTGCAGAGGCGGCAGCTGACCCTTTCGCACTCCGGGTTACGGCAGCGGAATTCACGATCCTCCGCTACTGGCGGGCAGATTGCCTTGAATTCGCAAAACGGGCAGTCCTCGAGGCCCTCAATGCCCGCCTTCGCAATTTCATCCTGCTGTTGCAGGGACTCCAGCTTAGCCATCACCGATGGCCCAACGGCTTCACTCAGCCGCTCTCGGCTGAAACCGGCTTTGCAGCCGCTGACGTCGAAGCACTTCATCTCGTACTTCATGAGTCCAATCTGTGCTTCTGCACCATTTTTGATGCAGCTGAAGCAGAAGAAGTGGGCATTATCCCCCTCGCAAGGTATTGTCCGATTCGCTGGGGCATCGGTAAAGCAACACTGGCATTCTATGAGGGCTCCTGTCCTCGCATGCTCCTCCTCATTCAACCTCTCGGCGTCTTCCAGCTCCTTCTGGCGCCGGATAGTCTCTGAAAATAGTAGTCAGCATGGAGCACTCTTGAGACACATAGCTGTACAACATACCAGCTTCTTTGGCTGCTTTCTTCTTTGCGGCGTTGAGTTCTCGTTTTAAGGCTTGCTCTTCTGGTGACATTTCCCTCATTGACAATGGCCTGTTGCCTTGGATTCTCCTCGCCTTCTTAAGCCGCTCGTATGGCCCATCAGCACCGTTATTGAGGGTGTTTTCAGACGCAGATAGAATCATATAAGCAGAAAATAGGGTCTTCTTTTCGTCCATAACCTGTCGGATATGCTGCACAGGCACAAGGGGAAATTCACGCCTCAGAATCTTGCCACTGAAAGGAATCAGTACATAAAGGTTCTCTTTGCTGCACCTGTAGTATATAAAAGGAGGAAAAGGTTAAGTCAAACTCACGCTCTGTGGAGATACATCAGATCGTTTCCTCTGTTCACATTTGCTGTCCACTGAGCTTCATCGTCAGACTCAGGAGTCCTCTTCCTCTTGGCATCTCTCTGCTTTGGATAGGAAGGATTCCCCAGGATATCTTCAATTATATTTTCGATAATCTTTGTCTCTACCCGTCCAGGGGTAAAATCAGCGCTCTTATGGCGGTTGTATAGCTCTCTGACATGCTGGTGACTAATATCTGGGAAGAGTTCTAGGATCCTAGCGAGGCAGGCGTCCTCATTGCTCATTTCGAGTTTTGGGGCATCCGACGGAGTGATAGAAGTATTGGAAGTGTAAGAAGAGGCAGGAGAAAAGTCGTCATTTGCCAGGTCGATGGATTCGATGGGAGAATTCGCGGTATCTGGGCAACGGGAGGGATTAACTGCCCTCTTTTTCCGCGCCGGACCGGGGCTAGAGGGACGCTCAATTTCAGGAAATAAGTTCCTCAAAGGATTATTCTCAATATTGTTCTCGCGGTCGAATAATCCGAATGGCTCATCGTGTTGGAAATTGAGGATGTGATCATCTCGCAAGTTAGCCACCGATTCTCCATCGCTGGAAATCTCAATGACATCGACACCATCGGGAACCTGAGCCATCTTGATTAGAGCTGGATGTTTCGAAGGCCGGCTAAGATTCTTGATCACCTTTGTCAGCGTTCAAAAGAATTGAAGGATGTATGAGCAAGAGCAATAGACAGAGCCGGATAAAAGGAAGTATGAAAGAGGAATAGTTTAAGGAATAAATTCATAGCGATCTAACGAGCGCTAAATAATTGAGAGTACGAAGGCAGTACGACAGACGAGCAATTGTCCGAAAATGGAAGGATAAATATGTCAGACAGACGCCCCGGTGCAATTCCAAGGAGCGGTAGTTGAGGTAGAAACATCAACTTGACGAGGGCTGACTCGACTGTGTGAATGGTGTTGCCCATTTTAACTGGGAGTTGGGAGGAGAAATCATACAAAACACAAGACCAGCCAGCAACAAAGAAAACGTTCACAGAGGGGCCTTGGGGGCTTAGATCCGCATACAAACATAGCACTCGCGTCAACAGCCTAGTAAATATCGAATTGACCCACCTGGGTGTATAGACCTTGCGGTTCTCGGGTCAGAGTAGCTGAAGTGTTACTAGAATGTACCCAACCATCTTCTATTTCCTTGTTCAGCCTTGTTAATGACGCGAGGCTCTGCTTCTTCGCTTCCCACGTGCCAGAGGCTCGTCCTTATTAGAAACCATAGAAGTCAACCTGGCGCGCCCGGGTCTTCATGCGGGATTCAGAAAATGCGGTGCGGTCCTGTTCTGGATGCCTGGTTAAGGCAGTAACCTGAGGCTGTGAGCAGGTGAAGGGATGGGAGATTCACTCGAGACGGCACATGGGCATGGATCATCTCCGACAATGGGCACAGAGGACATTCACACCCACTGCCCTAGCATCTCTGCCGGAGTCATCATGAGGAAGTCATCATGATCAAGACTTGTCGTACACATACATGACGTTGAAATTAGAATGGATGAGGTTCTAGGACCATCACATGACTTGGCGCCCCTCGGCGTCTTGGACGTCCGGGATCTGCTGTTAGTACTGTACGATACGGTATGCGATGCAGCATGTGACCCCCCGAAGCCCTGTGCCCTAACTTCTCGCCCCCGCTTCTCCGCTCTTCTCCGGGCTGCAGCCAAGTCCCAGCCACTCTCGGCCTGGGACCCTGGGTACAGGTGCATACTCCCGGATGGTACTAGGTACGGAGTTGCGTCGTACAGACATACGTCATATGTCTGACCCCGGCCCCATCAGCTCGCCGGCGGTTCACCGACTCCGCGCCCTTCGAGCCACGCGCCGCCTTCCCCGGTGCCTCTAAAGGTAGGTCCATCCGTTCTGCGGCCCCTTCCCGCGCTTGTTATCGCTTGCCGTCGGAGCTGTGACAAATGGAAACATCGCAGGGATGTCTCGAAGACAGAGGCGTCATAGCTCCTGCGTAGCATCCCATGGATCCTCTGTTCGCCTTAAGAGGCGTTATCAACCCCGGATTACATAGTATCTTTGCCAGCCAGAGTCCTCCTTATTCAGTTCGCAGAATAATAGTCTGAATCGTACCTCTCTCACATTCAATACAGGCGTGTTTTGCTTCTATATACATATATCCAATATCATTTCATTTTCTGTCCGATACACCGCCCCCTTATAGCCATCCACCATGGTTGCTGTGGACACTGAACTGCCTCCCGCCGACTCCCCAGACCTCATTCTGGTGCCTGCGACGCCCGAAGAACGCATCGAATCGATACGGCTGAACAGCCTCGCGTGGAAGGGTCCGTTGAGTGTTCAGCAATACATTGCGCGAGAGAACCATCTGCTCGACCAAAAGCTGACCAGAAATGGCGGTCTGACTTGCTGGGTGCTGGTGGACCGCAAACAGCCAGAAGGGCGCAGGACAATCCTCAGTTCCTGCGAATCCTACCGGAAGAATGCGTTTCTTGCTTACGACGGGAAGGTCGAGGACATCTTGACCCACGGGGTCGGCAGTGTCTTCTGCAGGCCGGAGTTCAGAAAGAAGGGATATGCAAGCAGAATGATCAAGGAGCTGAGCAAGAAGCTTGAGACCTGGCAATTAGAAAACGAGCGCAGAAAGAAATTGGTGTTTTCCGTGTTGTTCTCGGATATTGGCAAGAAATTCTACGCGCAGCATGGATGGATGCCGTTCCAGTCCTCGCACATCTCCTTCCCACCCGTCACGCACGAAGAGCATTGCAAGGGGATTCCAGGCGTTGACCTGCCTGTTGCAAGAGCATTGGCTTCGGAGGATGTCAAGAACAGCATGTGTAGCGATGAAGTGATTCAAAAGCAACGTGAGCTTTTGCGAAGAGCTTCTGAAAAATCGCCAGGCGCCAAGGTCGCAATAATGCCGGATTATGACCACTTTGTTTGGCACTGGGCTCGTGAAGAGTTCTATGCAGAACATCTCCTGGCCAGCAAGACGCCGCCTGCAGTAAAGGGTGCTGGCGTCGATAACCAGAACGTGTATTGTGCCTGGACCAGGGTTTTCGCAGAGAACCCCAAGGACTACACGCTCTACATATTGCGATGGATGTATGACGAACCCCAAACGCCGGAAGAGGAGCAGGCAACAGTCGAGGCCATGGCCGCAGTGATGCGACGTGCTCAGCTCGAAGCGCACGAATGGAACATGGCCAAAGTTGAGTTTTGGAATCCAACGCCCCTGATACAGAAGGCTGCCACGATGTTGGACCCAAGCGCAAAAGTCGTGCACAGGGAAAAGAGCAGCATCGCGAGTCTGAAATGGTATGGCGCTGAACAGGGACTAGGCAACGATGTAGAATGGTGCTGGAACGAGAAATACAGTTGGTGCTGAAAGTCGAGAGCTTGGGCGTGCATTTCGTTTCTCCCCTTGAGATCTCCTTTCCAGGTTCGGAGTTTGTCAGCTCCTAGGGTCTCTAGACGAATATAGATATAAAACGTCCAGGTTATATGGCAGCCAGAAACCCAGAGGAGGCTAAGGGCTCGCCCTCAGGTGTCACATAATAGTAATAATGTCACTATCGTTTTTGGTTTCTGAACCTCTCATGCCAGTTTCTCGGGTTCTTGACCGCAGTAGCACCTGTGTTGTTTAGAACATTGCTCTTGATTTTCTGTCGTTCAACGCCGCTCACGAAGCATATTGTTGTTGGGTCGGGGTGCTTGTAAGAGCCATCCTGCTCAATAAATCAGCAAGGCTGTACAGAATTGCTAAACGAAGGTGTGGTTGGGCAAAAGATATCGAGCATGTGGACAAAGCTGGAAGGCAAGGATATAAGCAAGGCCAAAAACGAACCGTCAACTTAGACACCGATGCCTCATTCCTCCAGGATTCAGGCAGGTAATCCTTCCACGTGTTTATAAAAGCCGTTCGTTCGATGGCCGAATCTGCCGTCGGCGCAGCAGCCTCAAGGTACGTCTCACCAACCCATCGGGTGCAGATGGTCTTGTCAATGTTTGCCCCTAGATTCACCCATATTCGATCAGCGGATGATACCCTAAACACATTCGAGAACCTGCTGACTTCTATGTAAGGTAACCATCCCGACCGAACTCACATTTCATCTCTGAATCATGCGGCTGGGGAGGCTTCTGTTCAGAAGGCTCAAGCAGCCTTTTGATTACCGCCTCAAACAGTGCCCGTGGAAAAGGCTCTTCACCATCTTCATCAAGAACAGCCTTCCACAGATCCTTGACCAGAAACTGTTTCTCCAGATCAATGCCTTGCAGCACTGATCCCTCCAGCATCCTTTTCCACACCTCGAGCTTCACCCCAGCAGACGGCCGCCAGCATACAGCCTGATTGCTATCGATATCTCCATACACAAATGCGCACATATCGGTCCAATCGCTCTCGCACTGCACCGTCGACACAGGCACATCGGCAAAGACCTCTTCTTTCAACCTCCTCGCCTCTGACGGCGTTATATCTGCGCTGAGATCTTTCATCTCCACGTCTCCATCGCTACTCAACCGGTCATAGAGCCTCAGACTCTTTTCCAGGAATGGCATCGCCGAGAACCCTTCCTGGAGCGTGTGCAACTCCAGAGTAGATCCGCACTTCGCGATCGTGGTCACGGTCTCCACGAGATCCAGCCCATTCTGTCCTCCCCCATCTGCATCATTATCACCTCCCCATGTCTCTTGTTGACTCGGTCTGATTATATGAATTGAGTTCGAGGACTGGACCTGTCGTAGTCGGAACGTCTTCGTGGGAGTGCAGAGGTTGACGTACTCGCGGGCGCCGGGCTCTCCGGTCACCTGGGATAGTTCTGGAGGCGGGGACTTTAATTGGAGCCTAAGATATATAATACATCAGCCATTGAACAGTATACTTTCGGGAAGAGTGACGCGAAAAATACGCGTGCAGACCTAGGAACTCTACACGTTCGTCCAATCACCGAAACAAGCCAGGCGCATAGTAAGGAATATAGATCTTCACAGATCGATTATGGCAAGGAGGAAAAATGAAAAGAGGAAACCTACGTAGGCGCGTTCTCTGACGAAAGCAGCTCAAGCAACTCTGGCGGGAGTTCCAGCAGCCTGAATCCTTGCTGCGGGGACGTGTGCGTGAAGCGGATACTTCGCGCGGCTTGTGTGGTCATTTCTCCAGTTCAGGGCCCCTTCAATTTCACTAATAGGGTGTTCAATTAAAGAATTGCATGGGCAGTGTGTTCATCTGCAAGTGCAGTCACGGAAAAGAGAGACAATGTACTCCGTAGTTGGTAGGCGGATAGGATCGTTAATTAGCACGGGCCACTGCTTATTCCGTGGAGCACGGTACGCAGAGCAATTATCCATTTAACGCTAGGTAGTTAACGTAATCGGACACCGAGCGGGCCAGGACACCGAGCGGGCCACGTAACCAACGCCTATTATATTAAATATCTAGTTATCTCACAACGCCCCTAAATTGAAGCTATATACACATAAAATAATTGCCTATCTGTTTGGGCAGCTGACCCTAGTATGACCTTGAATATTGCAGTTGCTGCACTGCGGTGGT
>JGI26058J51888_1000609_pt1 | contig 17873 bp, 9 predicted proteins | sample HigsolmetaSP110D_FD_51888 | JGI IMG/M metagenome (IMG submission 51888) | reverse complement strand
TTTTTTTCTCTCTTTCTTTGTCTTGCCTCCGTCTGCGGCACCATGGGAAGCCGTAGTGTCGAGGCCAAGACTTGCTTCGCAACCTTATTTCGATACATAATAATCCCTTCTTACGCCTTGAAATTACCAAACCTTAATCGACTTATTCGCGGCCCTCGATTTCTTTTCATTATTGTCAACGACTTGGTTCATGTGTCATGACGACCATCCACCCAAGTGCTTCCATCTGTTTTCTTTCCATCCGTCTATGATCCCATTCAGCCCCAAAAGTTCTTCCATTTATCTTCTGGCCTCCTGACGCACTTTTTGAAAAAGTAGAAATTGCGTCTCCCAGCTCACTGTTTCATGATTGTGGCGTTGTGTGTATTATTATACCCCTACTGTTGCATACATATTCAACGATGACACTTCATCACGTGATTCCCCTGCTAAGTTAATAAAATACCCATTCAACATCGTCTTCAACCTACCGTTGCTGATGACTATGCTGTTTTCTTTCCCCTTTTTTTTGTCTCATTAAGCGATTGGAATGGAGTGAATGAGAATAATGCAAAATTATTTTTTTGGGACTGGAAGACCTTCCGATTCTGAGAGCCGTTATCATTACTTGTTTAGCCCGATATTTAATTACTGAATCGATGGTTCCACGATGGAGATGTGTATCCAGTATGATATGATGCGCCAATGTTCCGTTTTTGAGTAAGTAGCAGAGGGTGTTGGCGTTCGAATGTTGTATGGTATGGTATCGATGAGTGTGCATTTACTGGGTCTTGTGTTCAGGTGAGTTACTTCGGACTTAGCCACGGTACACTATACATATGGGATTGTATCGGGTGGACCAGTGTGCTGATTGATATAGACAGGTGCATAGACAACGCGGCTGGCACGTGGTCAAGCGAATGCATCCTGACCAGGAGGCATCTACATACTGTGTGAACTACCGGTACATATGTCATCGGCAAACGCCTCCATCCGAGCTACGTACGCAACAAGCATGTCATGAGAAACCAAGACGGATCACGCCTTGACCACGTTGAACCCCTTGAAGTCCGGCAGCACCGCCCGGATCTCCTGCGCATAGGCCGGCAGGCCGCCGGTGTAGTTGACCTGCTCAAAGGCCTTGCCCGGCACGCTGCCGCCCATGTAGGTCGACCGGACCGTCGGGAAGAGCGTGGCGTCGGAGAGGGCGTTGATGCGCGTCTTCCACGCGCGCGACGCCTCGGGCGTCGGGTCGATGTACCTGATGCCCTGCCGCTCCATCTGCCGGATGGCGTCGACGATCCAGCGGCCCTGGACCTCGACGCTCGTGGGCCCGTTGCTGAGCAGCGTCGGCCCGTGCGGGCCGTACAGGTGGAACATGTTGGGGTAGCCGCTGACGGTCGTGCCCAGGTAGGTGTAGGCGGCCGCCTTCCATTCGTCCTGGAGCGTCGTGCCGTGGATACTGCGAAGGCCCATGGCGGTCATGCCGCCAGTGGTGATGTCGAACCCGGTCGCGACGCAGACCACGTCGGCCTCGTGCACCGTGCCGTCCGCCAGCTTGATGCCCGTCTCGGTGAAGCCCACGATCGGGTTATCCTTGATGTCGACCACATGCACGTTCGGCCGGTTGAACTGCTCGTAGTAGTTGTACTCCAGGCACGGCCGCTTCACCCCAAAGGGGTGCGGAGGCTCCAACGGCGCCAGGAGGTCGCGCTTCTTGGGGTCCTCGATGCGGGCGCGGACCTTCTTCGCCCAGAAGTTGTAGACCTCCCGGTTCGCCTTGGGGTCGACGAGGTAGTCCTTGTAGTTGCCCAGCCAGAACCGGAACCCGCCGTCCTGCCAGAGCTTCTCGAGGAACTCCTCCCGCTTCTCCTCGTCGTCCTCGAATGTGCCCCGTTCTGCGAATGTGTAGAGGAAGCCACCGAAGCATCTCTCCCGTAGTGAGAAAAGCTCTGGGTAGTTTCTCTTGGCTTCCTCCTGCTCCTGCACCGTCAGGTCCCTCTTGCGCATGGGGATCGCCAGGTTCGGCGTGCGCTGGAATACCTTCAATTCACCCGCGACAGGGCCCCAGGCCTGCGTGATCTGGACGCCCGAGGCCCCTGTGCCGATGACCGCGCAGCGCTTGCCCCGGACATCCACGTCCTCATCGGGCCAGAAGGACGAGTGATGGATGACCCCCTTGAACTTGTCAATCCCCTCCCACTCCGGGATGTACCGCTTCGCAGCGAACCCGGCCGCGACGATGAAGTACTTCGCCCTGGCGGTCCTCCCATCCTCCGTTTTCACATACCACCTCCCCTCCTCAGTATCGAACCTTGCATCCACAACCACGCTCTCAAACGCACAGTCCTTCTTGATATCCAGCACCTTGTCGACGTGGTCAAAATACGCCCGCAGCTCCTTATACGTCGGGTAGTTCGTGCTCCAATTCCAATCTTTGTACGTCTCCGGGATCGAGTACTGGTACTCGGGCACCTCGGAGTCGACCCCGGCCCCCGGGTAGCAGTTCCAGCGCCAGGTGCCGCCCAGGTCGTTCCCCGCCTCGTAGATGACGGTCTTGAAGCCGCGCCTGCGCAGCTCGTAGAGGACGTAGACGCCGCCGAAGCCGGCGCCCACGATCAACGCGTCGAGGTCGAGGTTGTCCGCGTAGGGGCCGTCGGTGAGGCGGCGATTGGCGTATTCTTTGAGCTCGGATTTCATGTTTGTCTGTCGGGAGGGTTGAATTTAGGGTTCCGCCGCGGTTATTATTGTGGATGTTGTTGTAGTGAAGAGAGAGGTGAATGTGATGATGCTGGTCTTATACCAGGTATAATTGGGGATGCTTGCTCTTGGGATGTAGCAGCAGCAGCAGTACTAGTCAAATAGGTACAACATGGCTTCATCTATTTATGCTTTCTTTTTCTTCGAATTGGAGAAGTGCAACTCACCTTCCCCGCAGATTCATAATGCATGTTATTTTGGACTTGGAGAAGCACATCCCCGGATTTCAACGGTTTCCCCGCAGTTTCAGCTGCACGATGTGCATGATTAAGTGGAGCTTGCCTGCTTGAACCGACTTGGAGCTCGCTGCCTCAGCGGGAGCTGCGTCTCCGGCCTGCGTACGGAGTACAGGGTTGACCACACGACGAGGTTGGATCTCCCTCTTACCTTACCCCTCCTTTTCTTCCCCGCAGATTCTGTCTGATAGGCATGGTGTCCTGTAGTGTACTGCATGAAGGGGAGATATGTTGGATCAACGTGGAGCTTGCTGGCGAGACTGCAGAGCTGTAATCTGAAGCATGAACATGCTTGCATGCCAAATGTCAAATTGGCCACGAGATGGATGAGCTTCCTCGTTAGGAGAATGTCTCTCTCTCTGTCCCCCTCACTCGGCTCAATCTCTTCCCCCGCAAATTCTGCCTGTCTCACAGGAATGATTCATGATGCACTCGTTATCAAGCGGAGGTTTGTCTGTTGAGATAGGGTCGACTTGGATCCCGCCGGTGCACAGGACCTGCATCTGAAATGGGCAGTACCTATGAATGTGCGAAAAGTGATGGCGGTGATGACGACGACAACAAAACCTCGTCAGCATCTCCCTCACTGCATCTCTCTCCACAAGAGATGAAACTCATCCATTCACATGTTGATATGGTTTCAACGCTCAATGCAACATGCGGATCCGGATCTGCAGCCGGGGGAGCAAGCGGAGGAGGCAACTTCCAGGGTATACCCCTGGTAGGTAGGAGGTATGCGATGTAGTGTAAATGGAGTCGAGCCTGCGGATCCGCATTATTGAGGAGAGATGCTAGCAGCGTACGTTAGGGACAGAGGTCACGCGAGTCGAGGAGGGGGGGACAGGGATTAGGGAGGTGACTTACCCAATTAGGTAAGTAGCCTGAGGTACCTATATCCAGGATGTACAGTACATACTGTACATTCTGAGAGAGGACTTGAGTCATTCGTCACCAATAACATACAACGCAGTAGAATATTAGGAATGAATGTCAGTTGCAGTGAATGTATCAGACTTTCTTTCATGATCTTGGCTGTGCGGATGCATAAAACAGGTATCTTCATCTGTCGACTAGCTAATTCATCTTCAACCAATATAATTATTATTCTTTCAGATTTTTGGATAATAGATTTCCATATTAAACGTTTAATTTATAACAAATAGGTATCCTTTAAGCAGCTTGTGCGTTCTGCTATCCTGTACATCTAAGTAGGCTTAAGTCCTGGTGAACCGATATATACATTAAAGGACCCATATTAAAGTTTTAAGAAAGCCGCTCAAGCCATGTTTTATGTACTTGTAAAATTATAAAAGCATTTATATCATACACAAAGCAATGAGAGACGGATTACGCTGCAGATTCCGCAACACTCCACGGTGCCAGCGGGTTGTCCTCGTCGGAACTCCACTGAGAATGTGTATCTGCATCCACGGATGCATCCTACCTGAGAACAACAGATGTATGACATGATCCCGGCGTCACGTCAACCCCATTCGAGAAGCCGTAGCCCCGAGCATTAATCCTCCTATGTAGCTCGAGAAGTAAGAGAAGAAGAGCCTGGTGTGTGATGGATGGAGTAGACGCTCGCTCTGCGCCGGCCCCAAAGTCGTTCTCGCCATGTACGACTATAACGCGACGGCACCCTGCTCCACAGCCGACGAGAATGTCTTTGGGCCTCAAGTCAGAGCGTCATGCCTTGGTGGATTCGACTTTACGTTGCTGTTCGAGGAGAGCATCTTGACCATCGCACCGTTGGGCATCGCTTTGCTGCTGTTGCCGCTTCGGGTATGCGCTCTTTGGAAGGCCACGGAGAAGGTGCATGCGTCGTGGCTCTATGTCTCGAAAGTGGTAGGAGCAAGCTTACTTCGCGCTATCTAGCTACCTGACACACGAAAACGTGCTGATGGACTGTTGTGACTTCTCAAGGTCGCCCTCTCGCTCTTTGTCGTGCTTCAGATCGTTCTCTTGGCTCTATGGAGCAACCTGCTCGTTCCCAGGAGCAAGGCCACCGTCGCGACCACCGCATTGACGCTGGTTGGATTTCTTTCGTTCCTCTACCTGTCCCACCTGGAGCACTTCCGCTCGGTGCGTCCGTCCACCTTGCTGAACATCTACCTAGGTGTGTCGCTGCTGCTCGACCTTGCCCGCCTCCGGACGCTATGGTTCATTCCGGGAAACCAGACGGTCGCCGCGTTCTTCGCAGCGAGTTTCGCCCTCAAGGGCGTCATTCTGATCCTGGAGGCCACGGAGAAGCGGGCGCTGTTGAAGCCGGCGTATAGAAACAGCGGGCCCGAAGCGACCAGTGGTGTCCTGAACAGGAGTCTTTTCCTGTGGCTGAACGGCCTGTTCTGGAAGGGCTTCCGGTCCTTGTTGTCTGTGGACACGCTGATGCCCCTCGACGACGAGATCGCATCGGCATCGGAGCCCAGTAAGCATCTGCTTGAGAGGTGGAACAGAGGTGAATGCCGCCTGACCTGACAGACAAAGACCCAAATAATCTAGTTACTGCGCTCATTTGCTAACATATTTGCTTTCCGCAAAGCTGACAAGTCTAGGCCAAACGCTCTGCTGTGGACATTCGCGGCCCATTACAAATGGAGCATCCTCGCCGGAGTCCTCCCGCGGCTGGCGTGCACAGGGTTCAGCTTCGCACAGCCGTTTCTCGTGAAGAGGGTTCTTGATTACATGAAGGAGCAGGAGGACCCGAGTTCGAAAAATGTTTCCTACGGTCTCATCGGAGCTTACGGTTTGGTGTATCTTGGAATCGCAGTATGTCGGTCATTCTTAATCGCATGCCACATGTTGTAAAGTGCAATTGAACGCTGAAACGCCGTAGATCTCATATGCAGTCTACAGACACAAGACCTACCGAGTCATCACCATGTTCCGCGGCAGCCTTGTCGCCCTTCTTTTCGATAAGACCCTTCGTTTAAACACTACCACTGTCTCTGATGCTGCGGCCCTCACCCTGATGAGCGCAGATATCGACCGCATTGGGACAGGGTTACGTGAACTCCACGAGCTCTACTCAAGCTGGATTGAACTTGCGCTTGCGTTGTGGCTGCTCAAAAGATTACTGGGGGTTGCGATGGCAGCGTCTACCATCTTTGTTACTCGTATGGCTTCCAGATGACATATTTGAGGCACTCTGATCAGAAGCCCTAATTAATGTGATATCACAGTATGCCTTCTTGCGGGGATCCCCCTTGCCATCGCTGCTGGTAGTGCACAGAAGAAGTGGCTAGAGGCCATTGAGAACCGCATTGCCGTGACCTCGAGGATGTTAGGTGCCATGAAAGCAATCAAGATGATTGGCCTGACTGACTTGGTGTCGACGACTATATCAAGTCTGAGAGAGCAGGAGATTCGTGCGTCAGGACTCTTTAGGCTGTATACTGTCTTTAATATTACACTATGTATGGATATACCATTGTCCCCGTCCTGAGAGAGAAATAAAACACTGACGGTCTAAAGCTTACGCCTCCTCTGCTCTGGCTCCAGTCTGGGGCTTTGGGCTGTACATTTTACATGCAAGAGCAAAAAATACGGAAACACTAACAGATGGAATCGCGTTCTCAGCGCTGACGCTTTTCGAGTTGCTAGACAAGCCCATGGTCTCACTCATTGACGGAGTTGAGGAGATCATGATAGTCGTAAACTGCTTCAAGCGAATCCAGGAGCATCTTCTGGCCGCTGAGCGGCATGACTACAGACAGGTTCCCTTCCTCGAATCTAACAAACCCGTCTCTCTGGTCAAATGGAACTCGGACTGGTCCAGCTCCTCCAACGAAAAGTTCGATCTAGGAAACGGACCTCTTTGCGCAGTTGTCAGAGACGTTTCTGCTGGTTGGAATAGCAGTACCAAGCAGGAGCCGGTTCTGAAGGAGCTGAATTTTGATATCAGACGCGGTAAGACCACCATGGTCATCGGTCCAGTAGGCTGCGGCAAATCGACGCTCTTGAAACTGCTGCTCGGGGAGTTGCCTGAAGTCTCAGGATCGGTCATGACAACATACGCGCAGGCAGCCTACTGTAGCCAGTCTCCATGGATCACATTTGGGACTATTCAGCAGAATATCCTGGGGGTGTCGATGATGGACAGAAGCTGGTATAACACGGTAATCCAGGCATGTGCATTGCAGCCGGATCTTCAGGAGTTTGCTGAGGGCGACCAGACCACAGTCGGGACTCGTGGCGCACGCTTGAGTGGTGGGCAGCAGATGCGAGTTGTGAGTCCATATCAACCGAGGGTTGCATGCGAGAGATAAGTACCATTGCTGAACCAACCTCAGGCATTGGCACGAGCTCTGTATTCTCGAGAGCGTGTCATGATCTTTGATGATGTCTTGACCGGTCTTGACCGCATAACAGAGCAAAGAATCCTCGAGTCTGTCTTCAGCAAGCAAGGACTGCTGAAGCAGATCAACAGGACAGTCGTGCTCGCCACCAACTCAGGTTCAGTTCAGCCAGCAAGTGTTATTTGTGAGAATTATTCCACTTACTGACTTCAAACAGCTCACCATCTGTCGTACGCTGATTACATTCTCATCCTTGGTGACGACGGGAGCATCGTCGATCAAGGCTCATTTGACGAGATCTCTGCCGCTGGCTATACAGAACGGTTTACATCCCAACCGCAAGGAGCGGCTGCGGCGCGAGGAGCGGATGCAGAACGGACAGATCAAATCTTCCAAGAGCTCAAGCTCCCCGAGGAAGACGAGAAAGATTTCAGCCGCCAAACGGGAGATCTGACGGTCTATATGTATTACTTTCGTGCCATTGGCTGGTTTCTCTTGAGTCTCTTTGGTCTGTGCAGCGTAGCCTTTGTGTTCGCGCTCACGTTCCCGGGTATGTTCAAAGTCATTGATTCATTATTGGATTTTGAAGCGAGCACTCTTGATTGACAATGGCGAGTAGACATATGGCTGCAGTGGTGGACAAGAGAGAACGAAACCAAGCCCAACCAGAATATTGGCCTCTGGCTAGGCGTGTACGCTGCCTTTGGTGGCCTTACGTTCCTCGTCACTCTGCTCTCGAACTGGTAATGGACCGATATATAAATGTCGATTTCCTAGAATCTAGACTTACTAGGTATCTGTCACAGGCTCTTTCTGATGATGATCGTACCGAGAACAGCCAGGCGATTTCACGAGATCTTGCTGCGCACAACTATGGGGTAAAGAAAGGTGTCCATTCGAGTATGAATCCCGAATGCTGACGAACAATTGCATCTGATAGCGCAACTACCTCGTTCCTAACGTCGACGGATATCGGGAATACAACGAACAGGTTAGCGTTCTTTATGATCCATGTTTCCTGGGTATTCCCGGCTGAGCAGTTCTGCAGGTTCAGTCAAGATCTCGAACTGATCGATATGGAACTGCCATCTACATTTGAACTGACGACGGTGGCATTTCTGAGCTGCATTGCCGAAGGAGCCCTGGTGTTTGTGGGCTCATCATACCTTGCGGCCGCTGTCCCAGGTTGCCTAGTTGCCGTGTTCTTCGTGCAGAAGTTCTACCTTCGCACGTCACGGCAACTCAGGCTGCTGGACATCGAAGCCAAGGCACCGCTCTTTTCGCAGTTTCTCGAGGCCCTCAGCGGCGTGACAAGCATCCGAGCCTACGGATGGACGGAGGAGTACCGGCGTTGGAACAGGGTCGCTCTCGATACCTCCCAACGGCCGTATTACCTCCTCTACTGCATCCAGCGGTGGCTCAACCTGGTGCTCGACATCCTGGTTGCGTTCATTGCCGTCTTGCTGGTCGGCATCGCCACCGGGCTGCGAGGGAAGGGGTCGTCGGAGTTCCTGGGTGTTGCACTGTTCAACATTGTGGGGTTCAGTCGTACCTTGCAGCAGCTGATCACGCAATGGACCGGGCTTGAGACTGCCATTGGGGCAGTGTCGAGGATTCGTTCGTATGTCATGCGGACCAAGCCGGAGAGTGATAGGCCAGAGACAGGGATAGTCACCAAGGACTGGCCCAAGGATGGAGGGATCAAGTTTGTAGATGTCTCGGCATCGTATGGGTAAGTCATCACCTGGATACTTACCATACATGTTTAACACCTACTTATTGCGCACATACAGAAGCTCTTTGGAGCCAGTGCTAAAGAACGTCAACCTCGTTGTCCGTCCCGGAGAGAAGATCGCCCTCTGCGGGAGAACTGGCAGGTAAAGTCTGGTCATATCTCGTGGAGTCCATCCGTATCCGTGATCCATACTGAAATCAAACGCAGTGGCAAATCCTCCTTGGTAGCTGCTATCCTGCGGGTCCTCGACCTCAGCAGCGGTTCGATCCTGATCGACAACGTGGACATCTCCACAATATCCCGGCATGAGATCCGGAGCCGCTTGAGCACGCTGCCACAGGAGCCCTTCTTCCTGCACGGCAGCGTGCGGTTCAACGTCGACCCGCACTGCAGCGAGAGCGACGAGGCGATCATCGCGGCCCTCAAGGCCGTGCAGCTCTGGGAGTTTGTCAGCTCCAAGGGCGGGCTGGACGCGGCCATGTCGGAGGACCTGCTCTCGCATGGGCAACGGCAGCTCTTCTGCCTGGCGCGGGCCATGTGCAAGCCTGCTTCAATTCTCCTGTTGGATGAAGCGACCAGCTGGTAGACCCTCCATCTCTTTCCTTTTCTTTTCTCTTTCCTTTTATTATTTCTTTTTAAATCCTTCATACAGACGACCTGCTAACAGCCAGCAGGGTGGACTCCGAGACGGACAAGCTGATGCAGGAGATCCTCCAGACGACGTTCCAGGACCGCACCATCATCGCCATTGTGCACAAGCTGCAGACGATCCTCAGCTTCGACAAGGTCGCTGTCATGGACAAGGGGTGTGTGATCGAGTATGACGCCCCGCGGACGCTCCTGACGCGGGAGCGGTCGCTGTTCAGGGCGTTGTTTGAGAGCTTCCAGCAGGAACATAGATAGGAGGTACCATTGAGCTATAAGGGGCGTCCAAGAGAGATATATATACCTGTCATTGTAATATCCCACCCAGGAATGATTGCTCAAATGGAAGACCGCTCCCGACGATCCCCGCCGACGACGGCCCGTGCCGGGGAGATAGGGATGTCCCGTGCCTCGGTGTGCCCCATATACTCCATACTCCGCCCTCTGCCCTCCGCTCTCCGCAGCAAGCCTGGACAGCGGCACAGACGGGGAAGCAGGATGACAAGACCCCGTTGACGGCAGCGTGACCCCGGACTTTTGCACTTCGGGGGGAGTCCGGGACCCGTGCGGATCCGCACGCCTGTCTGCATCGGCGCGGGCCAACCAGACATCCTTATCCATCCAGAAGGATATATCTCACGACGCCCACACTGCTTCATGAAAGCCGCCACAGCAAATAACCTTCTTCCTATTCTTCTTTATTTTCCATGCCCCTGAGCTTACATAAGTCAGTACTGGAGTTCGGGTGAGGGGAAGCCATCTCCGATGCCATGTCGTTGGGATCCCGTTGACCCGGACCGTGGTTCCGCATGCATTTAACATATCCCAACAGAGGGACGCATGTGCTAATGTACTGTGCCGGTAGTACAGTGCATACCATCCCAGCTTCCCGGATCACCTGCCAGGTCGTACAGCAGGCGCTCTACAGTACATACCTTTCGATCAGGTTCCAACTTGCAATTTTTGGGGACCCGGACCCAAGATGAGAGCTGGACAGCTGGTCCGTTGACACTACTATCATGCTATCATGACCCATCGACCCCACACTGTGGTCTGTGGAGGATGGATGCGGGGATACAGTCCCTGTTCTGTTCGTGAAGCTCTCCGCTGAGGTCGATGCGGTCCGGGATTGCTTTCCAGATGCCTAGTTAGCAGGCGACGTAGGCATATCGATATGGAGACTCTGAGGGGCTCATATATCTCCAACGGGGTTCTGATAATGATACCCATGCTACCTGATATTTAATCCGTTTGATTATCGATCATTGTCTCTCTCTTTCTCTCTTTCTGTCTTTCAAAGAACTTCTAACCCTAACCCGTCTTTCCATCCAAGGCTGATGTTGATTTCTCTTACTAAGCGCAACCTTGGACAAAGTTTATTACTGCTGACGACACAACCTAGCTAAGCTAGGTAGGAGGATGGGCCCCCTCCTCCCCGCGGCAACGATCCACGCGCTCCCTCCCTCCGGCAGCGCGTTCGACGGCCGTACCTGCGCCGACTCGGAGGACCAGGAGGCCGGCATCCCGAGACCACGAAACGCTCGATCGACAGCCGTCTTTTCTGGATCGCATGCACGCAGCTCTGTGTCCGGAGCTGAGTGAGGGCGGATCAAGGCAAGGAAGGTCTTCCTGCGGGATGATAGGACGGATGTTGTTGCTGCCTCATACGGGTGAGTTTAGAGATCTATCCATCCATCTATCTATGTCCATGAGTTGTGTAATGAATGTTGGAGGTATATATGTACTGACGGGACTCAGCGGGATTTAGGCACACCTTGTCCCACGAGAAGCCGCGAGACTACACTACAGCAGGCGTATCGGCTACGGTGGGTTCTCGGGGCACGTCTCGGATATGCCGCAGCCCGGGCTGCTGGTGCGCCAAGCTGGAGAGGGCTGGCAGTGTGGTGTACGTATAGCCGTACGCTGCGTATACACAAACCCCTAACCCAGCAGAACCAATACTTACGCTCTGAATGCAGGTTGGCATCGACTGGACGGGAGTGTCTCGCTGGACGACGCCCTGCACCGGAACAGAACACCTTCGAGGGACTGGGCCTCGAGAGCATCTCCATGCAGTACACGTCTCCAGTATTTATTACTGAGGTGTGCGCACAGACGCTGCTGTCCCAGGTGCCGGGGCTGTGGAGGACGTGGAGACAGGTGCAGGAGAGCAACCACTGGCATGCGTCGTGTATGCCTCTTGGCAGTTGTACGAGGTGATCATGATCCATGTGTGATCCGCGGTTCGTCTGTCTTCGTTCATGGATGCCGATGCTGATCGCCTGGCAGACCGCCCGACGACGCACACGTGACCTGGACGCGATCCCCGGGCCGGCAGGCGGTGTGGGACGCCAGAACACGAGGCCCCAAAGCGGCCGCGGTGGCTGGAGTCATCGCCAAACAAAACACCTCGTATTCACCGAGTCGCCTTTGCCTGCTCCGGACGACTGGCGTCCTGGTAAGCTACGGCTGAGGGCCCAAACTGGCCCGATCCGCGCGTCCCCGGGCCTGACCGCTGGCATCCGTCGAATGGTGTTCCTTCACCGGACGGGCGCACGGCTGAGACCGGAACCCGCGCTCCCCAGCCCTCAGCTCCCCTTCGCCCTCTCTGGAACCGCCCTGTGCGGGGGACACGCCCAGCGCGCTCGTCCGGACGGCCAGCAGACGGACGAGCAGCATCCAGACGCGCTCTGCACCCCAGATTTTTCAGCTTCTCCGGACGCGAGGCGCCGACCCGCGGGGGTGGCGCTAGGGGCCGCCCGTCTTTTTTCTAGCGCCCCCGCAAGCGCCCCCCTCTTGGGCGCCCTTAAGATGGCCCGCCCGCCGAGCCTCCCTGTCCACCTGTTCTGTCCTTTGTGTGTCCACCAAACGCCCTGCAACCCCCCGTCATCCATCATGGAGCTGGCCGTCCCGGATGACCCTTCGCGTGGCCTCCCCCAGCAGCTCCCCCTCGACGACCCGAGCCAGAAGACGCGCACGCCGCCGGTCGTCCCGGAGCCGCTCCGTCGCCGTCAACACCGCAGCTGCGACCAGTGCCGCAAGGGCAAGAGGGCCTGCGATGCTGCCATCCTGGTGAGGCCGCGCGGTGCAGACGATTCCTCCCCCGCGAGCTCCAGCGCCAGCGGCTCCTCGGGGAAGACGATCTCGGCGGTCGGCCCCTGCTCCAACTGCATCCGGTGGAGGAGGGAGTGTACCTTTGAGTGGCTGCGCTCTGTGCAGTCGAGGACGGTCCAGCGGCGCCGGAAAAAGGCCAACAGGGACGTTGGACAGCAGAACCAGAGCCAGGATCCGGATCAGAAACGGTGCGCCGAGGGTGTTCCTTCTCAGAATAATGCTTTTCATCAGGTGTCCCTGCCGACCAGGCTCGCCTCGTCGCAGCCCGGTGCTGACGTGTCAGAGGGCGCATCCCTCCCGCTGGGCGGATGCGATCCCGCCGCGACGATGCTGCCGCAGGTACCCGGCCTGAACAGCTTTGCGGGCCCTTCGGACAGCGGTGCAGCAGACCTCCTGGGTGCGGACACCTCGGGAGCGCCGTGGGAGGCCCCCATCCCGGGTCTCTCGTTCAGCGGTGGAGGACCGGCCTTTGGAGACATCGACGGGATGCTCGACGCCCAGGACGTTCTGTTCGACTGGATCCCACCAAACAGCCTCAATATCAACATCCCCGCCAGCACGGCCACGGAGATGAACGCGCCGACCGTCGGCCACCATGCGTTCATCCCCTATCCACCGTCGTCGGGCTGCGGGTTCCCCGAACGCGCCTGCCACGACCCGACCCATCAGCACCTCTTCCCCGGCCGGCGGAGGGATTCAGATGCCGTTGCTAGCGACCCGACAGCCGCAAGTCGCCTCTCCATCTCCTCCCAGAACCTGAACCTCGCCAAGGACTACGCCCGCTCGACCGTCACCCAGAACCTGCTCCGTATCTACCACGACAGCATGGAGAACGCGCTCTCGTGCTGGCTGTCGGAGAGGAACTGCCCCTACAGCCGCGGCCTGCGCCAGAGCATGCAGCGGGCGCGGCCTCGCCTGCAGATGCCCTCCATGGAGAACGAATGGGGCCCCAACTGGTCGAACCGGATCTGCACTCGAGTCTGCCGGCTGGACCGCGCGTACTCGACGATCCGCGGCCGCAACCTGACGGCCACCGAGGAGCGCACCGTCTCCCGCGCCCTCCACACCACCATCATGGCCTTCGCGACCCAGTGGGCGCAGGCGACCGACCGCAGCCCCTGGAGGCGAGACAGCGCGTCGCACCTCGTGAGCGGCATCCCCTCGCCCCCGACGAGCGATTCCGGGCCGTCCATCCAGGAGGCCCTGTGGAACCAGGCGTTCCAAGCCCTGAACGACGCGGCCGGCATCGAGTCGTTCCGCGTCGTCTTCGCCCACATCATCTTCTCCCTGACGCAGCGCCCCCTGAACGTCGCGCAGTACATCGAGATGATGAATGCCCGGCGCCGCTGCAGCTGTCCGCGCGAGAAGAGGGCTGCCGGTCGTTGCTGCAACCGGGCATCGGGATGGGCGGAGCTGGACGAGCTGTTCGACTCGGATAAGGCGCCGCAGTTTCTCGAGACCGCTGTCCGGCAGATGTACACCTACCGTCACAAGCTGACCAGTCTCCAGCGGCAGATTGCCGCGAGAAAGAGGTTCCAGCAGAGAACAGACGTGAAGGGCTACCACATGGGTAGCGCTACTGCCACTACGTTCCAACTCCCGAGTCCTCCGTACGGACGCGGACAATGCGACGAACCGGCAGAGCCAAAGACGGAACTGCTCAAGGCCGACGACTACGAGACGTTCAACCTCCTCTTCTGGCTCGGCGTCATGTTCGACACGCTCTCTTCCGCCATGTACCAGCGCCCCCTGGTCGTCTCGGACGAGGACAGCGCCATCACCTCCGCCATCCCGGAGGAGGAAGAATACCAGCGACCGAACGACCCGAAAGAGGACAGCGGCATCGACCTCGACGGCTGGAATCTGGCATCGGGGTATTACCCACCGTCGAAGCCGTCGCGGGAGCAGGACCTGTGGGGAGACTTCTTCCTCCACCACCACCTCCGCAACAAAGGTTCCGCAGGGAGGCAGCCCCAGCGCAGCAAGGTCACCCGCTGGCCGTGTTCCTACTCGGAAGCCGCCGAGACGCTCTCCGACGCCGCGCCCGTCAAGGTGCTCCTCTTCCGCAAGGTCACCCGCCTGCGGAACCTCGTCTACCGCGGCGCCGGCCCGCACCACATCGAGGCCGCCATCCAGGACACGCTCCGCGTCTGCCAGCACTGGAACCGCACCTACGGCCCCTTCACGCTCGACTGCGTCGCGCACCACGACTCCCTCCCGGCCCGCATCCAGTCCTGGTACGTCCTGGTCGCGGGCCACTGGCACCTCGCCGCCATGCTGCTGGCGGATGTCATCGAGGGCATCGACGATGCCGGGCTGGGGCTGGAGCCGCAGCGCGAGGCGCGGCACGCGTCGCGGTTCGCCCACACCCTGAGGACGGAGAACGCCTTCGCGGCCGCGGATCTGGCGCGCTGCTCGCTGCGGGATAGCAGTCTCTGGCAGGGGCAGCTGCAGGACCCCTCGTTCTCCAAGGCCCGCGAGTTCCACGACGCCGTCAAGGACGACGCCCTGCTCACCGAGCCGTGGACCGTCGTGCTGATCCAGGCGTTTTCCCGCGCGGGATGTGTCCTTCTGGACCTCCTGGACGAGGTCAGAGCTGGTAATAATCCTCATGATCATCATCAACTGCGAAACACCAACGCCAACGACATCTTCCCTCCACCGCAGGCAGCGACGGCCGGAGAGGACGAGGTCAAAGCCCGCTGCACCTCCTGCATCGACGCGCTCTGGTGTCTGGGTAAAAAGTCCGACATGGCCTTTCTTGCTGCGCGGACGCTGTCGAACAGTCTCGAGGAGAGGCTGCGTCAGAAGCAGAGTCAGATGGCACCGGCCCAGGGGCAGCAGCAGCAGCAGCAGCAGCAATTCGGTCCGGGCCCGTCGCCACAGACCGCCGTCGGGTCTGATTGTTACGAGTACGGTTATGACATGCTGCAGAACGGGAATAATGGGAACGGAAATGGGAATGGAAACATTACTATTAATGATGGTTTGTACTGGGATGCGCTCCAGCTCGGGCAGATCCCGATTGTGGGGTCGCTGGGGTGATGTACTTTCATGTATAGGTATGTTGTGTGTATGTACCTAGGTGCTGGGTATTTGCTGTTGTTGTACAAAATCTAGGTCTATATAAGGAGAGGAAGGGACGGAGATTATTTTTAGGTTATTTGAATAATAAATGGATGTCGGTTACATGCTTCTCCTTTTGGATTGTTGAGTGTGGGTTTGGAAATTTTTTTTTCTTGAAATAATCTTCTCTCTTGACAATGCAAGGTTTGCCGTCACTGGATTAAACGCCTTATTTTATTTTTCTCTCCTTAGGTTACATGCAGCTAATGGAACTCATTGATCAATCAATCAAAAGACCAGACAAGTCCCGACCAACCATCCCTCAGACCTAACTACCTAACTGTGCAGCCTCTTCAGAAAAAAAAAGTCCAAAGAAGAAGAGGAGGAGGAGGAAGTACGCAATGAAGTCAGTCAGGTACTTGCTCCAGTGGTTCACCAACAGCAGCAGCAGCAGCAGCAGCAAGTAGCAAGCAGGCTTAGGGCTCCAGAATCCTCGACTCAACGTACCGTACAGTAGTACTACATGTATGTACAGTACATACCCATCCTCCTCCTCCTCCGGCAGGTCCTTGAGATACTTGTTTGATTTTTTTTACCTTCTTGATTTCTCCACTTCATGTTTATCGAGTGTAGTTTCCCCTCCGTCACAGGATGAAAAGCACACCAAAACCAAGGCAATATTATATCTAAACACACTAGATGCTACATACATACATAGGAAAGCCGCCTTGAAATGAATGCTATAAGATGCAATGCAGGACCCATACACGTCTAGATTCAGACATTGAAGACAGTAGACTCCACGTACGGAGTAATATGGACACTCTCATTGCAGGCCATGCCAAGTAAACGGACTCAATATCAGTCGTTTGAACCGCTGTTCGTATTTCCCGCTGCCGAGCCAACTAACTTACCAAAGTTTCGAGGATGAGGGATCGGACTCCCTATGTTCGCTTGAAACATAGCTCAACCAGAAGGGTATCAGCGGACGATAATAACAATAATAATAGGGCCGTGCAGAATCTGCGGAAGAACCGCATAGCGGATCATGCTTTGAACCGAACGGCATCGGCCCGAGGCCTTCAGACGCAGTGACTACCACTACTGCTGTGTACGTGTACAGCTGCAGCAGGGGTGAGACCGCGGAGTGGACTACCAAGAGCAGGGGTGTTCGTCAGCGTCGCCAGTACGGAGTAGTGGAAACCCCCAAATAACAAAAGCAAAAAAAGTTCTCCGCAATAATAGGAGACTCGTGAAACACGGCCCCTGGATACCACGTGGATTTTTGATGATAAGCCGAAAAAAGAAAACAACAACATAGCAAGGGGCAAGCACGCAGTAGGTACGGAGTACCAGGGTACTTGCTACGGACCGTGTTGAAACTTGAGTGAGACGATTGCCAAAATGTCTGCATTCTTGTTCAAAAACAGAGCAACAAACTAGGTACTGTGTACCTACTCCGTGGTCGACGATCGCCACTCCCATGTCTAAGGTTCATCAATTGATCGTTCCGTACCTTGTGTCACTGAGATCAGCATCCATTCCAACGGCTCCCAACTCACCCGTACGGGCCGCAGTGAATTGGGAAAGCAATACGAAGCACTACTAGAATCAAGCCGAGGCAGGCAACGGAGCTGTCAACTTTAACAGTTTTGGTCTCGTCTGAAGAAAAAAAAAATACGGAGTATCTTTGGGGCTTTTGGCGAAGAAAAGCCGCGAGGCGCGCAACCTCGTTTACGATCCAGGAGGAGACGGAGACGCAGACAGACAGACTCACAAACAATGTCACTCACGGAACAGTACAGTAGCAGTTGCCCCATTTTTCACCATGTGAGGATTTGTCTACTGTACGCATAATAATCCGGATGTTCGCGGAGCCCATTGCGGCATTGCTCCTGAAGTTTGAACTGTGTGAAGTCCTGGATCGCTCAGTGGATGCTTGCTTGCGGAGATCCCACCCGACACGCTTTACTCTATTCACCCCGTACGGAGTAGATTTCCTCATCGATCCTCTCAAGAGAGAGGAAGGGGGGGGGGGGG
>JGI26058J51888_1000606_pt1 | contig 17955 bp, 21 predicted proteins | sample HigsolmetaSP110D_FD_51888 | JGI IMG/M metagenome (IMG submission 51888) | reverse complement strand
TTATGTATCAACTATGGTAGCTAGTCTAGACAAGATCCAGAGCATAAGGAAAGAAAGGAGAATTGTAGGCATGGTAGGAGTTCAAGATATGGGCAAATTAGCGTGGCAGAACTCTGCCGCCTACTTCACCGCCTTCTGCCTGTCAGTCCACGCCGCGCCGTCACAACTTAAAGCTTGGAAGAGTAGAAGTCAGAAGGGCAGCACCCACTCTGGAGCAGGAGACGGCCCTTTGAATATAGCATAGCTGTTGACTGCAGAGGGGGAATGGGATGGGGATTAACAACTAGGCCAGGAACTGCTATTGGGGGCCCAATGAGAGACTCACGAACAGCATCAAGAGCAGCCATATTAGGCAGCACCTCACCAAATAACTGTTAAATAGAGTATAATAATATAATGAGTACAAGAAGTGTTGGGCTACATGTGACATGTGTTGCCACTCCTCAGTCAAGGCTATGGACTTTAAAGAATACAACTTAAGATCAGTTTAAGACAGCAGTAAAAGAGGCTGTGCTCAACAGAATCATGATCTGAAAACCAATAAGAGAAAGGCTTGAGCCTCACTGTGGCTTATCTAGAGAACTTTCAAGATCCTCATACAGATCACCAATGGGTGTTCAATATCATGGCCATATGTGGGCATTATGAAACTAGTCTCTGCGGCTGAGACACTGAGGGTGATCTGGCACCAGACTAATCACCCAAGTTGCGCGACGATCACCAGACGATCATCCTCCTCGCCTGCCCCTCACCCCAATCGCGCGACTTCAGGGCGGCGCTGCTCACCTACTAGAACAAGAAGGGCAGTCGACAAGGTGCCCGTAGATTTTTGCCCGGTAGGTCGTCGACATGAACTTGGGCTAGGTTTAAAGTACAGTACCTAAGGCAAGGAAAGGTAAAGGTAAAGCAGGTAGGTAGGTAGTGGATTTATTAGAGTAGGTACAGTACCTAGCTGGATGATATATTATATCGGTCGGGTCCATAGTTCAAATGCACACTGTAGAGTAGATGTAGATGTTGCAGGTGTAGGTACCTATATATCCTATATATATATATGAATCATATGACATGATAATGACATGATAGTCGCCTATCTCCCTAACTAAATCTATGACTGACTCCCCCCTCCCCCCCCCTCCTCCTCCTGAGATTATTAAGTTTACCAAATACGGAGTAAGTAGCTGGCGGCACCTGCATACATATACCCTGAAATAACAATACCAACTACCAACTACCAAACTCAATTAGATTAGATTATAGAGCTCGTAAGGAAGAAAGAACCTATTCTGTCCTCTTCCTGTAAACTCAGAAGCTTAGCTTAGCTTTTGTCGGTCTCAGCTAGGCTAGTGGGCAGCTTCTCAGTTTTCTTCTTGAAGAAGAAGAAGAAGAAGAAGAAGAAGAAGAAGAAGAAGAAACCACCCACGCCTCCCACAGCAGCCTCTGCCTGCGGTCCACCCGCGTCCCGTTGTCGCCCAGCTCCTCCGCCGTCAGCGACCGCAGCGCCTCGGGCGTCATGCCTAGCGCGTGGTAGTGGTAGTGATAATGATGATGATGATAAAGGTCTTCCGGGCACCAACGTCTCTCCTGGTGGTGCAGCACAGCTGGTGGATATGCGTGAGTACTATTGGGGTTGGTATGGGCCATGACTGAGGATGGGAGATGTCCTCTGTCCCCGTCTCCGTCTGTCACCTCATGTGATGATAGTGGTGGGGGCTGAGTCTCCGTCTCCGTCTCGAGGTGGCGCACCTCCATCCCGTCGCTCATGATCTCCGAGTCGAAGTGGTTCGCGTAGTCGACGTCGCGCAGATCGACGCGCTCGAGACGCTCCATCTCATCGTGCAGCACGGCCAGCACGTCCCGCCACCGGCTCCCGTCCCGGAGGTAGACACTGCGCAGCCGCAGCTCGCGCAGCTGCCGCTGGTGGCGGCGCGCGAGGCCGATGATCTCGTCCGCCGCGAGGCGCCAACCCTGGATGCCCAGGGTCCGCAGACCGTCCCACTGCACGTGGTGGAAGATGAGCTCCAGGCGGAGGTCGAGGGGCAGCTTGGTGGGGAACCCCAGGTGGATGGTGACCAGGTTCCGGGCGGCGGTAAAGAAGTCGCGGAATACGTTCGAGAGCTCCTCCATGATCGGGGTGACGTCCCTGGTCGAGTGGAAGTTCACGTCCAGACAAGTCAGGCGCGCAGCGAGGGCCGATAGCCTCGTGGGCGGTGCGTCGAGCAGTTTCAGCGCAGACTCGGGGCTGACTTGCGGTCCGATGAACCGGACAGAACGACAGCTGCTGGACTCGAGGAGCGCGATGGCCAGGCTCGTCACGGCTCGGGAACACGCGGGCTCCCAGTCCAGGCAGACCTCGGCCGGGTCGATACCGCGGGATCTGATGGATTCCAGGATCTCCTCGTCTGCCTCATCCTGCAGTCTGAGCAGTTTCACCTGCTGGAGGGACGTGAAAGCAGCCATGGCCCGCTTCAACATTGTCTTGTCGTGGTCTCTTTCGACCAGGGCATTCTGCTCCTCAAGTCGACGCCGGTGAAGCTCGGAAACCCTGGGTTTGTCCGAACTGATCTCGTCCAGGAACCGCTCCCAATCTACGAATGTCCGTCAGCCTTGTCTCTCCTTCTCGTTTCTCTCTATATGCGGGTAGCTCAGAGACAGTACCACTTCCTCGGTAAAAGGGCCGCACCATGTACGTAAAATACCTTGTGTGGCAGGCCAGTTGCATGTCCAATAGATCTTCCAGCCTCTTGAATCCCTCGTTGGAGAACCTCAGAACAAATCGAGGAAACTTCCAGGGCGTCCCTATCCTCATGAACCGCTTGCAGACAAGTCTGAACTTGTCGAGGTCTGTTCTTTCCCCGTAGCAGAAAGCAGTGCTCTCGGGCTTCGCAGAGCTCCCATGGTGTTGATTCTCGTAATGGTCACTGCCCGTAGACGTGCCGGTCCCTGGCACGAGGAACGACACAATGTCACTGAGCAATTCGTCCGCCAGATCTTCGATGAGACGTGGTCTGTCCATGGTCATCGCACCGAGACAGCCGAACTGCCGGCTGCTGGCCCGCGCCAATCAACATGGAATCCACGACGACCTCAGGAAATCAGGCAAGCAGGCTTCCCACGCAGAACCGTGGAGGAGAAAAGGTTATGAGAGAAGACACATCTGAGGAGACCTCTCAGCCTCGGGCGGACAGAGACATATAAACCCTGTGGTCTCGAACAGAGGTTGTGTTTCACATACGTCAACAACAAAACGCGCTCTTCCCTGTCCTCACAGCCTAACCAGGGGCGGCCGAGGTACATCCAGGCGCCCTGCTCGGAAGGTAGCAGGGCGCTCACAGGCTCGAACGCCCATATGCACGGCGGTCACATGACCGCAGAGGTCCCGGGAGATCAGGTCGATCGTGCAGCTTCGTGCGCCCGTTGGGTCGAGCAGCAACCGGTGGAGAGAAAGGAGCATGAGGGCGACGAATAGGCCGAGGTGCAGAAAGGTGGCCGTGAAGAGTTGGAGACGGGGCCAGCTGCACGGCCGGCGCATCGCGGCGGGCCAGCTCACGCGAGTCCCCGGCCAGAGCGTCCCCGCCGACGAGCAGAGATACAAAAAACACAGCGGATCGCCATGCCACGCCAGCCAACCACCCCGCGGGCTGCGATGCTGTCTCAAATTTGATTTTTTTGGCCCTTCATCTGGGCCGCTGCGCGGTCGGGAGAACATCGTGATGAGCTTCCATTATGGACGGGCGCACCGTGTGCGTTCTGCACGGTGTGCAGGCGCAGAGGGCCCTTGAAGCCCGATTAGAAACGAGGAACGTCGTTGGGCTGTTGGTGAGCATCACGGTAACGCAGAGCAGCCTGGCCGCGCCAACAGCGCGATAACGCAGATGGAGGACCAAGTCGTCGACTGCGATCCGACTGCGCGGGGGGACTGTTGGTTTTGAAATAAGTTATTAATTATGCAGGACGAAGGGGGAGTCACCAACATCGCCAATCTCTCTGTCCGCGAACCGGCAACCCCGTGCCTTTGACAGGCTGCGCTCAGGGGCACGAGAGCCTCCTTGGTTGCACGGTCACCGTGACGAACTGCTCGTCCCGAGCATGCAGGTCCAAGGCGAGCCGGGGTTCCCCGTGCATCACAAGTGACAGCCACAACCTTCCTCCGTCTTGGCTTCGAGGTTTCTACAGGCTTTACCGGTGCGGGAGCAAGGAGCTAGAGGCGGGGACCGGGCGAGAGTGAGGAGAGACCATGAGGCATTTGCTATGCATTCGTACCTGGATCCTTGATCCATGCTGTCCTCCTCTCCCGACGTCATCGGGTGGAGTTGGGCGCCTATTGCACTCGACACGTTGGCATGGAATGGAACGTGAGGCATGGGATAGTGTCATGGAGAGGCCAATTGCTGGGTGGAAAAAAAGTTCGGCGTGTAGTTGGAATGCATCTCTTAGAGATTGCCCTTGGCCATCTCCATTCGACGGCGCCTGATATCCGTGCTGCTTATCTTCGACTCGAAGCTTGCAGCGGTGGAGTCTGCCGTCTCTGCTACCTCCCCGGAATGTAGTACGTCCACTTCAAATATGTCTAGACTAGGCCAGCGCTTCTTGGCCCGCTCGTCGTTTACCGCTTTCCCTCCGGCGCGTGTCTCTTGGGAAACAACCAGGGCGGTTATGCCTGGATCCGTGATGGTAGGGCCAAAGGGGTCCGATATCTGCACGAACTTGAGAGACAGATCCGGTGTCACCTTGACCAGGACGTACTTCCCGTTGGGCTCCGGGTTCGAGGCTCGCTGGATGTTCGCAATGTGATTCTCTGGCGGAGAGAAATCAATGATGGCGTTCAAGAAAGACGCAGCACCCTGCCATCTCTCCTCCCAGCTCTCCAGGAATTCGGCATACTTCTTGTTGACCAGCAGCTCATCGCCCGTCACACCGATCGTCATAAGCCTCTCTTTCGACTGGCTTGGATCCGAAAGGGGATCAAGTGCCAGCGCAGTAGCCGTAAGCAAGAGCTTGTGTCCGACATGGAGATGATCCCACGTGCCGCCCACAGCAACCGAATAATGTCGAGCCGACTGGCTGTCATCCGTGGTCAGGAGGTCATGGGATGGGTTCCACTCCTCTCCACCTGGAACGGTAGCAAAATTGGGCAATTGAGAATTACCGGCTTGAGAGCGTAGGTGGGCAGAAAATGCCGCGGCCAGCTCCTTTCCCTCCCTTGTCTCGAAAGTGTAGATGTCATCCCACGGGCGAGCGCACGCTGCCAATGTCTGCAGATCGATCACTGGCCCCTGATTGGAGGCTCCCTCGTGCGCATCCTGGGGGGCCGGTCCTCGTGCGGGATCATAGTCGACGAAGAACACCCGCGTGTCGACGCCGCCCGGCCCGTCGAGCTCGATGTTGGCTGCAGCACAGACCACGCCAACAAGCGTGTAGAAGCTCGCGAGAAGACGCTGGAGACTCTGGAAAACCCTAGCTCTAGGCTGGCAGCGCGCAGAGAGCACGCCCGGGACGGGCAGGGCAACGTCGAGCAGCGCGATGCGGTTGGCGCCGTCGAGGGCTGCGGAGAGCTTCGAGTAGACGGCGGCGAGCCCGGGGCCGTAGGCGGCCCTTAGACGGGCGAAGGACGAGGAGGGCGGGGGCGGGAGCAGCAGGAGGGCGTAGGGCTGGCTGATGGAGTCCATGCTGTCGTTCTGTCTGTCTGTCTGTCTGTCTCTCTTCGTCTGTTCAGGAGCAGGACATCAGGGACATCAGGATCGGTCTGCGGGGATCTCCGCCCCGCTGAGTCAGCGCACGCGGAGAAAGAACCTCACGACGAGCAGCGACGACTACGGCGCAGACACTCACCATGCCTTTTCACGGACATCAGCGCGTTGGCGACCGCATCGAGGGCCCGTCCGCGCTCGGGGGCATGGTGCAGGCGGCGCAGACGCTGGAGGTCGTGGGCGCGCCCGCGGCGGCGGGCCCGACGTCTTCGTCGACGGCGGACGCTCTCCTCCTCCCGGCGGACAGCTCTGCTGCGCTCAGCGCCAGGAGGAACGCTGGCCAGGCCATGTCCAACCCTCCGCCCTTCGACTCCCCCCGCCGCGCCTTCGGGCGCCAGCCTGAGGAGCTGCACATCCCGGTGTCATCGAGTGCGCCCCGCCAGCAGCCTCATCACCAGTTCGCCGCCCCTCCAGACGCGCCCAGCGGCAGCAACCCCTCCTCCTCCTCCATCACCGCCCCGCAGTCGAACCCCCAGCACGCCCAGTACGCTCCCAGCAGCAGCAGTAACACGCTGCCCGGGGCTCTCCAGCCGGGGAATACCAGCCGCGCGCCCCCGTCGTCGACCGGCGCCGCGTCGTCTGCCCTCCCGACGTTGCCTCAGCTCTCCACGCAGTCCTCGCAGCAGCCTTCGACCTCTCGCACCGTCCCCATCAATTCGCACGGGAATTCCAGGTCCAGCCCGCCGGGATACGACCAGTCCAAATACAAGCAGTACGGGAATACCGCCGAAAACTCGAAATACGTGTCGCCTCCGAGCACGGGCTATCAGCCAAATACGCCTCAGGGAGCAAAGTATTCTCCCCTGGGATTGGCAGACATACGGCCCCATGCAGACCTGGCGGATCTCACGATGAGTCCCGGTTCGCGCAATGGAGAGCCGCAGGTCCCCACGAACAGCAACTACCTTGCGCCGTGGCCGATATATGCCGTGGACTGGAGCAAGTGGCCTATGGCTACTAACGGCCCGTTCGCCGGGAAAATCGCCATTGGCAGCTATCTGGAAGATAATCACAACTATGTACGTCTACGTCTCCCTCTCTTACGGAATAGACGGAGCTAACTCTTTGCCAGATTCAAATTATCGATGCCCATCGGACACAGCCAGATCCAGATACCCCGGACGCGATAGCTGGGGAGGTCAAGTTAGAATATGTCAAGACCGCCGAAGCATCGCATTCCTATCCCGTGACCAGGATTTTGTGGGAGCCTCCATCGTCCCAGAAGCAGTCGACCGACTTGCTGGCAACTTCAGGGGATCACTTGCGCCTGTGGTCATTGCCCAATTCTCAGCAATCGCATCAGACTTCTAATTCGATCACGCGGCCCTCGAACCAGAGAGATCCCCCGGTGGCCAAGCTCTCTCCTTTGGCCCTTCTTTCTAACTCAAAGTCTCCTGAACACACTGCCCCGATTACCTCCCTCGACTGGAACACGGTCTCCCCCAGCCTTATCATCACATCCAGCATTGATACCACCTGCACCATCTGGGATATCCCGACTCTTACGGCCAAGACGCAGCTCATCGCTCACGACAAAGAAGTATATGACGTACGGTTTTGCGCAAACAGCGTCGATGTGTTTGTCACCTGCGGTTCGGATGGTAGCGTGCGCATGTTCGACCTCCGCAGTCTGGAACACAGCACCATCATATACGAGCCCAACGAAAAGACCGATAAGTGTACGTCTTCTGGTTCATAAAAAAAAGACTAAGAATCCTCAGTTGCTGATCGAATTGTTACAGCTCTACTTTTGAACGCTGGAAACTCCAGCCCGTCAACCCCTCATGCACCGCCCATATGGCCACCTCCACTTCTACGCATTGCGGGTATGTCATGTCCTATCCTTTGTCGGCCTCAGACTCTTTATAGGTATTAACTTGATTACAGCATCCCCCCACGACACCCACCTCCTCGCGACTTTCGCGCAGGACTCGAACGTCGTCCGCATCCTAGACGTCCGACAACCAGGACAAGCCCTCCTGGATCTCAAGGGTCATTCGGGAGCGATAAACTGCGTCGACTGGTCCCCAACGCGACGCGGCACTCTCGCCTCCGGCGCGGACGACTGTCTGGTGCTGGTGTGGGACCTGATCAACCAGCACAACGCCGCCACCATCGCGCCCAGCATGCACAGCTCCGGCACCTCCTCCTCGTCGTCCTCCACCACGCAGGAGCGCGGCCCGGCGGCCGCGTGGCAGTGCGACTACGAGGTCAACAATCTGAGCTGGTCCCCCTCAGGCGGCACGGGCAGCTCGGGCCATCCCCGCGAGTGGCTGGGTGTCTGTGGCGGGAAGGGATTCTGGGCTGTTTCGCTCTGAATGGATAAATCGAAATTTTTTTTCTTTTTCTTCTTTTCTATTCCTTTTAAGGTTCCTGTCTTGTCGGTTGCTTAGCTTGTCTGATTGGTCCATGGGTTTCTTTCTTTCTTATTACCTACCTATTTAGCTACCTTATCTCTTTGTTGTATTTGTCTCTCACGTTGCACGCTGAAAACGATCATGATGATTTCTGATGTTCTCTTTTTTAAGCTTCAACGCGAATTTGCTTTATTTATTTGCTTATTTATGTACAGGAGTTCAGTTCTTTTTTTTCGTCGTGGAGATGAAGAATGAAATGAAATGAAATGAATGAGCGAATGGGTAAATGAATTTGCTAGTTAGCTAGCTACCTGTTTCCGGTTTCTGTGTTGATGATGTTCATGATGGATGTTGAATGATTCTTGATTCTGGATGAATCCAGAAGAGGGGAGTACTACTTGTGGTGCGCGCTCACAGAGAGACCCATCTGTCTGATAAGATAAAAGCATGGGGACGCGCGGGGGAGGGGGGATTGGAGGGCAGAAGGTCAAGGAGGAAAGGGTCGTTTCTTATAAATATTTCCTGAATTTCCTCAGTTAACTGTAATCTGCTCCTTGCTCTTGCCTTGTTTATTTCAGGTTGTCTTGAGCATAGGACAAGAATAAGTACCTACCTAACCTACCTACTGCTAAAGTAAGTTCGTTTGAAGTTTCTGCAGTAACCCTACGCTCGAATTTTGGAAGTGTTCAAACCTTTTGCTGTGTCATTTACGGAGTATATAGGGATATATTTTCCGCATCACGTCGCATGACCGTGACTGCTCCGAATATTGAACTCCCTCTTAACGTTGATTCCGCCCAGGATAGGCTCCGCGTCTGGCATCATCATGGCTTGGGCACCAACCTCGTCGGTGCTCCGGTTCCACGCGCTGCGCAACGAGTCATCCCCATTCGACGAATACCGGGCAATCACTTCACTCTTGACGTTCTTCATCGGGTACAGCTGCTGCTGCTCGTCGAGATTCTGAAAGTTCCTCGAGTCATAATCCGACGACGGCTTGTAATAATAATGGCCGCTTCCCCTGCCGCGGGTCGAGTTGATTCCTCTCATGAACAGTGGCCGAGTGACGGGGATGCAGGCGAGTGTGATACCGAGGGTCGGCTCCAGCATACTCCAGATCAGGGCCGTCGGTACGGAATAGGTGATGTCGGTGTAGGAGACTTTTACGAGCGTGACGACGCGGATGATACTGATGATGCAGATGCTGTATCGATGGAGAGGTAAGTTAGTACAATCCCCCCTTCCCCATGGGGGAGACTCACCAGAAGCCAATGGCAAATATGACGGTCACCGCAATTTTATTCGGCAGCGGCATCTGCAGCCTCCAGACCATCGGCATCGGCAAACACAGCACAATCACGTCCGTCACGATGTTGAAGGACCCGGTCAGGATGTACGACAGGATCTGGTTCCCGCAGCGCCCGCCGGGGATCGTCTGGTCCCAGTTGAAGGCGAACGGCCGGCAGAGGAGGAAGCCGCAGAGGATAACGCTCAGGCACCAGAGAGTGATGGCGACGGTGGCCAGTCGCGACACGGCGCGGACCCAGGTCACCGACACGTCGAAGATGCGCATGTAGAAGAGCAGGATCGACGCCTTGGTGAACAGCAGACTGGTTGCCCACAGGATTTGCACGGCAATCAGATCCTAAATGGTGTATTATTAGAGGAGATTCTAGGGAATCTGGGACTCACAGAGGTCAGAGATATGAGGTGTACTTACCTTTGCGAAGGCGACCAGTGGTTGAGGGCCATATTTCAGAACCACCTGCTCGGCATGAAGACCAACGCCGCCAACAACCACTCCTGCAATGTACCCAATTAGAAACTGTCTACACATTTCTCTCACTCAGATGGTCTTCCTACCTATAAGGTCACAAGCCACCAGTCCAAGAGCCAAGATCTAATTCACTGTCAGTATAATCCGCCATTGTTGTTTCTTGAATGCTTTGCTCACCAGGGCAATCAAGATGCACCAGTCATCTGCCTCTACGGGATTTCCTTTGACCTTCCTGGCATAGAACCGCAGGCACACGGAAAAAATTGCGATTGCCGCGAACAGACAGGTCACCACTAGAACAATGACCTGAGATGAATTCTCAATCGCAATCATCATCGACGAGCTTCCCAGATGGAAGCAGGCCCAGGCTCCCCTCAACATAAATGGTTGTCAGAACACTCACCTTCTATAGGGAAGATAAATCTGGTATAAGAGCTACCAGAGATGGTCCCCATGGCTCCTAATATTTGGCAGGCCATCTAGAGACAAGTCATTCCAGGTCAGGTGTCAGAGCTAAGGGGGAAAAGGCAGTTATTCTGACATATTTTCCGGATGGTTCGATTGGAATTGAACTAGACGTCTGACAGGCTGCACCACACTCGATGTGGCTCTTTGTGAAGAGTGAATTGACCAATGGCTTGTCCCTAACCCATCTGACCTGTGCAGAAAAATCTCCGCTTTTTGCGGCACAGCTGCGGCGCAGATGAATCCGCTATATGGCAACACAGCTAGATGATATTAGCTCTTCCCTAGCCTGGAGCCGTCATCCGGGCCGAGAAACTGTCTCCCATCTGCCGTATCGGCTCATGCGTCGGTGTTTTTAACATCTGCAAACAGCCTGCCGGTTTCTAAGCGGTGGCTTAAGCTACCCCTGCCTTACTCTATATTAGAAAAGTTGATGTCCTCTGCAATTTGCATTTTAACAAGCATTTGAATTTTTCACTGGCGGTGTCTCATCATCTTATTCTCCATATTTCCTCATACGGCTCAAATAGTCCGCTTCTCCTAACAGCGGTTTTCTACCTAATCTTCTGACCTGAAAAAAAAAAAATCAGATGAAGCAGACCCTTGCTTGTGATTCGCATCATGCCCTCCAGTCAATTCGTCATCATTCCGACCGCAATCGTTTTGGTGGTGTTTCTGGCGATTCGAAGACGCTACTCTGCCCGTCTCCATGAAATCCCGGGTCCCTTCCTGGCGTCGTTTTCAGTTCTATGGCAAGTCTGGCATGTGGTCAAGGGCGATATCGAATGGGAATCCATTCGACTGCATGAAAAACATGGTCTGCATCATATTATATTCTTGACCTCTTCAACCGGAGTTGTTCCTTGGCTAATGACCTCCAGGGCACTTTGTTCGCATCAGTCACAAGGAAGTCAGCGTGAGCCATCCAGATGCAATTCGCGCCATTCTACTCGCTCCGCTCCGCAAGGTCAGGACAATGTTGAAAGACATACGTCCAGCGGCTATGCTGACGTCGTCGCTTCTCACCAGGCGGACTGGTACAAAGTCATGGCGCTGCCAGATCACCGATTTCAGACTCCCATGTCCGAGGTCGACCCGAAGCGTCAAGTAGCACGGGCAAAGAACATTGCCTCCGCCTACACCCTGACGAATCTCCTCAAAGCCGAGAAGTACATGGATCAGCTCATCGAACTCCTGGTCACCCGCCTGGGCGAGCTCGCAGACGCACAGAAGCCCGTCGAGTTTGACAAGTGGTTCAACTATATGGCATTTGACATAGTGGGAGAGTTAGCCTTCTCCAGTCCCTTTGGCTTTCTCGAAAGCGGCAAGGATATAGGTGGCTCCATCGAGAACACGCGCGTCCTGACCCTCTACACGGCCGTCGCTGGTTTCTTCGGCACGCTGCACCAGATGACGCTGGGGAACCCCCTGGTTACCAAATTGGGCCTGATGCCCTCGCAGCACATCTTCGACACGACGCTCCGCGCCATCGAGAAACGCAAGAGTAACCCGGATGTCCGATTAGACATGCTCGAGCACTGGAAGCGCATGGTGGCCAAGAACAGCATGGAGGAGAACGAGCTGTACGGCGTGACCAACATGACCATTGGCGCCGGAGCGGACACGATCAGCGCCACTCTGCAGGCTTTCTTCTACTACCTGATCCGACACCCCAAGCATCTTGACAGAGTGCGGGCGGAAGTTCTGAGCGCGAAAACATCCAAGGTCGTCAGCTATGCTGAAGCCCAGGGTCTTCCTTTCCTGCAGGCTTGTGTAGGACTCTGCCCCCTCCCCTGTTTCGTGCAAGCTCAGTAGAAAATGTCATATGACCAAGTACTAATTATCCCATCGGTACAGATCAAGGAAACACAGCGCATGCATCCCGCAGTCGCCTTTGGGCTCCCTAGAGTGGTTCCGAAAGGAGGCTTGACAATCGGTGGGCGCTATTTCACGGAAGGCGTATGTTTAAAGTTACATGCCTCTAATCAAAAATGAGCTTTGTATTCTAATAAACTACTTCTATATACACAGACCATCCTCAGCGTCAATCCGTGGGTAATACACCGCAGCAAGGAATTCTTCGGAGACGACGCAAACGAGTTCAACCCCGAACGATGGCTGCGGCCCGAGAGCCGCAATTTGGAAAAGTATTATATTCCAGTGAGTATCACTACCTATATCCTCTGTATAAGCAGTAAACACATATATCTAGGTTTTGTGGAGCGGGGATGGGGAAGAAGAAACAGCTTCACTGATTTATTGTCATTTTTGCTTTTCGCAGTTCGGCGCCGGCTACAACTCCTGCATCGGACGCAACCTCGCCCTGATCGAGATCTCCAAGGTGACGGCGACAGTGCTGCGAGATTTCGATATCCGGCAGGTGAACCCCGGACAGAGCTGGAAGTACGAATCGCACTTCACGGCCGTGCCGTACGGGTGGCCGTGTTATGTCACGAGGAGAAGGAATGAGAGATGTTTGATTAATTAAGTAGTTGCAGTCTTATGCTATATATATGTCGCTTCCTGCCCCGCCCAGGAGAATAAATCCGTCCCCCTGTCCGGTCAAATTGTTGGAAGGAACTACTACAGTCCCCATTCCGGACAGGTAGTTAACAGCATAGGTATCAACGCATTGTTGTGTGGTTAAGTTATCAAAGTGACCCTGTGACATGTTCGACGCCGGGTCGGACAGGCTGATCCCAACCACGGGGAGACAAGCGCCGAGGTGGTCGGTCGTGTTGTCCGATACCAGTTTTGGGTCAAAGTCGCTCGGAGCGATGAGGACACCGTATTGACTTGTGGCGATGGATGAAAAAGATGGCCGAGTTGTATCTAATGATCGGTTGTGACAAATGCAAACAATACAACGGTGAGATGAATCTTACATTAGATGAATCGGTGCCGAAGTGATCATAAGCAGCAACCAGAGGATCAACTGTCTTGTACTAATGGCCGAGATATTTCTCAAGCCCGGTATGCCGATTTCCAGCCAAATACGACGGGAGTGCGCCCGATCGACGTCCTTTCGTGTGGGTGCGCTCAAGAGTTGCATGCAGTAGTTGCTGGCTGCCAATACGACCGTGCTCAAAATATTAATCACAAAGTGCAGACCTATTTCCCAATGTTTTGGTACAGAGCAGCTCCCTTCATAGATGACCGCGGCAGTAAAGACGCTGCCTCTGAGGTTGGAGTGGGCAAGGATGGTGGCCGTAATGAACAAGATGATGTTGATGAACAGGACGACGGAGGCGCCCGCGGCACAGATATGGACTCCTTTTATCCACTGGCGAGAAGGAGGATCAGAACCTGTGTCCGAACAGGCTCCAGGAGTTCCGGACGCGTCGTTCTTCAGAAGAGCACTGTGTGGCTCACTGTTCGACGGGTGCCGGTCATTATGATTATACCGTTCCATCTCAGTCGTTTCCTGCTGACTTACATGTCGAACCGGGCGATATTTCGATCGTTCGAGAATCCGCGTCGTTGCCCGAGTCCACATTGCGGGATCGCATCTCTGTCAGAAAAAAAAATGTTTAGCACCATATGTACATGTACAACAGAAAACACGTAAAATGAGAAATTCTGAAGCTAACTGTGACAATAGAGAAGTTGCCATCATTTAAATGTTGCTGACAACTAATTCAGCCGCAGTCAATGCATTCTACACCAACGAGCACGTACTCGTGCCCAGTTGATTGGAGGAGCCTAAATTTACTCTTTGGGGGTGAGCCTCCTTCCTTACTTTTCCAGGGCGCCTAAGACTGTGGATTTATAGCCATGGCTGCTAATTTCTGGCTTGCCAGACGAGGGATTGCAGAAGGAGGCCATTTCGGTGCCCTCGTATGTGGTGAACGAGATGAACGAGGGCCAGGCACTGGCAGGTTCCAGGACTCGACACAGCATGGAGTGTGAGAATTGACCAGGTTGGTCGATCCTATATAGCGAGCTGCAGGCATTATATAGGGCGTAGGCTAACGATTAATAAATTAAGTAATAGATAGTAGGTCTGCAGGTAGAACGCCAAGCAGTCTGATATGTAGACCACTAATTGGGACAATTGTCCTCCTTAAAGCCCCCTTCAGGCCTGAGTGAGCAAAGCGAACGTATTTATCCATGTTGGGCCATCTATCCTTCGTAGAATCTTTGATGATGAGAGATGTCAACTAGATGTCTGAGCCATGGCACCTGCGGTGAGGCGGGGTAGCGGCAAAGTGATGGATCGCATGCACTCTGCCAGATCCAGGTCCGTTCCTCGAAAGTGAGAAGAGATTCGTGTGAGCTCCAGTTCTTGTGAGTGGCGTGTCCTATCCATACCAATCCGATCCGAAGCCATTATCGGTCATATATAACTGACGGATAACGAGATAATCTACAACACCGAAAGGGCGCAACGCAATGAGCTTGAGTTGACAGAAGTGCTGACAGCTTCCCAATTCCTCAGCCCTAAGCAGTCTTTGAATCCTCTTTGATGATATCGGCTGCTTTCTCTGCCACGGCATACACAGTGGCCTGAATGTTCCCCAGCGGCTCTAGTGGGAAGATACTTGCATCTACAACCCTAAGGTTGCGCGTGCCGTGCACGACCAGACGGCTGTTGACGACACCACCGAGGTCCTCAGGCATCATGGAACAGGTGCCTGCTGGGTGGAAGCAGGTGAAGAGACGATCTTTCACGGTCTGTTTGGCCGACTCCAGGTCAGACACATGTGCGCCCTCTGGGATCCGGCTCGCTGGCTTCAGCAGCGACGCGAGGGGCTCCGTCTCCACGATCTTGTTCATGTACTGCGTGTGGCGTGCGAGAATCTCCAGATCGAGAGGATGTGAGAGGTAGGTGGGGTCGAAGATGGGCTTCTCCTTTGGATCCGAGGATCGGATGTGCACCGAGCCGCGGGAGAAGGGATGGTTGTTCAACGCCAGGATGCTGACATAGTTTCCAGGGAGTGACTTTTCAAAGAGTTCCGCCATCGTGGTCTTTCCCTGCTTCATGTGCAGCTGGATAGGAAGCATCATGTATTCAGAGGATGATTCCTTTGGATCAAGCAGTATCTGGCGCAGAAGTTCATACTGCTTTCTCAGCCCGGGGGAGGACACTGGCACGTTATCCAGATGCTCTTGCAGGAGCTTCTGAATGTCCTCCTCGCTGAGCTTACCGTTCCCATCTACCAGTGACAGATATGCTACACTCAGTGGCATCCCGCTCAGCGGGCCACCTCGGGTCTCTTCGTAGAGTTTCACAAGGCTCTGAACCACGTTCGGGTCTCTCATGACGTCCCCTGATACTTGGCCATCCGCGACTTCGAAGCTGATAGCAGCGATGCAATGGTCCTGGAGATTTTCACCAACCCCAGGGTTGTTGATAACGACGGGGATTCCATGCTTCTTGAGTATTTCCTCAGAACCAATGCCAGAGAGCTCCAAGACTTGTGGCGAGTTGATGGCACCAGCAGAGAGGATGACCTCCCGCTTTGCCATGATTCCCTCACGTGTTCCCTCTCTCGTGCGTATCTGAACGCCCTTCGCAATGACGGAGCCGTCATCAAGCCGGTCAAGGAGCACCTTTTCTACTTGTGTTTCTGTTAACAGTTGAAGATTTGGCCTCTTGGCAGCCTCTTCAGTGTAATAAGCCGCCGCGTATCCGCGAGTCTTCGTCTTGGGATGCACTGATAGTGGACAGGTGAATGGCCCCAATTTGTTCCCAACAATAGGATCATCTGAGGACTGCCAGCCTAGCTTCCTGAGAGCCTCGTCCCAAGCCTTGTTGAATTCACCATAGACATCGGGGAATGTCACAGGCAAAGGCCCATCAATTCCTTGGTTCTCATCTTTCATATAATCCAGAGACAGCAGGGTCTTGGTCTCAGGAGTAGCCGGAGTGAAGGTGTGAAACTTGCGGAAATACGGGGCCATATCATCGGCAGACCAGCCCTCGTTCCCAAGTGCTGACCACGCCCGAAAATCAGCCTTCGAGGGATATAGGATGACAGAGAAGTTCATGGCCGAAGAGCCTCCGACAACCCTGCCGCGCGGCTGGGGTATCTGTCTACCATTGACGTAGGTCTAATAATCTTTCAGCCTCTCAACCAGGATGGGGATGCGGGGAACACAGGAAGGGCTTTGTTACCTGCGGTTCAGTTGTGAAATCCCAATCGAAGTCTGGGTCGCCATACAAAGTGGTCAAATAGCCTGGAGTTTCAATTCTCGGGTCCCCCATGCGATTCGCACCGGCCTCGATCAGCAGCACGCTCTTGTCGGCATCTTCGCTCAAGCGGGTTGCGGCCACCAGGCCGCCGATGCCCGCACCGACAACGACGTAGTCGAATGCACGGGAACCCATGTCGGCAGCTGATGAAACTTGCCCAGTGCCTTCTGCTGTGCTGCTCGCTCGATTGATCTCTCCGGAACAAGGGATGGCAGAGTTGGAAACTGCTACAATCGCAAAACAATGGCGAAGAAAGACTGAATGTTGGAGAGAGAGAGCAACGATGAGGGAGATAAACTACTACAACGACTACTACTGCGAAGAGCAATGATATGTAGTACACTACGTGGCACGCAACCCAGTGCTTCGGGCTACTGTGCCTAGGCCGCCTGTTCGTTCCTTTTTCTTCCAATGCCAATTGGTGATAGAGGGGGTCTAACGTCTTTGACCCCTCAGTCCATGTATAATTTTGGCTGGTGAACAGTGTAGCGTGCTCTCTTGCGCGCCCGGCACTCATCTACTCCGTCCGCTAGTCTCGGGTGCCGACGGTTAAACAATGATGGGATGAACGGGTTTACATACCTCTTCTACAAGATTGCACGCTTGTTTTCGGGCAAATAAGGGGTCACAACTTCTCATTGCCAATCCTGAACTCAGCAAATATCTACTCTGTAATTGAAGGCGTCGCTTGCCAGCCTCTCCGAATCATGAATTCCATGAGACTCAACGTCGCCGTTAATATTTCAATTTTTCGTACCATCTGCACCGCGGGCTGATTGTTGCAGGATCAACAGTGATTTGACAGGTCCGGGGACAAAATGGACCCCACCAGGCACCACTTCTTGGGATATACTCTCCGAGAGAGGGTCGTATAAATTGTCCATAATTGGACACGGTCTCAAGAGTCTGACGGCACGGGCCGAGATCCCTACGGTCCGAACCAACCTGCAACGGCTTATCCACATCGCCCGTTATCGGACCAGTATCGTGGAAGAGCGTCTACCTGTATGTGTTGTCTGTGATTTCAGGGCATACAGCTCCGGGGAGCTCCGGGTTTTCTCGGGGGGAGCTAGAAAATTCTGCCGGAAGGCGGTGTGGGTGATTTCTAGCCCTCCCCAAGCTTTTGCCTACCAGGCTCTGAGGCAACTTATAGTTGGCCCTAATAGGGCTTGGCATATATATATATATGTATGTACAGAGCATGTGCAATACTTGTGAAAGCATATGCTGAGCACATGCCCCCTGCCCCCAGTTAAGCCTCCCATCACAACCCCCGGGGCTCGGGGGTTCTAACAGGGGGCTTAATGGAGGTAAGGCATACCAGAATATTTTGTGATGTAGGCAAAAGCTCCGGGGGGCTAGAAAATCCCTAAAGCTTTGCCGGCGCTAATTTCTAGCCCCCCCCCCCCC
>JGI26058J51888_1000601_pt1 | contig 18067 bp, 15 predicted proteins | sample HigsolmetaSP110D_FD_51888 | JGI IMG/M metagenome (IMG submission 51888) | reverse complement strand
AAATGATCCATCTGCCATCTTGATCCAACAAGGCCTATGATCCAACACCCAGAATGATCCAAACAACCCATCGATCCAGACAGACAGGCATGTATATAATGGCGCTCCTTTCAGACAGATTTCGACCCTCCGTGGTCGACTCACATAGCAATCTGTGGTATAGGCATTGCTAGTAACACAGGCTCATTCTTACTGTTATATTGCTCACCCCCTTGTTTTCTGTCTTCAAGATAAACCAACAACCCTTTAGGCCTAGTCTCTAGGGCCTGTCGTTACAACTGAGCCCAATGTGATTCCGGCATTCTGCCGAACTGCTGATGACAGCCAGCTGACTATCTGTATGATTTTTTTTTCCCTCGATTATAGCTTTTTTTTTTCAAAAAAAAAACCCGCACTGTGTCTCACTCTTTTTTGGGGTATTTCACTGCGCGCTAGTGGAGTTGTATCTCACATGCATTTTGGATTCTTCATCCTTAGAGGCAAAGAATAAAAAAAAATCAGACCAGAAGCTGAAACAGGCTCACTGACAGTAATTCAGTGCAGGACAGAACGTGATTACTAGTCTGCAGTATGTTATTTATCTGCTGCCTGACGTTTCTCTAAGATGATTGAATTGATAATTGATACAGTATACGGCATCAATGCTCGGGGAATATGCAGTCTAGTACTCCGCACAGTACTAGTTACTGCTAGTAGTATGCAGTAGACTACTCCGCACCAGGTGGGGCGCAACATGTCCGCTTGGTTCAAGGCCTGGGGAACACTCCCCTTCTCTCGCGTTTCAACGTGGATGTCACCAGGAGTCGTCCGGGGGAGCATGATGCGGGAACTGGCAAGGCGCTGCTGCAAACCCACTGCTGTCGGCATGTTCTACTGCAAATGCCTCGCAGGGATGGATTTCTGTCAGTCCGGGTTGGATGAAGACCTGGGCTGGATGCACCATGGTGACCGGTGTCACACGAGACGGAGATGAGATCCCGCTTTCTGTTCCCCCCGCGCTCAAGATACAGACCTGCAGTTGGATTTGAAGAAGCTTCTTTGCGGAGGGCCCTTGTTAGCGTCCACCATGGAAAGTTTATACCGCGTTCATGACCAGACACTCATTCTGCCGAGATTCCGCGATCTCCCTACGTTTCATGTTTTCAGATGAAGGTAACATCTTCACAGAGTAACCGCCAGCACGATGATACCCTCCAACGTTGTGGATACTGGAGACCTCGGTTCTTGTCGACGGAATGACCTCCAGCTTCACGAGCGTGCTTTCCATTCTCACTACCACCCTTCGGCCAGACGCCAGATTCCTTTACTACGCTGTTAGTGGTTCAATCGAATGCAACTGTATGCCGCTAAATCCCCCAATTTTCTCTACAGCGTCTGGTAGTCGTCCATAGGCTGCAGGCTCATGATGAGCATGTGGGTTCTTAGAGATTCAAAAGCCATACACGCCCCGGCCATTGCGCGGGCAGTTTCTCATACCACGCTCATCAACCATCTTTGCTCCCTTTATTCTCAGGTTGAAAAATGCGTCGTATCTATGCAATTGCTTCTCTTTCGCTGTTGGCGGGCGCGTCCGCGCAGCTTCTGGATATTCCAGCCGTTGATCAAGTAGTTGAATCTGCTTTGAGCTCTCTTGCAGCATACACAGCCTACAATGGCCCAACAGGCTCTGCCGCTTCGGCATTGGCCTCAGAGACGGCAGCAGCAAATCCAACAAGGCAAGGCAATGTTGTCCTTGACGCCGCTGTCGATGATCCGCCCTACTGGTTGGCAGATATATCACACCAGGGCGTCGCGGCGTTCAACTCCAACCCTTCCGGCTATACGGTGTTCCGTAATGTCAAGGACTATGGCGCGAAAGGTATGTATAGACTTTTATCTATTCCTTCCGGACTGCTGCTAAAGAGGCATGTAGGCGACGGCGTAACGGATGACACTGCCGCGATTAATGCAGCTATCAGCGCGGGTTCTCGAAAGGGGCCCGGGAGCCGTGAATCCTCGACCACCACTCCTGCCATCGTGTATTTTCCAGCTGGGACTTATTTGATTTCTTCATCAATCATTGACTACTACTTTACCCAGCTTATCGGCAACCCGAATTCGCTGCCGATTATCAAGGCGACACCAGGCTTCACAGGACTTGGACTTATCGACGGTGATCAATACCAAAGCGATGGGAACCAGGGCTGGACTTCTACGGGCGTATTCTACCGACAAATTAGGAACCTGATCATTGATATGACCGCCATCCCTGCGAGCTCAGCAGCCACCGGCATCCACTGGCCCACTGGACAAGCAACCAGCATTCAGAATGTCAAAATTTACATGAATCAGAACTCAGGGACGCAGCATCAGGGGCTTTTCATTGAAAACGGTAAGACTTGTCTGACCAAAAAAAATTCGAACTAGGGAGACTTGGCTAAACTGGTACAGGCTCTGGAGGTTTTATCAGCGATCTTACAATCATCGGTGGCCTATATGGCGCCAACATAGGAAATCAACAGTTTACTATGCGCAACCTGGACATTTCAAATGCTGTGGTAGGAATATCCCAGATATGGGATTGGGGCTGGACATACCAAGGGATCACCATTACGAACTGCACAACGGCTTTCTCAATGAGCAATGGAGGTTCCAGCGCTCAAAGTGTGGGATCTGTCAATATCATCGATAGCACCATTACCGACTCTCCGGTTTTCGTTGACACGGCATGGACGACGAGCTCCTCTCCAGCTACAGCAGGTAGCCTGATTCTCGAAAATGTCCATCTCAGCAATGTTCCGGTAGCGGTGAAAGGCCCAAGTGGAACAGTCCTGAGCGGCACAACGGGCACCATGACTATCACCGGTTGGGGCCAGGGCCACAGATATACTCCTTCTGGCCCACAGACATTCCAGGGTACCTTTACACCAGCTACGCGAGCAAGTGCCCTCCTCGCCGGTGGTTCCTCCAATTACTATACGAAGACGAAACCTCAATACGAAGCTTCACCGACCGCTTCTTTTGTAAGCATTCGGAGTGCGGGCGCCAGAGGGGACGGTTCGACTGACGACACGTCGGCCATTCAATCTGCCCTCAACTCTGCTGCTTCTTCCGGCAAGATTGTCTTCTTTGACCATGGAGTGTACAAAGTCACCAATACGATCTACATCCCTCCCGGTTCGCGCGTTGTCGGCGAATCATACCCAGTGATCATGGCCAGCGGAAGTCACTGGTCCAACATTAACCAGCCGTCCCCAGTTGTTCAGGTAGGCAGGGCAGGTGACTCCGGCAGTGTGGAGTGGTCAGATATGGTCGTCAGCACCCAAGGCTCTTGCCCCGGAGCTGTTCTCATCGAGTGGAATTTGGCGACAGCATCGGGTTCAGGCATGTGGGATGTCCACACCCGTATTGGAGGCTTTGCCGGTTCCAATCTACAAGTCGCTCAATGTCCAACTTCAGCGGCGGTTTCTTCGGCCTGCGAGGCGGCATACATGTCCATGCACATCACGAGCGCTGCCAGCGGTGTCTACCTGGAGAATGTCTGGCTGTGGACCGCGGACCATGACTTGGACGACCCCGCGAGCACGCAGATATCCGTCTACAGTGGCCGTGGCCTTCTAGTCGAAGCAGATACAGTTTGGCTGTATGTGAATCTAGGTCTGTTATGACAATTTTGGTATCTAGAAAGCTGACATACTTGCACTCGAAACAGATACGGAACTGGTGTGGAACACCATTCATTGTATCAGTATCAGTTTGCAAACGCCCACACCATCGTCGCCGGCTTCATCCAAACAGAGACGCCGTGAGTCTTAACTACAATCAGCACAATAGCTCCCCTGCCTCTTCTAATCAACGGTCTCCATCCCAGGTACTACCAACCCAACCCCGACGCGCGAAACAGCCCCTACCCCACCAACGCCACCCTCAACGATCCTCCGTACAGCAGCAGCTGCCTCCCCGGCAACTGCGACGCCCTCGGTCTCCGCATCTTCAACAGCAACGATATCGCCATCTACGGCGCAGGCCTGTACAGCTTCTTCAACAGCTACAGCACCACATGCTCGAACGCCGGCGGCTCTGAGAACTGCCAGAGCGAGATCTTCGCCGTCGACGGCAGCGGCACAAGTAACCTCCGCGTGTACACACTGACGACTCTCGGCAGCCAGAGCATGATCACGCAGGACGGGACGTCCCTCGCGAGCTACGCGGACAATGTCAATGTGTACGGGGACACGATCGCACATTTTACGTACAGGGTTTGACTGGTCTACATTGTAATGTATTCCGTGCTTGCAAGATGGCCTGGCATCAGGGAGTTATGTAGAACCCTCCTCTTTGTGCGTGTGGTACCTACCAGGCAGGTAATGTACTGCAATATATAAATTTGCCCAACTTGACGCTTGCCTCTATGACGTAATCGCACCATCATTAACTAGCGTCAACCACCAGTCCCAAATTTCTTTTCCCGCACAGAAACTTCGAAGTGGCTTTCACCTGAAGGCGGATGTATTCAACAACATGGCATGTAGGTAGGAGGTACAGTACTACCTCCCTAAAACCCCACCGTAATCTAGGATAAGTATATATACATATCTGCGCCATGTTGCCTAACAACAAGAAGCAAGATCAGCCGGGCTAGCTCAATCGGCAGAGCGTGAGACTCTTAGGCCAAGCCCGATCACTGAAGTTGAAAACAGTGATCACGATCTTGGAAATCTCAAGGTTGCGGGTTCGACCCCCGCGTCCGGCTTTTTTTTGCTTCTATTTCCTATCACCTATCTATCGATAGCGAGCGTGGGTAGTAGATGGATTGCTGACTATTAAGTTTTCGCCACACTAGGGGTATGTGTGCGGGAAGCGCGGATCTTAGCGAGCGAAGCGATACTTAGCAATACTGCAAACAAACCATGGACCGCGTTGACCGTACTCTCTGTACTACTTAAACCAATAATGCCACGTTTCATACGAGAATAATGTGGATCGGGGAAGAGCATTGTTGATGGGAAAGAAATCTGCCAAGATTCCTCTGAAGGAAGTACCTAATATTTCCATGGATTTTTTTTTTCGCTCTTGAATAGAGGTGACTACAAGGTACATGCATCTAGGCAGAACAGCCCTGACAGTGTTCCTGGTGAGGCTCCAGTGTTCAATCTTGAGGTCCTATTATCTGGGTTATGTGGGTACGGTACATTATTATTATTATTATTATTGTTGTTGTTGTTGTTGTTCTTTTTTGTTCCACTCACATAGTCTTTCTGGTGTCATAAGACTGCTGGCATCAGCGACAATGTCCGAGATGGACTGGACAGAACAAATTGCAGACAGACAAGGTTTAAGAGAGCAGCTGAAGTAGTAGACATTCCGAGGAAGATCGCATCACCACAGAAAGAATGGAAAAAAAGATACCATGGCAAAGCCACAGTTCAACGAGCCTTCGGAGGCTTCATCAGGTTCCTTTTTGTATCCGTTCACTGAAGAGCATCGAAAACCCGTCGTCCATACCTTAGCAACAGCGGCCCGTCAATAGAAAATTGCGGAGCAGACACGTTTTGCGGAAGCAGAGGAACGTTGTCGAAGATCAGTTCAACCGGCAAAATTAGCGGGGCCCCAGAAACTTGGTTGCTTGAAACATCGATTAGCACCGGTTGCATGTTTGTTGGTATCTCCACGGAGTTTCCCGATCGCGTCATTCTTGACCGCGGATTTGGAGCCATCTGCCAGCGCTCCAGCCTCAATGTCTTAGTGGTCTCGTCAATCTGAATCAAGAGAACGAGCCGAGTCTGCCGTTCTGTGTGGACTAGCCACAGCTAGGCATCGTTTCGCAGCTGAGCTAAACTTTCCGAAGCTCCGCATTCTACCACAAATGATGGGTAATCATTCTTTCCTGGCCTCGTATTCAATGGCTTGTAGCTCGCGTCGTATTCTTTGCTAAGTCGCACTGTGAAATTACGCCTCGCTGCTCCCGTTGCTGGCACGTCATAAGCCTCAACGTTGATTGTTGCGAGTTTTTCGATAAAGACTCTGTCGAACCCCCAAAACGCGACCTCATGAGAGGTGTCGACTAGCTTGACGATCAAGGTCTCTCCGTCCTGGTCAAAGAGCAGTCTGAAAGGTGGAACTGTCTTTCGCCAGCTTTCCGTGTCGAGTCTCTGGAGATCATCCCAGGTAAAATTTGTGACCGCGAGGTATTGATGTTTAGACGAGCCGTTAACGAACGCGGCGGCCTTCTCTTCCAGAACGTCGCAAGATTGTCGAGATTTGTAAATTCGATTGTGTTATTTCGATGAACCAGATAACGACGAGCCATAAAAGAAGGAGCGTACGCACGAGTCGAAGGAACTCTGGCCCTCGACTCCGTTTCGTACACTGAAGACATTCCTTCAGGCGATAGAGGGACAATGGCAAGAACTCTGGGAAATGGAGTTGTCAGGCCGCTAGGTGCCAATTTGAGCTCGAAAGTCAAGGGCTCGCCTTACTTTGGATAGTAATGGTCTCAGTCTCCCTTATCTGGAACTTTGGGAGAAGAAGTGAAGTCAAGAGTTCGGCATCAAAGTCAGAGAAGAAGATGGTTGCAACCTTGGGAAGGGTCGTCACTGTCTATTATTCAATCTCATTTCACATTCACTTCACATGGGTACCTGACAGAGGTGACTTGATTCCCAGATCCAGAGCTCGCAGTGAATGACTACTTCTCAGTCCTATGTCAGGACCTCCAAATGCTTCCAGACACCACCTTAGTTTCCAAGACATAAAAGAAATGAGCTTATCCTCTGCTGTGGGCTCTGAAACTTGGGGCTCTTCTGCCTTCCTTGTGGAGCTATCGTTATCATGTCACTTCTGTCCAGGTGTGTCGGGTGTGAACCGAGGTTCCATAATATAGGCAGCGACAGAGCCTTCGCGACAGCATTTTCTCTCCTTCCAAGGCATTCAAGGTCGAGCACTGCAGGGATCGTGATCCAAACAAAACGCGTCTGGAGCTTGATTACCCATTTAAATTAGCAATTTCGACTCCCAAGAAAGGTTGCCAGAGTTTTTGAAGGTGCTATGCTGGGGTTGTAGCGTCGTCCCTCGGGTAGTCGATCCATCATGGAAAGCACGCTAGGGCAGAGTGGGGGATAACTTTGATAAGTGCAAGAAACCCGACCATCACACCATCAGTTAGTAGGTATCTACTTACGTAGGGTATCTATCCTCATCCATAGACTCGGGATATCTGCTAATCGATCTGACAGACATTTACGCCAATATCGCGCTTCAGGTGCTTCATTATGACAAACTCGACCGTACTGTAGAGAACGTCGAGAACTCAGAAGAAGCAGTTGGCAAGATATTCTTGGAATGTCATGGCGACAGCGCAGCCAGTACAAGTGTATTGATAAAGGTTGCTTTGGAGAGAAGACTGCTACTTGTAACAGCAAAAGTACGCTACAGCATCGCGATTAAGATTTTTTAAAAAAATTCAATAGAAAATGGCACGCATATCACAGCAAGGGAGTAAGTAGCTGATAGATACCTAGATATAATGATTTCGATGCGATGCAATGCAATGCAATGTCATAGCAAGGACAGCTAATCACATGTCCGAGTGATGACTCGGAGGAGGCATTAAATGGATTGCCCCCTTGCTTGCTGGATTAGTTTAGTGTACACGCCCATAGCTTTCCAACGTATCGATGAGATCCAATTCCCTTCTCCACGCTACGCTCACTCTCAGATTCTGGATATATCACCCTCTCTCCACACACTCAGTCTTCCGCTTGGTATTATATTCTTTCCCCTATTTATTTCGTTGTTTCTTTCCCATATTGCCTCTTTTCTCTGCCTGTAGATTCGCCTCTCTATTCATTCAGTCCAAAAAAGGAACAAGATCCAACAGCTAGATCGATTTTCCGGAAACGAAAAAAAAGGGATCAAACATCTCACAGCTTGGCCTTGGTCTGAGCCTTCTTCAGAATCGGCTCCATCTTGGTCGCCTTCATGATGTTGCCGCGGATCTTGAGCTTGCCGGCCATGAACAGGCGCTGCGCGTTGGCCTTGCCGGAGACGAGGGCGCCGAAGTCTTCGTCGGAGAGGGAGAGGGTGACTACATTGAGAGAAAGAAAAATGAACGTTAGCCTAGTCTACCCATGGATTCGATGTTGCTACGAATGCGACAATGAGAAAGTGGCTAGGGAACTAGGGAGCTAGCTCACCATCAGCCTTCCCGCCCGCAGGCGCCTCGCCCTCGCCGATGACGCCCTTCTCCTTCAGGTCCAGGTACCACGACTTGGTCTGGCCCTTGGCGTTGGTGAGCGTGAACGTGAAGACGGCGTTGCCCTTCTTGATGGCGTCCTGGCGCTCGGCGTCGTCGGCCTGGAGGGCCGCGTTCATCACGTCGAAAGCGGCGGAGGATGGGAAGGCAGCTGTGAAAGAAAAGCGCGCAACGCGTTAGCGAGTTGACTCGATCAGTGAGTGCGATCTGCAGTGCCCTGCTTACCGTCCTTGACAGACATTGTGGATGTGTGTGGGATGTCGTAGTATGTGGGTTAGGAGGCTAGCTTAAGGAGAGATTGTAGGAGGTAGAGAGCTCGAGCTCGAGCGGATCGAATGGATCGCTCTATCGGGTGTCTAGGAGAAGTCGCGTTGCGGACGACAACTACCACAGCTCGTGATGATGGAATCAATGGAAAGGAGAGGGGGTGAGAGACGAAGTTAGAAAAGAATCACAGCGCAAAGATGTTCCCGAGGCACGGCGGTATATATATATATATCGCGCGTGATGCAAACTGAAAAGACCGAGCGACCCCAGAACATGTGATGCGGCGCTGCCGAGGCTGCCCGGAGCTCCAGGCGGGCGGTCGGGGTCGGGGTCGGCGCGAGCCGTGGATGGAGAACGCTCCTGTTCATGGAATCGTGGAATACGGATGGGAGATTGACATCTTGATATTCAAGCTACGCACTACAGACTGAGCCGTCGTGTCTCTGGCGGCGAGGTCCTTTCCCCAACGATTGCTTGTTAGGTTCCTTCGTGTTCCTCCCAAAACGGACCCTATTCTGACCAGTACAGTACTCCTCACTGTATGCATGCAACCTGACCCAGACCTTGAATCCAACGCCCATCTTACCTTACTCCGCATGTTCCCGGGGCTGTACTCAGTGGACCACTATCCTTCGGTTGACTCCGGGCGCCGTCTTTTTGCCTTTGTCCCCAGACTGATCGGGCTTCCCCGCTATGCAGCATCTTCCCCGAGCGGGTCTCCACATACTCCGTACACTATAGCGTACGACTAAGCCATGTCACCTCAACAGCAAGATGTAAGTAAGAACAAACGACATGCACATCATCACCGTTCGGAAAAAAAATACTGCACTGACATGTCACACCACTACCGCCAGCTGAAGACTGACGGCCGCAGGAACCTCTTCATATGATCCGGACTGCCCCAGAACAGCTCGTGCGTCTTCGACCCTGCTCGCGCCAGGTTGCTGGCGCCCTCGCGGAGGCTGCGGAGCAGAAGCAGTTCCTTGCGTCTCTGCTCCTCCCAGACTGCTTTCAGGAGCTGACTCCTCTCCATCCCGACGGGGCTCAGCACGATCGGTACATCCATCACCTCCTCCTGCTTCTCCTTCCACTTCTCGCTGCCCGATATCCGCGTCAGTGGCGCCAGGGCGTCGTCCCAGGTGCCGCTGCGCAGATGCACATCCTCAAAGCTGAACTCGTGGAGCGTGCGCCGGTGGTCCATGATGAACGTGGATACCTGTGAGGCGTCCATGATCGCATTCTCCACCTCCATGTACTGCAGGGCGCGGAGCTTGAGCGGCTTCGGGGGCAGTGCAGACATCTTTGGGCATGCCTGCTTCGCTGGGCCGTCTGCAGGAGGTACCAGGCAAGGCTCCGTCGCCAGCGAGAGAGGGCATGGGCCTTTGGTGCCCTTCCAGCGGAAAGAGAACCGCTCGAGGTTGGGAAAACTATGCAGGTACGAGTGCAGGAGCTTCAGGTGATCCATCGGTTGGCCGCGGTGGTAAGGGAAGCTGTCCATGTGTATCGCAAGTTTTCGAATCTGCATCCAGCGCTTGCGGGAAGCGGGCGACGTCCCAAAGCCCATAGTGGGCTGGAGATAGAGGAGCGCACCCGGATGGATGGGGAGGAGGGACAAAGTGTCTAGGGACCTGAGAGGCGCGTGCTCAACTGCCACACGGAGGGAAATCAAGGCGTAGTCGACGACGCTGCGACGGTAGCGGTGGCTAGGTGCCTGCCCTTCACAGACAATCTTCAGATGGCGTAGAGAGGACATGCTGGTGAAGGCACAGATAAAGGAATGGATATTGGTCGCCGCATGGAACAGCGGCGGGTATTGCTTGACCAGGAGATCCGTCATCTCCCAGCTCCCGTATCTCGGGACGCTGTGTCGGGGACCCGGGCTGCTGAGCGGATACACCTGGGGAGTGTAGACAAAAGTCTGTTCCTTTCCGGTGACCGGGTCGAGAAGCGGAGGCAGGAAAGTCTCCGACGAATGTGGAATCTTGAATGTCAGCGTCTTGACATGGCGCCCGATGCGCTCCAGGGCCGCCATCCGCGAAGGGCGCGTAAAGGTACTGCTACGGAATTGCACCTGGATGTCTGCGAAGAGAAAGGGAGCTGCTTGGGCGCTGAACTCACGGCACACGAGGCGCAGCGATCGAAGCTCCTCTGTTCCCAGGCAACATAGGAAGGCGTCCCGAGCGAGATCGGTGCTCCAGAACTGAGCAAAGGCTGTTCCAGGCGCCATCGGGACGAGGCCTCATTGCGACCCGCGCTGGAAGAAGGTCTATATCCCGAGTCCGAGTGGAACAGACGGAAGTACACGGGAGAAGTCGCACGCAGCAGAGACGCACACAACAGAGATTAGGATTCAACGGAACAGACAAGTAGAGTATATGGATGCGTCTTCTATGCAGTATCTAAAATTGCAATCAAGATTCGCATTCAACGCGCGAAGTATACCCGATACTTCAAGAACGGCATAGTATCCAAGCATGAAACGGAGAACAGAAACAAAGGACATGTTTCAATCAATACCTCAGGAACGCGAGGCAATGATAAGAAAAAGGCACAGGGCAGCACAAGGAGAAAAAAAAAAGAAAACTCGCGGACACCGTCCTCCGTAGTACTAAACCCATGGAAAGAAGCCCCTCCGACATGTATGACTCACATACGAGGGACAACAGGGAAGGGATTCGTGCCGAGAAGCAGTCGAGAAGCGCACCCGCAGCAGACTGCAGGGAGGATCGCGAGAACGTCGCGGTCGCGAAGAGGAGATCCGACGTGATGAATGGCTGGGAGAACATAGTTTGGCCTCTCTTGTCCCTATCTCCGCCATACGGGTACGGTGGAGAGTGGACCATCACTCCAACCATGATGCGGGCATCTGTGGAGGCGACTCGATGCTGTGATAGTCTGATCGCGGAGAATTCAGCGTCACAGCAGCGCTGGCTGGTCGGTCGAGACCGACTAGACCATGCAGCGAGTCTTGTAGATGCATCTTGGCGGCGGCCGGTTGGTGGTGACTAACACGCCCCAGAAGGCCCGAGAAGCCGGGGAGACGCGCAGACGCGGCGGAGACCTATCTACGTGTCTCGAGACGCGCTTGACTAGACGCGATCGCGCGGAGATCTGGGATCGCAGTAGGCTGTCACTGGACATGTAGTTCTCTGTATATGGGGAGATCCGAGATCTGTGGTTTGACACTCCGTACGAAGACTTCGAGCTCTGTCGTCGATAGCGCCTAAGCAGATGACGAACAGTTAGAAGGACTTCAAGGAGGCGGCAAGAATCGATAAGCTTATCGTCTGTTTCACTTTCCGCGTTCCGCGTCTGGAGGACGTCGGATGGAGGCATGATGGAAGAGGGAGAGCACCTGTGTGCACGAGGGAACGCGAGCGTATGTACGAGTGCGTGATGGCATCTAGCATCCAGCTCCTGTATTTCGCTGTGAAGTCGCGAATCTGGGTTGTGGCATCTTTTCGCGAGGAGTACTGTTCGGGAGGTAGTGCACATTAATATTAGCAGTCATTTCGAGAAACAAACAAGGCCAGTTGGCGGCTCGTTTGATCCTGCTCCTGTGCCCTGGAGACCACTAAGCGTTGGTCCACTGCGGTATCAACTGCCAGTCAGCAGAGCATTTTTTTTTCCGCGGACGCAGCCAGTGTAGGAGATTCTGAAACGAGCAATTTGCGGGTTCTTCGGCGGAGATGTCGAGTGCCATGCTTCTCCAGGGCATCAGCGGAGGAGCAGCACCGAATCTCGTTTGTCATCACGGTTTCGACTAGGTAGACAAAGACCTTGCCCTTGGCTCGGCTGCAACCTGCGGATATCTGGATAGGTAGGGTGAGACACGGGCGGCTGCAAACGACGCTGCCATCAAAATGACCTCGTCACAGGAGAATTCTACAGTCGACTAGTCGCACAGGAGAAACTCGACATGTCATCCTTCGGTCTGAGCGCGGGGGCCCTCTTTGGGATATATCATCAGGAACTCTCCGACAAGAGTTGGTGTCACCACTCTGTTCGTTTCACACGCTTTCTTTTAAAACTTTCACGTTCTTTCTCCCCTTCTCTTTCAGCAACGCGAAGCCACAACGACTCTATTTGTTCAGCACCCTGATTGATTGCGCCACAGCCTAGACGTGCACTCTCTACTACTGCTGACGTCGGGGATCCGCCGGCGCTGTCCTTGTTGCGGGCCTGAGGCCGCGAGCCCCGGACGATCCAGCAGAGCGGACAGAGCAGCAGAGGCCCACCGCCGGCGCGTCACGATCGACAGGGCAGACCCATCGGGCACGCGTCGTCTGGGGAAACCAGCAGGCAAAGATATCCGGAGAAGGCCGCTGTTTGCCTGTCTGCCGTTGGAGGATCAACCCGTCCTCTCTGCATGGCACGCCTTTCTGTTGCCTGCCCCCAAGTAAGCGTGGTTCTTTTGCGCCCTGCCGCCGGGCATCCACGCCCGTTAGCTCGTGGAGTGAGGCTCTTGGAAGAAGCTGCATCGACACGTCCTCCGGCTTGAGCCGCATCACCCGCGCCCTCTGGAGGGCTGAGGCAAGATAAAAAAGGCATGGCGTCGTCTTCGGGAAGTGCGTCCATTGAGGACGTCCTGGAGGATCTGGAGCTCCAGCACGCGCTGCTCCAGAGCCTGATGGAAACGCGCCCAGACGCCGTTGCTGAAAAAGAAGAGATCATCCAGACCATCAAGCGCCTGGAGAAGAAGTTGGCGAGACTCCGTGGGGATCGTTCTGGAAACACTGCTGTACCTTCCTCATACTTGACTGCATCGGCTTCAGAAGGGCCCCGGGGACTTCCACAGATGGATGGTAGCTCGGACTCAGGCATGCAAGGCTCACCCAGTATCCCCAGGTGGGGTGGCTCTCAGCAGGCTTCTCTGCACATCTCACAAGGTTCACCCTCTTCTCGCCCCTGCGAGCGTGTCTCGGAACCCGCTGATTCGCGGTTTCTGCAGCCATTGTCGACTCGCAAACGTCCGCATGATGATGCGGACCTGGGACATATGCCTGGCGAGTTTCCAGAGCACTCGTTCAAGCGGCCTGCTCCAGCAGTCCCTCGATCTGTCTCTTCAACTCCGAGTTCTCCCTCTGTTCGTGATTCCGGAGAGGGACCGAGTCGTTCCAGTAACACCCTTGATGAGCTCCAGAGACTGCTGGGCTTCGACAGTGACACCCTTCTAGCGATGCAGAGGGAACAAATGGAGGCCGAGAGATGGCTTGAACAGCGGAGGGAACAGGAGCGTCGCGACGCAGAACTTGCCAGGAGGCTTCAGGAAGGGTGGCAGCAGGAGTCACGCCCAGCAAGCGCTGCTAATTCTCCTGCCCCGAGCCATTCAGCGCTCGACTCCGCCCACATGCCGCCTCCACGTAGCCGGGATCTGGCTCAGACACCTGTTGATAGAATTCCGACACCATCGCCGCTTCAGTCTCCAAGTTTTCACCGACCCAACAGCGGGAATTCAGCCATGCTTCCTCCTCCATTGCCGGTGTCTGGCCAATCGACGCCACAGCGCCCTCCTTCGGCATTTCAATTCGATAGCAGCGACAGTGATATTGCAGAGATAACGCCGCAAGATTTCCAACGCCGTACCCAAGGACTCTTTACAGGACCATCTTCCAGGCCGGAGCCCTTCAGGGACACAGCGCCATCCTCTGCTTATCCTTGGGCTGACGCCGAAGCCCTAAGTGGGAGGACCAACCTGCTGGATCCACTCAACTCCAGGAGCAGAGACCTCCCAGGGAGCTCAAGGATCGTCCCCTTCGGCCCGCGGTACACTTCGCAGACGGGTATCGGCTCGTCGACTAATACCTGGTATGGATCAAATGTTCTGCAGAACACAATGGCGACGCTGAATGCGGGGAGGAGCCCATTCAATGCTCCAGGTCAAGGTCAACCGCTGTCTAATCGTTTCCCCAGCTCTTATTCATTGCCAAGCTTCAGCCAGCTTCACAATGACCTCTTCTCCGCGTATTCAGGGTCGTTGGGCTACACCCCAGATCCCGAGATGGATCTTCTAAGGTACGTGTCCTCTGTGCCATATAGAGCGGTTCATTTTATCTGATATGTCATGTAGGGACAAGTATCGAGATTATTCTGATTTTGAAAGCGATCCCAAGAAGACCACAGAGGAGATCAAGCAGCTGCTGGAAAATATTAGACCTGATACAGAACTTTCAAAAGGACGACGCGAGGATACGCCGCAAGCCTTGAAATATCCTTTGATGGAGCACCAGAAACTCGGCCTGGGGTGGATGAAGTCAATGGAAGAAAGCGAACAGAAAGGTGGCATTCTAGCCGATGATATGGGGCTTGGAAAGACAATCCAGGCTTTGGCCCTAATCGTTTCGCGGCCTTCGCAAGACCCAGCTCGGAAAACAACTCTCATTATTGCGCCGGTGGCCCTGATGCACCAGTGGAAGCGGGAGATTGAGCGGATGCTTAGACCGGGAAAGCACCAACTGTCGGTCTATGTATTGCATGGCGAGAAGAGAGGAGCAAGCTTCAATCAGCTGAAGAAATACGATGTCGTGCTCACAACTTTCGGAACCCTGGCTTCGGAACTCAAGCGCAAGGAGGATTGGGACGCGCGGTATCGAGCTTATACAAATGGTACTCGCAACAGCGCTCCTGAGCCGTCTGGCTTACCTATTCTCGGACCGGGCAGCAAGTGGTATCGCGTCATCGTAGATGAAGCTCAGTGCATCAAGAATCGGAACACGAGAGCTGCCGTTGCGTGCTGCCTTATCGATTCCACGTATAGGTGGTGCATGAGCGGCACTCCTATGATGAACAGCGTGACAGAACTACATTCGTTGCTCAGATTCCTGCGTATCCGTCCGTATTGTGATCTGGAGAGGTTCAACGCGGTAAGCTACCGTACCAATTATTCGTGATGAAACTCGTGGCTAACCGATGTGACTTGAAGACGTTCACGCGACCTTTGAAGAGTGCAAGCCCACATATGCAGGAGAAGGCCATGCAGCAGTTACAGGTCTTGCTAAAGGCCGTCCTTTTGCGACGGACAAAGAGCTCAAAGATCGACGGCCGGCCTATCTTGCAACTGCCGCCCCGTATTACGGAAAAGGTCCATGCTGTGTTCAGCGAGGACGAACGGCAGCTGTACGACGCGCTGGAAACTCGAACCCAGATTCAGTTCAACAAGTATCTCGAAGCCGGTTCCGTCGGCCGAAACTATTCCAACGTCCTCGTGCTGCTCCTCCGGCTTCGACAAGCATGCTGCCATCCACACCTCATCACCGATTTTAGCGTCAATGTCAATGCGAACACGGGCGACATTGACCTGATAGCCAATGCAAAGGCATTTAGTAGCGAAGTTGTTGCGCGGTTGAAGGATAACGAAAATCTGGAGTGCCCGATTTGTATCGATGCTGTCGAAAATCCGATCATCTTCTTCCCATGTGGCCATAGCACTTGCACCGAGTGTTTTGCGAGGATATCGGATCCGGCGTTGGCCGTACGGCAAGGCAACGATGGCTCTGTGGAGGTGAGATGTCCAAATTGTCGTGCGAAGTTGGACCCGAAGAAGGTCACAGACAACGTCTCTTTTAGAAAGGTCCACTTCCCCGAAGAAACGGGCGGCATAGCAGAAGAAGCCAATGAAAATAACGATGATGATGATGATAATGATAAGAGCGATGATGACAGCGACGACGATGACGACGATGGCGAGGGACCTTCCAAGCCACCGAAAACTAACAAAGTGAAGGGCAAGGGCAAGGGTCCCAGCAAACCAAAGAAGACCTTGGCAGAGCTCAAGAAGGAGGCGCAAAAGAACACAAAGGCGAAGCGCAAGTATCTCAACCGTCTGGAGAAGACCTGGGTGACCAGCGCCAAGATCGAAAAGACGATGGAAATCTTGCAGGACATCGAGGACCGCAAGACCGGAGAGAAGACCATCATCTTCAGTCAATTCACTTCTCTCCTAGATCTCCTTGAGGTTCCGATCATGCGCAAGGGATGGGGATATCGGCGTTACGACGGTAGCATGAAACCGGCCGATCGTAACCAGGCCGTCCTGGAATTCACCGATAAACCCAACTGCAAGATTATGCTTGTCTCGCTGAAAGCCGGAAACTCGGGCCTGAACCTCGTGGCGGCTTCGCAGGTCATCATCTTCGACCCCTTCTGGAACCCCTACATTGAGGAACAGGCGATCGACCGCACGCACCGTATCGGGCAGCTGAGAGAGGTCCACATTCACCGGATCTTGGTCGAGAAGACCGTCGAGGACCGTATTTTGGATCTGCAGGAGAAGAAGCGAGAGCTGATCGAGGGTGCCCTGGACGAGAAGGCGAGAAAGAACGTGTCCCGGCTCGACACGAGGGAGCTGGCTTACCTTTTCGTATGTATACTCTTATTTATTCGGCGATGTCTGACCGGTTACTGATTCGATATCTTCTCAGGGAATTAATGCTTAATCTGTTATCGAGGGCTTCGTTCATTTCCATTGTCAATCGAGGGTATGGTCACCGCGATATCCTCGTTGTTTAGTGACGCTTTCACCAGGCTCATGTTCCTGTCACACACCGTTTTTATTGTCTTCTCAAGATACCAAGGGGTAGCTTTTTTACTTCTTCTTTATCAAAGGCTTTGAGACGGTGTGATCTCGGTTCTTCTCCATCTCCGCGCGTAGAGCTCACCTGATTCATGTAATTCATGTACAGTATCTATTTCTTTTCAAAATATCCTTGCTCTTCAGACGGCGTTGTGATGATCTTCCTCAGTTATGCAGCCCTTCTTCTTTTAAGTTCTATGGATAATCTTTCAATAGACAATAGATCTTCGACTGTTAGTTTGCACTTTTCTTTCCAAAGAGCCTTTATTTTATTACTACTCTTTTTTCGACAGTACCTCCCCTCCTACTCGCTCACCGTGCCATTATCGTATGTGAGGTGCCTTGTGAAGATCGGTCTGTTTTGGATTCAATCATCGCGTAGACTCATGTTCCATGTTGCCAATTACCTTTTCTACTCTCTACTTAATCCAGTTACTCGATTGGTTTTTGGTCTATGGTGGTTTTTTAATATATAGGGGTTTGCAAAATCTGACTTGTCAGAGACTTGCTTTAGTGCATGTATGTACTGTACCGTACAGTACTACTACTGAAGGGTCATATATGAGCCCTGGCCAGCTAGGCGGTGATTCTTGTGATTCTTGGGTATGGAGTATACTTCCTTAACGGATTTACAGTGCATGTACAGTGCTGTACTGTGTGAAATGTTTGAATGTATGTGTGCTTTAATATGATGTGTCTGGATTTTCCATGCCTCTGGGGCTTGTGTCTCTCAGGATTATGTGTGTGATGATTAATGACTGACTAGAAGTAACTGCATGGGCTTCTCTTCTCTAACTTGATTGCTAGCTAAATATCCTTGTAACGTAATCCACAAGCGAGCCGCGCACCTCCTACGCGATTCTAGCCATGACTGAAAGTAGGCCCTTTTTCTAACGCAAAAAAATGTATTTCTATATAAAAACTAATTACTACTGCGATTAGGACATTGCAACCTTTTATGTCCTATAACATGACAATCACTGCATCTTGGT
>JGI26058J51888_1000597_pt1 | contig 18176 bp, 15 predicted proteins | sample HigsolmetaSP110D_FD_51888 | JGI IMG/M metagenome (IMG submission 51888) | reverse complement strand
TTTATATAGGAAAATATAATAGATTTTGTTGCAATAATCTTCAAGATTTTCGGTCGCGTTGGGCTGCAACTCTTGGCCGAGGACTGACCAGCTCGGTGGTGGATTACGTTAATCAATTTGGTCTGGACTTCGGCTGCGAATGGGAGCATGGATTTAGAAAGGGAGTAGACGATTTCTACGTCTTTTTAGGGGTATAAAAGCAGAATCTGAACAGACCAGGCGGCTCCCTATTTATTTATTTCCACTATAATAATGCGAAATAGCAGAATTACCTTACAAAAACATGTAGCATACCACAACATGTTTTCCAGGGTGCACTATTATCAATGACAGTCACAAGTGATATGTTCTGCAAAAGACTTGGCAGTAGTCGTGCATTCTCGTTCCTTGCTTTAAACTCGGTAGTCAACAGTAGCTCTTAGTGATATGTCATAGATAGGATAGAGGAGGATTGGGTAGTATTTACTAATACAATTGTACTATATAGAAGCAGTGTCTAATAACGCTCTATGTGGTTGCTGCATTACATTTGTTTATCTGCACCAGCGCTCAAAAACCCTCTGTCACGATGCCCGCCCAGAATAAACGCCAGTCTGCATGCAGTATTATAGAAAGAATGGAACTCTTGATTAAGTGTGCCGTCAGACGAGGAGCTGTTGTAGACGCCTGCAGTAGAGGAGTTCACCAAGGGCGCAGATTGAGCGGTTCCGTCGTTCGTCACCTCCATATCGAGGGTAAGATTAATCGTGTGTTTGGGAAGAAGCGGCCCGCTTTCATAATAATTGTAGCTGAGTCGTTCTCCATAGAAGTCGTATGTATGTATGCGCGACCCAGAAAAGCCATGCAACGGGGGGAACAAATACTCGCTCCTTATGTATTCGTCCGATCCTCCGTTTGCCTCTAGATCCTTGTCCTTGAGCGATCTGTCGCCCAAAAACACGTTATCCTCGATGAGCTTTCTCGGAAGAGATACATGGCAGAATGCTGGCAGAGGGGCTTGAATTTTACGTGTCGTGTGCTTGAGAATACCCTCCAAACTGCTTTGAATGCTCTCCGTAAGCACATCGTTGTCTCTATTAGAAAGGTCGTCGCTCAAGGCACCGTCAGAACGCTCGCGATCGAAAAGATCACAATAGATTCTTCTAGTAAATCGAAGATCCAACCCATTCTCGGGGAGCAGGTAGTCAATACTGTTCTCAAGAAGAACAGCCTTCATCCTGCGGATAGCTAAGGATCGGTCAGAATTCGGCGACCCATCTGCTTCTTTGATTTCAATATCCAGTTCAAGCGACGGCAGAGTATGGGCATTCTTAGCCGACGGAGTCAGCCGGATCCGATGAAGCTGCTGATCCTCGCTTCCAGGGAACGGAGTCAAGAGACGTATAAACCGTGCCACTTTGGGAATGTCCGTCGTGAAAATTCGGGGTAACGCTAACTCCCCAAGGCGAGTTGCATTGATAGTTCTCTCGTCGAATCCCGGCTTATGCAAGAAAAGACATTTACCAACCGTTGCCGTCAAACTCTCACTGATGCCATTTCGCACCGGTAGATCTATGTTTGCATTCGAAGTGCCTCTAAGCAATGACAAAAGGTCACCGGAGATGCGTGACTGATGTGCGTCAAAGAAGGGTGTCGTAAATCCCTGAGGGTCAGTGGTCCGAGTGGAGGTCATCGCCCATCTGAACCATTGCTTATCTCTGTCAAACCACGAAGCTGTGTTCTCGGTATCGACAGAGTAGATTGTCGCTTGCTCCGACGTCGGCAAATATGTACAGAATGGTATCGGAGCAGCAATTTGGCGGTGAAGCGCAAGTTCTATGTCTCGTCTCGCTTTGTCCGCTTCAACCTTGTTCTCCGGAAGATAGTACAACGTGGCCACGGATTCACGAGGTTTTGTCTCGCAAACCACCGGGTACATTTTTTCAATCCATTGCAAAAATTCTGGGCTGAGGTGACGGCCATTGCCATTTCGAACATCCGAATGCATCGACAGACTGACGTCCACCTTGCAAATCTGAGAAGCAGAATCCTGAATGATGTCGCGAATTGTTTCGCAGGAGTGCTGAGTTCCAGTAATCCTGACGAGGTTCAAGGTGCGGTCGATATCCATAGTTGCCTGATATGAGTTGGCCAAATCATCAAAGGAGCAGCGTTCCGAACTCGGAAGCAAGGATATGGCATAAGACGGCAAATGCACGTCAAGTTGACCCTCTTCACCACGGACACCAAGCTGCCAGCAGTCTCTAAGAATCCTTTCAACAAGAAGTGTCTTTCCAGTGAGCTCTTGGGCTGAGGCAACACGGTTTGAAATGCGCTCTTGAAACTCAGGATCCGTCTCCAGAAAGAGAGATGTTCCTGGTTTCCATGCCGCATTGCCTGTATTTGCATCGCGCTCCCGTCCTTCCAAATTCGATTTTTCAAATCGAGATATATAATCTAACAACTGCTCGGATGTAAACGAACGCTCAATAGTTTGCCGCAGTTCCGTCCAAACTTCGAGGTCCAATTTATCATAAGGCCGATACGGAGAGCGAAAATTCTCGATATTAGTGCTGACTTCCGCAGTATCCGGAACACCTTCTTCCTTTTTCAATTCTTCCACCATCAAAGGAAGTCCATTCTCTTCTTTCTTGGTCTTTGCCTGCTTCGCGCCTCCCAGTATTTGTCGGCGACGTTTCCGATCCGGCATAACGAGAATCTCTCCTGGTTTACCTAGAGAGGTAACATCGAGAATCATCTTTCGGCCTTCATTGCGACGTCTGTGTTTGTTCCGATTGACGGAGCCGTCCCTGGCTCGAGGCGAACGGGGCCGGGATTCATTCTGGGCATCACTCGACGAGTTATGGTATTGAGCGAAGGCGTCATGTCGGCGAGGACAAGTCAAAGAAAGAGGAACTTCTCGACTCCCACGGAGTAAATGACGTCGCAAATGCGCCACTCCATCTCTTGGAAGTTTGGCAAACATATGGAAGAAAAGTATAATATAGAATAGAAGAATACAAAGCACTGTCTTCCTCAACTTCAGTTTTTTACGTCTTTCGTTTTATCAGCGAAAGCTTTGAGATAAGACGCGCTAATCCTAATTAGGTCATATATGCCTAAGGCATAAATAAATCGTCCCAAAGCCACCATTTTACATGAGGTATCATACTCTAATCTACATATCCAATGTCACCAATGTTCATCAAGCTCGGAATTTCGAATTGACACTTATTACTGTGAGTTGTTCATGCATATGTAGCATTTTTCTTGAAAACTATTAACTGACCGGCCGACGATCAGTGAATTTTCGTCTTTTCTTGTTTGCCACCGTTACACAACAACTGCACTATGCAAGTGCCGTTCGACAGTAAGCAACCTCGTTCCAGAAATCGCCGAAGTCAGTAGGGCATAATGACGTCGTTATTGTTAGTACGTAATTTCCACAAAGCAGATATATAGTATTGGAATATAACGCCGACGGTATTTGGGAGACCTGACAACTAGTATCGAGGGACGAATAAATAAACATCTCATAGTGTGTACTTTGGAACATAGCAGCTGTTGAAAGAACTCCACTGAGCAGTCAGTAAGCAAATCTGTTGTCTAATTAGAACAAGCTATAATACAGGCTTAGCTAAGATTAATGTATAATAATTATCACTGGCCGCTAATGGGTATCAAGAAAAGCAATTAAATAGGAAACTTGTCTTTGGGAGACGATCCGTAGATCATGAGCTCTCCCCTGTTCTTGAAACAAACGTTTTTGTAATCAGTTTTTAACAGAGATTTCCCAGCTTCTCAAGTCCTCGCGCACGTCGAATTCGGAAATCTCACGGTTAGTCCTGCGAGTCTTCCACTCATCGTCCTTAGTGCCATCATATAGCTGCCGCTCAATACTCCCCCTTCCGTCTAGGCCATCAGATCCTGAAGGAGATTCCGTGCTTTTGCTGTCATTCCGAGAATTGTCACTTGAGGAGCTTTTGGGTCGTTTTTCTAGAGCAGGAGACAATCGGTGTCCTTGTATCGTCTGCCTTGAATCCGTGTCACCCATGGAGGTGGTCTCTTCATAATCATCCCGTCCAGATCGACCAGATCGAGTGCTTTGAGCTCCAGTTGTCCAGCCATCACCGCCATTGAATAGCTCTTCAATCAATTGATCAGGTGGTAGCTCCCCGGCACGACAAGCCCAGGAAGCAGTCAGGGTACGGCGATACATGTCTTGCAAGTCTCCCGTTTCTCTGCTTTTACCATTGATTGACGGAGCCCTACCAAGATCATCTGGTTCTCCCTGCTCTGAAGATACGACGCCAGCAATTCCGCCAAACACCATTGCCGCTTTGAGAGGCGGTCTGTCGAAAATTAGCAGCAAAACTTCGGGATGGGGGTTCAGATCGACATACGCAATGAAATTCTTATCGCCCTCAATCTGACGCATAGCTATCCCTATTTTGAGAGTGCTATTGATTTTGCTATCTTGCATCAGGTATCGTCTCGTAATGGGTTCGTCGTCATCGCTTTTGTCCACGTATTCCGCAAGATTGAGTCTGATCCTGCCCAGTAACACCCTGTCTCCCCGGCCTCCAGACCCGAATTCTTGGAAGATCTCGAAAAATATATCACATTCTTGAAGCATTTGATTCCGATCGATGGTCATTCTGACCTGCAAGGCCTTTTCGTAGTCCCAGGTCGCTCTGTGATCTTGGATGACAGCTTTGTCCGTCTGGCCATTGTGTTCACCGGAGGTAGACGAAGGGAGATGCCATTTTACATATGATGTTCCGCAAACAAGCGGCACATTGTTGAGATCGATGATCTAAGTGGACAGTTCGTATCAGCTCCGTGAGTCTGTAGGGCCTTGTCCTGGAACGGACCAATACTACTTACCTTTAAAGTAAGGTCGAACCTAGGCTATAGGAAAAGAACTCAGTATCTTGGACATCTATATATTGGCATACGACTTACCTTCCGGTTCTTCGGAACTGAAAGGCCTCCTGTTAGCAAATCTAGCTCTAGCAGGCTCCCACGGACAGACACCTTAAGGAGACATACCGAAAGCCTGCATCACGAAAGCTGATGGGAATCAACCTCCTTTGTATGCTGCACCTTCTCTTTCGTTCTGATTAAACGGCCCCGTTAGAACTTGCTCGTGGGCGCCGTTGGATGTACATTAATAGATTGCAACACAGGGGGCTCCCCATACGGGGGCCAGGGCGGTGAGCTCGTATGTTGTGCAGATACTTACCGCCTTCGCGTCCGCTCCGCTTCGCGACTCGCGACTCGGGGCTCGGGACTCGGAAGTCATGTCGTCGCCGCCGAACCGCATCTCGATTCTCGAGCAGCGAACAACGCCACAGAGGTTACGGATAGAGCTCTGCGTATATCGGGCGAAGGGTCTCTTTTTGACTCTTCTACAGGAACTCATCTATTTTCGCTGGACTGTCTCAGAGTTCTTGGTCCTATTCAAAATGAGCCAGTTGCCCCTCTCTCCACCATCAGAGCCGGGCTCTCCTCGTCCCATCCAACCAGTCCCGCTTACATCCTCGATTCGCACAACGCCCATCCATCCTCTCCTCTCCGATATCCGTGTCCCCGGGGAGCCGCTGCCATCTCATCGATACCATCCGGTCACTTGTACTCCGATTGATATAGACGATGTCCGCTCGCAGCTTGAGCAGCTACGCAAAGAATACCCATCGTCCAAGGCGGCTCTCAAGGCGCAGGAGGAGATCGCGAAGGAAGTGAGACAGAGGCTGGATGAAGCCGAGAAGAAGAGAGAAGAGGTACAGAAGGCGCTAGACAAAAAGACTCAGGAGAGGGACATCGAGTTAAAGGTGGTGTCGAAGTATCAAAAAATGAAAGCCTCAGAGATTCCCTCCTGAAGGTGATATATTTCAGGCGCAGCCGACGACCCCACGATCGACGTCCTACCCTGGGACAATTCGACTTTTATTGTGCCGCATACCTTCTTTTCCGGACGAGAGAGTTCCCGAAGAGCGAATCTCGCCTTGCAGGCTGACCTACGGACTCGATCGCTTAGGAAACTTGCAGTCGAAGGTAGAGCACCGAAAAAGAATCAGGCGAAGATGTCTTCGGGATGAGTATGTGAAAGGAAACGTTTCTCGTTGAGCGATTCGTCTCTTTCAGTGTTTCTTGCGCCTTAGGTCGCGCATCGCTCTGCATCCTACCGATGCTCTTTCGGGCGTCGATATACCTCAAGGCGCTGAGACACATAGAGCGCAAAGGTATTCATCATGCGCTGCTATCTATGATATTTACGACAGACACCTGTGGCGGAAGAATGGAATCTCGGATCTATGATTTTTTTTTGTCCATACGAAAGTTGAAAAGCTTTCCACAGGCGAATTTGTTGATCGCGCACAAAGAGCTTTCCGGCGCTGCAAAGACATGTTAAATGCTCTAGGCACCATTCAGAGGGATGCTATTCAAAAGCTTGGGTGCATGTATGTACAAATTTCATTAAGGCTTACTGCTCATATTTAAAGACAAAAACACTTTGTCTCAGGAGTTATTAGGAGAGGCGGATACGTGACTCTTCCGAGCATAGTGACTTCATTTCTCATTTCCCATTTATTCCCATTATGCGTGGTTCATGAATTTCTCATTGATCTCAACTTCCTCAAAGAGACCCCAGAAGCTTTACCAACGTTGGCAGCAACTGCGAATTGGTTAGTCTTTTCAGTTTATGTTCATGATTTCCCAATCGGGCGCTCACCTTGGAGGCGTCATCAATTAATGTTTGGGTCTCGTTGACAAATTTCGGTGTCAACAGATCATTCGCGTTGATCAATAGGTTGCCCACCTCAGTGAGGATAGAGGGGGTCAAGACTGGGGCCACGCTATCAATCAACCCTCGAGTCTCATTGATAAACTTCGGCGTCAACAAGGCATTGGCATTGCTCAAGAGGCTGCTCACTTCCTTAAGGACCTCAGGAGTCAGGACCGGGGATACACTGTCGATCAGCCCTTCAGTTTGTTTGACGAACTTGGGCGTCAACAAAGCATTGGCTTTGCTCAAGAGGCTACCCACTTCCTGAAGGACTTCAGGAGTAATGACAGTGGATACATTGTCGATCAACCCCTCGGTTTGTTTGACAAACTTGGGTGTCAACAAGTCATTTGCATTAGCCAAGAGGCTGCCGACTTGCCCAAGAACTTCAGGAGTCAGGACAGGGGACACGCTGTCGATCAAGCCTCGAGTTTCATTGACAAATTTCGGTGTCAAGAGAGCATTGGCGTTGGTCAAAAGACTGCCGACCTCTCCCAGAACTTCAGGATCCAGTGCGTCAATCAACGCTTGCGCCTCTTTGACGAATTTCTCTGTCAATAGAGCATTTGCGTTGCCCAAGAGAGTTCCAACCTCTTTAAGGAGATCAGGAGTGAGCGCTGGAGCCACTGCGCTAATCAGGCCTTGTGCTTCGTCAACGAATTTTGGTGTTAGCAGCTTGTTCCCATTGGTCAAGAGACTGTTGACCTTGTCGAACAGATCTGGGGTCAGAAGCGGGCCCGCTGCACTAATAAGACCTTGCGTCTCCTCGACAAACTTCGGTGTCAGCAACTTGTTTCCGTTTGTCAAGAGATTGTCGACCTTGTCAAAGAGATCTGGAGTTAGAAGTGGGCTCGCTGCGTTAATTAGGCCCTGTGTCTCCTCGACGAATTTCGGTGTCAGCAACTTGTTCCCGTTGGTCAGGAGACTGTCGAGTTTGCCGAACAGATCTGGCGTCAAAAGCGGGCCTGCTGCGCTAATCAAGCCTTGTGTCTCCTCAATGAATTTCGGGGTCAACAGCTTATTTCCGTTGGTCAAGAGATTGTTGACTTTGTCAAAAAGATCGGGTGTCAAAAGTGGGCCCGCTGCGTTAATCAATTTCTGCGTCTCGTTGACGAATTGAGGTGTTAACAAGGCGTTTGCGTTGTTCAAGAGACCGGTCACCTGGTTAATGAGCTCAGGTGTCAACAGGTTGTATGCCGTGTCGATCAAAGACTTCGCCTGGTTCGTCGTCTTGTCGTCCAACAGGTATGCAATGTGATGAAAGAAGGACTCTATATCCGACAACAAATTGGGCGCAAGAAGACCCTTTATGCCGTCGAGATAACTGGCCAGATCGCCCATGGGGTTGGCCGCATTTATCGGCGGCTGTTGCTGCGGCTCCGGGGCTGGCGATGGGCTTGCTAGTGCCCTGGTCGCCGGCGAACTGGCATTCAATAGAAGTGTGGGAATGAGGTTCGAGACACGCATCTTCTGATATATGGTCCTGTGCAGCGTGCGGACGTCGACCGGCGGATGATAAACACGATCCCAGATACATTATTGAGAGATCCAGAGCTCCCCTTATAACCCCAACGGCTTGCTCCTCCCAGAGTCCCAGCTCAACAAAGTTCAAACCGAGGGCTTGTGGTCTCCACATGAGATCAGCATGCTCTTTTTCTCTTCAGTGGTATTAGCGGAGTAGAAAAGACATCAGCGGAGCTTTCTCCTCATCGGATTCGACTGCTACAGTCCATAATAGACGGTCAAAGAGCGGCCATATCTCCGGTCTCGAATGTGGCTCCACTAGAAGGATCGACCTTCTGCAAAGGGCTTGGATGTGAATTGTCCCTACCGGATACAGTTGTGAGCCCCGCCCCTAAGGGCAAGTTGGTGGAGGAACACGAATGGGAGGATGCAAAATATGAAAAGCCCATTATTTCTCCCCATCGACCTGCCCGAAAAACAGCAAGTACGGTCCTTTGCGCCCTCGGTGATCAGCGCTGAGAAACATCTTTTTGAGCATGGCCAACATGCGTCCATCATTATCTTCCTTCCAGGTCCTCGCTGGACCGTTCATTTCAGTGGGCTGTTCTGGGTCAAAGCGATGGCGTCTATTGGTTTACAGAAGGCTTGTTCTTTAGTTTAACAGTTCGCGTGCGGCGCGGTTAACAGCACGGGGGAGATCGGGGAGACGGCTTGCGGGGAAAGCTGGGACGGATGCCCATGGGGTGTGGATGATGCTTCCCGCCCGCGGGGTTTGCGAGATTTCAGTTGAATTCAGATTATTGCGGCGACGCTCAAGCTCAACAAACCGCACCGTCGCGATTATAATCAAAAGTCAATTTGGACTTCAGTGGAGATCCTTGCCCCTTTTCGGCGTTTTGTCCGTCGGGCTCGGGCCCACGGGAACATGTGAACGGTGAGCGCCTGGAAAGCCTCGGACGTCCGAGCTCCAACTTGTTGACTTAGTCAGCACGGAGAATTTCGTATGGTGTGGAAAATGCGGGGATTCTCCATTATTATTGTGGATCAATTTCTGTCCCACGGGGTTGTGCGCTTGCCGGTGACTTGACACATGGATGCGATACTGCTAGGATCTCAGGCTGCCCTTCGTCGTACATACACTAGTAAGTATGTACCGACAACATATACCTACCTAGGTAGGTACATATCTTGCAGGGACGATCTTCGGTTTAATTGCGGCAGTTCTGCCGGACTGCCTCCAAAAGACCTAGAGTCATGATGTGGCTCCATAGTTTATCCATGTGACAACACACAGGTAACGGATGCCTTTAAGTCCCGATCAGCAAGATAAAACGCATCCTGGTGTCCTTGGAACCCTTATCGGCATTCATTTCCCCTTGGATAATGTCTATTCTTCAGGTCCATGCATTAACACAGCCTTTCTTTCGCTTTGTTCATTGCCTGTCGCTCAGATGCGGAGCAGTAAGCAAGTTTCCCCCTCGGCCCATCCCATGGGAAAGATACGAGTACCTCCCAGTAAAGGACCTCTACCTTGGAATACGGCAGGATTCAGGGCCTCCATGCCTTTAAGCTGAACTAGAGGTACCAGAGAATTTCCAAACAATGACAAGTTGAACGGAGTATGTGTGTTTTTCCTTGATATCAGCGCCAGATTACCTTTACACCACAGTCAATATTGCCGAGGCTTTGTAAGAGACGCCCATCATGCCAGACAGGTGGCAATTTTTTGTCCTAAATGGATTCTTTGAGCGTACATGGTCTCCCTCACTCTACATGCGGCAACCAATTCAAGAAGCCACACAAGTGATGCGGCTGTGACTGGAAATGATGACTGTGGCAATTCCTAGCAATCCATCCATTCATATCTACCTTTGTCTGAATGCAAAATCACAGCAGCGCTGGGGATTTTTTTTCAGCTATGTTGATGCCAGTTCAGCATAGAGCGTCTGTTCTCGACACAGCTTTATGCTTGCTCAGCGGCAACCTGATATTCGCACATGGTCCTATTCTGGCTACTACGGCTTTCGAAAGTTGCCTGTGCAGATTGGAAATTTGGTCCTGATTTTTGTACTAGCCACTCCACGAAACACGGAGCGACAATGATAATACGGAAGACGCACGTTTCCTTCTTTCGTGTGGATTCGTATATCTATATATGAATGTGATCTATCCAATGGCTATGTCTAACTGTACCAGACTACCAGGAATACGTTGAGGAGTAGCACTATTGACAATCTAAATGCAATATGTACCAAGAAAAAAAAAACCGAGCTTGAGGTCGCAGGAAGACAGAAAAGATGGATCCGGACGACAATGCTGTCGCAGAAGGAGCGAACCTCAAGGACTCAAACCTAGAATGCTCCGCATCACCGTGTCCAACTTGTCCGCACACTGGGCCGCGTCACCCAGCACCTCAGGGCACCTCCATGCCACGAATCGGTCCGGTCGGACGAGGATGCACCCGGTCTCATCCACCTCTCGGATACGTGCCCAGTCAAAGTAGACGTCTTCATAGTCCTGACGGAACCCGATCGAGTATGCGTTGATCGTTATCCCAAGCTTCCTCCCGACCTCCGAGGCCGCCTCCTTCCACGCCTCGCCTCCAATGCCCGTTAGAACGGTAAATGCACCTTTCCCGGCCAGATCGATGGTCGAGACGGGCTCCACCGGGACCGCTTTGTTGAGCCAGACGTGAGGAAGACGACACCCGGGGTACGTGCTCGGGACGTAATTCAGGACGTGGTCCTTGGCCACGGCTTCGGGGGCTTTGTACGGCGTCTTCTCGTCCGCGGTGTAGACGGCGGAGCTCTCGTAGCGCTGGCCCATCTCCTGTCCGAGGCCGTGGAACTCGTGTTCCTCCTGCTCGATGGCGGCTTGCAGAGCCTTGCGACGAGCGCGCCCGGCCTCGCTAGGGGAAGAGAGCTCCTGAAGGGCTCGCTTCCGCGTTTCAACATCCGGGGACAGAAATCCGAAGGCCTGCAGAACTGCCTGGTTTTCACGGAAGGCTTGGTTTGCACGGGTGATGACTCCGTAGCCGACGGGTTGTCGCTCGATGGAGTATGTCTCCAGAAGAGTGGGGGATGCGAGGCCTGTCACGGATATAGATCAGATAATTTAGTTCAGCTGGGAAGGTTGTCTTTTTTTCTTCTGGACTGGAACGGACCTTTCATTACATAGGCAATCTTCCATGCAAGGTTGTATGCATCCTGTATGCAGGTGTTGGAGCCGAGCCCATTCATGGGCGGGTGTCGATGAACAGCATCCCCTAGACAAAACCTGTGAAAATCTGCGTCAGCACTCAAACAGTCATAAGAAAGGTATCATTGGCACCATACACGTTGCCTTTTGAGTATTTCTCAGCCACTATCTCATTGATATACCATTTTGATACTCCCAGCACCTCGACTGGGATTGAATCGTCTCCGATGAACTCTTTTACCCTCTGGAGGTATTCCTCCTTAGACGGGTTGATATCTGAAGGGGCATCACGGTCAGGAAACAGAATAAACATCCACTCATGCCATGGCTTGACCATCCTGGCAATGCATGACGACCCAAAGGCAGGGTGCGCGCGATCCGGCTGGAAGAGCCAGTGAAGATTGCCAGTCCGATGCTCCATCAGATGGGACAGATCCGCCTTAACCAGGACATTAATTGCGAGGCCCTGTCCTGGCTTTGCGATCAGCGGAAGGCCCAGCTGCTTGAGAACGGGACTCCGTGCCCCGTCGGCGCCAAAGAGGTACCGAGAGCGGACCTTGTACCGCGACCCGGAGATGTTGTCCTGCAGCGTAGTCGTGACTGTTCCCGTCTCCTCATCCTGCTCGAATTCTATGAACGTGGTATCAAACCGGCACTTGAAACCATTCATGGTTGCATATCGAAGAAGCACCGGCTCTAACAGGGTCTGGGGAAGATCTACGTGGCGGCATGGACTGGCAGTCTCGTAGTCACCCTGTGTGGCTCATATTAGACTCGCAGATACCTAGACAAGGAATCTTTCTTTGAGAAGTGACATACCTTCCGTCTTGGATCATTTCCCCATGAGTACACGCGGGCATACTCTTCCCCAGCCATGCTGTAGGCCCATCGTGTGTGCGTCATGTTATTTCCCTTTGTGGCAAGACGGTTGCACTCTGCCTCCAAGCCAATGTCCCGTAGACATTCTGATTAACCTAGAAATTAGGGCCAAATTTTACTAGATGATTACGAACGAAGGATCAGGAGTGTCTACTAACCCAGCGCAGCCATATTGGTTATATGTGCTCTCGGTGTATCTGCATGTGTTGAAGCCGTGCTTACCATCATTCCGTGTATTCCTAAAACCAAAATCAGTGTCATTTGCCCCGTTAAATAAGTTTCAATGCAATAAAAGAGAATCCAATTACCATGGGAAGCGAGAAAACACGCCAGTGAGGCTCCAGCAGGCCCAGCTCCAATGATGAGAATATCGGTTGAAATCGTCGTACTCGCTTCCGAGTGGCTGTCACCGTTGGCAATGGCAGCTCCAGCCATGGTGAAATTGTCTATTTACTGACTGTAGAAAATTGTTCTGTTCTCTGTTATATATTATTGTTCAGCTATAGTTCACATAAGGAATAAAGAGGCTAATGGTACTACCTAGTAAAAGGTACCCGGTTCCAATGATTACCTGGACCGCTCAAAACCGTTAAATAAATGAGGCTCTATTAAGTCACTCACAGCTCTTGGAGTCCGGGGAATCAAATTATTATATCTGTGAAAGTCGTCTTCAATTGAGTCTTTGTCGTTGGAATGGCCGGTCGAATTAGGTCCGGTGAAGATTGCGGGGATCCGTGCGAGACGTCTAAGTTTCTAAACACAAAGCACGTTTTCTTCGCAATATTTCAAACGCCCGCTTGCAAAAGTCCTTTTCTAGATACCGGAGAATAGAGAAAACTGCATCGCTGATTGCGATGACTACATAGTCTTTATCTTTCCTTCATCAAGCCATTGACAGGAGATTCGGAGCATGGCGGTATCTCTCGCTACACACAAACCTCCCCGGACAACTATGGGTAAGCATTCGTAATACATCGCAAATCAATAATAGTCCTGAGACGCGGCAGCGAACTAAATGTTGTTAAACTGCTTTTGGTAATTATGGGGTAGTGTTTGTAATATATTGGAAATCAATAATAATAGTTCTGAGACGTTGAAGCGGTCTAAATGTCGTTAAGCTTCTTTTCGGCGTTAATACAGCCCAATGGCGTGAAGGACACAGGTGGATCCTGGTGCTTGATGATTTTGATCTCCATGCAGAAGCAGCAGAACTGAGATTGTTTACTTCAACCCGACACGTGTTGAATTAGGAAGTTCCAAAATGGAAGCAAAAACTGAAAAGATCGCTTCTAGATCTCTCCTTTGGTTCCACGGAGGTGTTTGATCGGTCTTGATGCACGAAGAAAGCCCGTCAAAGGATTCTTTCCTATTAAGTGCAAAGATTTTCAAACCAATAATGGGTCTTAAAGAGATGCTAGGAGTAGATTATTGACAATCTGCGTAAGCCGCGCCGAGATATTCCATATGGTTTTTTTCTCCCATATTTGACGAGCATGTATGACAGTCAGTACCAGGAGTTACTACGAAGAGTTCGATGTAGAACGATTAAAGGTTCTCGAGAATCAAATCTGAACATGTAAAATAAAAGCATCAAGATATGTTCTCACTTCCATCTGATGCAATGGAATGTTGTCAGCAAAATCCTCGCTTTAAAAGAGAAAGCAAAGGTGATAGAAATGAATATACATAGTATGGACAAGCTTCACGACACCGACAACGGTAAGCGTCAGTCTGATTGGCCTCTGGTCGAAAAAGGGTAAAAAAGACAGACGCGGGGGAGAACCGCGATGCGCGTTCTGAGTGGATTGATGCCTCTCCACCAGGCCGTTGTTTAACTCCTCGCCTTCGGAAAACGATATAGCTCTTTTAGATTCTGGGAGAAGATTGGGCGATGAAGCCAACAGGTCTCAGCCGTGGGTTCTCACAACCGCGTAGATGACCCGTGGACCAGGAATCCAACTTGACGGGATAAACGGAGCCCACCCATGGTTCTGGGTGGCCCTGGAGAAGAGAATCTGGGTTCAATACTAGTGGGGATGACACCTCAACGTCCCGTCTTATCACCTTGTTCCCCGCCATATGTGTGTCCAACATATCATATCAGCTTATCAACGTGGTATTCCCTGCCAGTCGGAGCTTGGGAGATGTCTCATCTGAAACAAAGACAGGGCATGCATCGTCAAGGATGCTGAGAACGCCACTCCTCGAGCCAGCGATCATCCTCCATGCCCGTAGTAAATGACCTTTTCGGCAGGCAGCAGATAAGTCGCGTCGCGATTATGACTCAGGAGTCCTGAACTCCGTCCGCATGCAGTAGACACTGCTGAAGCTCCTGCGCCAGTGTTTCCTCTGCCCCCGCGGGGATTGTGAGGATCGAGGAGAGAACCTCGATGATGCACCACACAGCATGTCACGGACGCGTTGAGCCCTTTGACTCACGTGTCGCGTTCCTCTAACGAGTGCAAGGGTCTTGCGTAGCGCTGGGGAGACTTCGGGCTTGGCAATCTGGAAGCAGGGAAGCAGTCAAGATACTGTCTTTGAAGACGTCATGCATATCTGGAAACTTGTTGTTTCAAAGAACAGCAACTTTGCATCATGCGTATGTACGCCACAATCCCACTGGCATCTGGATACTAGTGGGCGTCCAGCTCGTGTGATCATTGTTGAAGCTGATTGAGACACCGCCACCGCGCTCTGTGTGTGGTGTGTGGCGCAGCCAGAAAATGTGGCGCATGCATAGTCCACGTCAGTAGGAATAAGCAATAATGTTCAACTTGCCGCCCCTCGCCTCGCGCTTTTACCAACCGGTTATCTTATCTCAGACTCTATGCATAATACAGAGACAGGGAACAGAAAGGATCTTCTCGCAATGTCCGAAAAAGGGTCTCCAAGCGTCAAACATGACGGTTGACGAGACTGGCGATACGTGCCATGGGTCCCCAGGGTTCTTCCTGTCGATATTCAGTACACATGCCGACTCCAGCCACCAAAGAGCGGAAGGGCATTCTGCGTGTTCTCCTGCTCGACTGGGAAATAAAGGTATTATCACCCTTGTCCGGATTTGTCTAGTGTATTATGATCATCATTTGCCACAGCTGTCCTTTGTGCCGGCGCCTGCTGTGACCACCCGGTCCTCGTCCTGAGCCATGTGACTTTGCCACTACCTGAAGATGTGGATATCCGGGTTCTTCTCCTGCAACGGTGATGCCCAAGATGAGGTCAACAAGGTCATGAAAGTCGCATGGTCGCTGGACCGCCATTCAACCAAACAACACGGGATCTGCGCCCGAAGTACGCTGCCGGATTTGATCCATCATAACCCGACAGGAGAGTTGGGTGCTTTAGGCGCTCGGAAGAGCACTCTTTAAGGGACCCTTTTTCTTCCATGATCCCTTCTTTACCTGTAACGACAGTATCGTTACAAGTGCGTGTAAGGGTGGCGTTGGCTTCGAGAAAGTCTGGAGATGACGGTCGTCGAGACTCAGCCCAATGGGCGATTGCAGCAGGGATCTCAGCCCAGGCATGGTGCCGGTCTCTTCTCTTGATCAGCGAATCTGATGCGCGAAAGCGCCCAAGCCCCATGTCAAGCCCCACGATGTCGACCCTCCATCAGCTGAGGTCTCCGGCGGCCGGAGTCGACAGGTCTTGCGCGACGCTGAGATTGTGCAAAGGCTGTCCGGGAAATTCAAAAAAGAGAGGGCATTGTCTTGGTCTGTCCCAGCGAACAATGGCAGCTGCTCATCATTGCCCAACGGCTTTTCTCCGCTGATCTGTCTGTTTGGATGTGTTTCGCAGCTGCGATGCACTCACTACCGATCTAAGTGCCCTCCCCGGTTTGCCTTGGCTACATAGTATCCTCGCACGACATGTTCCGCTTCCGATTCCACAACGTATCGGGTCGCATAGAAGCGGATAGCGATCTAGACACTCCAGCACGTCGTGTCAAGACCCAGCTAGGCTTGTCGGGATACGGTCGGTGCTCGGTCTGGCTTTCTTGAAAGGTGAAACTTTGAGGTTATGAACGATGGTCAATGCGATGAACCACGGCCCACGCCTCCGATCTGGACATGTCGCTCGACAGGAAAAGCAAGTAAATGTATCCGGCGAAGACCGTAGACTGCGGAGCGGGATCAGGATGGGACCTCTAGAGTCTAGACTAGTAGACCCTATCCGAACCTCAAGACCGACACCATCGCACGACAGCTTGAAAAAAAAAAAAAAGGACATTCTGGGAAAACGGCCAATGACACACTGGCCGGGCCAGGCTTCGGATGTCAAATCAGAGCGCCATCCAGTGCTAAGTAACTTCCAGTTTGAGAACTTATCCACAGCACGCATCTACTGTGTAATAATCGTCTTGTCCCAGCGCAACCTCCTGGTTTAGTCGATCATCTTTCTTGATACTCCCTAAAGTCAACGTTGGCAGCTCCAAAGCAGACTCCAATCTCATCAGCGTCACCTGCGACCTAAGGTTATTGACGGCACATGTACAGTTCTTCTCGTAGAAGAGTGTCGGCTACTGATAGCATCGTCTTTTCATCCGACTACCGTCCCGCCCTCCCATATCGTCCACTGCACAGAGAGAGCAGCGGGGTCCAGAACGGAGGCTGTCGTCGCTGTTCTACAAAGAGCGCGAAACGGATGGTTTGCATTGTCATTAGACTTTCGGATGGGAGAGAACTGGAAGCGCTCGACCTGCACGCCCACGGGCTAACGTGCGGATCTCGGGGGCTTAGCACTGTTTTGCAGTTTCTGCAGCGCAGCGCTGAGATCTCTGCCTTGCCCCGGTTGCCGTGTATGTCAAAACCCCAGCAGCCCTAGGAGTCCAGGACGGTATCGTTACGCTGCTGACGGTCGCTGTACGGTACGGAATACGCGCGACGGCCTCCGGGCGGAGCCCTACGGTTTCCCATCTCAGCGCTCCCTATGGAGTCTGTCCATGATCCATCAGCCGTCCTATCAGGCTGAGGGCGGGTCTGCGATACACCGGACGGAGTTCGCAGGGCGGAGGAAGCCCCATCGGGATGTTTCAACTCCAGCAGCCTGCGAGTCCGGATCTCCTCGTAGGCGCCCGCCAGCATCTCACTTTCCCGCACCGGGCTCCATGTGCTACTCGGACTGACGTAGGGCTTCTTCAGGAGCTCTGGCCTCGACCAGTGTCCGCGGGGCGCACGGGCAGATTGAAAACCGCTGCCCATAATGGCCAATACTCGTACCGTACGTTCGGTGCGCCGGGACGCCAGGGTGTGTACAGTATTGTGTACAGCGTACGGAGCACAGGACGTTCATCGGCGTCGCAATCCACCTCCCGCACTCTTGCATGCGGCCATCTGCGGCCATCTGCAGCCAATCCACAGCCGGCCAGAACGAAGAAAGAAAAGGTAGAGATGGAAGCGCCCGGGCAAAAACGAGGCCCGCTTCCTCCATGCAAAGGCTCAACGCGCCGTGATTGTAAACGGGCCTGGCCGAGAGGCGCCGTTGTTGATATAACCCGCACTCTCCTCCCCGCCAACCTCCCGTTTCCTCTTCTGGTCATCCTCTGATCCAGCCCTCTTCTCTCTTCACGTCCTCTCCTTCAATTTTTTCTTTTCTTATTTTTCGCGCGTTCGCCCACACTCCATTCTGTCTCCTGCCAGCCCGTCCCTTGTCTCGTCGTCAACTTGCGCCTCCTTATCCATCAGACACCTCTGCCCTCTTCTCACACTTATCGCTCCGTCTCCCCGATCTCTGTACAACTCTAGTCTGCTCGTGGCGCTAACCCATACGCAGAACATAACTTCCCATCTCCCGGTGCAACAAAGCGTATTGGGCGTTGACTTGTGTGGGCGAATGTCGCCATTATAATTTACTTCCTTCCCCCCCCCCC
>JGI26058J51888_1000592_pt1 | contig 18343 bp, 20 predicted proteins | sample HigsolmetaSP110D_FD_51888 | JGI IMG/M metagenome (IMG submission 51888) | reverse complement strand
CGTAACTAACCGCTAAGGCAAACACCGTGCCGTGATAACCCCCAGACAGTCCCGTTCCCCCCCCCCTCACCGATCTCCAAACCCGTCAGATTCCCCATGCCTGAGCCCGGTCCCAGAAAAGACCGCACACCCGTAGGCCAAAGCAAACTAGAATACATGAATTTGTAGTGTAGGTCGGATATGTCGACGACACAAGAAAACACGAAGCCTTCCTCTGCTCACATATCGAAACAGAATAAGGCGTAAGGGGGAATAAAGGGGAATCGTGGTAGAAACACATAAAAAATGGAAAAAGCGAGAAGAGCAAGATGGTCATATGCACGCTCGATAAACGCAGGACAGACGTAACAGAGAAACTTTTGGAAACCTTCAAGATATCAGCCGAGAAGAAAAAGTACATGAGAATTCTTTCGTGTCCGCGTTTCGAGACCCTCGCAGTTGCGAGTCATGCTCTTTTTTTGACGTTCAAATTCGTTGCCTTCGTGGACCGTCACAACGCCGACCAATCCAAGGGAATAATGGACAGGAAAAATAGAAGTCGATGGGCAGAAGAGGCGTAGTCGACCGGAGAAGCGCGGCGTTATGCCAGGCGGACAGCACGAGGAGCAGCAGGAGCGATCGAGATATCAGGTTTGTGCGAGAGAAGTCCCTCCAACCATACCGTTTAGCCCACGGATACGGCCAAAACATTAGGCGTCGGGCTTCTCGAGAGACAACGCTGGGCTGCCAGGCAATTACTGGGTTCCATTGGGCGCCGAAGACCCATTGGTACCATTCGCGCCGTGGTTACCCTGCTGGCCTCCGAAACCACCTCGTCCACGTCCACCCCTGTAGTCACCACGGCCTCGGCCACGTCCCCTGAAGTCACCACGACCGCGACCACGGAACCCGTCACCTCGCCCACGTCCGCGGCCGCCTCGACCGCCACGTCCGCTGTTCTGCCTCTGGTGGTGGACCACCTGTTCGAAGCCGTCATTCGCTTCCTCCTTCGCCGGGGCAGTGGTAGCAGGAGCTTCCTCCGTCGAGGCGTTCGAAGTCTGGGCAGCCGCCGCGGGAGTGCCCTCGAGACCAGTATCGGTCTCAGCTGGGTTGCGCGGCACCTCGACCCAACCGTCCGCATTAACAGAAGTGGCGACGGATTCGGCCAGTGGGTTAGCTGCATCTCCAACGGTAGCCTGAGGAGCAGGTGCGGAAACCTGCTCCGGCTGAGAAGGGGCGGAGGTTGCGAAACCATTCGTGGTGGCGGTCTGGGCAGTGGTATCCTGAAGCTCGCTGGAGCCGGCATTGGCCAAGGTAGCATCTGAAGCAGGAGCAGCTTCGGTAGCTGGTGCTTCTTCGGTCCAAGCCACCTCCGGAGAGTAATCTTCTGAAGCCTTCTTCACCTTTTCGTCTGGACGGCTTGTCAGCACCGTGATTTAGGGTACCGTGATACCAAGGCACGATACTTACAAGTCACCTCTACCAAGTCGCCTTCAACGCTGGGGATCTTCTCATCCACGCCATTAATCAACTTCAGCATAGCGTCGACAGCCTCATCGGTGCCACCGTAGACCTGGAACAGGACACCTTCAAACGCACGGCTCTCTGGCGAAGTCTCGTCACCAGAACGTCTCATAGCAGCGGCAGCGCGCAAAAACTTGCTCAGGACCAGCAATTGCTCCCTAAAGTTCTTCTTATTGGATTCCGTGGTTTCGGCGATAATCTTTTCCCGCTCAGCTTCCAGCTCCTCCTTGTGCGCCTTCTCCAGAGCCGCCTTCTGGTTGGCCAGACGCTCCTCCCATTGGGCACTAAACTGCTTGTATTGGGCGATCTGACGCTCCAAATTAGCGACATCGGCTTCCAAGGCAGGCTTCCTCAGCGCCTGAGCCTTCTGGTCCACATTGATCTTCCTCTCAGCAACTAGGTCATCCAGCGATTTGCCAGGGTTTTCGGCGATGATATTGTCGACTTTTGAGGTGGCATTCTACAGAGAAGAAGATATCGCACATTAGCTGGAGAATTCAGAACTCGGAACACGGAGGCCGTGACTCACCAGTTTCTTCAAGGCATTGCGCAAACTCCTGTGGGAAACACAAATCAGTTCATTGTCCAGAACATAAAAATGTATAAACAGATATGAAAGCCGTAGAGGGATGCGTACTTCTGGAGATCCCTCAAGAAAGTGTTCTCAGCCTCGCTAACAATAACACCATTTGTTGCAGGCTGCTCAGTAGCTGGGGTAGCTGGGGTCTCGGGGTTTGAAGGGGCAGAACCAGCAGCATCGCCATTTGTAGAAGCCTCGGCCTTTGCACGCTTCTTCTTGGCGGACTTGGATTCTGTTTGTGCTGGGGGGTTGTTGGTGACGGCGGTGGCAGGCATGGTGGGAGGTGGTCGGTTGTGCGATTGCAGCTGGTGCAAAGGGAAGAGAGAGGAGGAAGACCCAGTTGCAAGGGAAAGAGGTTTCGGGTAGATATATTAGTATGTAGAAGGTGACTAAGAGTAGGGGAAGCAGTTGTGTTGCTGGCGTAGGGGAGGTGAAGACGTGGAAAATTGGTTGGAGGTGTTGACCGATGAAGTTGGGCGGTCGTGATGTTGTCGCCAGTGAAAGAGGCGGAACGAAAATAGAGCGCGAGCTCCCCGCCGATCCAGCACTCGATCGCGTGCCAGCATATATGGCGGTCCAATGTCTATCCACTCGCAAACAAAGCAGGGCCTAGAACGCAAATAACTCTCCTCTGGTGTGCATTCCGTATTCGTTTTTTGACCTTCCTCTTTTCCTCGGGCGCTGTTCAATAGTTTCTACACAGCTTGTAATTGTACGGTACGTACAACATGACCATGACTGTCGCTTTACAGCTCCTGTAGCAATTAATTGAATTTCGATCCCTTCAAAAAGCAACTTTCGGGTATCAGAAAAGAAAAAAAAAATCTACCCTAGGTAACCGGTTCCTGAACTCCAATACTCCGACCATACGCAGTACACGTGTCATGCCCAACAAGAGCGCAACCGCAGACAAACAAGAAAACGACCATTTAGCAACCGAAGCTCTATTTAGCCCCTGAACTTGCGCAACGTGCCCTGGAAACCAAGATTAGGTCCCCGTATACAGAGACAAACGAGAGACGGGACATGGGAAAAGCGTGCTGACTCGTACCTCGGTGACCTTCCGCACACTCTTGGCAGATATGCTCTTTTCACCGGCTTTTCTTGACTCTATCGATGCTTCACGCATCAATCTGTGACAAACGTATTCGTAAATGCTTCAACGAAATGATAGAGGCGGAAACTGGCGGGAGCTGAACGGTGGGGGCGGCTCACTCTTGCATGAAGAGCATGTAATCTAGGAAGATCTGTGAAGAGCGCAGATTAGCCAATTAGTCTGCAAAGTACGCGAAGAACCGATAAAAAATCGCTTCTGCAGCTACTGTGACAAAGGACTGACTTACAAGGATGTCCGCATTCTTGCTGAGGCTTCGATTCGAGTGCGCTTTGACGATGCGCTTGACGGTTGTGCGAGGGTAGAGCTTCTGTGTCGCGGGCATTGTCGCTAAAGAGTTGCTAAAATAGGAGTCACAAAGAAGCGGAGTTTACGTGCAGCAAAATTGTTTCCGCAATTGTTTCCGTCGAGGGTGCTTGACTCTTTCAGCTGGCTCCGTTGGAATGGACTTCGTTGGGAGTCTACTCCGTACGGCGGTCAGGAGGCGGCGTGTGGGGAATCCTGGCGGAGCTCTGGGTACGGGCCGTCTAGATGTCTGTGCCACCAAAGCAATCCATACAACTTCAGCTCAATTCAGTTAAATTCAAGTTCCTACCGTATGAGTCATGCGACTCTAGAATAAGGAGTACACTAAATATACAGGTATATGTGTAAAACAAATAGACTGGGCCTTACATCTAATCACCGGCGCCGAAACCATTTCCAGGCATACAGCGCGGCGATGGAGCCTGCTGCCAGCCTCCAGGCAAGGAAAACATACATTGCAACCCTCAGACGATCATAGTAACCCCTGAGCATGATGCCGACAGCGTGGGTGGTACCATTTTCAGAATCCTTTGATGACGGGCCGTAATATCTGCCAACACCCATTCCACCAATTCCAACCTCGTTGGGATTGTGGTCAGGATCTGCATCCTCCTCTTGTGTGACAGGTAGAGCGGCAGTCTGACTGTCGACGGCTGTCACATTTGGACGTCCTCCAGTCTTAACCCTGAGAGCATTGCGTTTCCGCAGGCGATACGTCAAAAGACTCACGATCAAGCGCAGATCCAGCGGAGTGAAAGTCGGATACTTCCAAAGCTGAACTGCGTTGTGAGGAGGGAGCATATCCAAAAAGTCCGCTAATATACCCAGAGTCAATCCCCAGAGAAGCAGAGGGCGGCTCCTGTCACTGGAGTCCTCCTGGCCGCTCAGGTACCATGCCTTCCACCTCTGGAAAGGCGACAGGAATTTTTTGTTGCTGTCATCGGGAATAAACCCCGGGACCGAGCTACATTGCAGGCTCTCAGTAGGAACCAGTCTGATCGCAGAAAACTCCATTAGACCCATTATCGAGCGGTAACCAAGACGGGTGAGGAATCCACCCCGACTAGCGTATCGTTCCGAAAGATCAACATACTCGACGGTACGCAGCGACGGGGACAGGAGGGCTCTAAGTGAGACCCAATGGGCCGAAGCCACCTCAGACGGCTGCAGCTTGAGCGTTGGCGAATGGCTGGAAGTTAACAGAAAGATGAAGGGACAGAGAACCATGAGCCTGCAGCTGAGTCAGTATGTTCAAGAAGAAGGGCAGTCACGGACCACGTACGGTACACTGCCCCAAGACGTAGTGACAATGCGCTCGGGCAGATTGCCAACATATATGCAGTCGCCGGTTGTCAAATCGAGGCCGATCTCTTCGGAAACCTCTCTGATCGCAGCAGCCTTGTCGTCTGCGTCATCCGGATCCCTCTTGCCCCCGGGAAGCGCAACATGGCCCGTCCAGCGATCCCCTACTCTCGAAGCCCGCTTAATAAAAAGGACCTCCGGGTCACCATGTTGCACCCATGATTGAGAAAAGAAATTATGCAGTCGCTGGATAACTGATACAGACTGATCCTCCACTACGGGAATGGATGGTTCTGGCCAGTGATTAAAGTCAGGGCGGACTCTCAGAATGAGGGCCACAGACGCTCGTTTCTTGCACTCCGGCGGGTTAGGAACATGAGGATATGGGTGTTGATGCAGGTCCACCAGAACCTCGCGAAGCGCTTCGGGCAAGACACCCGTAGGTGCCGCTTGAGAGGTGGCAGATTCCATAAACAAGAAAATATCAGACAGTCCTTTCTATCCAAATGAAAGGGTATTTGGTGAAAAATGTATAGAAAAACAATCAAATAGAGTATTCTCGGCGCATGCCCACCGATCCATCTAGCCAGAAATCACAGAGAAAGAAAACACGGCAGTGGTAGATATCAGCAATCTGGGGTACTCCGGACGCAGAGGCCAGCCGCGGCCGTCGGGGAAAGGTTCCTCCCTCCCGCGGCCCGGCCGGCCAGCTGCTTGCCCGATCGGGCCTAGCGCGAGTGCTCCGCTCCCATCTGGGACGACAGACCGCCTGACCTCGAGCTTGCAATTGGCCGTCGCCGAGCTCACGGCATGCACGTGTGCTGACGACCTCATATCTCCCATGGTCGTCTCGTCGCCCTTCCCGCAGCTCTTGTTCAACGTCTTGCACTCCCGTTGCCCTCTGTTCGGGGCATTTAATTGTTAATTTAGGTGCCTGTATCCATAACTGAATCACACTATACTGGCCGTTCTTTATTCTTAACTTCGATACCGTACATTCTCCTCCGCCAACCTAGCCAGGCACATCCCCTCATCCCTGCGCGATGCGTTTCGGCAAGACCCTGAAGAGCTCCATCTATCCACCATGGGAGGGCAAGTACATTGACTACCACAAGTTGAAAATCCTCTTAAGGGAACCGGATGTAACGGGCGAGGATCTAAGCGACGTCGAGAGCGACCCGTGGACGGAACAGGATGAGGAGGCCTTCGTCCAGGAGCTGATCAATGTCCAGCTGGACAAGGTCCACGCCTTTCAGGTGCAGACGTCTCGTGAGCTGCGGGAGCGTACCTCTGCATGTGAGGCGAAACTGGAGCCATTGGCCCCGAAAGACGAAGCGGAACCACCGGAGATGGACGAGCAGAGACGGAAGGCCATCGCCTCCCAGGTACTGCGCGAGCTGGACAGCATTACCAAGGAGGTCAGCGAGCTGGAGAAATACAGTCGTATCAATTTCACCGGATTCCTCAAGGCTGCGAAGAAGCATGACCGGAAGCGTGGTGCACGCTACCGAGTTAAGCCTCTGCTCCAAGTGCGGCTTTCGCAGCTGCCTTTCAACTCCGAAGATTACTCGCCTCTCCTCCACCGACTTTCCGTCATGTATTCGTTCGTGCGCCAGATACTCAATCCAGGCGTCCCGGAGGGCAAGGAGGGTGCCATTGCGGACACCCGTCACGACCAAGATGTCTATACCTCGCACAAATTCTGGGTTCATGCGGACAATATCCTGGAGGTCAAGACATACATCCTGCGCCGACTGCCCGTTTTAGTATATAACCCGAAATCCTCCAAGGAATTGGACGTGGTCCCAGCGGATCCGACCATCACATCTTTGTATTTTGACAATCCTCAATTCGAACTCTATAACAAAAAGGTTGCCCGGGCGCCCGAAGCTGGGTCTTTGAGGTTGCGCTGGACAGGGCAGTTGAAGGACAAGCCAGCCATCTTCTTGGAGAAGAAGATTGTCACTGAGGATAACAAAAGTCGAGAGGTTAGAGTGCAACTGAAGGAGAAGCACATACAAGAGTTTCTGAACGGCCAATACAAATTCGACAAGAAGGTGAGCAAGCTTTCGGACCAGGGTGTTGGCGACTCGGAGCAGGCAGAGTCGCTTAAGAGGGACGTGGATGAGCTGCAATCTTTCATCAGGGAACATGGGCTACAGCCCATGCTTCGTGCCAATTATACTCGAACGGCCTTCCAAATCCCTGGTGATGACCGAATAAGAATCTCCCTTGACACCAATCTGGCCCTGATTAGAGAGGATTCACTGGATTTTGAACGGCCTTGTCGGGATCCTTCTGATTGGCACCGCGCGGACATTGATGAAGCCGCGATGGAATATCCATTCAGCTCGATAAGACAGGGAGAGATCGTCCGTTTCCCTCATGCGATCCTGGAGATCAAGTTGAGAGGTAGCGGCGGACGGGCAGGAGAATGGGTCAGAGATCTGATGGCGTCTCATCTTGTCAAAGAGGCCCCAAGGTTTTCCAAGTTTGTCCATGGAGTCGCCCAGCTATTCGAGGACAATGTCAACACATTCCCGTTTTGGTTGGGTGAACTCGAGAATGACATCCGACGTGACCCCCAGGAGGCCTTCCACGAAGAGCAGGAGAGGCAAGCGAAGCGTGCCGAAGATGAACTTGCCGTGGAGAGCTTCCTTGGGGCGAAACACGGTCCTGCAGTCAAACCCCTTGTCAGTTCGCCTGCCGCCAGGCTGCCTGAAGCAGGCCCTGCCCGCGCTCTCGAGGCCCCACGGGAGCAACGTCCTTCGCAACCCAGCCGCGAACCCGAGCGCCGTGGGGAGTCTCCCCAGGCCCGCGAGTCTCCAGTGAGCGCTGCCTCGATACCATCCCGTCTCACCAACCTCCTCCCTTCGTTCTCAATGTCCCGCTACGCACGCGCGAAACGCGAACGAGTCACTCTTCCACCTGGCGTCCGGGAGCCCAGCACCTGGATCAAGGATTCCGGGCCAGTCCGCGTGGAGTCCAAGGTGTGGCTCGCCAACCAACGGACTTTCATCAAGTGGCAGCACGTTAGCGTTCTCCTGGCGACTCTATCGCTGGGTCTGTACAACGCTGCGGGCGAAGACAACGACATTGCGCGTACGCTTGCTATCGTCTACACGTGTTTCGCTCTCTTCGCAGCGCTGTGGGGGTGGCATATGTATGAGTTCCGTTCGAAGCTCATCCGCCAGCGCAGTGGACGTGATCTTGACAACGTTCTTGGGCCGATTACCGTGTGTATTGGATTGGCGATGGCACTGGTGCTTAACTTTGGATTCAAGGTATGTATCACATCTAGCTTTTCAGGAATCGGCATGTGATGTATCACCGCTGACACAAAATACATAGTATGCCGCTTTGCGCAGGGAAATGGAGAATCACCTTCCTCCTCCGCCCTCTGCATCTTCCAATGCCTCTACTCTTATGCTTGATGATTCAGGTTCTTGGAGATTGGTTGATCAGGCTGCCCAAAAGATCTAGAGATGATGGCTTCCGTGTATTATGTTATACGTTGTTTCGCCGTTTCTAATGACAGTAAAGCAAACTAGCTACTTTAGAAGGTGCGACGTATGAGGAACCTGGTAAATATCAAGACGTCACATGATTCCAAGTCAACAACTGTCCGCATCACTTCGAAGGGATCTCGATGTCACGTTCACGTATTTTTTTATCTCTACCTTTTTTGCTTACTTGCTTTTTCATTGATTAATGGGCATATCATGTCCTACTGTTCGGAGTCAGTTGATTGATTTATGAACTAGATAGTTCGCACTAGGATGATTGACATGAATGACAGCCTGTATGGGTGTGTACCTTGACTTTAGTGAGAGTGCGCTATGGACGGAGAAGACGATGTCACCGCACCGGCCACCGGTGTCCGAAACGGTGAGATCCATCCGTCCTCCAGATCCTCCATCGCAATAAAATACTGTACAATGCAACAAGAATTTAACATACGCTGACAGACAACTCCAATTTCCATTTCAAAATCAATCCATCTTCCAATCTTCATAGTTAGCTTAGTTTAGGATACGGATAGAGCGCGGTTGTGCACCTCCCCTCCCTCCCCCACACATTCGGGAATCACAGCCGACTCGGGTTGATCAGAACACCGATTGATTGGTAAGCAGCGATGGCGCTTGTCGGATGCTGGATCTATTTATGCAACTCCAGATCTGCGCCAGGCACACATAGCGGGTAAATCTATCTATCTATCCATCTACTACTAATCTACCTACTTGGATCGGGTCGAGCCTGACGATAAGAACAGAATTTCGGATCGTCCCATTCCCGCCAAGGCGTCTGTCTCCTCTCCTGATTATTAATATCACCAAGATATCACAGTTTACATACGGAAAAATCAAGAACTTTTGGTGTCAGGAGCATCTATTATACGGTACATACATTTAAGTACTACATAATCCAGGCGTCTAACCGTGGCGTCCCGCGCAAATAACCATGACCAACTTCAACATCCACATCGTCTCTGACACAGTCTGTCCGGTATGTACATACGGTACCATCTATACAGAGTACACTTCGCATTGTGCATACATACATACCTGACAGCCATATCCCGAACGCTTGCATACATTACCCTGCCTGCCCCACCCTACGCTACACACATAAGACGTACTACTAACTAATATCCCGTCCTACGCAGTGGTGCTACGTCGGCCACAAGCGCCTCTCCCGTGCCATCGCAACCCACAAGCTCTCCCACCCCACGGACACCTTCTCCGTCTCCTGGCACGCCTTCTACCTGAACCCGGACGCGCCCACGTTCCCGGGCGCCGACAAGCGCGCGCACTACCGCGCCAAGTTCGGCGCCGAACGGACGGAGGCCATCTTCGCGCGGCTCGCGGCCGTCGGGGCCGAGGAGGGGATCGCGTTCCGGTTCGGCGGGCGCACGGGGCGCACGAGGGACTCGCATCGGTTGATCTGGTGGGCGGGGAAGAAGCAGCAGGAGCAGCAGCAGCAGGGTACACAGGCCGCCGCTGGGGCGGAGGAGGAGAAGACGCTGCAGACCAAGGTGGTCGAGGCGCTGTTCAGGGCGTATTTCGAGGAGGAGAAGAACATCACGGACCGGGCGGTCCTGGTGGACGCGGCGGTGCATGCGGGGTTGGATAAGGACGAGGTGGAGAAGATGTTGGAGTCGGACGAGGGCGGGAAGGAGGTCGATGAGGAGGCCGCGCAGGCGACGAGGCGGTTCGTCACCGGCGTGCCCAACTTTACGATCCAGGGCAAGTATGTGGTCGAGGGCGCGGATGATCCCTCGGCATTCTTGGAGGTGTTTGAGAAGGTGGAGCAGGAGGAGAAGTAGGCGTCTATACTGTATGTACGTACATACATGCCTGCGTGTGGAGGGAGATTCTGTTTGAGGAAGACTTCATCTGTCATTCCATATCGTCTGAAGCAAGCCTAACTCAATCATAACTGTCTGAAGAAAAGATCTCACGCCCCGAACGCCACCCTGTCTCCCCGGCAAATCGAAAGCCCGGACGGAGCACAAGTAGTAAACTAGCCATTAGAAATTACTAGCACCGAAACTCCATGCCTCGTCCTGTGTTCCGGCGTCGGTTCCCATACCAGAGCCCATTTGGAAAAGTGGACTTCAACCGAAGTGCACTTGGGAAAAGGAAATACATGACCAGCGAATCAATACACATAACGCCAGAGAAATGCAAAAAGAGCAGCGCTGTCCTGTATCGACTGTTGGCGTAACACGGAAAGAAACGGAGGAAGTGTGCAGGAAACCTTTCGTGATAACACAAAAGAAAAGCGAAGGGGGAATAGGGGAATATGCCTCTAATCGAGAAGAGAACATCCTCGAAACCGACGTGAAAAGTCGGACTGGACAGGGCCGGGAAATCAACACGATAAGCAAACCGGAAAGAACATAGCCTGGGCCGTGGCATGGTACATCGTGACGCATCGTTGCGCCGGGGTAGAAAGGGGTCAGAGACGGGGAATAGCTGGGTGAAAATTCCAGGCTCATGGTGAAATTAATCTCGACCATCAGCGGGAAAGGATGATGAGACAAAGAGCAAACACTGTTAGTAAGATGATAGGAGTCTTTAAAGAACCTGAAGCGAAGATGAAGCTGAGATCATGCGCCATGGATCGTAATGGATGAGACGAGTCGACAAATCAGAGTGACGAGGAGATTCTCCTTCCCGTTCCACACACACGCCCTAATACTCGGCTTGCCTCAGCTGGAAATCGGGCATGTAGTCGAACCAATCTGTGTCTGGATTGTAGCGATAGGCCTTAAAATCAACCCCATAGGGTTTAGGTTCCAACATGTAGAGAACCCCAAGCGGTACGTCGAGATCTGCAACCTCATCACGGTTCAGCCCCCGGAAGTAGGCGAGCAGAACCCGGGCGACCGAGCGATGGCTGACTAGCAGCACATGGTCCGTCATGCGCTCAACTTCAATGATGACGGCACGTAACCGATTGATAATGTCAAGATATCCCTCACCGCCCGGTCCTGGGTATCGATACTGTAACTTCTCTCGCTTGCGATGAGCATACTCTTCTGGGTACTGTTCGCGGATCTCCTCATATGTCATGCCTTCCATCTTTCCGGCATTAAGCTCATCCAGCATTTTCATCTGCTTGATATCGTATTCATCTTCGTTGAAGTATTGGACGGTCTGGACGGCGCGAGTCATCATCGACGACCAGACACAGAAATTGCGTGGTCGGTCCTGCGGAGCATACGAGGGGTTCGGAGGCGTGCTGTCACCCGGACGAGGGGGAAAGTGCTTCGACATTTCTTTCTGCCTTTGATAGAACTCCCATTCACGCCGCTTGTGGTCGATAAATTTTGCGAGAGCTTTGGCATAGCGATGTCCGTTCTCGCTCAATTCCGAGTCTCCTCCGATTCGACCGAGGCGGTCATCGATGCTTTCACCGTGTCTGGTAATCCAGATCTGACGCGGTGACAAGTTGAAGTTGAGGAGATAGTATACAACCTGCGATGAGAGGAACCCGTTGGTCAGGTGAGTGACAATCTTGCGCCCTACATCGATCATCTGGATGTAGGGCATGTTGTTCTTCTCCTCGTATTCTCCAAGGGGGACATATGACTTCTCATACAGAGCGACACGCTTCTTGAAGTCCTCCAGCGCCTTGGCGGGATCCTGGCCTTTGTAGTCCGGACCGGACAGCTTCAGGCGCATGTTAGCTTCGAGCAGCTCCTCGTCGACACAGCGACTCTCGAGGAAAAGCACATTCAGCTCCGGACCCGCCCTTTTCCGTATGTGCTCCATGATTTTCTTGCGCCGTTCCAGGGTGCTGTTGGTGGCGTCGAGGATGCCAACGCTTCCTCCCTGCTCGAGGACGTAGTCCAGAAGCTCGTCGAGAGTGGCCAGGGCGACCTGTTCTCGAAGCTGCACCGCGCGTTGATTCTCAGGGTCAAAGAAACTGGCGGACTGGTCCATGACCTCCGGTGAACCTTCCCGCTCAATCTCGTGGCCATTGGTAGCCTGTGCAGAAGTGGCTGTCACGCCCGCTGACCCATCACCATTGGTCTCAGCCTCTTTGCCGTTAACGAGGATGCGAGCTGGCATGACGGGAGGCGGAAGTGCATCATGCTGGTGGTCATCAGTGGAATTCGAGGTGTCCGCGCTGATGCTCATCCGGCGGACCGAGTCTACCAGATCCTTGTGGACGGAGCTCTCCTTCCTCTCCTTGCCACGATCGATCTTCGCTGGCGAGCCGCCGCTAGCTGCGATGCGACGACGCTCACCGACGTTGAAGATCTTGGTGTCGTGCTGCAGCCAGTTCAGGTAGCGGGCCATCTTCTTGGTGATGTAGCTCTTGCCCCGTGCGGGGAGGCCGACCATGATGATGACGAGCTTGGACCCAACATCTCGCTGCGCGATCCGACCGTCTGGTGAAACCTTGGACTTGGTGAGGCCAGGGATGTCGAGGGTGGTCGCTCGGACCTTGTTGGGGGTGGCAGAGCCGGAGGTGGGCGCGCGAGCAGATCTGAGCAAAACACGTTAGCAACAGTGAATTATATGCACACAGCCGCGCGCGACAGGCTGGCCAACGGTCCCGACAGGCCGGGAGACGCCATCCCCGCACGAGAGGAGGAAGCGGGGCGGTCGACCAGGGCCATCGGGAGAAACAGGAACGGGGAAGGGGGGGGCGACGTACATTTGTGGAGAGCTTGGTGCGGTAGAAATCGGAGTGTCAGTTAGGGCAAACCCGACGCCGTCCCTGGAGGGTTGCGCAGACAGCGGCTTGTGGGCATCGGGATGCAGCTCATTCCCTAGCGCTCTCCCGACCACGGTCTTGGGAGGCATCAGATTGGCGTCCTTGCCGCCGTTCGGGATGCCGTTGGGAGGAGCGAGATGGTGCTCGCGAGGAGGCTCGGGGGGCGAGGCGCAACTCATGATGGCCGACCGGGCGATGTCAGAGTGCTGCGACATCCCCGCACTAGCTGCAGGGGATGTGACGTGAGAGAGAGGACAACTGGCTCTCGCGGCCGTCGAAGCCAGACAGGTGCCCTCTGACGCGGTATGTGAGGATGGAGAGGATGGTCTGGGAGGTTCTCGCAGGCAGCTGGGCTGGGATTTGAAGAGTCTGACGGCGGTTGTGGTCGAGGGCGGGACGGGATGAGTCAACGCGGCGGGCGTCCCCCGTTCACTCCAGCGTCACTTGCACGCCTCCTTCACGGCCCCCGCCGTCTCTTTGGCTGCCCGACGTCCGCAACCGCTGGTTTCAAGCGGACGTGAGATCTGGTTGCGAGCCGTGCCGGGCTCTCTCTCCCGTGCTCAAATCAAAGCACCGCAGTGGTTCAGGCGTGCGAGCTCCAGACGGACTGGCCACACTCGCGGCTGTGCCACAGTCGGTCGTGCCTTGGATGCGATCTTATCGTGGCAACGTCAGCGGTAAGCTGAGTTGTGCTTCTCGCAAGCCTGTACTGCCAACTGTAACAGCCAGCGCTTCAGTCTGTGGTGACTCTTGCAAATGGAGCTGTTTCTCAGCGTTGCGTGATGAAATCCCTTATCAGGTCTCCGCCACCGGGATCCTGTGGATCACTCTGGTGGGTAACCTCTTCCAAGCTCGAAGCCTAGAAGACAGGAACCGTCAGGGGATCACACCACGCATGGCACTTAAATTCAGGCCTAGAAGAGAGTATCAAGTGTTTTAATGCCGGTGGTGAGACAGACGATCTTGAGATATCCGTACACTTTGGTTGTCTTGTGCTCACAGTGCTGGATATCTCTGGCAGGAGGCGGATAGATGATGCCGACAGAGCCGTACTTTGGGCACAGTGGATGAGGGGGCAAGCCAGGAAGATGCAGGGCTGATCATCACAAGCTCTTCGTTGCTTTTTTTAGATAGCTTGGCCAAAGCAAGGGCAGGCATGAGCTGTCGACTACACAGTACAGATGAACAGAATGAAGCCCAAACACCGTCCGTTACTACGACGTTTATATACAACCGTCTGAAGCGGAGTGGCGGAGCGTCTCTTGGCTACACTCCTTGCAGCCTTTCCACCGCGCAGGATGACTTGTTCGTAGAAACCATGTTCTAGATCCCTGATGCTCTGTATCTGTCAGAGAGTACAGAGTAAGGAGCGCTGGACAGTCGCCAAGCGCTCCGTGCGACGTCCTCCGCCCTGTTCGAGGTTGGCAGGCTTGGCGGCCAGAGGCCGTCGCGTACCCTCCGCCTCTCGACGCGGGACGATCCCGCCTCTCCCGCTGCCCCCTTTACCTGAGATCGCTTGTGACCGCTTGGCGGACTTTTCATAAGAATGTGCGCTTGGCAGCTGCGCAGATGTTATGGATCTGTGTCTTCATGTGGGCGTGCGTCGGACCCCTAGGCCCTCGGTCGGCGGTCCAACGTCAGGGTCAGCCCGATTAGGCATGCGTAGGCTGCAATACTCAGAACCGTGAGCACCACGACTGCATTCCCACTGGTGCGGAACTTGCTGCGGTGAAGGCCGTCCTCCCCAACCTCGGAGAAGAACTGGCGGTTACCCTGCTGGCGGCGGAAGAGACCGATGATGAGCACGCCGGTGCCGTAGACGGCGAAAAGGGCCCCGATGCTGTAGAACTCGGAGGTGAAGACCTTGAGGATGATGAGGGCGAAGGAGAACTGCGACAGCGCCGTGCGGATGTAGGCCCCCTCGAACGTCCGCTGGGCAGCGCGCACGTCGACGATCTCGTCCTGGGTCAAGGTGACGGAGCGGGCTCGGTGCATGCGCAGCCGATACCTGTCAGCGGCACGACGCTGGGCGAAGTCAGCAACTGTCCGGAGCAAGCATACAGGAGAGATGCTGGTCGAAGAGGGCTGTTGCTTACCTCGAACATGGTGAATGAAGCCCGGCCCCCGTCGTCGCGAACAGGACGGGGTGGAAGTCCGACAGAGAGTTCACGGAGTTTGGTTTCCGACAGTGGAGGCAAACACGAACTGGCCAAAGGACCGGGATACCGCCAGGCACAAGTCCGCAAACCCGTATTCGAGCAATATCAGAGCAGCAATCCCATCGCCACGGGGATCATCAGACGGAGCGTCTGTCCGCCATCCGCAGCGCCCGCAAAATAATGGCGGTCGCGTGATTTGCTGCCCTGCGCCTCCGGGTCCGCGCGCAGGCTGACCGTCGGTTCGTCTCGCGGTGCGCTGGACGGAGTGGTTGACGACACAGTTACTCGGGATCCTTCTGTGCACTCGTAGAGGAATTGCCTGTGCTGTCCAACCGAAGGGTTCTCTTGTGGTGTCTGCCAAAGAGGGTTTCCCAGGACCGTGTTGCAAAGTGCAAACTCCGGCCCAGGCACTTTCCCGAGCTCTCGCCTGGAGTCTCCAGACCCCAGCTGTGCTTCCCCGAATCCCCACCCGAGGATCCCGCTCCTCTCGCTGGTGGAGAAATGTCGCCCGTTCCCCAGCGGCCGTCGGCTATCGCAGCAGGTCAATCGCCGCCTCTAAGCCCTTCTCGGCCGGTCAATCGGTGTACTCGCCGATAGCTGGCCATGGGGATCGCGTCCTAGCAGCGGTTTTCTTCGACAATTCCTATCCTCTGTTTCCTCCTCCTTTCCCACCTTTCCTTCGATCCCTGCTTCTCCCAACCACTGCGTTAGTTGCCACACGGGCGCCGTGTGAAGATGGCAAAGAAGTTCGACGCGGCGGAAGGTAGGTCGTACTGCTCCATCTCTGCGCGTTACCACCGTTGATCGCTCGATTCTTGGTGTTTCCCTACAATGTACTGAAATTGGGACACAGTCGCCAAGCACAACACCCCGGAAAGTTGCTGGGTCATCTTGTACGGAAAGGTCTACGATGTGAGAGCCCCAGTCGCCCGTCCTCCGTCCCCTTGCAGCCCTCTTCGCCCGAGATACGTGCATCGCACATGTAAGCCAAGACGGTAGAGCGCTTATGCTGAGAGTCGCCGTGATGTGACATGCAGGTTACCGACTTCCTCGCCAGCCATCCTGGTGGCTCGAAGATCATCCTCAAGCTCGCTGGCAAGGATGCCACGGCAGAGTACGATCCCATCCACCCCCCGGGTACGCTGGAGGAGAACCTGAAGCCCGAGGCCCTGCTGGGGACCGTCGATCCGGAGACGTTACCCAAGCCTGAGGCCGAGAAGACGCGGCCAGAGCAGAAGAAGGAAGGCCCGCCACCTATGCACACGCTCCTGAACATGGACGAGATCGAGGCGGTGGCTACGAAGCAGATCAGCAAGAAGGCGTGGGCTTATTACTACTCCGCATCTGACGACCTCCTAACGAAACGCTTCAACACCGAGGTGTACCGTTCGATCTTGCTGAGACCCAGGGTGTTCATCGACGTCTCGAGATGTGACCTATCCACCACGGTGCTGGGACACAAGCTGGGAATACCCATATACGTCTCTCCCGCCGCCATGGCTCGTCTCGGCCACCCTTCAGGTGAAGCCGGCATCGCAGAGGCGTGTCGCAGCTTCGGAGCCATGCAGATCATCTCCAACAATGCATCCATGTCGCCAGAGCAGATTGTCAAGGACGCCGCCCCGGACCAGGTGTTCGGGTGGCAGCTGTACGTCCAGATCGACCGCAAGAAGAGCGAGGCGATGCTGGCGCGGATCAACAAACTCAAGGCGATCAAGTGCGTCGTCCTGACACTCGACGCTCCTGTCCCGGGGAAGAGAGAGGACGACGAGCGGAGCAGTAACATGGCCGAGTCGTTGCCTGTCAGCAGCACTGTCAAGGCGGCTGAACGTGCAGCCGACGGTACACCGAATCTGGGCAAGGGGGGTGGTGTTGGCCTGCAGCTGTTTGCGGGCACAGACCCGTCATTGACCTGGAACGACACTCTTAAATGGCTGGCCAAGCACACGAATCTGCCGATCATCCTCAAGGGCCTGCAGACGCACGAGGATGCATACATCGCCTCCTTGCACGCGCCTCAGGTCAAGGGCATCGTTCTCTCCAATCACGGTGGGCGTGCCCTGGATACGGCCCCGCCGGCCGTGCACACCCTGCTGGAGATCCGGAAGTACTGCCCAGAGGTCTTCGATAAGCTCGAAGTGTGGGTAGACGGCGGTATCAGACGTGGTACAGACGTCGTAAAGGCGCTGTGCCTGGGTGCGAAGGCTGTAGGAATCGGGAGACCTGCTTTGTGGGGTCTAGCTGCCGGTGGAGTCGAGGGTGTCAAGAGGACTTTGGAGAGTATGCTGAGCTCTGTCCTTGCGAAACCGATGAGGTTGTACTGCATATGGATTCTGACTGCTTTTTCTTCAGTCCTATCCGACGAAACCAAGACCTGCATGCGTCTCCTCGGTGTCGAAAAGGTCGAGGATCTTGGCATGCGACATGTACGTGTTGACTAAAGCACATTTCCTGCTGTTTTCGCTGCCCATACTAACCTGTTGGACCAACAGATCAACACGCGCATCGTCGAGCAACAGATATTCGACGGACCCTCCGGGCTCGATGGCATCCGACCGTCGCCCAAAGCGAAGCTATAGATAAGTCTAATTAGACATGATAGAGTTAATTACCCGAGTTCTGGTTCAGTCTACTCCAAGCTGTAAGACGTTCTGTTCTATGTATATCTTTCATGTTTCTCTACTGCGTTGGGACTAATTGGTCGCAGCATAGCTAGTTGATCAAATCTAGCGGCAATTATATATGTAAAGAGAACATGCTGCTCCAGCACACTTATTGTCAAACAAAAGCTGTTGAGACTGACATCATGCACACACTTCTAATCATTCAAGATAGGAATAAATTAGATGCCGACCCCGCTATTAGATGATCTAAAACCTACTAACAGTAATTATTCCGGGAAATTAGTACCTGGGGATTCCGTACAGGCGGCCGAGATACGAAGTACCTCATGTTGAAAATCTTTCAACTGAAACCAATTCATCGGACAGTTGGGCCTGTGGCGCAACGGTAGCGCGTCTGACTCCAGATCAGAAGGTTGCCGGTTCAAATCCGACCGGGCTCAATCTTTTTTTCCTGCATCATGCACCATCCGCCTCGATCTGCACGAGCCAGACCCTTTTCCTTTTTGTTCATCTTTTTTTTTTT
>JGI26058J51888_1000591_pt1 | contig 18387 bp, 16 predicted proteins | sample HigsolmetaSP110D_FD_51888 | JGI IMG/M metagenome (IMG submission 51888) | reverse complement strand
TGAGTGCAATTCTAGGACTCTGTCCTAGAATCCTGGTCTTTTTGCCCTTAGCGCAGCGGTTTAGCTCTTAGAATGCACCCTAGGTGCCAGGCCGTGACACTTCCTGCTTTAGGAGGTACGCCATGTATCAGTTGGGCATGCATCGACACGTTCTCCTTCTCAGTTTGCAGATTCGGTTGCATTATAAATGTTACAAGACTCTGTTCTCTCCCATATTCTCTTGAATCATCTAAAAAGGTTTATCTACAGACAGGTTCAGTTCAAGAAGGTGTTTTACTTTCCGGCTATTTTGAGTTCCAACACACGTTTTCTTCTCTTTTATCTCCAAATAACAGAGATGCCGACGGAAACTTACAACACTTGGTACATCGATCGGGATAAGCTGATAGCCCTTCTGGATAATCTGTTCGGGCGGCAAATTACAAGGCTCAGGTCAGGACCTTGCCTGTGAGCACAGAACGATGACAGTGGCAGTGCTGACCCAGAGGGCAGATCAGACTCAGAAAGTGGATTATAACAACGCCAGTCTCTCTGACACTGGTTCGTCTCCAAGTCACGTTGACAGTCTGTCAGCTTGATTTCTAATTGGTTATGACTCTGCATGTGCTTGCAGGAACAACTGGATTCCTGCGCCCCAGATGGCGAGTGCAGGTGAAGTGGTGGGCTGAACCTGCCACATAATCCTGTGCGGGAACTGATGCGGGTTTGTAGTACAGCTGAGACGCGCCTGCATGTAGGCTCCCTGGACTTCCTGGTGTTGGCCTGCTATATTGGATAACGGGCGATTTCCGGCGGCAACCTGGAGGGTTGGCGGATTCCCGCGGATTGAAATGCTATATATTCAGTTGTAGACAGTGCATTCACAATCGTTTATGACAACATACATTATAAAATTTTTCACTCAGTCTCTCCATTATTCTTCTCTGGAATAGTCTCTACCCCTTCCAGATCAGTTGCAGAGTTTCAAATCAAAACTCACTGCCCTAATCCAATGGCGTCGCCCTACAGTGCTACACCTCAAATAATAGAGGGAAAATACATCGACCAGAGGAAACTTATGAGACTCCTCAAAAACATTTATGACACTTCAGAAGAAGGGGAAAATAATTTCCGTGTTGAAGTGCGCACTCCTTTCTTTGCTCAGCGTTGTCGACCTTGTCAGTGCTGACAGAAGTCGCGCAAGCTTCGGCTAAATCGCTATAAGATTTATCCTGCGAATAATGCTACTAGCATTACGCCTCTCACTGAGGTACGTAGCTTTGATGACTGAAGATTCTAGGCGAGAAAGGCGGAAGCTGTGTTTCTCCTTTAGGAGCAGATATGGGACTGTTATCAATATAGAAATCGATAAGTAGGAAGAGGGGATTGTTCGAATCTCAAGTATTTGCGATTATAACAAGAAAAATCCAGCGGTCACTAGGCCGCTTTAGCATTGATTTTGTTTTTTGTTTGTTTGAATATTGTAACAACACCTAATGAGGAAAATACGAATACCAGGTCCGTTTTTAGGTACTTTGTCGAGGTAGTTTGAGTATCCTGCATGCTGAGGAGTAAATCTTACACACCTCTTACCTAAAGAACTTGCCCTCAGATTAGATTGCTAGTGCTCTCTGTGTAGAGGACTATCAGTTTGTCTGCCCTCCAGATACACCAGTCTGAAGGAAGTCGACTATCTAGCCTCATTCTGGAAGATACTACCTATATTGCACAGTACATGACTAGGCTAGGAGCCTAACTACAAGGCAGGCTTTTTGCTAGAGCTTCTTCTCCACTTTGCCTTGCTACTGCAGCATGTGCCAGGCTGACATCCTTGGCATCACCTGTTTGAGCCTCATATGCTAGTTGCGGGGAAGGCGAGGGGATGCATTACATGCATTGTTCGAGGCTGAATTGGCCCATGCAGGCTGCTGCAGTTGAACAATGATTTGTACAGCACTACTGAGAGACCTACACAACAAGGCTCATCCACATGGACACCTCACCCTTGTCCAGGGTAAATGTAAGATCATTGCATACAAGCCTTGCTGGATTTGAATGTTTAGTTGTAGAAAAACTGAACATTATAGCTTTCTTAGCAGGCTCCCTATTCCAGACAGCAATCATATTGAGATCAATTGAAGATCTGCTATGCATGTACCATATCCGAATATCGGCGATATGGAGTATCTCAAGGCAAAAATTAACAAGAAGGCGTATGATCTTTTCAAGGCAAATAAGGAGCGTCCGCAATTACAAGTGGTTTGGCTTTTCAAGACAAACACCGCAAACGCAGGAAGCCCCCTGCATACTTTGAAATATCAGGACGTTGAGAATGCCTCATGGATCAAAGCATTGAATCATGTGAGAGCTCATCATCCTCTTCTTTTATTTATTTTATTTTTTAAAGCTTGCTTGTATACCTCACATTGCAGATTCCCTTGCAGACATTCTAATCTCACTGAAGTGACATGACTCCTGATCTCTTCATCTCTTCTCGCCAGCTAGGAATCCAAGAACTGCTCTCAGATATATGTTGTCTGACAGGACTGCTCTTGGACAACTCTGAACATTTCACACAAACTCTTTGAGGAGTTTCTCAGGGTCTATAATCTTTTCTTGCATATTTGGAAGTTTGTGTTTACATTTGGAAGGAAAATGGAGGAGAACAAGTTTTTGTTTCCAGCGTTTAGAGCACAGCATTCACATTATTCAGACACCAATCTTGGTGAAGTTTACAGTTTGTGGACAATTCCGTATTTGATTAATTTATGAGTTGATTGAGCAAACAGTGAGTGAGAGTTGACAAGCTGCTTGTTGAGTAAAATCAGCTTACATCCTTCACCGCGTCAAACTCAACCATCGAACTTTAACAGAAGGACAATCCCCGTGGTCGATCCGGCAGACGGCTGTATACCACAGATTTACATTCAATCCAGTGTCTTTTTCGTCCCCCTTTGACTTTTCTAGCTTCCCTCCAAAAAGGCCCAAATCAATATTTCTCCTTATTTCCCCCTCCCACGCATTTGAGGACGAGGTTTCCAAGTCTCTCAAAGCTGGAAAATCAGATGAATGTGAAATAGCGCCTTGCATCGTGCATCAATTGCTTGTTGCAAACAGTCTGAGTAGCTGGCTGGACTATATGGCTTGGTTAGAGGAGCAATGGAGAGATCAGGTGGGCTCTATCGTCATATTTCATCTATATCCCCCTATTCGCGCAAAGCCGCTGCAAAACAGGATATGTTGGCTGAGAGGAAATTCGTCTGGCAGTCCAATTGCATAGTTCTTTTCAGAGCCGACTATGGATCTTCTCAGTCTTCAGTGGACGTCAGTTCTGATGATTCGACAGATCCTCAAGCAGCTCGAAGACTCTATACTGGAGCTGCAAGTAATTCTTCCCACTATGCTGAACACTATCATTCGGATCCGTGACCAGTGCCAAAAACTCTGTAGAATGTACTGTGAGGTAAAACAGGACGAATGTTGCTGCCATTTAACTGTCAAGGAGTTTGATGAGTGTGCAAAAGGAGTTGAGATATGTGTCAGGCAGGTGGGAGTATTGAAAGAAAGAGTAAATTTTACAATGTGGCTGGTAAGATCTGTTCCCTATTATACCCGGAGGGGGATTATGGTTAATGTGTAAAATACATGCAGCTATCAGATCTACTGAGTTCTGAAGAAGCACATGCATTGAAAGACCTTGTGCAAGCTTCACATGTGGAGAGTAAGTCAGTGCCATCTTTGACAGCAAGAGACTTCAGTGGACTATTATTTCCAGTGATTTTGAGAGTTCCTTCCTAGGAGAGAAGCGCCAGAGATGCAGCGGCTTGTCAAGGTCTTGACCATTATCAGTCTGGTATACCTTCCAACCACAATTAGTGGCAATGAGTCCTCTGTGTCCTCTGTATAAGCAAGCATATGTTAACAATAACTAGAATTTCTTTTCAACCAAGTTTGTGCATGTGAACAATGGTGGCAACATGAAGGTGTCCACTCAAGTCTGGATCCTTGCTGCAATCTCAGTCCCTCTAACTGCTCTTACACTGGCTACATGGTGGATATGCGTGCTGCGCATGAACTTGAACTCCTTTCCAAGCATGTCACAAGAGTCTGGTTTCCCAACTACCCTGCGGCGCAACAGTTTCTTTTCCTTGCTCTCCCAGAGGAAAACCCTACAATCCAGTGATATTGAAACTGGCGTGGCTTCCACCCCACAAAGCAGGTTGACTCAGTCGGATGATCCACCCAAACCTGTCAGCGGTACTGGCACTGCAACATGGTCTTCAACAGCACCAACTTTGACACTGAAAACTGGATAGCCAGAATTGCCTTCCTATATGTTATTTCAGAGCACTTTATATATCACAGAATTTTGCTCCCATCTTGATCCTACTAGGCTAGCTACCTTCCTGTTTATCTTCTTTTGTCATTCACTACTTCTGGGTTGTACTGTTGGGCATGACTATGATTTGAGAGGTAGAGTGAACTTGAACTTCATCTGAGATCATCCTGAAGATTTGAGTTTTAGCGCCCTTTCTTTTGTGTCTATATAATGGAAATGCAGCTCCATCTCTGTGTATTAAAGACTGGTTGACAACAACCCATTATGGCTCTAGAGCACCTTCCAAATTTTCGGTAGCACATGACTACCAGAAGATAAAACATTAAACACTCCATGGAATGACTTTCCAATTTGCGGAAGCTTCAAAACACATGTATATACATATCCATCAAATGCCCTTTCCTCTCAAGCAAGAGTCAATGATGTTGTGTCCTTCAGGTTACCTGAAGACTTCCCTTGGGACAGTTCACACAGTCCATTAGCAGATTTTATAGCAATACTTATAATGCACTCCTCAAGATCTTCAATTTGCGTTTTCAAAGGAGGGTAGATGTACTGCGAGAAAATAAAGCATATAGAGGAGAGATTTCCAGATTTTGGGAAGTTTCCTTTTGATCTGGGCAGCATCAAGCCACATGCAGTAAGCCCCAGCAAACTGCCCCTGCACATTTACAACCGGTGACTGGGGTCCTGGGCTGGTTCAGCTATGCTGTACTACCTACTAGCTGCCACAAAAGGGCCGATTGATGCAAGTGGTCCTTTTTTTCTGTCGGAGGCCATCAGCGAAACGAAAATAATGCGATGCTGAAAATAATGAGGTGACATCTTTGCCATCTGCAGCCCGCTCATCTGCACAGCTATCTGAACAATATATGGAACATGGCGCTGCAAAGCTGGGCACAATAGCCTGTGGGAGCTTGGTTTCCTACTCTTTAGTTTGTCTCCATGAAGCGTAGGCAACTCCATCCTAATATCAGCTTTTTACCCAGGTCTTTACCCGCGCTGACAGACATTAGAGGCTGAGCAAGCAATTGAAACTTTCTGCCCCGTGTGCTCATGGAGGCTGGTGTGCCTTGCACCTTGTCCTGCAGCTTTCCACCCTTCAAGGCACATGCGAGGCTGAATCTTCTGCTAACATGATCCCCATGACTATGGCTAACTGTCATGGCGAAGCAAAGTACCTGACAACCCGCGGCTCTAAGGCAATGAAGGGATGTGGAGGCCATCTAATGACTTGGATGTTTCCTGTCCCCTGTCCGTCTGGGAGCAAGGCATCCGAAAATCAGCAGTGGTCTCATCCAAAATCTGTGCAATATAGTCCATTGCGCCAAGTTCCCCCAGGCCTCGCCTTCCGAAGCATCTACTTGGTTCTCAGTCCGGTGCTTGACTTTAATACATCGAACCATCCCTGGATGTATGGCCAATGTACTTCTCAGTTCAGTCTCGCACCAATAGAACTTGCCCTCTGCCATCCCTCCATACAAAAGCAAGACACAGTCCGTCGCGGGACCGCAATTTGTTCAAACCTGTTCAACATTACCCCGCTAGAGTTTTATGCCCTGCTGAATGGGAAGTAGCTTCTAGTGACCATTGACCTTCTTGTGCATTCCTATTGGCGATGAAGTTGTTTGAGTGCATTAGGCCACTCGCCAACATATTCACCTTTTCACTGCGGATGAATCCAGAGAAGTGCAGGTGATTGAGGCACAGCTTCCGGTAGGCAATTCAAAGGCTGCATCCCATGGGGGTTCAATGTATATTGACTATCCCTAAGGATGGAAAGACACCGACGCCGCCAAGTACTAACTTGACGCAGGCTGAACGGCAACAATTACTATCTCCTAATCAAGGATCAGTCTATCTTGTCGAGAGCCCCCGCGGCTCGAACGAGGCCGATATCTCTCCCACTACACTTAATGAGGCGGTTCGATCCCAATTCCTGGGATGCAGCTCATCGGAATGCCACAATGGGAACATAGTCCAGCCGACCCAGTGGTGCGCTGATACAGGGTCCACGATAAGTAAAATGCTGGCGAAGCAGCTGTGTGAGGCGCGACTGGAATATCCCAAATGTTCCCGCAGGTTCTTCGTGCCGAACGGGAAGCAAGAAGAGTTGATTACTGTACAAGCTGTCACTCAGATTATCCTGGAGGGTAACGAGGGGTGCAGTTTCGTTAGTCCCGAGAGTGCCAGGAAGATTGCCGAGGAAACTTGCCGCTGTGCGAGACAGTTCTTTGCCATTCTTGCCTATATGAAGAAGGGGCCTGACATTCGTTCTATATTGAGGGAAGGACTTTCTGACGGAGATCTGCCCCTTAAAAGAAGGTTCCGCCTTCGTTCTGGAACGGAAAAACGGAGAGCCCGTCGATGCTTTCAAGAAATGGGAAGACCGCTATTTAGAGAAGTTCGATCGCATACAATGGTGGATGACTGCTCCTGTCTTCGAGCAGAGGGAAAAGCTTTACGAGCTGGACGAAAACACCGTTCTGCCGTTCATTGACGATGGACACTGGGAGCAAAAGCAAGGTGGTTATAGTGACGTCTTTCGAGTATGCATTCATCCTGCACACCATCGCTTCTGGGAGCTTTCTGAGTCAGAGGTACAGGAGAGTCATTTGTTCTCAATGGCAATAGTAACTGACGAGTATGGTATAGGGAAAAGAGCGCTTCGTGGCAATTAAAAGGTTGTTTTCGACGGACGAGGACGAATTCAAAAAGGAAGTTAGCATCCTCAACAAGCTCGGTGCAGATACCAAAAAGCGCCCGCATCTCATACATCTCCTTGGCACCTAGCGAATGGAAGGGAAATATCACTTGATTTTTCCCTTTGCCAATGCCAACCTCAGAAAGTACTGGAGGATAGACCATATCCTAACTTTGACGAAGAAACGGTCCTCTGGACTTTGAGGCAGATGACTGGGATCGCGACCGGTCTATCGCAAATCCACAAACTTTCAGGTGACCACTCCGTTAACAGCAAACCGTGTGCAGGATGATGCCACGCTGAAGGTGGTTGAGAAAGAAGAGCTCTTTGGACTCCACGGCGATATCAAGCCAGAAAATATCCTGTGGTTCAAGAACTTCACGGGAGTCGAAGACAAAAACGGCATCTTAAAGATCGCGGATTTCGGCTTAGGTAGATTCCACGGTCGAGATTCGAAATCGCATGTCAACCCGGACAATGTTATTTCCTCCCCAACCTACGAACCACCGGAATGCAGACTCCGGAGACCTGTGTCACGCGAATACGACGTTTGGAGTCGCGGATGTGTGTATCTGGAGTTTATTACCTTGCTTCTCAAGGGCTTCGCAGAGATAGAGGCTTTCGGTGATTGCCGGGGAAGATTATCAAGTACAGGTATCAATGATGACTACTTCTACACCATTGGAGAGAATGCGACAGTCCGAGAAGGAGTCATCACCTGGGTAGAGGACCTGCACAGTCACCCAAAGTGCTCCGCGCTCATTCACGACCTGCTGGACTTGATAATGGACCGACTTCTGCTCGTCGATTCGAAGGAGCGCTACAAGGCGAACCATTTGTCCAACAGGCTACATGAATACTTGGATAAAGCTCAGGGAGATAAACAGTACCTACTTAAGCCGGTTCCGCGACCACCACGAGTCCCACAAGGCAATGCGGCCCCTCCGTCATCATCGTCAGCCCGAAATAAACCCAGGACGACTTCGGGAAGAAGGGTCAGCTTTGTGGAAGAAGAGGTCACGGAAGAAACCCCAGCAAAGAAACTAGCCAAAGTGTTTTCTTTCGGTCCTCCATAACCAGGCTACAAGGAAAGGAACCCATCTACATAGTCGCGAGAGTTTACACGGTCCTCGCCATGATTGATACCGTGTCAGCCTCTCCTAGCCTCCCCCTTTTGTGCATTTTCTTTACTTCTTCCTTTCCTTCGTTTCTCTTCTCTACGTGTATTATATACACCATTTGGGTATACTGTCGGGGGTCCGGTCGCGGACTTCAAAACATTTCCATTGAACGTGACAAGACGAGGTTACAGCACAATACTCAGTCGACAGAAAACACGGCATATAATCAATCTATCTTGGTACGATTTACTGCGCTTTTGGATGGCCTATCCATGTAACTTGTCATTTGATCTTTCCCGATATTTTCCTTTTTCTCTCTCTCCCTCTCTCGATAGAGGAAAATGAGCATGAGCACGAGCGATCAAGAGTTCTAGACTCCCTGCTGCAGAATGAGAGCGGAGGTAGGTAAATATCGAAGAGTTATCATTTATGCTACCAACCTAACAGACCTAATTTGTGTTGTACTTCACATAGATAGACAAGGATAGTTAGATACCCGCTATTAACAACTGCACACTAGTATGGTATAGAGCTGCATACCTAGGTACCTCGTCAATTGGCAGACGAAATACCACTCTCCACCGTTTGCCATCCGTCTACGCCCTAGTGAAACTATGATCTATACTCTGCGTCGCATTATTCTTTCTATCACGTTTATTTCTTCGATGACCCATCACGAACTAACATGGCATGTACCGCGTGGTACAGCACAGGCAGCTAGCATTACTAAGACCTAAGCACCGCGTGGAGAGCGGCAAGAAGATTCCGATCGATTGGACCGGATCAGTTACGAGATAAGAGAGCATAAGTACTGTTATTCGGTATGGCATCATTATTATCATCCGTTGGTTGTTAACTCCAATTTCCCCGTGGAGGGATGGAAAAAGTGTCCTAAATTAACATCATTTATGCGCGACGCCTGCAGGGCTCTAGCCAACCAGATAGGCTGCTGGCAGTCAGAAAGGGCGCTGCAGGCATATTGCTATTTTTACCTCTTTGACCCCGCACGGTCGCGCGGGCTGGGCATGCATGATACTAGTCAACTGTTATATGATACTAGTTAACTAACGGTCAAGTGAGATTCTGCCTGTGGTTGGCCAAGGAGGATAGCTGGGCGGCTAATTACGAGTTTTGTATCGGAAAAAAAGTCAGGATGTGGTTATTTTTATCACTAATTAGCCAACCACAGCCTCGACCAACGAAAGTCGAGAGTCGAGACCAAGGCGCTCTTCGTGCCCCGCGTTATACGTTGGTCTTAGCGTTGCTTGACAGTGAGATAACAGAGCGCCATGCTGTCACTGGCTGAATTGGATCTCGTTTTTTCTATCATTAGAAAGAGGTCGCTATGCGGCTGCCGTGGGGTTGGTGAGGGGTACGCTGATCGATGGAGATGCTGGTCTATCCATGAAGAGGATTATTTCTATCACAACACGCCTCTCCAGGATGGTTCTTCTTCTCTCTCCAGGTTGCTCAACCTTCGGCAGTCTTGTCGATTGTTAATACCTCAGCAGACGGTGTCTTCTCGACAGTCTGTTAGTTTGCTACCGGGTACCTAACTCGGTACCTCACCCCCATCGAGGATCCACCGCTGCCGCGCAGCATTGAGATTTGTTTGAACCTCGTCCTGTCTTTTTTGATATATATTTCTCTTGTCTATATTCTATTCTTGTTATATATTTTTGCCATAATATCTACGGAATGGGTGTTCTGCGTCTCCCCCGCCCAACGGGCATCTACATCCCCAGCTCTCCCACGCGAACCGTCACGACAGACATGATCTCGCCGCCCCTGTCGCCCAACTTCAACTTCGATGCGGACACGCTGACCCCATCAGTCCTCCCGGCCCTCGAGTACATCTCGACCAAGCTCCAGCAGCGGATGATGCACGTTACCCTGACGGCCGGCCGCGGCAAGCCGCTCCCCACGGGCCAGGGGACCCAGGGCTCCGACCTGATCATCATCCCCATCACGCCGCTCGACCCGCAGTCGTGGCGGACCTTCTACCGCATCGTCGAGAAGGCCGTCCGCAAGTTCTCCCTCGGCCAGGGCTGGACGGACGCCCTGTCCCGCAGCCAGTACGAGCGCACAGCCAACGAGTACCTGGTGCAGCAGTCGATCCTGCAGAACGAGATCCTCTTCAGCCAGGAAGGGCTGACGGTGCTGAACATCGACCGCATCTACACCTTCAAGCGCCGGCTGTGCATCCTGTCGCGCGGCGGCAACAACAGCAGCAACATCCCCGAGGACGCGTACATCAGCTCCTGCGTGCACCTGCTGCGGCAGACCATCCTGGACTTGCAGGGCCGGCCGTTCAGCAAGGCCTTTTTCCACCGCGTCTATGAGCAGCTCGACGTCCGGGACGATCTCCTGGTCAAGGCCGCCAACGCCTACAGGGCCAAGTACGGACAGGACGGGATCGTCCTGCCCCAGACACAGACACAGCCCCAGGCCCAGTCTCGCGGGAGGTATGACTACCATGTCGGTCGTAGGTCGCCCACACGAGGCGTCCGGGTCCGCAGGCAGGCCACTCCACCTTCGCGGCAAGGGACGCCGCCTGGACGGGCAGGCACCCCGTTCAAGCGCGGGCCGAAGACGCCGCTGTCTGCGTCGGACGTCACTCCCATCACGAGGAACGAGTGGAACATACTGATCGGGCCTGAGTTCCGGCAGAATAAGGCGCAGGTGATGACGTGGACTCCGTCGCCGGTTCCCGTCGCGGGTTGAGGTGGAATGGTTTCTATCCGTTTATGATAAAATTCTCAGTTCTTCATTGGCACAAAGCTTGCCTACAAGAGCCAGGCGGTCCTCACCGAGACTGGATCTCACATATCGCTTCCGGCTTCAGACAGGTCCCTTTCAGAAACGGGAGGGTTCAGACCAAGCCTGAGCCTCAGCAGCCGTACCTGTTCCTTCATGGAACGAAGGTAGGCCGGTCGTCTCTATTTTTCCCCCTTCAAATTCCATCCTGGAGGGTATGGGAAACTAACATGATGCAGGCACAACATGCAGCGGTCGGCACATGAAAATTGTGTCAGGCATGACCTAGTCGGAGTCATGAGCAGTGATAAATAGCCCATTTTCCAGCGGTTCGGTGACGGAACTGTTTTGACCGAGTGCCGACGGTTAGATTCTGAATTCTGTCGGTCATATCAAGATCGTCCCGACATTTTGTTCGCCGAACAGAACCCTTGAGGCAAGGAGCCTCAAGACCGGAGTGGCCAAAGTGGCCTGGAATAAGCAGGATCAATCGACAACTGATTGGGTGGCAGGAAAGAGAGATCTCCTATATATCATGGATAAGTACTAGACATCCCGTTGTATATATGGTTATGCGAGCTACACACCACTAGCTAGGATATAGAATAGAATAGATAATAAACAGGGAAAACCCGAGTCCAAACTATCCAGACAATAATCCTGTACAGCGTGAGGTTCTGATATCCAATCCAACTTAGTCACGCCAAGCCCGTGCCTGGCGAGTCGGCCGCGCCCGATAAGCACCCGTCGGGAGATAAGCATCGATAGCGAGACGAGCGAATGGACCGTCGCCCACAACTGACCGAACCGCGGCCACCACACAGTGCTGAACAATCTGCCCCGCCTGCTCTCGCGATCTCAACTATCTCCCGCCCAATTGTGGAGCTCCTTTATCCAGCTTATAGTCCAGCTATCGGAGCTCGCCATGGCCATGGCCGTGCGGGATCCGCGGGGCACTGAAGACCGTGAGGCACGGGCTCCTCCACAGAGAAGAAGCCCTGGCTGGGTCTCTTTTTTTCCTCCGATGTATATATAACAATTAACCACTGGGGCGATATCCTATCTAATGATGTCTGTCTGCGTGGGCGGTTCCTGCTGAATTGTCTTTTCCCTTCTGCCTTCAGCCCTATCGTCTACCTCCGCACCGTTCGCATTTTTCTTCGTCATCTTCATCGTCACACATTCGTCCCACTCCAGAGGAAGCTCGTAGAGCAGAGGCAGAGAAAACCCGTGGGACCGTCTTCCGAGGACCCTACCTACCTATCTAGAGTCTCTTCTCTCCTCTCTGGATGGGGAAGAGATCAGATACACACCTAGGTAGGAGGGAATAATATCAACAAAAAAAGACGAATTGACTTCAAAAAGAAAGAGGGAACAAAAAAGAGCCTGAAATATGGCCCACGGCCTCTCCTCTTCTTCCTCTCTATCCCATCCTGACGATCCGATCCCCTCGTACCCAGCGGAAGACGGGGGGAAAGAATCGCTCAAGATATCCCTCCTGCGTCGGGCGGAGCGCTCCCATCGCCGCCTGCCGGGCATCAGGAAGATTCCCCTGCCGGCGATCGGCATCATCCTGCTGATTGCGGCGGTTAATGTGGTCGTGTGGGTTGTGGCGGGGGTTGTGCTGGTAGGTTTGTTTTGTTGTTTTTTCATTATACATTATGTGGATGTATATGTGGATTGTTTGGTTCATTTTTTGTATATTTCCTGAATGCTTGACTGTGTCTATATCTGTGGCCTTTTTTTGGCTGGCGTTAAGGGATTTTTTAATCTCGAATTTTGTCTTATGATCATAGTATATTGCCGTATACTGGGATTTTTATGTGTCGCAACATTTCGATCGATTTCAATGCTCGTCCTCGGAAATATACTAACGATTGATACTATCTTAGCGCTTCTATCCGTAAGTGACCTCTCCTAGCCTTTCAACGCTCTTCAACTTCAAGACTGCGCAAATGCTCCCGGAGAGTACAAAATAACTCCCGGGACAAAGGGACTTCGTCAGAGAATGCATAAAGGGGTGCCCTCAGAGTACGAGTTATGTAGACTGACGTTGTTCTCAGCTCGCTCGTTTCAACCGCAGCGCTCTCCTACTCGCTAGGTCTAAGACATGCTCTCGACGCCGATCATATATCTGTACGGTCCCCGAAAACAAGTTGACAAGCACTCAACCTAGGCTGACAGATTCCAACCATTGCAGGCTATTGACCTGATGACTCGACGCTTATTAGCAACGGGACAGAAGCCCGTGACGGTGGGAACTTTCTTTTCTCTGGGCCATTCAACGTAAGAATCTGATATTGTTATACTATTTCATGTATTTTCTGACAGCAACCAGCATCGTCATCATAACCTCCATCGTCGTAGCTGCGACTGCTGCAGCGGTGTCCTCGCGATTCGACCGCTTCAGCACCGTTGGTGGCATCATTGGCAGCTCGGTTAGCTCTGCCTTTTTGATTCTCTTGGGAATTATGAATGGATACATCCTCTACAAGCTCGTCAAGCAGATGCAGAAGGTCCTGAATCTGCAGGAGGGCGAGGAAGAAGAGGCGTGGAAGATCGAGGGCGGAGGATTTTTGTTTACGGTGCTGAAGGCGATGTTCAAGCTTATTGATAGGTAGGCGGTTCAGTTATGTCTATTTGAAAATGAATGTATAGAAAGCTAAACTGGAACAGACCGTGGAAGATGTATCCACTCGGAGTTCTGTTTGGCCTGGGTTTTGATACGTCCTCTGAGATTGCTCTCCTCGGAATATCCTCTATCCAGGCCGCTCGTGGCACCAGCTTTTGGGTGATTCTGATCTTCCCTGCTCTTTTTACCGGTGGGTCAATGTACCCTTTCAGATTCCTTTTTCTCTTTCCTGTTAACAGTAAGTCCTAGCCGGGATGTGCCTCATCGACACCCTCGACGGCGCCCTCATGCTCTCCCTCTACATCCAACCCGCCGCACACTTCCTCCCCAAAGCCGACAGCAGCAGCGTATTGACGACCAGCGACATTCCCGCATCTGAACCGCCTCGCTCCCGACCGTCGCGCAACCCGCGCGATCCCGTCGCATTCCTGTACTACTCCATCGTCTTGACCACCCTGACCGTCATCGTGGCCATCGTGATCGGCGTCCTGCAGCTGCTCACGCTGATCCTCAACGCGGCGGAGCCAAAGGGCAAGTTCTGGGACGGCGTGGAGACGGCGGGCGAGTACTACGATGTCATTGGCGGGTCGATCTGCGGGTTGTTTATCGTCTTTGGTATACTGAGTGTGTTCCTGTACCGGCCGTGGAGGAGATGGGTGGAGAAGAGGCATGGCCGTAGCAGCGACAGAGTCCTGGATGATGAAGAAGGAAGATACCGCGATGGAGACGCGGATGATGTCTACGATGCGGTTGAGAGGGGTACCACTACCGTTGTTCAACAAGAAGGAGACAGGAGTGTGGTACAGGGTGCTGAGGCTGGAGTTGCCGACAAGGGCGGTGTAGCACAGGATGGTGTCAAGCCGACCAAGGATGATCAGGACAATAACCTGATACTCTGAGGATAAACGTGTGAGGTTACCGGAAAGGAGGGGCATGTGATAGAGGAGTAATTCCTGCATTTCTTACCAATTTACAGCTAGAACTATATATTAGAGCGAAGCTATCGAAGGCCTTTTTCCAAGGCGTAAATATTTCGCTGGAGAATCTAGAATGGTAAGTATTTCGTGCTCGAGCGGCATTTATTAGAACCTCTCTTTTTTTTCGCTTGAATATAGAGGGCGCTGTGGTAGGGAAAATAAAAAGAGAAAGGAAAGAAATAGTTTTGTAAACAGCCCCAAGAGAGTTGTAGCATGGTTTTTAACGGTTGTATATACATGCGGGTTCAGTGCGGTGATGTTTTAAAAAAACGCCCCCTTCCCACCACATTATCCACTTTGACAGACGTGGATTTTTTTCTCTCTTCTTTTCTCCTTCTCCCGTCACTCCATAGACTAGTAAATAATTCTCACGTTTCTGTAGGATTTGCTTTATATTGGTATACTTGATCTGGACCTCTGAGTGGGGAGAGTGCGGGGTCAGATGACATGACGTCGTCTAGCGAACCCTCGCCTCGCCATCAGACCCAACTGACGCGCCCCGCGCCGACGCGCATTGCATTGCCTCGCATCGCATCGCAGCCCCTCGATCCGGGCGACTGTGTGCATGCATTCATTTGTTCAGGAGGAGCCATACTTCGTTTATATATTATCAAAGCACTTAAATATTCATTGCGTGTGTATGTGTGTGCACGACGCCTCGAACACGATGCCCGTGGGCGACGACACCCTGGGTCCTGGTTTCCTCCACTCTGCGATTCTGATTCTGAGAACGGAACTTCTACGCCAGCAATTGAGCGTCTGGGCTTTGGTTCTATGTTTGAAATGAGTTTCATGAATTGATTGATTAATTCGTTGATTCTACTGGTTTTGCATGGCGGTCTTTTGGATTATTTAGCGTCTTATTTGATTTTTTTTATTTAATTCCATACCCTCTCCCTCCGGGTCCTGAGTTTCATATTGGAGATATTCGGAATCATCATATATAAATACCCATGACATCATCCACATCTTCTACGTCTTCGACACCCCCCACTTCCTCTACTTCCTCCCGCGAAGGAACCCCCGACGTCCTCGCAGCGCAGAGAGCTCCCGGCGCCGGCCCCAGTTTCGCGACCTTCCCACCTGTCTTCGTCCTCCCCACGCACCTCACGCTCGAGGAACTGCATGGCGTGGAAGAGGAGCTCGCGGAGCGCGGCGCGCCCCTGACGTACGACGTCTCGGAGGCGCGACTCGTGCTGGGGAAGGTTGCGCAGAAGAAACGCGCGGCGCTCGAGTTGAGGTCCCGAGGCCTGTGGACGGAGGAGGTGCCTTTAATGACGACTACTACGACGGGACCGGAGCAGGGACCGGGGCCGCCTGTGAAGCGCAGGCGTCTTTCTGAGGAACGGCAACGGACTACGCCTGAGGTAGTTAAGGAGCGTGAGGCGGAGGCGGAGCTGAGCACGGAGTCAGAGAGCGAGGTAGACGGGGAGAGAACCCGTCACGATCCGCGGAAACATGTGAGGAGCAAGTCACGGTCTCCGAGTGCGGGCTCCGTGGCGTCGTCAGCGACGACGGATTCATCTTCATTCTCGAAAGAGCAAGAGAGTCTGATCAAGGTCGTCAAGTTGGAATGGCTGGACAAGTGCCTGGAAACGGGGGAATTGGTGCCCCTCGATCCCTACGTCATCTACCATGCTCGGGTGGTTCCTCGTCCCCAAAATGTACAAAGCTCTGCCAAACAAAGCCAGACTGCAAAAAGCATACTCGAGCGCGCGAGGGAAGATGCGGCGTCGCAGCCGCCTCCTGGATCCGCAGTCGCAACCTCGAGATTCGCATCCCGTCGACCGAAAGAACCACCAGGCGGTGCCCACGGCCATCCGCCAAAACTGTATCGACAGACGACGTCCGAGCACGATGAGGCCATCCCACTGCCTCCGGCCCCGGACTGGGTCAAGGACAACGTCATGTACGCCTGCATGCGCTCCGCTCCGCTCCACCCGCCCAACGAGCGATTCATCGCCCAGCTCCAGAAGATCCGAAGAGCGAGAGAGCTCACGCTGGACGAGGTCGGGGTCCGCGCCTACAGCACCTCCATCGCAGCGATCGCGGCGTATCCGTACGAATTCCGGACGCCCATGGAGGTCCTGCGCCTGCCCGGCTGCGACATGAAGATCGCGAACCTCTTCGCGGAATTCAGGGACAGTCCCAACGGCACCTTGAGCGCCGCGGAGGCACTGGACAAGGATCCCACTCTCCGAACACTGAACGAGTTCTACAACATCTGGGGCGTGGGTGCCAAAACCGCACGCGAGTTCTACTACGCCCGAGGGTGGCGCGACCTGGACGACATCATCGAGCACGGCTGGAACAGCCTTTCCCGGGTACAACAGATCGGGCTGAAATACTACGACGAGTTTCAGCAGGGCATCCCCCGTGCGGAGACCGAACGCGTCGCGAGCACAGTCAAACGGCACGCGCAGCTCGTTCGTCCGGGCTCGGACTACGACAGTCGAGGGATCGAGTGCGTCATCGTGGGCGGGTACCGCCGCGGAAAGGAGATCAGCGGCGACGTGGACCTCGTCCTGAGCCATCGCGACGAGGCCGTGACGAAGAACCTGGTCGTCGACATCGTCCGCAGTCTCGAAGAGGAAGGGTGGGTGACACACACGCTGGCGCTACACATGACGACTTCCAACCGCGACCAGCAGCCCGTGCCGTTTGGCGGCGACGAGGACGACCACCGGTCGCACTTTGACACACTGGACAAGGCGCTCGTCGTGTGGCAGGATCCGCATTTCGACGATCCTGTTCCCCCTCCCGAAAATGAGGCCGAGGCTGGGGAAGAACTGACAGAAGAGGAGCGCCTCCGCCTCCGCCGCAAGCGCAACCCGAACCCGCACCGCCGCGTCGACATCATCATCTCCCCCTGGCGCACCGTCGGGTGCGCCGTTCTCGGCTGGTCCGGCGATCTCACCTTCCAGCGCGACCTGCGGCGGTGGGCGAAGAAGGCGCACGGGTGGAAGTTCGACTCGAGCGGGGTGCACGAGCGCACCGGCGGCGGGCAGCTGGTCGACCTGGAGCGCGGCGGGGAGACGTGGGAGGAGCGGGAGCGGCTGGTCATGGAGGGGCTGGGGGTGGGCTGGAGGCCGCCGGAGGAGCGGTGTTCGCGGTAGATGGAGATTCCATCTACTCTGACAGGAGGAGGACTATGTATATGATATTATGCTGTATATGTATTATTATGTTGTATGTACAGTAATATGATGTTACATGATAGATATAAATGCGTATATGCATAGAATACAGATACACGATATAAATCACGAATGCACGACATGACATGCCATTGGCTATGGTTATTCTTATCTTAAATCTGGTTGGATTTTACCTGTGCTTGCACCCAGGTTTTAAACCATCTCATATCCCGAAATCAATTGTGCCGTGGACACGGGCACGGACAGAACAGGTCAGAAAGAAAGTAGGGCGTGTTAGGTAAGTACGTACCTAGGTAGATAGGTAAATAACTACTTAAATACATACATACATACATATATATATATATACCTGGAGATATAAAAGAGTAAAGATGTCTCCAAGGGAAAGCCTCACTTCGGAATCACTTTTTTTCTGTTTCTTAGGGTTTGAGTGGCGCTGCCCTATTTACCATGCTCGGTGATGTTCTATCCACAATTAGGAATCCGTATGTTTCTTTCCGATTCAATCCTGGTCATTCTCCATCAGCAATGATGCCAGGATTGTACAGTACAGTACTTCTGTATGTATGTGCCTTTGTTGTTGTTAGTGGTTGTGGGGACTATGCTGAGCTACTTAAATCCGTAAGCTTCTTGAGCGGCTCAGACTTCTCAATTTTAACTAATGCCTATGCCAGTGTCTATAATGATAATAGTCCCTGGGACTCATCCCTCCCCCCCCCC
>JGI26058J51888_1000586_pt1 | contig 18581 bp, 19 predicted proteins | sample HigsolmetaSP110D_FD_51888 | JGI IMG/M metagenome (IMG submission 51888) | reverse complement strand
TTTTAAGCCCCCCCCCCCCCTTTAATACTATACCCTTTCGCGATGTTCAGGCTCGCTCGAAGCAAGCCAGTTTCCGCGGCATTCAGAGCCGCTACGGTGAGTTCTGAGTGGAGATGTGCGCACCTTGACTGCATGGCGATGCTTTTCCTAACGTGATCTGCTTTCACTCTTTCCAGGAGTCATCCGTACACAGCAGAGTGGCTCAGCAGACGAGAAATCTTTCCATCCATGAATATCGCTCTGCGAATCTGCTGAAGTCGGTGAGTGGCCCTCGTTCGCTGACGCATTGCTGAGATATGCGCTGGGCTGCTGTTCAGGACGCTGACCATCAACTGCAGTATGGAGTCGGGGTGCCCAGGGGTGCGGTCGCCCGCACGGCAGATGAAGCCGAGGCTGCTGCCAAGGAGATTGGTACCCTTAATCCTGATGCTTTAGTGATAAATGTGATGCTGACCCGTACGCAGGTGGGGAGGACATGGTCATCAAGGCACAGGTTCTTGCCGGCGGCCGAGGCAAGGGTACTTTCGACAATGGCCTGAAAGGAGGTGTGCGCGTTATCTACTCGTGAGTCGATCTAATGGGATGTCGCTACGGATGCCGTCTAGCTGACCTGAACTGTAATCCAGGCCGACTGAGGCCAAGATGTTCGCTGGCCAGATGATCGGGCACAAGCTCATCACAAAGCAAACCGGTGCTCGCGGGCGTCTCTGTAATGCTGTCTACATCTGCGAGCGCAAGTTCGCCCGACGTGAATTCTACCTCGCGATTCTCATGGATCGCCAGACTCAGACACCCGTTATAGTCTCCTCGTCGCAGGGTGGTATGGACATCGAGACTGTCGCAAAGGAGAGCCCTGATGCGATCATCACCACCCCAATCGACATCAAAGTCGGAGTAACGGATGAGATTGCGCGCAACATTGCTACCGAGCTGGGTTTCTCGGAGCAGTGTATCGAGGATGCCAAGACCACCATCCAGAACTTGTACAAGGTCTTCATGGAGAAGGATGCCACTCAGATCGAGATCAATCCCCTGGCAGAGACCTCAGACCACCAGGTCCTTGCTATGGATGCCAAACTAAACTTCGACGACAACGCAGAGTTCAGACAGAAGGAGGTCTTCTCATGGAGAGATACTACTCAAGAAGACCCGGATGAGGTTAAGGCAGCTGAGTACGGATCGTCAAGTCTCGACATTCAAGATGTATCTATGCTGATGTTTCATAGGTATGGATTGAACTTCATCAAGCTGGATGGTGATATTGGATGCTTGGGTAAGGACAAACCCCCACAATTTCAGGTACACATGTACTAACCTGAGCCTAGTCAACGGCGCTGGTCTCGCCATGGCCACTATGGACATTATTAAGCTGAACGGAGGCAACCCTGCCAATTTCCTTGACGTTGGTGGTGGCGCCACTCCCGCGGCTATCAGGTCTGCCTTCGAGCTCATCACCAGCGATCCCAAGGTCACCGCCATCTTCGTCAACATTTTCGGTGGCATCGTCAGGTGCGATGCTATCGCTCAAGGTCTGATTCATGTTGTTCGGGACATGCAATTGCGCACTCCAATCGTCGCGCGATTGCAGGGAACCAACATGGAGGAGGCTCACAAACTGGTATGTTTATGTGCCCATGATCCGATAACAGGCATTTCCTAACGTGGTCATCAGATCAATGACTCTGGCCTCAAGATCTTCTCCATTGAGGATCTGCAGAGCGCCGCGGAAAAAGCTGTCCAGTTTTCCAAGGTCGTCAAGATGGCCCGCGACATTGACGTGGGCGTCGAGTTCACGCTCGGTATCTAAGCTCCATTACTAGGGTTTTAGTTCACGTCTTGACGCCCTGTTTTCTTTCTTAAATCTATCCATTTCAGTCTTGGAAGAGGAATCGTGCGGAAAAGGACGAATGCTTGCCTTGAGGAAGACCTGCTGACAGTTTGTCCAGACATTGTAGAGCCAAGGTAGGAAGTGAGGGAGCAATGGCTGGATTCAAGGAATTTGGTTGAAAAGTAGTAAGGTTATTGCTCGGAGGAAAACGTGCACGGGACTTCACAGATAGACACTGGTGACAGGTGGTTTCATTTTGTGCCTTTTTTTTTGTTCTTATGGTGTTTTCTCAGTAGGCCACCATGCAGCATCATGTTATTTGCTGCTTGGTATCGCTCCATTCTTTGTTGTCTCTATTTCGTCATGTCTTAATAGGGCAGAATCAAGATCTGTACCACTATCTTGTTCTTCTATTCTGTGCAGTGGAAAAATGCCAGATGACCTCCCCGCGTGATAATGACAGATTGCCTTGGGAGGGTTGCATTCTAGCAGTCGTCTCTCGTCGGATCTAATCCACCCCTAGGATCCATTCTTGCCCATTCTCGAACCTAGACGATGGGCAATCATTCCAGAAGTTCTTCAGTTGGAGGGGTGACACTCCGAGCTTGGGCTCTGATTCTAGCCCTGTGCCGTCGAGCTTGTCTATAATAAGGAACATCGGCAGCCATGTGGACTCCCTCATCGAAGCACCATACCTCAAGTCCGCTCGCGGTTGCCAGCCCGAAGAAATCGGAATCGCCAAATGGGAAACAACGTTGGTGCGTTTGTCTTGATATTGCATACCGGGGGCCTGCGGCTGGCGCCGCGGCGTCTCTTATCCTGCTACTGCCCGGAGAGCCCTCTATCTCCGTGATTTCCGATTTTCGGTGCACGAGTGGACCGTCGGGATTGAAGATCCAAATCTCCGGTTGTTCACCTCCGTCATTGATGTAGTACATAAGGTTGTGAGACATCAGGATTGGTTCCACAGACAGCTCGGATTGCGGAGGAGGCCCACCGACCTCGCCATCGTAAATGCGTAACGACGCCTTGTCGGCTCTCGAATTGTAGGCTATGAAGGCGTAGTGTGTGTTGCTGGATATGGGGCAGGAGTTTGACGTCTCCAAAGTCGAGCGGAGCGGTATGATCACTGTTCTACAACAGATACTCGAGCAAATCGGATATACAGGCCCCTTGATAATCCATGTCCGGCCACGAGGGAGATTCAGCAATGTTGAGGGCTGCTGGCAGGCAACGCCCGCTCCGTTAAATGAATATTTTGTCACGGTCACTCCGGTTACGGGACAAGCATGATCATCGCAAGAGACGTTGCCACATATACGGTTAATGTGTATCGCAGCAAGACTATCTTCAGAAGGGAGCGGTATCATCATTAACGGCCGGCTCTTCATGTCGCATGATCGAGTTCTTCGTGTTTTCATATCCCAGATGATAAAGGACAGGCTGGTTCCCAAAGAAATCACGACTTCATCTCCGACGACGATGAAATCTCGAATTGAGGCTGACGGCAAACGGAACGAACAATGCTCGCCGGTGGTACAATTCCACAAATGACAGTACCTTCCGACTCAAGTGTTAGAATGAATTCTACAAGAGTAAGGCAGGTTAGTAATCTGTTCTCTTACCCTCGACTCGTGACTACCGACACGGTGGTCTCTGAAAGCCGGACATGTAAGACAAATTCTCTATTCTCAGTTGTAAACCGCGAGAGTGTGCCAGATCTCAGACACCGCACAGCTACCCCAAGAGAACGGCCGTCATGATCGGTTTCGGCCCACGCAAATTTTCCAGCACAATAAGCCATGACATCCCGTGGTGAATAGAAATCCCAGCATTCGAATGGGTACGGATAAACAGCTTTGCTATACGGTCGCCCAAGTTCCAACAGCCGTCTTCGTCTTGCGTACTTGGTGAAGACAGACTGCCATCCCGCATCCGATATGTCTGGAAGTGGCTCGTTAATGCGATGGGCCTGGAAAGCGGTGCGGTAGACTAGGTGCGACGACAACAATCTATTCCAACGTCTAGATACCTGGATGGTTTAGTTAGCAAGAGAAGACAAGGAAGGGCAACCATGTCAACAGACGCCGGATAAAGCTGCGTGGACGATAGAACATACTCTCTGTAGGGAGATGATCTCCCCAAGATCCAGAAACTCGGATATTCGAGCGACGAGTTCCAGGGGTAGAGAGCCAAGAATGTCGTATTTACATGATCTCGCATTCACGCGCATGCGTACTTCATGCCACTCATCGGGCAGAAGTTGATCCAGTATACCATGATATCTGGGGGTACTGTCAGCACAAGGAATGTGCATGACGGAAAACGAAGACGAGACTCGTACGCAGAACGTCGCGCTTCTTTGCTCTTCAGGGCCTTGAACAAAGCTACGATGCCTAACGCATCGGCATCCAGATCTTCCCCCATGCTATCGGTGCTGGGCGGATGAAACTCTGCTGTTCTCTATTCCGTTTAGTAAGCACGCAATGTGTCAATCACGGACAGAGAAAGCAGAAGGAAGCGCATCGATTACCAAGTGGTTTTTCTTTTTTTTCTCTCTTTTTTTTTAAAAAAAAGACCCTACGTGCGTTTTAGATAGTTACGAAGCCTGTCAGATTTCTTTCGTTACCGCTGGACACATCCCACGTGTGTGGAAGAGGCGTGGGGTGGAAGCTGCATACAAAAAAATATAGATAGACATACACCTGCAAGGACGGCCGGGTGACACAGGAGGCCGAGTGGGACTGCCGTTCTACAGATGTTTAGATGATTGGAAGGGCTATAGAGCTCCCGGGCGATCCCCATCGACCTGGCTAGGAGCTTGGACTGGATTTTCAGAAGGAGTTCGAGGGACGGAGAGAAGCCATCTGCATCCCCAGGGCTTCCGACGCTTCCACGGGCACGGGTTCGCCACCGAAGGCTTCTCGAAGCCCGGCCGGCGCACAAGTCTAGAACCCAAGGCCCATGGGACTCACGCTCCCATGTGCGTCCAGCGTCCCCGGCGTCAGGAGGGGGAGGGGGTCCTAGGAGAGCGCGGCGACGGCGGCGAGCGACGCCTCGATGATCGGCCGGCCTCCGCCCTTGCGCCCTCCTCTCTCGCAAGGGACCCGCTGCGTCCACTCCACATCTCGTCCATCCTCGACCGGACGTTCGACCTCTCTCCTCCAAGGGCTCCTTGTTCTCTCGCCATCCAGCGTCTCCTGTTCCCATCTCCAGCCATCCCTTCCTGTCGGTCTCCGCAGTCCTCGCACCCATTGGTATAATTGCATCGCTGCTGCGGCTCCGTGCAGTCCCTGGTGCGGCTGTTCGATACCTCCGTCGCGGTCTCCCTGAATCCAGTCTCGGGCCTTAAGCTCAAGCGGCAGACAGCAGTCTCTAGCATCCTTCGAGACAAAGAGACAGAAACACACCCCTCTGCAGCTTCCACTGTCGATACCAGGAGCTTCTAGACAGGCGCCGGCAACCTGCGTGTATGGCTGGGAGCTCCCAGCTTCTTCTCTTCACCAGCTCCGATACACGCCCGCGCATTGCAACTTAGCTCCCCCGCAGCTCCATCGGTTCCCTTGTGAACGTTAGGACGGCCTGACGGACGCCTAGATAATCTGCAGCAGCCGCCATTTCATCTTTCTCCTCTCCGCGCGGTCCTTCCGCTGTCTTCGAATTCGCGATGATCAGACAGACGGAGTTCTTCGGGCGTTGATCAGCACCTCGTGGCTCAGGTTTTACGATAGCCGCTTCTAGGGCTTGACGGACGTACAGAGCACCAGAGACATTCAGAAGATACATCTGCACTGGTTTTGAAGAGGTGGGACTGTTCGAGCAAACTCTTCTGTTCTCGTGTCGCTCGGCCTTGATTGTTCGACGCCAAAAGGCCTCGATTCCTCTTTCTCCCGGCTAGCGATGAGCAAGCTTGCCGACCCTCCGTCGAGAGGTCCATTCTCCGGGCCAGGAGAGACCCCTGGCAAGACTCGAGATCTTCCCGTTCTCTCCTCGTCGGGTACATCAGACCAGCCGCCAGGCGATCCGATGGACACCACTCCGCCTACGTCTACGTCTACGTCGACATCAACGTCGACGGCGACAGCGACGGCGCCGCCAGCCCAGAGCAGCCCTGAGGGCGACCAGGCTGGACCGAGCAACACCAATGGATCGACGGATGCTGGGAATTCGAACAGCAGCTCTGCCCCCAGTCAGACAATTGGCGCGGCAGCAACAGCCCAACAGCCGAAAGTCGTGCAGACGGCATTTATTCACAAGCTCTACAAGTACGTCGGCCGAGTCTGCTCAGACTACATCAACACGTGAGTTAACAATCATGGCAGCATGCTTGAGGATCAAAGTATTCAGCACCTCATATCGTGGTCCAGTTCGAATGAAAGTTTCGTCATGTCTCCAACATCAGAGTTTTCGAAGGTCCTTGCGTATGTCTCCCTCCTTCCTTGCGCTTCGGCACCCATTGCTAACCTTCGCTGTAGGCAGTATTTCAAACATACCAACATCTCCTCGTTTGTGAGGCAGCTGAATATGTACGGTTTCCACAAAGGTATGATATGCTTGTGAGGGTACCGGGAGGGCGGCTTCTCATGTTGATCTAGTGAGCGATGTTTTCCACACCGGCTCCCCGGATTCCGCTTTATGGGAATTCAAACACGGGAACGGGAACTTCAAAAGGGGCGACCTCGTTGGCCTCAGAGAAATCAAGCGACGAGCCTCCAGGCATGCTCTTATTCACCGAGACTCCTTTTCTGGTCATAAATCCGGTGCTTCTCAGCAGGGGACGCAAGCGGAGCCGGCGCCCGATGCGACTGATGTGCGACTCATGCACCTCGAACAGTCCCTCTATGACATGCACAACCGCTTGGCCCGCATGGAGGAGAGTAATGCGGCGCTGAGCTCAAGGTGTCAAGCTCTGACAGAGAGCCTGGCCAAGTGCTATCAGGTGAGTGACTTTCAGTCCTTCTTTTGGCATCCCAGCCGTCTCTGAACGAACTTCCAGTGGACACACTCAATGTCTCATTTCCTCATGGCGATGATCCCAGATCGGGACAGCCACTTGTATCGCGATGGTAAGAAGCCCTGTTGATTACTTGTTTTATTCCCTACTGACGCAGAAAAGTATTGAGCATGCAAAAGGAGGTGGAGAGGCAACTCGACTCAGTCCGAGGCTTCGATAACCCACATGATGCTCCGCTCTCGGGAAGGCAACCGTACTTCACTAACATGCCTGTTGATCCTGGTCCGCCACTCTCCCCTCGCCAGGTACCCCAGGATGACAGCCGGCGGCCATCTATGGTTGATGCTACGAGGCCTAACACTATCCGGCCTGCTGTGCCTCAGCATCTCGCAGTGTCTCCGCACCGTTATGACTCCGTTGGTACTGCAAGCTCATCACCGAACTATAACCGCCCCCAGGTTCCTGTCCAACAGCATCTAGCGCCTCATCCCCTTTCCTCCGTTTCCTCCCCTCAGGGGCCGAACCTCGCTCGCCGACATACCTCAGCGGACATTCGTCAACACGGGTGGGCCCCGACGGGCACCTCTCCCTTTTCGTCAGGGAACACAGCCGGCAACGTCTCTGGAAACGCAACCACTGCCTGGCCTCCTTCACCTCATCGGACCCCGACGTCGAGCGAGCAGCAGGTTCGGGATGTCCTTGCCCAATACGAAATGGGTAGACCGAGGCGCCACCAGGATACCTCTCGTCATGCGACGCCCCCTTTGACTACTGATACGACCCCGCCGACATTGAATGTCGATAGTGGCTGGACGTTTGGCGGGCCGAAATTTCCACGGCATGAATCCTCTTTACCGGCAACTCGGCGTTCGAGTATGGCTAGCAACGTCCATTCCCTGCTGAACCCTGCCGAAACAGCAGAACGAGCCGACGAAGATGACCTAGTGCTGGGGGAGGACCGAAAACGTAAGAGACTGCAATGATCCACCGCTCCACAGCCATGGTAGCCGAGGCGCCGTATTGACAGAAATATTATTGAAATCTTCCGTGAATTGGTTCTCGCTGCTACATACCTTTTGCATCTACTGGACTATATCATTATCCATTTCCTGGGCGTTTTTCTTTGGTTTTTGGCTTATTACCCTATACCAACCAATTGTGATGTTCAGATGCACAGGGGGAAGATATCCAATAGCCATCTCATTGTTGCAAGATCGATTTTGGAAAGGTGTACATTAGTGATCTTTAGTCCATATTCCATGTTACCCCAGGTCTCCATATCAGCCCTGTCTTTTCTGTTGACATTCTGTTTACTTTTCCCCTGGCATACTGAACCTCATCCATGTTTCCACCCGCAGAGTATTTTGGAGGCACGTAACGACACGGGTATTTTATTTCTTGCATATGATATAGAGGTTTTCATTGGCGGTCATGTCTCATTACAAAACCCTTGTGGTGGACAGGCTTGATTATTTTCTCGCAAAGAAGCGGGACAGGCCTATCAGAGAAGCATGGGATTGAACCGGGAATGACCGCAAGACAGTTAATTTTGCATATTATATATCCATTGATTTAATGCGGCAGGAACGAGTTCATCCGATCTGGTTTAGAAATGTGCAGTTTAAATTTATATATTCGCTGAATGTGCCTGCTGGAAACCATGACTTGCGAGCTTATGAGGTCCCAACCAGACCGATATCGGTAATTGCATTAGCTTCGAATTTTTCTACTCTTAGAAGGTCATTTCTTTTTCTTCTTTTTTGACCTTTCGGCAAGGATCTCGTCCAGAAAACTTCCGGCTTTCTTCTTGCCTTTCGACCCTGTTCCCGTCCTAGAGGATGTGGGTTCTCCACCACTGACCGTCTCAGATATAGCTGAGGTTTCATCCTGAGTTGCGGTTATCTTCCTTTTCTTCTTTCCAAGCAGCGTCGACCGCCCCTCTTCTTCCTCTTCGTCGCTTGCGACTTCTGGCTTGTTGGAGATCGAGGCGGCGGTTGGCGCAGCTTTACCCGGTTCCGGACGTTTGATGGACTGATTCGACGACTTCAAAGTCGCCTTCTGATAGTTTCTGCCCAGGAGCTGCCTCCGCAGTTTGTCGTTGGAGCTGAGTTCGGTGCGATTCCAGCTTCCATCGTTTGCGTCTTGGGGGAGCGGAGCGCCGAGACCAAGCCTGATGATGAGGAGAAAAAAAATAGACGGTCAGTAGTTCCAGAACCTGGAATTAAGAAAAGAAAGAAAGAATAAAAAAGGACGAATGTCGCAATGAACGGCAGAGCCTTTATAAAGACATACTTCTCAGGCACGGGGGTAAATATCTCATCCTCCTCCCTCTGCAGCTCTTCCTCGGACTTGGCGTTGGCGAGTTCCTCTGCGGTCTTGGGCGGGAGCCATGACGCGACGAGTCTCTGGCTTCTGGCCAGGGCGACGTTGGCTCTGTTGAAAATCACATCTGCCTCGCTCTGCGATACCGACATGCCGTTGAGGGTTTTCTTCTGCGAGCGGGAGAGCCGGGGCTGTTCGTGGCGCCGCGTGCGGGATCAGAGACGATGGTCGGCGACTTCGAGCTCTCGGAGTCTCTCCCGTCCTGGCATCTCACCGCCCGGATGGACGCGCCAAATGCATTTGACCTGGCTACAGTAGAAACGCGGTCGACGCATCGTATCACTACTATATCTACTTGCCTGCTCCTTACTGTAATATCTGTCTCTTCATACTTTTGAAATCATATTTTTGCTGCCAATGACTCTACGATGTTTGTCCACCTAGATGATATACGATGAAAGTATCGAGTACCTCATTCAATACTGCCCGTCTTGAACCATGGCTCGCCCTTGAAAGGTACGATCGCTGTTCTGCGTAAGAATACGCACAAGCCGATCGAAAGAAAAGCGCAAGTATTTCTGGTTGATAGGGACGCGAAAAGTCGTTGAGTATTCATAAAGGTAGTGTTTCGCAACTGAGAGCTGCCGTCCAGCCGGATGAGGATACAAGGCATTGAATAGCTCTCCGTAGGTAGACTTCTTTTGAAGGTAAGCAGCAAACAGCTAATACAATATATATAATCTTCGCTGTTGACTTGCCGCCAGCCCGGCGTTGAGGCCGTCATCCTTGGATGAATTAGTGGGCAAGTTCTCAAGTTTCATCCCAAGACGAGCCAGATCGTGCAGGTAACTACGAGAGGCACCCGGACCGAGCTGAATCAGAACTCCGACTCCGGGCCCAGAAAACCGTCCTAAACAAAGGGCTGTCCAGAACTTCAGCTCCCCGCTGCTAGTTCTGCTCTATTGTTCCCCGGTCAGATTTGGAGAGTCTGCTGTTGACGTATCGGGGAAAGACTCCGAAAGCGAATGCAAAGCTATCTAGACCCTGTCAAATATCGCACCTGCAATATTTCCCCGGTTCTCCGCAGCTTCCTGGCGATGCTTCTTCATCGCTGCAGCCTGCAGCGGTGGCATCATAATACATATTTACACTCTATTTTATCGTCTATGCACACATAGGAACCTCGGAAACCGTGCCAAATGATCAAGGGTATATAGCAGCAGCCATAGACTCTGGGCAGCAACCGTCCCAAAGTGCGGCGAGGTCAGAACGGATCAGGCCATCTCCTTTTCCATCCGACGCTTGTCGCGTAACTTCTTCTCTGTCTTCATGAACTCTCGGATCCCCACAGGTATATTGGCGAAGAGGTCCTCGTCGATGGCCGTAGGGAGTGACCAGTTTGTCTCGCTACCGCCTCCGTCGTCATCCATGCTCGTACTGGCGCTCTCAACCTCTTCCCTGCGAGCCTGACGAACGTCTCTCTCCATACCGGTAGACGTAGCCCTTGCGCGCGCCTCTTCCACTCTTGCAGCCCACTCCTCCATTTCGTCGCGGAAGTCGTCCCAGACACAGTGCACGCAACCACTCATACAGCAGTTGTCCGGTTCCACCGGGCGCGGGGGAATCGGGACTCCGTTTACGGTCTTCCACGTCGATTCCGGAGGCATGGTAGATGGATTGTACCGAGTCGAACGGTAGCCAGGGCCGGCAAGACGGGACCCAAAAACGATCGACATCTTGTCTTCCGGCGACTGCGGTTCGGTCGTCGAGGCTGGCGTCGGATTCTTCTGCTCCTGGGAGGACAGCCGAGGCGAGGTATGTGTGGAGGCGTGTGTACGAGACCGGTCTGGGGCGGATGCAGCGAGAATCTCAGCATAATATCCCGATAACGGGTAGGCCTGGGGAGGGTCTTCATCTTCTACAGGACCCTCGCCTCTGCGGACGGGGGCGGCTGCAAAACGCGACGTTGTCGAAAAGGCATGTTGCCTCGAGAAGGGCGGCGGACGAGGGAACAAGCGCGCCTCCGCCCCTGGGAGACAACGGCGCAGGCAAGACGAGCACACAGGCCTGCTCAGCAGGCGTTGTCTCGCAACTGCCATGGCGACAAGCAGTGTCTCCGCGGTCTATGATGAGATAATAATAATAATAGAGAGAGATGCTCCATGGTTGACCGCGGAGAGCCCGGAGCGGCCTCGGCGCGGCACAAGGCGGCGACGGATGGCGGAGTGCAAACGCTGCAAACACGTATCCTTACTACTGCTGCCTCTTCTCGGGGAGCAGCGACAAGCATAACAATAGCATGCGCGGAGGCGCCAATTTGCCTGGCGATCCTTCCAGTGCCTCACTTCATGCGCGACATTTCCCGTATGGGTGTCAAGTTCAATGCTATCCTCACCCGCCAAACGGCGCAAGACAAGCCCGGCCGCGGCTGTCGCCGTTGACGCGTCCGAGACGACCCAGAGGCCCCTCAATGGTAACAGTCGACCGGCGTCCTTTCAGTCCCCGACGCGGGCGAGCCTGGCTCGTTCCCATCACGATGTGCCGTCGCGCGTTCTGAGCCGGTCACCGACAAGGAGCCCACAGCGACCTGCAAGCAAAGGCAGCCAGAGCGGACAGAACCAGCAGACGGAGGAGAGGGTGTTTGGGCTACGTGACAGGAAGGCACTGCGGCCTTCGTTGACTTTGTCGGGGAGTCCGTTCAAGGGGCCAAGGCTGTCTGGTGGCCTTCACGCGTTGTCTTCCCGCAGAAGATCGAGCGGAATTCCAGCATTTGCTGCGCCGCCGCGGAGGGTCTCGAGAAAAATACGACCCTCCGATCTAGTTCCTGGGGCCCCGAAGGTTCCAGAGAGCAATGCATCTCCACGGGCGCACGCGAATACTCCAGACGATCAATTAACGTCTGAATTGGGCGCCGCGACCCGTGAGACGGAAGCAGACTGGGTATTAGAGCCTCCGGTCTTGGAGGAGGAATATGGGGAGCCCGATTTACCGCCAACTCCCACCGAACTCGGTCTAGAAAAGGCACCTGAACGACCGAAAGGGCTACTCAGTAGCAGCCCCAGTAGCAGGCGCGAGAAGCGGAGGAGGCGACGAGCGAGAGAGGAGTTCAAGTCAAGTCCCCTCAGGCCAGGAGGCGGGCAGACTACACGAGTGGGAGAGACACTGTCGATGGCTAGGCCTACGTCGGACCAGGATGAGGTTCCCGACGCAGTCAGGAAAAGGCAGACATTGAAAGATGAGCTCTCTGCGCAACTTCAGCAACTCAAACATGAGGTTTCTCAGTTGGAACACTGGGCACAGCGGTCTGAACGCCCAGATGACTTTCCAGAGCCTGATGAAGAGGCCATCAGCAAGCTCATGTATGTCTCCCGTAATGACCGAGTGTTGATGGACCGTGCTAACTTACAAAAGTTCTTTACTAACGACCAGAAATCCGTCTTGTGCACCGCTTGAGCCGGCATCTCCAGGCCCTCCATCCTTATCGTCTCTTATTTCTTCTCTTCTTCCTTTTTCTAGGAAGGTTCTTCCCAAGGCCACTCGTCAAGCGTCCTCCGCTCCGACAAACCCATTTGTACTGCAAGAAACCGCTGGTTCAAAGCCGTATCTTGCTATCTTTGCTCCATTGTCTCTCACGAAACATTCAACCACAGTCACTTCGGATTCCGATTCCTTATACGAATTGCATGACCTGACTCTGTCCGCTCCATTTCCATTTCTGCAAGACATCTACAGGGTACCCATAGCTTTCAAGACGAACCCGGAGACGCAGTCCATACTCTCAATATCGGTCCCGATGGGGGCTTCTGCTCAGTCTGCAGGGATACCCCCACCACTGGGCCGCTGGATGAGCTCCCGACTGGCAAACCCATTGCTAAAGCTCGACATCTCGGGCCTCTGCTGGGGGGTATGCCGGTACTGGGAAGCCGCTATATGCCGTGCCAGGGTATGGGCAAAACTACAAAGAAAATACTCTATGCTGGCTGGTCTTGGAGTTTTACCAGATGAAGAACCCTACGTTGACGATACAAGCGTGGCTGGGAAAAGTGGATTTTTAACGAAATCCGATTTCAGACTCCTGGCCCCCCATCTCGAGCGGACGACGATGCTCTTTTCGTCCGGAAGGAGGGAAGAACCGAAACTCATTCTGTCCTGTATACTGACCCTGGACGATTGGACCAGTGAGCCGCAGCTGAACCCGGAAATCAGTGTCTCAGGCCCTGGTGGCCGTGCTTTCGGAGGGGCGAAGGTGGAGAGAGAAGCGAAGAAGCTCTTCCGTGGTCTGCTAAAACGTGGTGGGAAAGAGGATGTTGTGAGAGACGTCGATATTGATGCGATCGTGCAAGCGACCGAGGGCGTCATGGGCGTGTTGTTCGGGATCGATATTATATCAAAGACGGGAGGGAAGGGGAGCAGAAATAACTGAATAATGGATGTCTCGTCATATCTGGCGTTCTGGGGGAACCTGGGTTTTAACGGCGTTGACGAGTGAATTCGCATGAATGGCTGCTGGGATTGTTCCATTCGGAGGAATAAATTGATCTTGTTTATATACATTATATAACATGATACCTACCTGACTTGTGTACCCGAGAGTATCTACGTTTCGATTCCGTTACCCTGTTTTACTTGAAGTATGTACTTACTCACGTCTGTATTAGGTACAAGTACTGTGCATAAGTACTGTATATATACAAATTATCATCCAACTACCTTGCATGGCGGATCAGAATTTGCTGCACCACTTCTACTCTTGTATATCGTGATAATATGGTGGGCCCCGGGTCTCTATATCTAGCATTCGTTTTTATCTAGCAGTGGACGTTGAATGAGGCCCCCCAACTAAATCCCGACATTCACATTACTATTTATTACGGATAATAATACGGATCAGGATGAACAAAATGGAATTGAGAAATAAGATGTTAGCTACGGAAACACTGCACTTAGAAGCCCGTTTCACGGTTAGCGGTTGGAAAGCCTCTTTTCCGCGATGGCATGCCTAAAGTAGGCCAAGGCTTTTTCGCTTCAAGCTTCCACTCAGCGTTACATACATTCGTTGCCGACATCATCTGACTCTTATTTCTCGCGAACCCGGAGCATATGACATGAGAGAAGTTGCCTTATCTCCGAAATGCTTTCCTTTTTTTCTCGATCGGACCGGTCCGTCTTTGCACGTCGAACCGGCAAGTCATTCAATTTCTTTCCTCGCGACCTTCGAACAAACGCGCATATTGACGGACGAAGAAAAGGGAGATACTGACGGCATCGAGAAATGAATTTTCATATGAACATGAAATAGGAACATTTTCATTTCGAGAGCTCGGAGTTTTGAGGACAAATGAAAAAAGAGAAGGGCGCCACGCCACGCCACGAAAACTACCCCATGGCAAGAAATTCGACCCGATCATCATTAACAGAGAATCACATCTATTTCTTGGCGGCGGCCTCCTCAGCCTTGGCCTTAGCCCTCTTCTCCCGGACCCCGACCAGACGAGCCTCGCTTCGGGCCTCGCGCAACCGCCGGTAAGCAGCCTTCTCACCCTCTGGCATTTCGTCACGCTTGACCTCACTGATAGCTTCCTCGCGGCTGATGTTCTTGATGGGCAGGACAGCGTTGAGGTTAGTAGCGTAACCCTCGGGCTTGCCGGTAGAGAAGGCAGCCTTGGCAGCATTAACCTCCTCAGCGGACGAGTCGAGCTTCTTGAACTGGCCGCTCTTGCGGGGGAACAAAATCAGGCGAGCCTTGTATTCCTTGAGACGGGCAACGTTGGCGGCGAGCGACTCCTTGGAGTAGTTGATGCGACGGGGATCAACAGCAATACCGATGGTTGGGGCGAGCTTGCGGGGGATACCGGCTTCCTACAAATTCGAAAAATGGCATGAGTTTCGTTCAGTTCGCCAACATGTGCCAAATTGCGTAGCGAAAGTGGCCACAATTGGTGAATGCAGCTTCTCTGGAGGGCAATTACCTTTAGCTCAGCAAGGGTGAAGCCACGGCCAGCCCTGACGCGGCGGTTGTACTTAAGAGTGGGACATCGCACAACCGGGCGCAACTTGTCAACTGGGCGGGGAGCAACAGCAGCGGCCTTCTGGAGACGGGCCTGACGACGGCGGTGCTTGCGGCCTGGCTGTATAGTTCCAAGGAATATTGTCAATTCACGATTTCTTTCCAAAATCCCATCCAATCCGTCGCTATAGGAAAGGGTTTGGCTGTGCGGGGGAGACCCTGAGGGCGTACCTGGTCGAAGTGCACGCGGACACGACGCTGCCAGTCCTTGTGGAAGTCTGCAGAAAACCGTTAGATTCTCAATCACGTCTGAGTTAATTCCATCTCGAGTCTGATTTCTCGAAATCATCTACTCACGGTTGCGCGGGATAGCGTTGTTGTGCTTGATCGCCTATTATGCCGAACACACAAATCAGCATTTCATCATCCTCCACAAACAAGAGACAGACCCCTGGCTTCGGGCCCTTAACTCGACCGATAAGAGCGGCATGACAAACGCACCATTGTCACGGATGGGGATCAAGTCCGGGGGTTGTCGTCGTCGTCGTCGGTGGTTGCTGGTCGTGTCTCGAGACTCCAGGGCGAAAGCGGTCGTTCAATATTGGGTGGAACTTTTTCGGTGTGGGCGGCCTGCCGCGTAGAGCCGCATCGTCTCGCTTAGCGAGCCCTACCCTCTACGGTTACCCGATCCGGTAGCTCTTACCGCCGTGGAGCAACTGGTGTATGAGTTCACAATTCGCTTAAATGCCCAATGCCTGAAAATATAGGTAGGTGGTTTTCCTCTGATCAGATGCCATCAAACGACTTTCTTGCCTTCCAGCGGTTCCTATGGCTTGCGCGGCTCTTCCTGTAAGTGCTCATCTCCTCTCGGTGAAAGGGTCAAGAACATACCTAGGTAGCTACCTCCAGGGATAGGCGGGTAAGGTGAGTTTCCGGACTGGTATATGGCTAGTGATGCTGAATGTCTTTCCGTTCTACATCAGATATGAACCTGGAAGGCGAATCTTCAAACACTGATTTCGGTTCATGACTCGGCTACATACATTCGAAGGAACTACGCTTGCAGGTATCCATAGCGCCTCATTCGGCTTAGAAATTCTCAGAGAGTTCACAGTATCATAATAGCGCCCGAGTAAGTAGACATCGTTAAAGAAGAAAAGGTCAGAAAAGCTCCATGTCCGTATGGCCACAACCGTCAGTGCAACAGCGCCTCGTAACGATAGCGTGACGCAACGTAGAATGAGCCAGGGTAAATAGCACATCCAGGAGATGAATCAAAAAAACCCTCGGGGCCCTAAAAGCTATTTGAACCCACACGCAAAGCGAGTATCTTCATCGGTCATCAATAAACGTTTCATCGACAAAAGCACAAAGACAAGGAATCCAAGATAAAGTCGCTGGGACATGTGATCAATTTAGAAGTCCGCACGTAAAAAGCTGGCACCAATCTATGCGTTGGGAGCATTCCAAGACTCGATGCCGAGACCGATATTATCAGGGCCCTTTGACTTCTTCATAACGATTGCGTGATCCTCAAAGCTCGCTTTGCGCTTGAGGTAGCTGGATGGACGTTCAACACCAGGTTTCTTAATCTGACCGAAGAGCTTGCTCTGAAGAAGAGTACTCGACTTTCCAATGCTTCCAGGCAGGGAAACCTCATCTTGGCTAGTTCCAGGAGAGCGGCGTAGCATATTGGTCGCTAGAGAACTAGCCTGAGAAGCCGGGATGTCCTCATCAGTGACGGCTTCATCCGCGTCGGACGCCGAAATAGTACTATCTCTATCATGCCGGCCTTGTTCAACATGCTGCTCCTGAGAGATAGATTCCGAGAAGCCCGGGTGACCTTCATCGTTCTGCCTGCTACCGGGAGTAATGTACCGAGTCTCGTTCGGAGTCTGTCGGGAGTACGAAGGGGTCACTGGAAGAGAGGATAGTGAGTGGGTTCCACGGATGTGTTGCTGCTTCTGAACACGGTTTCGAGCAGGAGTTGAAGTAACACTTGCGGGCTCACCACTCAGCACCTGATCAGCGGCAAGAAGAGCAGCAAACGGATCGTGGCTGCCACCTCTGCTCATATGAGAGCGGGCACTGTCCGGATACCGTGTGGCAGGCTTCCTCTGAGGCGTTTGGAACTCAGTAAGAGGGCTGCAGGAAAGCGAGCCTTGGTCAAACATTCGAGAGAAATGCTCCCGGTTGTCTCTGATGCGCTTTTTCAGAAGATTATTCTCTTCGACAAGCAATTCAAACTTGTCTTTTTCTTCTTCGATAAGCTTCTTTGCACGTCGAAGCCTTCGCTCAAGTGTGGCATTTATCCTCTCCAGCTCGTGGTTACGTCTGAGGGCAGCTTCTAGTTGAGGGTTTGGTGACGGCTGCGGTATCTTCGGCCCGGTGGCGCATTGGCGATTGCGATACTCTGAGCTTTGCAGAATTTCGACTTCTCTTCTTGCTAGCTGGTGTTCTACTTCCGCCCGTTTAACAGCTTCATTGCTCGCAAACGACAGAAGGCTGTTCTGTAGCTTGAAATGCAAAGCTGACATGCGCGACTCTTGAGCAACACTGAGAAGATCCCTTGCCATTTTGCGCAGTTGAGACTCGTTAGCAGTTTCAATATCTTCGGCGCTTGGGAGGTTCTCAGATGCACCATAGGCGGCGCAAAGAGTCCTATCGATAGCATCTGGCGGGGATGCCGGAAGCATATTCGAGCTAGATCGTGGAGGTCGAACAGGAGCCCCGTGAATCTGCGACGAGGGAGGCGGAGTCATGTCTGACGAAGATACGGGCGGAGGGGAGAAGAAGCTAGCGCTGTCAGACTGCTCAACAGGATTGCCCGGCATCGAGCGTAGGTCTGGGGAGGCAGAAAAATCCGTACGCCGAACTGGTGTGCTCGGGGCGGAAATCTCCGCAGGAGGAGCAAGAGAAGTTTGCGAGAGTTGGGGCTCCGTGTCTTGAATCATGATGATTTGGCGGCGGTTAAGCAACCTTAGTGATTACAGCTCCGCAGAGGCTCCTCCGACTGTCAGGGGACATGTCAGCATTGCTTGACCAGTAAAGATGCAAAGAATATGCCAAAAGCGCGGCTTGCTTACCGGGAGCTGAGACTTGAGACGAAGATGTACGTCAATCGTTCTTGTGACAAGCAGGTGGTGAGTCAACTCTGGGAATGCTGCGCGGAAGCTGTGGGTGCCCTAAGATGATAAAACAATAAAGTGACCACAGCCGAGACTACAGACCAGGAGGGACTTTCGCGTTTAGGGCAATTTCCTGTGACATGGTCCGGTGCGCAACTTTCTGCCGATGAATTGGGACCCGCTTATCGCTGATAGGACGGCTCCAGCTGACACGATACAGCGCAGCCGGCCTAGCGGGCGTGTGAAAAGACGAAGAGGACGCGACGAGAGGTATAGGGCCACTATGTTAGAAAAGCAAGGGAGCAAAGCATGGTACAGATGGAGGGGGGGGGGGAGAGCAGG
>JGI26058J51888_1000584_pt1 | contig 18603 bp, 19 predicted proteins | sample HigsolmetaSP110D_FD_51888 | JGI IMG/M metagenome (IMG submission 51888) | reverse complement strand
ACTGACTGACGTCGTGCAAACAAAATAATCCCTTTTTTTTTAAAAAAAAAAAAAAGGAATTCCAGTCGGATTTAAAACGACCCAACCTTGCCTTGCCTTGCCAACGCCTGCCTACCTATCTACCTACCTGACGCGCTATGCACTATGTACTGCGCAGGCGGTATCTAAATAAAGGAAAAAAATAAAAAAAATAATAAACAGGACCAAGCACTGCATACTTCAGCGGAAACCCGAACCTAATCCTAAACCCAATGCAAGCAAGCAAGCTCAACGCAATGCAACGTAGATCATTCGAATGCGATGCGGCGCGACGCCGATCGATGCTGATGAGATGAACGACGCACAAGTTCAAATCCCGACTACCTACCTACCTACTTAACCTAACCTAACCTCTGAAGTAAAGTCAAATAATAATTAACTAATTATTAAGCAGCAAGTCAAACAAGTCAAAGAAGCTGCCTGAGTAAGTAAACTTAGGTCCTTGGGACTTTTGCTTTTACTTCACTTTTTTTTCCCCGCTTCTTCCTTTCCTTGACCTTTGTTGCTGTTGTTGGCGTTTGGTTGTTAACCTTATATCCCCCCACCTGCAGTCTGCGCGGAAACCTAGAAGACCTCCATGGGGCCTGGAAGAAAAAACCTTGGAAACCTTGGAACCAGAAAAAAAAACTCCATCTCAAGGTTTGCATGGAGAAGAAGGGGAGGGGAGAAAAAACATCTACCCATCGTAACGAGTAAAACTATTACCTCATTTTATCATTTATCCACTCATTACTTTATCGCTTTAACCGGATCGGACCCTTACAGAAAAAAGATAAGGTCTTCCTTCCTTGGAATTTCAGAAACGATCCCATTCCCGCTCAGCGCAGTTCCGGTGTAAATAAACAGAGATTTTATTTACCACACATCAGGAGAAATAGTAAACATAATAGGAAAAGAATGCAAAAAACCTTCGATTCCTCGCAGAGAGGAGAGGAGAGGCTATTGGTTCCCCCGCTGAGAGTGAGACAAAGAAAAAGATGAAGAAAACCAATAGCTATTCACGGCGACGATGATATCATACATGTTGATGCCAATTATCCCATACGTTCCACCCAGGAATGAAGATACCAGTCCGTTTCCTTGCCTTGCCATACAGTACATGTGTGTAAGAAAAAAAAAAAGAGGCTGCTACTCCGCCGGTCAAGCAGCCCGGTTGTAAACCCATTATTTCCGTCCATCAGCCTGGATGTGTCGTAACCTCGTCTATGTCAAGAGTAGCAGAGAGGGAGACATTTGAAACCAATAGATAAGGAAAGAGAGTGTTGAAAGGGAACACCCTCATGCACCAAAAACTCCGATCCGAACCCAGCTTCAAGCCTCAGTAGGTACGAGGTAGTAGTATATCCGTACAAAAAGAAACAGATTCAGCTCTTGCTAAATCGTTTCTTGAACCAACTCTTCCGCTTCTCGCCTGCGTCGGAATCGTTGACTGGATTCTTCCGCAGCGTCCCGCCAACGGGGCCGCCCGAGTTGGGGTCTCTGGCCGGCGCACCCTGCTGGTAGCCACCTCCTTGACCAGCGCCGTTGTACGCATATCCCTGATTGCCGTTTGGGCCAGGATTCTGCGTGCTGCTCGGCGAGAGGTGCGAACTGTAGTCGAGCTCCGGTCCGGCACCGAACCCGTTGAAGCCGTACGTGTCCGCAAACTGCTTCTCTTGCTGCTGCTGCTGCTGCTGCTGCTGTTGCTGTTGTAAGCGGTCCAGGGAGCTGTTCACCGAGCTCGGATCGGTGGAGTTGCCCCACTGGTCGGTGCCGTTGCTCCCAGAGCCCGATCCCGACGCCGCAGTGACGTTGTCGTACGACTTCTGATATCCCTGCTGGGGATAAAAGTTGTGCCCGCTGTTCCCGTACGGTTGATGCTGCCGCTGGCGTCCGCCGTGGTTGTTGTATTGGTAGTATGAATTTGAGTTGTAATTTGAGTTGTGGTGTTGGGAGTTGGAACCGTAGTTATCGACGTAGCTGTCCGGCCGCGACTGGTGCCCCCGTCCGTAGTAGCCGCCTTGGTCGTAGTATCCTTTGTTGGAGTGCCCGTATCCGCCACTTTGTCCTGTATAGAGATTAGTCCCAATGAACGAGAGATGCAGTCTAGAAACTGATCCAACTGCAGGGTAGCAGGGTTGCTCACCCCCGACGTAGCTGCCTCGTCGACTAGGCGCGCCGTTGGATTGGTCTTCTAGTGTAGCGTCAGCATCTACGCTGACTGGGAGCGTGGTTGACGATTACCTGTTGGCACATACGACGCCCGTCTGCTGTTGTAGCTCTCTTCGATCGCAGCCTCGAAAGAGCGGATGGTCTCCAGCGGGCGCTCGAATCGATGGCGGGTTGGGTTGGAGAGATCCGGATCCGCTGTGAAGACCAAGCGTCAGTGGATATTTCACCGGAACGATGAGCGATTGAAGTGTCGGGCCGCAGCAACGTACTGATCACATTGCCAAAGCGATCTTTAAACGTCATCCCCCGCAGCGACCCCAGATTCGACTTCTCCAACGCGACCGCAGCTGGCGAGCGGGTTAGTTTCCAACGACGCATCCGACCGGGAGTCCGCACGACGCACCTGGCTGAGCCTCGTTCATGGCGACGGTCGGGTCCGCTTTGGTGTGCAGCGTGCGCTTGGCCTTCTCCTCGGGCGTTTCCACGAGCGAGATCTTCTGTCCGGAGCCGCTGGACCGGCGCGACCTGTCCGACTTGGGGCTGCCGAAGCTGAGCCCGCGGCCTCGCTTCGTGGACTCTCCGGCCTGGGAGGGCGCCATCTTTATGGCAGCAGCAGCCGGGCTAGCGGCCTGATAAGCGGTCGGGAAGGCTTGCGATTTCCTCGAGCTAGGGGACGGCCGGTCGGTGGAGCGCGACCCAGATGGCCTAGGAGCGGCCAAGGGATTTGCTGTCACAGACAGCTTCTCGTGCGGCCAGGGGATCCGCTTTTATCTTTTTTTATCTTGGGGTGGAGCGATCGAAGTGGCACGAGCGTCCGAGGGGAGGGATAGCAGAACGATGCAACACGAGAGAAATGCAAGATCAAAGACAATGGACTGATCTGGAGAGAGAGAGAGAGAGAGAGAGGATGCGATGCAAAGTGCTCGCGGTCGATGGATGCGGCTGTTCCTGGCCACGTCGGGATGGGGTGGACAGATGTCCTGGCTTCTGAGGCGGGCGGACGCGGCAGTGTCTCAGAGTGGGCGTGGAACGAATGGAAATCAGGATGCCTGTCCGCAGATGATCGACAAGAACGAGAGTGGGCGCCGTAGCAGCAGCGCAATCAGTCACAACAGCAGGACGATCCGGGAGCAGCACAAACGAAGGCGGAGGATGGAGGCTCTTTTCTTCCTTCCAGGAGCGAGGGGAAGCGGACGCGGGCCGGGGAGGGCGACGAGGGCCCAGGGCCGGTATATCAGCGGGTGACGACGACACATGAGGGGCCGCTGGAGATAAAAATAAAGCGAGACATCCGCGGGACGCGTCCGCATCGGGGCCACATGGGATCGAAGCCCGTCGAACCAGCTGCGTCAGCCGTCTCCTCCATCCAGGCACGCTGTCTCGATATCCCGCCGGGTCACCCGACGGCGTGTCTGGGCGATGCGGCCAAGTCCCGGACAGCGTCTACGATCGCTATCCAGGCCGTCCTCGATGCTGCGGCGGCGCACCGTTGAGCGTCCAGCCACCAGCACCAAGCCCTACGGCCGATCGACGCCCTGGCCGCCGCACAGGCCAGCCGGCCACGGCATCCTCGATCCGGGGTTCCTCTGCCCGTGCCCGCCAATCTGTGCATCGCGTGCGACGAGGTGGTGAAGAGAGACGGTTAGGCTTTGCGCCAGCCCGCTGCTGACGTTCCCATGTCCCGTCCTCGCCCAGGCCTGCATTCTGATGACATTCCAATCGACGGGATCATGGACTCCTCGCACGGAAATCACATCACTCCAGTCCACTCCATGTCTCCACACCTCTCTCCTGCGCGTTGCAACAGACCCCCCGCCTCTCGACAACCTTCTCGAGACCGTGAGAACACCCCGCGGCACCCCCGCAAACCGACCGCACAACCGACCGGTCACGGCTGACCAAAACGGAACACGATACGTCCAGAGACATGCGGATGCCACATGGACCGGACGGCGGGCACTGCTAGCCCTCTGCTGAGGCATCCGCGGCCTTCCAATTGGCCGACTCCCAGACGTGACAGCGCCGCCTCCGTCCTCGACCGTCCCCTTGCCTTCTGGGGAAGCGGACGGCGCATCTGTGCGCGCAGCGGGACGTCGGGACGCCGAAGCTCCAGTGTCGATAATGAAAAGTGGAGTTTACGGAGCATTCAGGTCCCGCCTGCCGACGGGTCTTACGTAGTCTCTCCTTCGCGGAACGCAACTCCGCAGATGTTGGATGTTGGATGGATGTTGGAATATAGTAAAAGCAGAATTGAAAGCCCGACTAGAGGCGTCTTCCCCTGCTTGACGGCGTGCGGGATGCAATCCCCGGATCCCTGACCCTGGTGCAGTCCACATGTACATACTTCCGATCCGTCGGGAAAGGGGAAGACGTCCAACTGATCTGGGTCCTTCTCGAATCGATATACGGAGTATATGCATGTATAGTGCATCCCCGATCCCGACCCCGACCCGACCGCATGGGACGGGGATCATGCCGGTACTTCCCAACAAAGATAAACTCCTTACTGAGGTACAGTACAAAGAGAAATATTGCTTGTGGCTATGCTTGGATGAGAGACGTAGCTAGCTAGGTACCTAACCTAATTCCACGAAGAGAAAAAAAAATAGGACTAGTACCTCTACCTACCTACCTACCTACATAGGTTACTTACTTACCTCCTACCTCTCAACAGTAGATACGTACTTACCCGAATGTATATATATATATATATATATATATTACTGGAATTGCAAAGGCAATCGAGAAATTAATTCTTATCTAGAACAAATTTGAGCAGCTCTTTCTGCACCTTAGCTGCCTACGTGCCTTACCTACCTACCTTATCTAAATATTCCTGCCGCAAGGCTCAGCCTGATCAGACCAGACAAGACCAGACCAGACCAGATCAACAGCTGCTTCACCGCTCTGCTCTACATACAGAATTGGTATACCTAAATAATAAGCCTTTCTTTCCTTGTCTATCTATCTAATCTAGCCTAGCCTAGTGACAACATAATGTACTGTAGTTCTCTCTCTCTCTCTCTCTCTACCTAGGTATCTGTCTATGATTGATTCATTTTAATAAAAACAAGCTGCAGTTGCAGGCTTGCCTGCCTGCAGCCATCTTGTGTCTTTGGCTTGCTGCAGATAGAGAGATTGGGGGTATGTTCCGGCGGACAACAGACAGATAGTTGATAATCGATAAGCTGGATTAGTACGTAACGTCCAGCGTACCTACCCACCTAAGGTACTGTACCTAGATAAACAAGCACGTTCTTGAGACCCGCAAACAACAGCCTTGACCTCTTTTTTTCTTAACTAACCACTGTAAACATGTATCACTCAGTATTCACCGTTTGTCATTATCAGAACGTCGTGCGCAGACCGTCTAATTATCTATCTATCTATTTATCTATCCATATCTATCATGAGTGGGTTTGGTAATGACATCAATCAAGCGGTTAATATTAATAAAGTGATTAGTTAGTCGTATGAGCATACTTGGGCGGTCGGTCGAAGGAAGGTGTAAAAAGTTATCCATCCGTGACGGGAGACGATAAGATAAGCGAGTAGTAGTAGTAGTAGCAGTAGTAGTAGTAGTAGGGCTTTGCTTGAGAGAAGACATGATCCTGTCTACTATTATACATATACATATATAAATTGGCTCGCGTTTGCTTTCTTTGTATGCACTGTACTCCGTACTTTACAGTTCCACTGATTTTGATTTCTACATGCTAGGTCTTGCTGAATCGGGCAAAAAAGCCAGGAAGGGTCCCCGTGGAGGGAGAAGGATAATGGGTTTACAGAACGAGGACGAGATCTGGTGCGGGAGAGCATGGATCCCTCGATCTTACTGCTCAAGTGTCTCTGGTCTGGCACTGCAGTTGGGAGATGCGATTAGCGTTCCTGCGCAAAATACTTCCACGGCTGGTTCCATGTTGCGTTGGGTCAGGAATTTCGGGCTGGATTTCGTTCTTTCTGCTGGGACGCGACGGGACTCTGGGGGATTGGTCGCAGTCGGATTCATCGATATCGATACTCGCAATGTAGCAGTCTTTTTTTTTTCCGGGCGCGAGGATTCTCTCCATCGACAGGAATATGTGGGCTCCGCAGGGGTGCCTGTTGAATTTTATGGATTTTTTGGTGCATACGACCATGGTACACTTTGGGGAAAAGCGATGCTGCTAGACAGGACACATCATGCTCGCCAAGGTGGAAACCGAAGAAACCATCTTCTAGTCACCTAGGAGCTGACAAAGTATAGCCGTGCGTAGAGAAATAAGAAAAGGTTGTTTTAAGCTCGTCAGGGTTGGCTTCCCGGCCTCATCCAACACCTGCCATCGTCCGTCCACACACCGCCCATTGCTGAACCTCATTCCCTCAATTTTTGCTCCATTAGACCCTTGACTCCATTCCCGCGCTGCACGTTAAGAGAGCAAACACACATGCCAGTCAAGAGACTTGTTTTAGATGTTGGAGGGGTACAGCATGACGCGCACCGTCGCACCGAAGGACTTCGGTGGGAGGTTGTTGCGGAACTGCGCCCGGACGACACCAGAGTTGCCTGTGATTGTGCCAATTAGCGCTGAACCATCGCAATTGCCTTGTTGACCTCCGATATCATGACCCTTGCATGCTTATCGGGGCCGATATCTTCCACATACCGTGCGTCCGGGTGATCTTGCCCCAGATCACCCGGATCTTGGATCCCTGGATCTCCCGCTTTGCCCGGTAGACGAAGGCGACCTTCTTGCCCAAGTAGAAGCTATATTCACAACCCTCTTAGCCATTCGTCCTTCACCCGATCCACCGACGGCGTTTACTCACTTGGCGGCCTTAGGGTCATCCACACCCTCAATCTTGATCAGACTGGTGTTCGGGTTGGTGTTGCGCTTTCCGCGTTGGTAGCTCAGGTGGCGACCCCTGCAAATGACCTCGTATTAATCGTCTGCTCTCCAATTATTCCACGCAATTGACCGATTCCAGCGTCCTGATAACCTCGCGTATCCACATTTCTTAACGCAGCAACATTGGGCAAAACGGTGAGTGCTTACTTCACGTATACTGCAGGGAAAAAAAAGTCAGCGCCTAATGTCAACTTGGTTGACGCAGCTTCTCAATCCCAGGCCCTCGATAATCAAGCCCTGAGACCGGGCCGCCGCTCCCATGAGGCATCATTGGGGTTTTCACTCACGTCTGTGGCCGTGCTGCGAAGGCATGGTGACGGATTTCTCTCAGCAACAGCGGGCAAGCAAGGAAGTCGAGAGAGAGGCAGCGCTGACCCGCAAAGTCCGTTGTCGTTTGTCGGGACTGTCGTGGTTGTCGTCGCTTCGGTTGAAATGAGTCGCACAATCTTCAATTGTGCAAGGTGTGTTCGGTGCGGCTCGCCCTAGCCCAAAACGGGAGCTTAGCGAGTTCGCCCGCACCAGGGCTAGCCGAGACCCCGTGACCTACGCAGCCATTCCTTTTCGAGACCGGGGAGGTGCGGAGCGGAAAAAACACGTGGTGCGATTTCGGGACGTCAAAAAGCTCCCGCCTTTGCTTCCGCCTTGCTCATGCTTTGCCGGACCACTGTGGTCCGAGGCCGATATCTACCTCCGAATAGCTCTTCTCCGGTGGTTAAGTCCGTGGCCGATAAAACGTCCCAGGCTCTGTCTTCACAATGACGAAAGAGCTCCAGCGGTGGTCATCCGTGGAGCACCCACGAGAAGGCGCTTGTGAAATCTCGAAGCCCTACGCTTCTTTGATTGACATGCCAGTTCTCGTAAAGGCATAGATCGCTATTTCGGCTCTTGATGACCTTTGTCTTCTGAATAATAGCTTCGTACGCAGTGTTTATTAAGGATCGCAACTTTTTTTGTCACGATTAAGTAGTGCTCCGTACCCAGGCACGCCGTTACGGAGTCCCTATGGGTACTTTGTCAGACCGGGACACTTTTTTGGAAGTCTATCCAAGCTCTTTGCCCCACATGTCATCTACCGGCGACTGAGGGACAGATGCCGATTCCTCAGCTCGGGACAACATTTCCAATTTTATGTGCCGACTACGGAGTATTATTTTGCAAGAGGAGATCTTCAGACGGATGGACTGTACTCCGGATAAGGCGGAAAAAACGTGTCGCCGGTTTTGCTGCTGTGGGTTGTCCTTTGAATCTTTGACGCGCCGAACCTCTGGTACCTTAGATGGGGGCCACACCACGAAGGGCACTGCGTGTGTCATGATCTGACAGATGCCAGACAGCAGTACTCCGTGTATCTGTATCCCATGTACTCCGTACAGTCACTCCGGCGGTCTGTGTATCGCATCTTCATGATTTAACGGTTCACCTGTTGCGAGAGCTTCAGACACGATTGGCAACAGGACTTGGCCAAATGAGCGATTGTAGCGGAGACCCTGGCTTCCCTGGAGCTTCTGGTGCGCTCGTTGTGACATGCCTATGCGGGGTTGCCATCTGGTCTTATGCTTCCGCGATCGCATACGGAGTCCACCCACTGTAGCAGCTGTACGCATCCTGCTGATCGTACCTCTCCCACAGGCCGCTGTACAGACTTTGCTCCTGCGCCTCGCATTTTACCATTCATAGTTCTCTCCCTACGCAACGCTTCGGATCCCAGGTCGCCAAGGTGAGACTGCGGCCACCGAACAGGGAGCTCCACCTCTGCAAACCAATAATCGGACTGCTTCCGGTCTGCGGAGTTCAAACGCTTGCATTAACCGATCTGGACAGGGGACACGAAGGAAATTCTGAGGAACCCTGCCCTTGAGCTGCTGAAACTTGACGGTTACTCGGATGCGAAACTGCCCGCACGGGATGCCATCAGATCAAATGATCTGGAGTAGTGGAGTGTAGACGGTGCTTGCTAAGGTGTTGCAGGTTGCATAGTCAGCGTAAGCTTTAAGGCGATTTGATATCATAAGCAATAATATATCACGGCCCGCACCCAGTTTCTCCGTCAGTGGCGCTTGACGGTAGGGCAGGCCTCGATCCCCCTGACCCGCAACGTCGTTGGACAATGCGGCCAGACGTACGATCCTGGTCTGGTCAGCAGAACTGCAGGAGCAAAAAAAAGGATAAAAAACGAAACGATCGAAAGCCACGAGCGCCCACCGCAGCCAGTCAGTGAGCGGTGCTCCCAACGACGCAGAGAGGAGGCCAAAGGAACCCCCGGCGGAGGAGTGTACCTAGCTGAGTGGTGGGAGATTATTGAGAACCACCTCTGCCTCGCAGCGGGCGTGCCCCACCACCGTGCCTCGCCCACCTGGACCTGGGCCACCTGTAGCTAAACGGCGCTCCCGCGTTAAAAAGTACCTGTTCCGCCGGGACAGCTGGATGAGCCATCTCTCCCTGCTCTCCCAACACCTCCTCCTCCCAGCATCCTCGTCTCCGTCTCCCACTGTCCCTCGTGCCGACACGTCCAATTCTAGCATGGCGAGCTCAATAACCCAGGCGGAGGAGCGCCAGAACGCTGGGTGAGTCCGTCGAGTGCCGTTTGCGTCTCTTACATCACTCGCCGGTCTGGCCGCCGCGCTCTGTGCCTGCTGCGTTGGACGGCGGGAGCACAGCGGCATGGCAGGTGCGACCGTGTGCTCCGGCGACGGGCAGCCGGGGCAAGAATGCCCTCGAGCTGGAGGCCCCTCGCCGCCCGTCGAGCTGGATGCCTCGCTCCCTTTCCCCATTACCCCGCCATCGCCCGGCACCGTGAATGACCAGGTCTGCTAACATGGGTTCCGCGTCCAGCACCGTCGAGCTCAAAGATGACACCGTCATCGTCGTGCTCGGGGCATCTGGCGACCTTGCGAAGAAGAAGACTGTCCGTCTCACCCCGCGTTCAGAGGCTGTGGAGTCAACGCTGACGATGAAGTAGTTCCCAGCACTCTTTGGTCTGGTAGGTCCATAACATGATCCTCCTGGAACCCTCGAACCATTGCGGCTCACACCGGCGACAGTATCGCAACAAGTTCCTCCCCAAGGACATCAAAATCGTCGGATATGCTCGGACGAAGATGGACCACTCGGAGTACATCAGGCGCGTCCGATCCTACATCAAGGTTCCAACGAGAGAGATCGAGGAGCAGCTGGAGAGCTTCTGCAAGATCTGCTCCTACGTCTCCGGTCAATATGACCAGGACGAATCCTTCATCAACCTCAACAGGCACCTCGAAGAGCTCGAGAAGGGCCGAAAGGAGCAGAACCGAGTCTTTTACATGGCTCTCCCGCCCTCCGTCTTCATCACCGTCTCTGAGCACCTGAAGAAGAACTGCTACCCCAGAAACGGCATCGCGCGCATCATTGTGCGTCCCCCGTGATTTCCTGCTGTCCTTTCGACCAGGAGAGCCAATGCTTACAGTACGTAGGTTGAGAAGCCATTCGGCAAGGACCTCCAAAGCTCGCGCGAGCTGCAGAAGGCTCTGGAGCCCAACTGGAAAGAAGAGGAGATCTTCCGTATTGACCACTACCTGGGAAAGGAGATGGTCAAGAACATCCTCATCCTGCGGTTCGGTAACGAGTTCTTCGGAGCTACCTGGAACCGTCATCACATCGACAATGTTCAGGTGCGCAACGACCTTTCCAGCTGGTGCTGGTGGACAGTAGCTCACGCCGAAATTCTCTAGATTACTTTCAAGGAACCATTCGGTACAGAGGGTCGAGGAGGTTACTTCGATGAGTTCGGCATCATCCGTGATGTCATGCAGAACCGTATGTCTAGTAAAGGATGACCCCGTTTAGAAGGGAGGCTGACGGAAGTTCAGACCTTCTGCAGGTCTTGACACTGCTCGCCATGGAGCGTCCAATCTCTTTCTCTGCTGAGGATATTCGCGACGAAAAGGTTAGCTTCTTGTTCCTAACCTGCTGTTGAATAGTCAGTGCTGATTTCACTGTCAGGTGCGCGTTCTGCGCGCAATTGATCCAATCGAACCCAAGAATGTCATTATCGGCCAGTACGGCAGGTCTCTCGATGGCAGCAAGCCTGCATACAAAGAGGACGACACCGTTCCCAAAGACTCGCGCTGTGCAACCTTCTGCGCCCTGGTCGCGTATATCAAGAATGAGCGATGGGACGGAGTGCCCTGGATCCTCAAGGCAGGAAAAGGTATCGATGGGAAATTATCTACTCGCGATTAGCAGTGCTGACAACCCGCAGCCCTGAATGAGCAGAAGACAGAAATCCGTATCCAGTTCCGAGACGTGACCTCGGGTATCTTCAAGGACATCCCCCGCAACGAGCTGGTCATCCGAGTGCAGCCCAACGAGTCGGTTTACATCAAGATGAACTCGAAACTCCCTGGTCTCTCTATGCAGACGGTTGTCACCGAACTCGATCTCACCTACCGCCGCCGTTTCTCCGACCTGAAAATCCCCGAAGCGTATGAATCGCTGATCCTGGATGCTCTGAAGGGAGACCACTCCAACTTTGTGCGTGACGATGAGCTCGACGCCAGCTGGAGGATCTTCACTCCACTACTGCATTACCTGGACGAGAACAAGGAGATCATCCCTATGGAGTATCCCTACGGTGAGTGGTCGGACATGAGCTCTGACATGGTTCTCGGACTGACGATTGCTCCAAGGTTCGCGCGGACCTGCGGTCCTTGACGACTTCACCGCGTCATTCGGGTACAAGTTCAGCGACGCGGCTGGCTACCAGTGGCCGTTGACGTCGGCTGCTCCTAACAGGCTGTAGATTGTACACGCCGTGGCCTGGGTTGGTCACGCAAGACGGTTCTGGTTATGTCGGATCTGTGATACATTGACGAGAACCGATGTGAGGGAAAAAAGTGTTTTATGCTTTCGTGGTCAGTCGGTCCCGGTGGGATCAAATAATTTAACGCGACGGACGGTTCTATGTTTTTCTTCATGATGATACACAAACGGCTGCTCTGTGTGGCACGAGAGAAAGTTCGCAGAACGAGAATATCATGGGAATGTCATGATCATTGGAGTCTACATGGACGCGAGCATTGGTAATGTTGATTGACGGGACGGGTGCGCATCTTTGCTCGATATCTGCAGGCCAGCTTCGTCTGCGTTTTTCTTCTCTCAGCTCCGATAGATGTCGGTCGATACTGAATGCGATTTCTCTATGATCCGGAGTGTATCTGTGCATCCTCTGTGTGTAGTGCTGCAAGGTGTAGTATGACGGCGCGCAACGGGCATTGCCAGGGACAAGCTAGGCAGAGAGCAGCAGAGCAGAGCTCGGTGGAGGACGCATGCAGGAACGCGTTACGAGCCTGAGGCCGTCCAGGTCGAACGTTCGTCTCGCCCTGCGTGGGTCCATCGCTCTCTGTGTCGATCCCCTAGGCCAGCCCCTGCAGACTGCAGTCCTCCATACTGGTCCAGATGTCCTTTTGCACGGGGTACCTCTCCGGTTCCCTGCTTTGTAGGTACTGTTGATTCCTAGCTCTTGTGAATATGTATGTAAGGTACATTGCATACCTGAGAAGTGGACAAGGTCACCCACGACAACTATTCCTGTTCGCATCTTATCTTGCTCCATCTTGCGGCGCTTATCTTGGGCGGTATCCGACCAGGATAGCGACAAAACGGGGCGTTGGGCCGGCGTCCGCTCGCGTTCCGCGTGGGCCAAGGCCAAGCCGGGGGCAGCTGCGCAACAGAAAAAGGCGACCTCGTGGAGCGCTCAGGCCGGACTCTGGTCCTTCTTTGGCTCCGCATATTATTATTATTATTACTGCAAGGAGACGTGCGGGTTTCCTTTCTGCCTTCGTCGGCTTCTCTTCCAACGTGCAACCCGCTGGATCCCCGTGCCGTCGGCCCATCACCTCTTCGGATCGGAGCTTGGGAGCTGTAACTTGCGTGGCCGACACGGCGAACCATCCAGGTCGACAAGAACCCCGGACCACGGATCTGGCCTTTGCGAAACGCGGTTTTGAGCCGTATCCAACGGACAAAAAGACCATACATTTGCAGCTATTGGGAAAGGTATTTCGGGGAGGCCCAGGAGAACAGAGATAGCCATCCGGTTGGGCCCCGACGCTTGCGCACGACTGCTGCTGGGCAGACACGAGGTTGTAGACACTGTCGTGAGCCGCCGCGATCAAGACCAAGACAGCAGTCTTTGGAGGCAAGAACCGATAGCAAAGAGGAGTAACAGAACTGCATGCTGCCCTCGATACCGCTGCGATGCCGCAGGCCGCATCATGGGTGGGCTCGCCGTCCATCAAGGGGCGGACAGAGTCCACGCGCATGGCTCTGTTGACGTTCAGTCTGGTCGGGTTACAGTGCGTCTTTCCATTGCCCTCTTTATTTATTCAATTGCACCCCGATTCATCTTGCATTTGGGGGGGAATACTGGTCCTAGGAAAGTCTCATGGTGATGGCATGCGACTGACGGGAACCGAGGCTCGAACAGGTTTACTTGGGGCATTGAGATGACCTGTACGTGAGAGACTTCGCGAAGTACATACATTGTCTCTGCTGGTCTGGAATTAACGCCGTTCTCTTTCTAACGTATTCCTCCGAAACAGACTGTACGCCCTACCTCCTCCAGCTCGGCCTGACGAAGTCGCGGACTTCCCTCGTCTGGATCGCCGGCCCGCTGTCGGGCTTGATCATGCAACCCATCGTAGGTGTCATTGCCGACCGCTCGCGCTCGAAATGGGGAAGACGGAGGCCCTTCATGATAGGGGGCTCTATAGTCGTCGGTGCTTGCCTGCTGGTTCTGGGGTGGACGTCAGAGATTGTGGCGACGTTTGTCAAGGATGAAGCGCAGGTACGGGCAAACATGCTCCAAACTGGATCCAGGTGCGGCGTGGCAGCGCGCCTCATGGTGGAATCGCGCCGCACAGTGGTCTGGTTCTATGGAAATTTTTTTTTTACTGACTGGCTTCTGTTTTTTTCTGTACAGAGAAAGAGCGTGACTATTGCCGTCGCCGTTTTAAGTATATACGCTGTGGACTTTGCTATTAATGTCGGTAAGTCTCATTCGTTCCGTCTGTTGCTGACCATTTGGCTGATGACTTGGATAGTTCAAGCATGTTGCCGCAGTTTGATTGTTGACACGCTGCCAATTCCGCAACAGCAATCGGGATCAGCATGGGGTAAGGACGGATCTCTATATAGTCATTGAACAATCACTGAGAGCATGAAGCTAGCAGAATGACGGCCATTGGTCATCTCATTGGGTATATCGTAGGCTCGATTGATATGGTCAGCCTCTTCGGTACGACTCTTGGCGATACACAGTTCAAGCAGATGACGGTGATTGCGGCCGCATCTTTGATTTTTGCGGTCTTGGTGACGTCCTATTCTGTCAAAGAGAGAGTTCTGATCTCTGCCAGGTCAGTATACCATACGCCAATGTCTTCTTTTTGTGTTCCTGCTGACACACAAGCTCCTCAGGGACTCCGACGGGAAGACTGGTGCCATCCAGGTGCTGTCCCAGTTATTCAAGACGACCCTTAATCTGCCCCCTCGAATACAGGCCATCTGCTGGGCTCAGTTCTGGGCCTGGATCGGTACCACCCCTGGCAGCTCCCCGAATTTTCGCAAGTTGCTGACTGTCCACAGGCTGGTTTCCCTTCCTGTTCTACAGCACCACATGGGTAGGAGAGACTTATTTCCGATATGAAGCTCCCAAGGAAGCGGCTGAATCAAAAGACACCCTTGGCGAAGTCGGCCGCCTTGGCAGTCTTTCTCTCGTCATTTTCTCCTGTATTACATTCGTGAGCTCTGTTCTCCTTCCCTTCGGTGTGCGACCTCCAGATAATAAGAAGCCAACCTTCACGCCCCGGCCGCCGCCTGGTGTGGCTGCGGTTCTGAACAAGATCACCAAGGTCCGTCCGGATCTGCAGACGGCATGGTTGATATCGCATCTCATGTTCGCTGCGACCATGATCTTCGCCCCTCTAGCGCGGTCTCTCCGCTCCGCGACCTTGCTGGTTGCGATCTGTGGTATTCCGTGGGCGGTCACCTGCTGGGCGCCGTTTGCCTTTATGGGCGTTGAGATCAATCGCCTTGCCATGCCACAATCCGCCAATTCACGGTCGACCGTTACCATGATCACGTCCAACAGTATCCGAAACGGCACCTATCAGCCCGTCAGTACCAGTGACCGGAACGATGACGTGGAACTCAACGTGCTCCGTCTCAACCATCGCGATGACAGTGACAGCGAGGATGACGGTTCCGAACACTCGTCGACGGGTGAACTGGCCGGAATTTACCTCGGGGTGCTGAACGTGTACACGACGCTTCCGCAGTTTGTCGGCACTTTCATCAGCTGGATCGTCTTCAGCATCTTTGAACCGGGAGGCAACAACCCCGGCAAGGCCGAAAGCGCGAAGGAAAAAATCGAAGCCGCTCGAAACGGCGAGTGGATGAACCTCGACTCGGACTCCCCCAACGCGATCGCCATATGCCTTTTTATCGGGGCTCTGAGCGCGTTGGTCGCCGCGGAGGCGACGAGGCGGTTACGGTATGTACGATAATGGAGTGCAGGAGAGATGCCCAACGCAGTTATCTTCGTCGACCCGACGTACGGCTCCACCTTTAGGGCTCAATTATTGCATCTTTTTCTCTCCCGGCTATATCGATGTCCGATCTATCATCCCGGTCTGTGCGACTCTTCCGGCCCCTCGATTTGCATTATTCCCCATCCGCGTTGTCATATTAATATACCATGTGAAAAAAAAAGAGTTTAAGCGGCGTTCTGTCGTGTCATTAAAAAGAGACGAGATCATGATCGTCTTCCGACTTGGGCTTGCTCGACTCACTCTACTTATTCTTCTAATACCTCCGCAACGACACTGCCTAAGGATGGATCACGGAGATACTAATATCTATCTATGTACATGTGCACTTTTTTTGAATACGGACAGGTTGATTTGCGGTCCTTGATTTGTTTTTGATGCTTGATGTTGGTTATATTGTGAAATGTGGGCTATGATTTAGTATAGTTTAATGGATGTTTGTATTATTATTAATATTGTATAGTTGTTCTTGATGAGGTTGGGGCTAGCGTTCTGTTATTCCATGTCGCATTGCATTGTGTCGAGATGTTCAGGGCGCGGTCATTTCAAGTCACTCATATCTACAACTAACCTTGGAGCCATGCTGCCTTTTATAGTGCTAATGCGCAGACTAGGGATCGATTATACTATACGATTTCATGCACAATGCCCTGAACGTCGGGAGAGGCCAAATTAATAGGTATGTATCCAGAGAAGGGAGCCTTCAATTGAAATTAATCATATACAGTACCTCCGTAGGCGAGAGTCCCCTGAGAACCCCGAGAGAGAGAGCCGCGGCCCGGCAGCATGCCCACGTCCAGCCAATCAGAGCAAATGACGGAGAGGAGAGGGAACGAAAGGCAATTGATTCGATTCTGTCCGCGTCCCTGCGAAGCTGTTCTTCTGAGTGGGCGTGTCGTACGCTGTTTTGGGCCCCGCCAGCCCAGCACGGAGCTGTTAACTTATTTGTATGTTGTCGCTGAGGTGTTCGGGGTCAAGCAGTCCCGCGCTGTCAGGTTTATGATATCATTCTTTCGGCATCGTCTCTGTGGCTGCCGGCGGAGTGGCGGCATCCTGCGTTCTGTTTCGCTCCGAGTCGACCTCGGGAGTCGACGGACTCAAACTAGATCGGAACAGATCCACTCGGAGCTCTCGAAGCTCTTCAACCTTGTTGGCTCCTGTGCTTTACGGATTTATCAGCACGGATGAATTCAGCTCCCGCTGTTGCTTGATTGCTGGGTAGGGGAGGTAAGGTGGGGTGTGTATGACGACGATACAAATAATCATATAACAGTCCCATACTCCCCTTTTCCCCTCCCCCTCCCCCTCACTGTTGACCCCTCACGACGTGTGGATATAAGTATAAATAGATTTGTCTCTCAATATCTCGCTTCGACTCCCAGTTCAACCTCACGTCTAGATTCATTGGGCTCGATTGAATTGGACTAGAATCCACGAGAAGAAGAGAACAAGAGAACAACAAGATGGCGCCCAAGGTCCTTGTCGTCCTCACCTCTCAGACGACCATCCCCTCGACCGGTGCCCCGACCGGCTGGTATCTCGTAAGTGATTCCAATTCATTCAAGTCAATTATCTTTGTAACAAATATATCCATTGTCTTGCGTGCTTTTTTATTCTGATTTATACTTAGAGATATACACATCTAACGATGAGAACAGCCTGAATTTGCCCACCCGCACAACGTGCTCAAGGACAAGGTCGAGATGGTCGTCGCCTCGCCCAAGGGCGGCGACGCCCAGGTCGACCCGGGCTCGGTCAAGATGTTTGAGAACGACGAGGTCGCGACCACCTTCTTCAAGACGCAGCAGGCGCTGTGGACCAACACGCACCGCCTGGCCGAGATGGTGCCCCGCGTGGGCGAGTTTGACGCCATCTTCTACGTCGGTGGGCATGGACGTGCGTGTTCCCCTTCCTCCCCTTTCCCTATCTTTCCAGAGGAAACATTCCCACTGACAGAGGGTGTTTTCCAGCAATGTTCGACCTTGTCGAAGACACCACCTCCCTCGCCCTCCTCCAGTCCTTCGCCGCCGCAAAGAAACCCATCGCCGCCGTCTGCCACGGCCCCTGCGTCCTGCTCAACGCGACCGCGCCCTCCGGCGTCCCCTTGATCGCGGGCGCCACAGTGACCGGCTTCTCCAACGCCGAGGAGGACTCCGTGGGCATGTCCGCCGCGATGCCGTTCGCGCTGGAGACGGAGCTGAACCGCGTGTCCGGGGGCGGGTACGTAAAGGCCGACCAGCCGTGGGGGGAGAAGGTGGTCGTGTCCAAGACGGCGGGGACGGGGGCGCCGTTGATCACGGGGCAGAATCCGGCGAGCGCGACGGGTGTTGGGAAGGAGTTGTTGAGGGCGTTGGGGCTGTAGGATTTTTTTTAATAAGTAGATTATTATGTATGATATGTCAAAGAAGGTTGGGGTTGCGGTTGCGCTTGGGGTTGAGAGGTACAGTACATATATAGAGTAATAGTTAATTACATAGCGAAGAAGAAAAAAAGTTTAACGAACAAATGAATTGAATTCTCTACAAGTAACCAACCAAGACGGGCCCATTGAGTTAAACTGAACTGCCATGCATGGAGGAAATAACAGAAGAGAAATATGCCAAGGCTGAAATGAACTCTTACCACCCAGGATACTACTATATACAATGTGTATATACTATCGACTACGAGAACTGTATCTTTGTTTTCCAACCTCAATCCAGTCTGCATCGTGCGAAGTAGAAATTGAATTGATTGATTAACTAGCTCATTCTTTTATTTTTATCTTAGTCGCGTGGTATGGTATGGTATTGTATCGCAGCAAATTTTTGACCTTTCCTTGTCTTGTCTTTTATTATTTTGCCTCAATCAAGCTAGGAGGTATATGTAAAAAAAGGTGTCCGTTAAGGTGAAAAAAGGGAGCACCGTCGTTCTAGTCGAATCTAAGATTCAAGGGGGGGGGG
>JGI26058J51888_1000576_pt1 | contig 18925 bp, 15 predicted proteins | sample HigsolmetaSP110D_FD_51888 | JGI IMG/M metagenome (IMG submission 51888) | reverse complement strand
CACGGTTGGCGCCGGCGTCGTCGCCTCCATCATCGAGTAAGCCAGGCACAAGGCCGCGCGCCGATAAACCGGCGCCGGCCTCTTCGGGGTCGGCCCAAGGGCTGGTCCGCGGAGGATGTCCACTGCCTCGCGAAGCGGCTTTGCTGGGCGGCGGCAATGGGATATAGGAGGCGGCGGTCACGTCGTCTCCGCTGCACCGGGCAGATTCGCCCGGTGCAGAGAAGCCGGTGGGCGACGTCGATCCGCCGGTTCCGCTAGGAGTGTAGCTCAACTGGTTAGAGCACCGGTCTCCAAAACCGGGGGTTGGGGGTTCGAGTCCCTCCACTCCTGCCAGCGGATTTTTCGAGTGGCTCTTGTCCCGCGTGTCAAGAAGCCTGCTTGGGCCGGACCGATTGACGGCGTGTGACCGCAACGGCACGCGCCGCGTTGTGATTCGAGGCGGTCGCGCGCGCTGTTGCGACGAGAGGCGGGGGCGAAGCCCGCGGACGTGAGGACGATGGCAAAGACGAACCCGTTCGAATTCCTGCAGCAGGTCCGTAACGAGGCGGCCAAGGTCACCTGGCCCACGCGCAAGGAGACCATGGTCACGACTGCCATGGTCTTCGTCATGGTGATCATTGCGGCGCTGTTCTTCCTCGCTGCCGATCAGATCATCCGCTTCGGCGTCGGCCTGATTCTCGGTGTCGGNCGCTGAGGGGAGAAAGTCATGAGCTATCGCTGGTACATCGTCCACGCCTATTCCAACTTTGAGAACAAGGTGGCGCAGTCCCTGCGCGACCAGGCGCAGCAGCGTGGGCTCGAGGACAAGTTCGAGGAGATCCTCGTCCCGACCGAGAAGGTCGTGGAGGTTCGCCGCGGACGCAAGATCGACACCGAGCGCAAATTCTTCCCCGGCTACGTGCTGGTGAAGTGCGACCTCACGGACGAGGTCTACCATCTCATCAAGAACACGCCGAAGGTCACCGGCTTTCTCGGCGCCGACAAGTCGAAGCCGCTGCCGATCCCGGACCACGAGGCCGAGCGCATCAAGGGCCAGGTGGCCGAGGGCGTCGAGCGGCCGAAATCCTCTCTGCATTTCGAGGTGGGCGAGCAGGTGCGCGTCGCCGACGGCCCCTTCGCCTCGTTCAGCGGCGTGGTGGAGGAGGTGGACGAGGCGCGCGCCCGGCTCAAGGTGGCGGTCTCGATCTTCGGCCGCGCCACGCCCGTCGAGCTCGAATACGGGCAGGTCGAGAAGCTCTGACGCAGCTTCCATCCGTTCGTCGTTATGGCCGGGCCCGTCCCGGCCATTCGCGTTTCAGGCGCCTGTTCTTGCCGCACGGGCGCCGGCCTCGCGTAGTACCGGGATAACACCTTCGCCCGTCCGCCGGCCTGTAGCCTTCCTCCCGCACCAGCAAGGGAGGAAACGATGTCGGGCAAGCGCATCCTGATGATCGTCGGCGATTTCGGCGAAGACTACGAGATCATGGTGCCGTTCCAGGCCCTGCTCGCCGTCGGCCACACCGTGCACGCCGTCTGTCCGGACAAGAAGGCGGGTGATGCGGTGGCCACCGCCATCCACGATTTCGAGGGCCAGCAGACCTATTCGGAGAAGCGCGGCCACAATTTCACGCTCAACGCCACCTTTGCGGAGATTGATCCGGCGTCCTACGACGCGCTCGTCATTCCCGGCGGCCGGGCGCCCGAGTACCTGCGCCTCAACGAGCGGGTCGTCGCGTGCGTGCGGCACTTCTTCGAGGCCGGCAAGCCGGTGGCGGCCATCTGCCACGGCGCGCAGCTCCTTGCCGGCGCGGGCGTGCTGAAGGGGCGCACCTGCTCGGCCTATCCGGCCTGCCGGGCCGAAGTGGAGCTTGCGGGCGGCACCTATGCTGACATCCCCATCGATGCCGCCGTGACGGACGGAAACCTGGTCTCGGCACCGGCCTGGCCGGCCCACCCGGCCTTCATCGCGCAGTTCCTCGCCGTGCTGGGCACGGAGATCCGCCACGGATGACGGCCGCTCCCGGCGCGGGATCGCGCGGCGGTCTTGCGTTTCACCCGGCCGGTGACGCTAGACTGTCGCTGCCGACGGAAGGGGAGGGACCGCCATGTGCAGGCTCTTCGTGAACGCCGATCCGCAGCTTTGGGAAACGCGGCTGCGGTCGGTCCGACTCAACGGCTTCTCCACCAGCGTTCGCCTCGAGAATCTCTACTGGCACGTGCTGGAGGAGATCGCGGCACGCGACGGCATGAGCGTTTCACAGCTGCTCGGCCGCCTCTACGAGGAGTTGCTGGAGACGCGCGGCGAGGTGGAGAACTTCGCCTCGTTCCTGAGAGTCTGCTGCGGACGCTACCTGATGCTGCAGCTCGCCGGCGACGTGCCGCGCAATCCAGCCCAGCCCATCGCCGGGCTGGATGCCGACGCCATCCTTGCCCGCGAGGCACGCCGCCTCACGCGGCCGCAAGGCTCCCTGATGCCGGCGGCGTGAACGCCGGAAGCCGTCAGGGGGCTTTCTTTTCCGTCCGTTATGGTGTAGGCGATCCGCCGTCCCCGAAAGGGACAACCATCCGCGGGAGGCACGTCCGGTTCGCCAGCCGGAAGAAAGCGTGCCGCGACCGCGATCTCCAACCATCCGCCGCCTGCGGTTTCGTGGCGCGGCGGACTTTGCGTTGCACGCCCTGGCAGGCGGGCGACGCCGAGTGAGCATCCCATGGCGAAGAAAATCACGGGTTACGTGAAGCTTCAGGTGCCGGCGGGCGCGGCCAATCCGTCGCCGCCGATCGGCCCTGCGCTCGGCCAGCGCGGCCTCAACATCATGGAATTCTGCAAGGCCTTCAACGCGAAGACCGCGCAGATGGAGAAGGGCATGCCGATTCCGGTGATCATCACCGTGTATCAGGACCGCTCCTTCACCTTCGAGATGAAGCAGCCGCCGGTCTCCTACTTCCTCAAGAAGGCCGCCAAGCTGGAGAAGGGCTCCAAGACCCCGGGTCGCGGCACGGTCGGCAAGGTCACGCGTGAAGCGCTGCGCGAGATCGCCGAGAAGAAGATGTCGGACCTCAACTGCGACACCGTCGATGCCGCGGTGGCGATGATCGAAGGCTCGGCCCGTTCGATGGGCCTCGAGGTCGTGGGCTGAGGAGAGCGTTCATGGCTAAGATTGCAAAGCGCGTGGCCGCCAGCCGCAACGGCATCGACCGCACCAAGCTCTACGCGCTCGAGGAGGCCGTGAAGCTCGTCAAGGAGCGGGCTACGGCCAAGTTCGACGAGACGATCGAGGTGGCGATGAACCTCGGCGTCGATCCGCGTCACGCTGACCAGATGGTGCGTGGCGTCTGCCAGCTGCCGAACGGCTCGGGTCGTACGGTGCGCGTCGCCGTCTTCGCGCGCGGGCCGAAGGCTGACGAGGCGAAGGCTGCCGGTGCCGACATCGTGGGCGCCGAGGATCTGCTCGAGCGTATCCAGGGCGGCACGATTGACTTCGACCGCTGCATCGCGACGCCGGACCTCATGCCGCTCGTCGGCCGTCTCGGCAAGGTGCTGGGCCCGCGCGGCCTCATGCCGAACCCGAAGGTCGGCACGGTGACGATGGACGTTGCGGGGGCCGTGAAGGCTGCCAAGGGCGGCGCTGTCGAGTTCCGCGTCGAGAAGGCGGGCATCGTTCACGCCGGCGTCGGCAAGGCCTCGTTCGAAGTTGAGAAGCTCGTCGAGAACATCCGCGCCTTCGCTGACGCTGTCGCCAAGGCGAAGCCCTCTGGCGCCAAGGGCACCTACATCCAGCGCATCGCCATCTCGTCGACGATGGGCCCGGGTGTGAAGGTTGAGCCGTCGACGGTCATCAGCGCCTGATTTTGACAGGACCGCGGCCTGACGCCGCGGTCCTCGCCCATCGCGGGGCCGGTTCTGCGAGGGCTGGCCGTGCATGGATGGAACCGATCCAGGCGACTTCTGCGCATGCCCCTTGGCAAACAGCGTGCAAGGCGTTAAATACCGGTTCGTGTCTGGTGAGACCGGTGCGGGAGGCAAGGTTCCCGTATTCATCATCGAATTCCGTCTGGGTTCCCAGGCGGTGGAAGGCCGGCAGGCCGAGGGGTAACCCTTTGCCTGCGCGGCCTTGTGTCCTGTCCGAGACTGCAGGTGCCGAATGGTTTATCCGGCCGGCATAATTTCGCTGTGATGCCTGCATAGACGGGGGAGACTGGTTCGTATTGTCGCCGGTTGTCCGGCGGTGGTGTGGTCGGTTCGAACCTACTTGCCGGTTGCGCTTCTGGTGCGGCCGGTTGGACAGGGCTCACGAGCGCCGTCCGGCGATCGTGGCCTTTGGCCGGGGTCGCATTCGGGCGGCAGGTGCAGCCGGCGGCGGGCATGGGCTCGCCGTCAACCGGAGAGAGCAAGGTGGACAGAGCGGCAAAAGCTGATCTCGTCGCGACGCTCAACGAGGTGTTCAAGAGCACGGGCGTTGTCGTCGTGGCCCACTATGCAGGCCTCACGGTTGCCGACATGCAGAAGCTTCGTCGCGAGATGAAGCAGGTCGGTGCCACCGTGAAGGTTGCGAAGAACCGCCTCGCGAAGATCGCTCTCGAAGGCACGGATGTCGCTTCCATCGGTTCCCTGCTCAGGGGGCCGACGTTGCTGGCCTATTCCAGCGACCCGGTTGCGGCTCCGAAGGTCGCGGTGGAATTCGCCAAGGCGAACGACAAGTTCGTCATCCTTGGCGGTGCCATGGGTGCGACCGCCCTGAATACGGACGGCGTGAAGGCGCTCGCCTCGCTGCCGTCTCTCGACGAGCTGCGCGGCAAGCTGGTCGGCCTCATCCAGGCCCCGGCCACGAAGATCGCCCAGGTCGTCAACGCGCCGGCCGCCAAGGTGGCGCGCGTTTTCGGGGCCTATGCCAAGCGAGACGAAGCGGCGTGAGGCCGTGTGAATACCCAATCCAAATCGAACCGATCCAGGAACTGAACAATGGCTGATCTTGCGAAACTCGTCGACGAGCTGTCGAACCTCACGGTCCTCGAGGCCGCCGAGCTTGCCAAGATGCTCGAGGAGAAGTGGGGCGTCTCCGCGGCTGCGGCCGTGGCCGTCGCCGCTGCTCCGGGCGCTGCCGGCGGCGCTGCCGCCCCGGCCGCTGAGGAGAAGACCGAGTTTGACGTCGTTCTTGCCGCCGCCGGCGACAAGAAGATCGAGGTCATCAAGGAAGTGCGCGCCATCACCGGTCTCGGTCTGAAGGAGGCGAAGGACCTCGTCGAGGGCGCTCCGAAGACCCTGAAGGAGGGCGCTCCGAAGGACGAGGCCGAGAAGATCAAGGCTGCCCTCGAGAAGGTCGGCGCCAAGGTCGAGCTCAAGTGATGTCACGGAGCCGCGTCCTGCGGCTCCGCATCGCGGATTATGGCGGTCCCGGGGAGTTTTCCTCGGGGCCGTCGAGTCGTCGCTGGCAGGGTTTCCTGTCCGCGGCGCCGGTGGGCCGGAAGGCTCTCCCGATGCTGTGCGAGTCTGCCGCCAGCCGCGGCGGCTAGCGCGGCCCATATGAAATTCCGCCGATGGGCGGAGCGGCTGACCCGGCGGCCTGGTGGCCGCACGACCGGACCGCCCGGTCAGCCGTGCGTGAGGAGCGAGAACCGAACATGGCCCAGACGATCACCGGCCGGAAACGCGTCCGCAAGTTCTTCGGCAAGATCCGGGAAGTCGCGGAGATGCCGAACCTCATCGAGGTTCAGAAGGCGTCCTACGACCAGTTCCTGATGGTCGAGGAGCCGAAGGGCGGGCGGCCCGATGAGGGGCTTCAGGCGGTCTTCAAGTCCGTTTTCCCCATCTCGGACTTTTCCAACACGTCCCTGCTGGAATTCGTCAAGTATACGTTCGAGCCGCCCAAGTACGACGTTGATGAGTGCCGTCAGCGCGGCATGACCTATGCCGCGCCGCTGAAGGTGACGCTGCGCCTCATCGTATTCGATGTCGATCAGGACACGGGCGCCAAGTCTGTCAAGGACATCAAGGAGCAGGATGTCTACATGGGCGACATGCCGCTCATGACGGACAACGGCACCTTCATCGTCAACGGCACCGAGCGTGTCATCGTCTCGCAGATGCACCGCTCGCCGGGCGTGTTCTTCGATCACGACAAGGGCAAGACGCACTCGAGCGGCAAGCTGCTCTTCGCCGCCCGCATCATTCCTTACCGCGGCTCGTGGCTCGACATCGAGTTCGACGCCAAGGACATCGTCTATGCGCGCATCGACCGGCGCCGGAAGATTCCGGTGACGTCGCTGCTCTATGCGCTGGGCCTGGACGGCGAGGAAATCCTCAATACGTTCTACAACAAGATCGTCTACAGCAAGGACAAGGACGGCTGGCGCATGCCGTTCGACGCCGGCCGCATGAGGGGCTACAAGGCTGTTGCCGATCTCGTTGATGCCGACACGGGCGAGGTTGTGCTCGAGGCCGGCAAGAAGCTCACGGCCCGCGCTGCCCGCCAGCTCGAGGAGAAGGGCGTCAAGGCCCTGCGCGCCAGCGATGAGGATCTGTACGGCCAGTACGTGGCCGAGGACCTGGTCGACCTCTCGACGGGCGAGATCTTCGCCGAGGCCGGCGAGGAGATCACGGCCAAGCTGCTGACGACGCTCACCGAGCAGGGCTTCACCGAGATCCCGGTGCTCGACATCGACCACGTCAACATCGGCCCCTACATCCGCAACACGCTTGCCATCGACAAGAACTCCTCGCGCGAGGAGGCCCTGTTCGACATCTACCGGGTGATGCGCCCGGGCGAGCCGCCGACGCTGGAGACGGCGGAGGCGATGTTCCACTCGCTGTTCTTCGATCCGGAGCGCTACGACCTCTCGGCGGTCGGCCGCGTGAAGATGAACATGCGCCTCGATCTCGACTGCCCGGACACGGTCAGGACGCTGCGCCGCGAGGACATGATCGCGGTGGTGAAGGCCCTCGTGGACCTGCGCGACGGCCGCGGCGAGATCGACGACATCGACCACCTCGGCAACCGCCGTGTGCGCTCGGTGGGCGAGCTCATGGAGAACCAGTATCGCCTGGGCCTCCTGCGCATGGAGCGCGCCATCAAGGAGCGCATGTCCTCGGTCGACATCGACACGGTGATGCCGCAGGACCTCATCAACGCCAAGCCGGCTGCGGCGGCGGTGCGCGAGTTCTTCGGCTCCTCGCAGCTCTCGCAGTTCATGGACCAGACGAACCCGCTGTCGGAAGTGACGCACAAGCGTCGCCTTTCGGCGCTTGGTCCGGGCGGCCTGACGCGCGAGCGCGCCGGCTTCGAGGTGCGCGACGTGCATCCGACGCACTACGGCCGCATCTGCCCCATCGAGACGCCGGAAGGTCCGAACATCGGCCTCATCAACTCGCTCGCCACCTTCGCGCGCGTCAACAAGTACGGCTTTATCGAGGCGCCCTACCGCAAGGTGAAGGACGGGCGTGTCACCGAGGAGGTGGTCTACCTCTCGGCGATGGAGGAGCAGAAGTACAACATTGCCCAGGCGAACGCCGCCATCGACGGCGAGGGCCGGCTGACGGAGGACCTCGTGGTCTGTCGCCGCGCGGGCGACGTCGTCGTCGTTCCGCCGGATCGCGTCGACTACATGGACGTGTCGCCGAAGCAGCTCGTGTCGGTCGCTGCGGCGCTCATCCCGTTCCTCGAGAACGACGACGCCAACCGCGCCCTCATGGGCTCGAACATGCAGCGCCAGGCCGTGCCGCTGGTGAAGGCGGACGCGCCTTTCGTCGGCACCGGCATGGAGGCGGTCGTCGCCCGTGACTCGGGCGCCGCGATCGCCGCCCGCCGCACCGGTATCGTTGACCAGGTGGACGCGACCCGTATCGTCGTCCGCGCCACGCAGGATCTCGACCCGAGCAAGTCGGGCGTCGACATCTACCGGCTGCAGAAGTTCCAGCGTTCCAACCAGTCGACCTGCATTAACCAGCGGCCACTGGTGAAGGTGGGCGATCTTGTCAAGAAGGGGGACATCATCGCCGACGGTCCCTCGACCGATCTTGGCGAGCTTGCGCTCGGCCGCAACGTCCTCGTCGCCTTCATGCCGTGGAACGGCTACAACTTCGAGGACTCGATCCTGCTCTCCGAGCGGATCGTGAAGGACGACGTCTTCACCTCGATCCACATCGAGGAGTTCGAGGTCAGCGCCCGCGACACCAAGCTCGGGCCGGAGGAGATCACGCGCGACATTCCGAACGTCTCGGAAGAGGCGCTGAAGAACCTCGACGAGGCCGGCATCGTCTACATCGGCGCGGAGGTCCACGCCGGCGACATCCTTGTCGGCAAGATCACGCCTAAGGGCGAGAGCCCGATGACGCCGGAGGAGAAGCTTCTGCGCGCCATCTTCGGCGAGAAGGCCTCCGACGTGCGCGATACCTCGCTGCGCGTGCCGCCGGGTGTCACCGGCACCGTTGTCGAGGTGCGCGTATTCAACCGCCACGGCGTGGACAAGGACGAGCGCGCCCAGGCTATCGAGCGCGAGGAGATCGAGCGCCTGGCCAAGGACCGCGACGACGAGCAGGCGATCCTCGACCGCAACGTCTACGCCCGTCTCGCCGAGATGCTGATCGGCCAGACGGCGATCGCCGGTCCGAAGGGCTTCAAGCGGGATGCGCAGCTGACGCGCGAGTCGCTCAACGAATATCCGCGCTCGCAGTGGTGGCAGTTCGCCGTCGCCGACGACGCGGTGATGAGCGAGATCGAGGCGATGCGCAAGCAGTACGACGAGTCGAAGAAGCGTCTCGAGCAGCGCTTCCTCGACAAGGTCGAGAAGCTGCAGCGCGGCGACGAGCTGCCTCCGGGCGTGATGAAGCAGGTCAAGGTCTTCATCGCCGTCAAGCGCAAGATCCAGCCCGGCGACAAGATGGCCGGCCGCCACGGCAACAAGGGTGTCGTGTCGAAGATCGTCCCCGTCGAGGACATGCCGTTCCTCGAGGATGGCACGCCTGTCGACATCGTGCTCAACCCGCTGGGCGTGCCGAGCCGCATGAACGTCGGCCAGATCCTGGAGACGCACCTTGGCTGGGCCTGCGCCGGCCTCGGTCTCCAGATCGGGCAGGCGTACGACGCGTACATGAAGACGCAGAACATCGAGCCTCTGCGCAAGAAGCTCCACGAGATCTACGGCGACAATCCCGAGGTCGCGGCGATGTCGGACGAGGAGCTCGTCGAGATGAGCGCCAACCTGCGGCGCGGCGTGCCCATCGCGACGCCGGTGTTTGACGGTGCCAAGGAGGCGGACATCGAGCAGATGCTGGAGCAGGCGGGTCTCGACCGCTCTGGCCAGTCGACGCTCTACGACGGTCGCACGGGCGAGCCGTTCGATCGCAAGGTGACGGTGGGCTACATCTACATGCTGAAGCTCCACCACCTCGTCGACGACAAGATCCATGCTCGCTCGATCGGTCCGTACTCGCTCGTCACGCAGCAGCCGCTTGGCGGCAAGGCGCAGTTCGGCGGTCAGCGCTTCGGCGAGATGGAGGTGTGGGCGCTCGAGGCTTACGGTGCCGCCTACACCCTGCAGGAAATGCTCACGGTCAAGTCGGACGATGTGGCCGGCCGCACCAAGGTCTACGAGGCCATCGTGCGCGGTGACGACACCTTCGAGGCCGGCATTCCGGAGAGCTTCAACGTGCTCGTCAAGGAGATGCGCTCGCTCGGCCTCAACGTCGAGCTCATCTCGACCAAGAGGCCGGCTGCGGAGCTGCCTCCGTCGGAGGCCGCGGAATGACCGGCGCCACGGGCGCCGTGTCACCCGCGTGGGGTTGAGGGACAAGGGGTCGCGGACGCAACAGGGCCGCGACCCATCGAAACGAGCGTCGATGTCGGGGGACGCCCCGACGTCCGCATGAGATGCCGGCGGAGACGGGTCGCCCAGGCGGCGCCTCCGCAACCGAGGAGACGGCGATGAATCAAGAGGTCATGAATCTCTTCAATACCCAGGCTCCGGCGCAGGCCTTCGACCAGATCAAGATTTCGCTCGCCAGCCCGGAAAAGATTCTGTCCTGGTCCTACGGCGAGATCAAAAAGCCGGAGACGATCAACTACCGCACGTTCAAGCCCGAGCGTGACGGTCTGTTCTGCGCCCGCATCTTCGGCCCGATCAAGGACTACGAGTGCTTGTGCGGCAAGTACAAGCGCATGAAGTACAAGGGCGTCATCTGCGAGAAGTGCGGCGTCGAGGTGACGCTGGCGCGCGTGCGGCGCGAGCGCATGGGCCACATCGAGCTGGCGGCCCCCGTCGCCCACATCTGGTTCCTGAAGTCGCTGCCGTCGCGCATCGGCCTCCTGCTCGACATGACGCTCAAGGATCTCGAGCGGATCCTGTACTTTGAGTACTACGTTGTCATTGATCCGGGCATCACGCCTCTGAAGGAGCGCCAGCTTCTGTCGGAGGAGGAGTACCTGCGCGCCCAGGACGAGTATGGTGAGGACAGCTTCACCGCGATGATCGGCGCGGAGGCCATCCGCGAGATGCTCAAGAACCTCGATCTTGAGAAGATCGCGGCCGACCTTCGCCAGGAGATCGCCACGACGACCTCCGAGCTGAAGCCGAAGAAGCTGATGAAGCGCCTCAAGATCATCGAGGCCTTCATCCAGTCGGGCAACCGGCCCGAGTGGATGATCATGACGGTCATCCCCGTCATTCCGCCGGACCTGCGCCCGCTCGTCCCGCTCGACGGCGGCCGCTTTGCCACGTCAGACCTCAATGACCTCTACCGTCGCGTCATCAACCGCAACAACCGCCTGAAGCGGCTGATCGAGCTGCGCGCGCCGGACATCATCATCCGCAATGAGAAGCGGATGCTGCAGGAGGCCGTTGATGCGCTGTTCGACAACGGCCGGCGCGGCCGCGTCATCACGGGTGCCAACAAGCGTCCGCTGAAGTCGCTCGCCGACATGCTGAAGGGCAAGCAGGGGCGCTTCCGCCAGAACCTGCTCGGCAAGCGCGTCGACTACTCCGGCCGTTCGGTCATCGTCGTGGGCCCGGAGCTCAAGCTGCACCAGTGCGGCCTGCCGAAGAAGATGGCGCTCGAGCTGTTCAAGCCGTTCATCTACGCGCGGCTTGACGCCAAGGGCCTGTCCGCCACGGTGAAGCAGGCGAAGAAGCTTGTCGAGAAGGAGAAGCCCGAGGTCTGGGATATCCTCGACGAGGTGATCCGCGAGCATCCCGTGATGCTCAACCGGGCGCCGACGCTGCACCGTCTCGGCATCCAGGCATTCGAGCCGATCCTCATCGAGGGCAAGGCCATCCAGCTGCATCCGCTCGTCTGTGCGGCGTTCAACGCCGACTTCGACGGCGACCAGATGGCCGTGCATGTGCCTCTCTCGCTGGAAGCCCAGCTCGAGGCGCGTGTGCTGATGATGTCGACCAACAACATCCTGCACCCGGCCAACGGCCAGCCGATCATCGTGCCGTCGCAGGACATCGTCCTCGGGCTCTACTACCTGTCGATCATGGCCGAGGGTGAGCCGGGCGAGGGCAAGGCCTTCGCCGACATGGGCGAACTCGAGCATGCGCTCGCGTCCAAGGCCGTCACGCTGCACTCGAAGATCAAGTATCGCTGGACGGGCGTGAAGGAGGACGGCTCCACCTTCACGAAGATCTACGAGACGACTCCGGGCCGCGTGATCCTGTCCCAGGTCCTGCCCAAGCACCCGGCCGTTCCCTTCGACGTCGTGAACAAGCTCATGACGAAGAAGGAAATCTCGAACATGATCGACATCGTCTACCGCAACTGCGGTCAGAAGGAGACGGTCATTTTCTGCGACCGGATCATGGGCCTCGGCTTCTACCACGCGTTCAAGGCCGGCATCTCGTTCGGCAAGGACGACATGGTGGTGCCCGAGAACAAGTGGGAGATCGTCGAGGAGACGCGCAAGCTCGTCAAGGATTACGAGCAGCAGTACCAGGACGGTCTCATCACCCAGGGCGAGAAGTACAACAAGGTCGTCGACGCCTGGGCCAAGTGCTCGGACCGCCTCGCGGCCGAGATGATGGCGCGCATCTCCGCGGTGCAGAAGGACGAGAACGGTCGCACCAAGCCGGTGAACTCCATCTACATGATGGCGCACTCCGGCGCCCGCGGCTCGCCCGCGCAGATGAAGCAGCTTGCCGCCATGCGCGGCCTGATGGCCAAGCCGTCCGGCGAGATCATCGAGAGCCCGATCATCTCGAACTTCAAGGAAGGCCTGGACGTGCTCGAGTACTTCAACTCGACGCACGGCGCCCGCAAGGGCCTTGCCGACACGGCACTCAAGACGGCGAACTCGGGTTACCTCACGCGCCGTCTCGTCGACGTGGCGCAGGACGCGGTCATCCGCGAGCAGGACTGCGGTACCGACAAGGGCATCCGTATGCGGGCCATCGTCGACGCGGGCCAGGTCGTCGCCTCGCTCGCCTCGCGCATCCTTGGCCGCACGGCTGCCGAGGACGTCGTCGACGCGGAAGGCAAGGTCATCGTGCCGGCCGGCACCATGATCGAGGAGCAGCACATCGAGCCGATCACCGCCGCCGGCATCCAGGAGGTGAAGATCCGTTCGGTGCTGACCTGCGAGGCCAAGAACGGCGTCTGCGCCACCTGCTACGGACGCGACCTGGCGCGCGGCACGCCGGTGAACTTCGGCGAGGCTGTGGGCGTCATCGCGGCGCAGTCGATCGGCGAGCCCGGTACGCAGCTGACGATGCGCACCTTCCACATCGGTGGTGCGGCGCAGATCGCCGACCAGTCCTTTGTCGAGTCCAACTTCGAGGGCACGGTCAAGATCCGCAACCGCAACGTGGCGCGCAACTCGGACGGTGACCTCATTGCCATGGGGCGCAACCTCGCGGTGGTCATCGTCGGGCCAGACGGGCAGGAGAGGGCGGTTCACCGCATCCAGTACGGTGCGCGCCTCAAGGTCGACGAGGGCGACACCATCAAGCGCGGCCAGCGCATCGCCGAATGGGATCCGTATACCCGGCCGATCCTGACCGAGGTGGATGGTGTGGTCGCCTTCGAGGATCTCGTCGAGGGTGCGTCGATGTCGGAGCAGATCGACGAGTCAACGGGTATTGCCAAGCGCGTCGTCATCGACTGGCGTGGCTCGACCCGCACTTCGGATCTGCGGCCGGCCATCGTCATCCTTGATGAGAACGGCAAGATCGCCAAGCTCGCCCGCGGCGGCGAGGCCCGCTCGCTGCTGGCGGTCGACGCCATCATCGCCGTGGATCCGGGCGCAAAGGTCAAGGCCGGCGACGTGCTCGCCCGTATCCCGATGGAGAGCGCCAAGACGCGCGACATCACCGGCGGTCTGCCGCGGGTGGCGGAGCTGTTCGAGGCGCGTCGTCCGAAGGATGCGGCAATCATCGCGGAGAAGTCGGGCACGATCCAGTTCGGGCGCGACTACAAGAACAAGCGCCGCCTGACGCTGATCCCGCATGATGGCTCGGAGCCCGTCGAGTACCTCATCCCGAAGGGCAAGCACATCCACCTTCAGGATGGCGATGTGGTGGAGGTCGGCGACTTCATCGTCGACGGCAACCCCGCGCCGCACGACATCCTTGCCATCAAGGGCGTAGAGGAGCTGGCCGCCTATCTCGTCAACGAGATCCAGGAGGTGTACCGCCTGCAGGGCGTGAACATCAACGACAAGCACATCGAGGTGATCGTCCGCCAGATGCTGCAGAAGGTCGAGATCCAGGATCCGGGCGACAGCGAGTACCTGCAGGGCGAGCAGGTCGACCGGCTGGAGGTGGAGGAGATGAACGAGAAGCTGGTGGCCGAGGGCAAGAAGCCCGCCGTCGGTACGCCAGTGCTGCTCGGCATCACCAAGGCCAGCCTGCAGACGCGCTCGTTCATCTCGGCTGCGTCGTTCCAGGAGACGACGCGCGTGCTCACCGAGGCTGCCGTCAACGGCAAGGTCGACACGCTCGAGGGCCTCAAGGAAAATGTCATCGTCGGCAGCCTCATCCCGGCTGGTACCGGGGCGGTGGCCGCCCGCCTGCGCGAGATCGCGCAGCGCCGCGACGAGCTCATCCTGGCGCAGAAGGCGAGCGAATCCGGCCAGGCTGCTGCAGCGGTCACGGGCGGGGAGCTGCCGCCGGCTGCTGCGGAGTAAATTCTCCAGCGGAGATTTGCCGGAGGGCCGCCCTCGTGGCGGCCCTCTTGCTTTGCGAAGATGTCGCCGCTCCCGCCCCGGCCATTGCGATTGTTGCCGGCAAGCGCGCTTCTTCCGCATGGGACCGCGCACTCGGGGTCCGGGGGCCGCCGTTTCGGCCGGAAATCGAAGGCTGCAAACGAGAAAGGCGTTGACGAAGCGCGACTCAAAGGGTAAAACCCGCGCACTTCCGGCAGGCCGTAGGTCTCTCTGTCCGGGCAGCAGCCCTGACCTTTAAGTCCTAAACGCTGTCGAATTCAGCACCGACTGGCAACAAGTCAGGCTTGTAGAGTCAGATCAGGAGCATGACCGCGGTCTAACCGTGGTCCTCTGCGGGCTAACGCGCCGGAGGCAGGCCGCCGAAGGCGCGGATTTGTTTTGCTTGCGGTCGGGCGTTCGCGCCCGTCGCATCTTTAGGAGGGTCGCACGGCTTCTTTCGGTGCTGTGCGGTTGGAGCAGTCTAGGCAAGCGGCCGAAGGGCCGGAGCGAAGAGAGCGAAGCATGCCGACGATCAGCCAGCTGATCCGCAAGCCGCGGACGGCGCAGAAGAGCCGGAACAAGGTTCCTGCACTTGAGGCCTGCCCGCAGAAGCGGGGCGTGTGCACGCGCGTCTACACGACGACGCCGAAGAAGCCGAACTCGGCGCTGCGTAAGGTTGCCAAGGTGCGCCTGACGAACGGTTTCGAGGTTATCGGCTACATTCCGGGCGAGGGGCACAACCTCCAGGAGCACTCCGTGGTGATGATCCGCGGCGGCCGCGTCAAGGACCTTCCGGGTGTGCGCTACCACATTCTGCGCGGCGTCCTCGACACGCAGGGCGTCAAGAACCGTAAGCAGCGCCGTTCGAAGTACGGTGCCAAGCGTCCGAAGTAATTCGGGCGCTTTCTGAAATTTCTAGGCGGAGCGGAGCATATGTCCCGTCGTCACAGTGCCGAGAAGCGCGAGGTGATCCCGGACGCCAAGTTCGGTGACGTGGTTCTCACGAAGTTCATGAACTCCGTGATGCGCGATGGCAAGAAGTCGGTTGCCGAGGCCATCGTCTATGGCGCGTTCGATATCATCGAGCAGAAGCTGAAGACGGATCCTCTCGAGGTCTTCCGTCAGGCTCTCGAGAACGTGTCGCCGGCGATCGAGGTGCGGTCCCGCCGCGTCGGCGGCGCCACCTATCAGGTGCCTGTCGAGGTCCGTGCGGAGCGTCGCCAGGCGCTCGCCATTCGCTGGCTGATCCAGGCCGCGCGTTCGCGCAACGACCGTACGATGGTCGAGCGGCTGTCGGCCGAACTCATCGATGCCGCGAACAATCGTGGCAGCGCTGTGAAGAAGCGCGAGGACACGCACCGCATGGCGGAAGCGAACCGCGCCTTCTCGCACTACCGCTGGTAATCGGCGTCAGATCGGACGGAGCTCGTACAATGCCCCGCAGTCATGCCATCGAGAACTACCGTAATTTCGGCATCATGGCGCACATTGATGCCGGAAAGACGACGACGACCGAGCGGATTCTCTATTACACCGGCAAGAGCCACAAGATCGGGGAGACCCACGAGGGCTCCGCGACGATGGACTGGATGGCGCAGGAGCAGGAGCGCGGCATCACCATCACGTCGGCCGCTACGACCTGCTTCTGGCGTGGGCACCGCCTGAACATCATCGACACGCCCGGGCACGTGGACTTCACCATTGAGGTGGAGCGTTCGCTGCGCGTGCTCGACGGTGCGGTGTGCGTTCTCGATGGCAGCCAGGGTGTCGAGCCGCAGACCGAGACTGTGTGGCGTCAGGCTGACAAGTACGACGTGCCGCGCATCGTGTTCGTCAACAAGATGGACAAGGTGGGCGCGGACCTGTTCCGCTGCGTCGACTCCATCGTGGACCGCGTTGCCGGCAAGCCCGTCCTGCTGCAGCTGCCGATCGGCAGTGAGAACACCTTCAAGGGTGTGGTCGACCTCGTCACCATGAAGGCGATCGTCTGGGACGACGACGCGCTCGGTGCGAAGTTCAATATCGTCGACATCCCCGCCGACCTCGTCGACAAGGCGGACGAATATCGCAACAAGCTGGTCGAGGCCGCCGTCGAGGTCGACGACGATGCCATGAATGCCTACCTCGAGGGCGAGGAGCCGGACGAGGCCACGCTGCGCAAGCTGATCCGCATCGCGGTGCAGCGCCGCGCGTTCCATCCGGTGCTGTGCGGCACGGCGTTCAAGAACAAGGGTGTGCAGCCGCTGCTCGACGCGGTGGTGGATTACCTGCCGTCGCCGGTCGATCGCGGCGCGATCAAGGGCATCGACGTCAATACGGAAGAGCCCATCGAGCGCAAGCCGTCCGACGACGAGCCGTTCTCCATGCTCGCGTTCAAGATCATGGACGACCCCTTCGTCGGGACGATCACCTTCTGCCGTGTTTACTCCGGCAAGGTGGAGTCGGGCACGTCGATCCTCAACTCGACGCGCGACAAGAAGGAGCGCGTTGGCCGCATGCTCCTGATGCACGCGAACAACCGCGAGGACATCAAGGAGGCCTATGCCGGCGACATCGTTGCGCTCGCGGGCCTCAAGGAGGTCCGTACGGGTGACACTCTGTGCGACCCGCTGAAGCCCGTCATCCTCGAGAAGATGGAGTTTCCGGCGCCGGTCATCGAGATCGCCATCGAGCCGAAGTCGAAGGCCGACCAGGAGAAGCTGGCCATCGCGCTGTCGAAGCTGGCTGCCGAGGACCCGTCCTTCCAGGTGTCGACGGACCCCGAGTCCGGCCAGACCATCCTCAAGGGCATGGGCGAGCTGCACCTTGACATCAAGGTCGACATCCTGCGCCGCACCTACAAGGTCGATGCCAACGTCGGCGCCCCGCAGGTGGCCTACCGCGAGCGCATTTCCAAGCGCGTCGAGGTGGACTACACGCACAAGAAGCAGACCGGCGGCTCGGGTCAGTTCGCCCGCGTGAAGCTGGTCGTCGAGCCGAACGAGCCCGGTGCCGGCTACTCGTTCGAGTCGAAGATCGTCGGCGGCGTCGTGCCGAAGGAGTACATCCCCGGCGTCGAGAAGGGCCTTGAGTCGGTTCTCGGTGCGGGTGTCCTGGCNGGCTTCCCGGTCGTGGACCTCAAGGTTGAGCTCGTCGACGGTGCCTACCACGAGGTCGACTCGTCGGCTCTGGCCTTCGAGATCGCGGCCCGCGCGGCCCTGCGCGAAGCCCTTCAGAAGGGCGGTTCGGTTCTGCTCGAGCCGATCATGAAGGTCGAGGTCGTGACGCCGGAGGACTACACCGGGTCCGTCATCGGCGACCTCAACTCCCGCCGTGGCCAGATCCAGGGCCAGGACATGCGCGGCAATGCGGTGGTCATCAATGCGATGGTCCCGCTCGCCAACATGTTCGGTTACGTGAACACGCTGCGCTCCATGAGCCAGGGTCGCGCAACCTACACCATGCAGTTCGACCACTACGAGCAAGTGCCGCAAGCGGTCGCCGCCGAGGTTCAGGCCAAGTACGCCTGAACCTGAAACGAGAACGAGACACGACTGACGTCGAGTTCCTTTGAAGGAGCCCTACGATGGCGAAGGAAAAGTTTGANCGCACGAAGCCGCACTGCAACATCGGGACGATTGGTCACGTTGACCATGGCAAGACGTCTCTGACGGCGGCGATTACGAAGGTTCTTGCGGAGAAGGGTGGTGCGTCGTTTACGGCGTACGACCAGATTGACAAGGCTCCGGAGGAGAAGGCTCGCGGGATCACGATCTCGACGTCGCACGTCGAGTATGAGACCGAGAAGCGGCACTATGCGCACGTGGACTGCCCCGGTCACGCGGACTACGTGAAGAACATGATCACGGGCGCGGCGCAGATGGACGGGGCGATCCTTGTTGTTTCTGCGGCGGANGGCCCGATGCCGCAGACGCGTGAGCACATCCTGCTGGCGCGCCAGGTTGGTGTTCCGGCGCTTGTGGTGTTCATGAACAAGGTCGACATGGTGGACGANCCGGAGCTTCTGGACCTTGTTGAGCTTGAGGTCCGCGAGCTTCTGTCGAAGTACGACTTCCCCGGGGACGACATCCCGATCATCAAGGGCTCTGCGCTGTGTGCGCTGGAGNATCGCAACCCTGAGATCGGCCGTGATGCGGTTCTGAAGCTCATGGAAGCGGTTGACGCGTACATTCCGCAGCCTGAGCGTCCGAAGGACCAGCCGTTCCTGATGCCGGTTGAGGACGTGTTCTCGATTTCGGGTCGCGGTACGGTGGTGACGGGCCGTGTCGAGCGCGGCGTGATCAAGGTTGGCGACGAGGTCGAGATCGTTGGTCTGCGTCCGACGCAGAAGACGACGGTGACGGGCGTTGAGATGTTCCGCAAGCTGCTCGACCAGGGCGAGGCTGGCGACAACATCGGTGCGCTGCTGCGTGGCACGAAGCGTGAGGACGTTGAGCGCGGGCAGGTTCTGTGCAAGCCCGGCTCGGTGAAGCCGCACACGAAGTTCAAGGCNGAGGCGTACATCCTGACGAAGGAAGAGGGTGGTCGCCACACGCCGTTCTTCAACAACTACCGTCCGCAGTTTTACTTCCGCACGACGGACGTGACGGGTGTGGTGAAGCTGCCTGAGGGCACCGAGATGGTGATGCCGGGCGACAACGTGGCGATGGAAGTTGAGCTGATTGCTCCGATCGCCATGGAGGAGAAGCTGCGGTTTGCGATCCGCGAGGGCGGCCGCACGGTTGGCGCCGGCGTCGTCGCCTCCATCATCGAGTAAGCCAGGCACAAGGCCGCGCGCCGATAAACCGGCGCCGGCCTCTTCGGGGTCGGCCCAAGGG